>Ga0209573_1000561_pt1 | contig 75474 bp, 59 predicted proteins | sample TNRBio252014_DNA_FD_185870 | JGI IMG/M metagenome (GOLD analysis project Ga0209573, IMG submission 185870) | Wastewater treatment Type I Accumulibacter community from EBPR Bioreactor in Madison, WI, USA - TNR Reactor_6/25/2014_ DNA (SPAdes)... | ecosystem: Engineered > Bioreactor > EBPR >...
TGAACTTCAGCTGGCGTCCCAGAGCAGGACACTATTCCTTTTTTATTGGGGTAAACTCTTCAGATTTGAGCTTTATCCAGTATAACCACGGTCAGACTCCATTGCAAAATTCGCTGGGCGGCGGACTTTTCTGATATTATTGTTCTTAAAAAGGATTTATTTAGCAGATTGGCTGATCGGTCTTTTAGTGAGCAGGTTTGGGCATGTTCATAGAATAAATGACATGTTATTTCCTATAAAAATTATGTTTTGAATCCTGGATATTTGATAAACTAAAAGACTAAAGACTAAAAAGCTATCAGCCAATAAAATTGAAAAAATAAATCATCTTATATTTATGAAAACACACATATCTCGCTGACTAACAGCCCATTTTCCTATCAACCAGAATCATTGATTCAATTTATCTTTACTGTTCAAAATCTTAAAATTTCCTTAAAAAACAGTCAGACTGAAACCTTTCTGTGAAATGGTCGTCTAAGGCGTATTGTTAATTACAAACGTACAACCATGAAAAAAATATTTTTAACACTGATTGCCTTCACTACTATTTTTTCAGTTTTTGGTCAGAGAGATGAAACATTTTTGAGCAATCCCAGCTTGAAACTGACTGGTGTCTGGTTTTCTTCCAGTTTTAGTACACCACATATTGTAACGAAAAATCCGGATGCCGTAGGAGAGATCTTTGCACTTGAATTCAATAAGGATTATCTGGTTGGTGGTGAGAACATGGATTGGCATACGGAGACAAATTCGCTCGGAGAAGTAGATATCACTGCGAAATCTTTGTTTGTTGGCTATGCACATGATGGATTTAAAGTCATTCACCCAACCGTCGGTTTCAGCATCGGTAGAGCGCGGGTGGAAGCTGATGGCCATGTGCCGCTAAAAACCACTACCAGCCTCGCATCGGTTGGCGCAGAATTCAATGTGTTCAGGTGGTTCAGACTTGGAGGAGAAGTCGGCTACCGACACATCGTTACGCCGGAAAATACCTGGCTTGAATCAACCGATTTTTCCGGTCCCTATGCAGCCATCAGGCTTAAATTCGGCTGGTCCTGGGGTAGATAAACCATAATTAGTGTCTGCAAGAAAACTCATATTTTTTGTGTCTTTGATAAGAAAACGTCAAGGACAAGGCTTGGGGAGTTTTTGAAAACAAGGAGTTTACTAATTGTAAATGACTGTTTCAAAAACAAGCATAACGCAGTATTTGGCGTTTTCTTGCAAAGACTAATTACAACTCGTTTTTAAGGTTTTATTTATTGAAAACTGCTCATTTTGGCTGTTTTTTACGCCGGATGAGCAGTTTTTAGTTTTTATTCGACTCTTTACCGGAAGTTTTTCAAAACCGGACACTAAAACAAAGGTTGATTGTTTAATTTTGAGCTCGATTTACCGGGATTTCAATTTTGCTACACTTTATTTTTTGATCCCGGAGTAAAATAAATTCGAATGAAACCTCTTGAGTCTTTTTTTAATCTCTGGCTTCCCAGCCCGTTGCAACCCATGCCGGCAGATGATATTTTTCCGGCATCCAATGCGGTCTTTATTAAAAGAGATGACCTCATTCACCATTTTTTCTCCGGCAATAAATACCGCAAGATCAAATACAATTATCAGGAATTTCTTCAGGGAAATTATTCTGAGATCATAGCTTTTGGCGGAGCATTTTCAAATTTGTTGTACACGTTGTCATTTTTGTCTGCAAGGACTGAAATTCCCATGACCTTTTACATACGGGGAGACGGATATGATCCATCCAACCCAACTTTGAATGCCATCCAGAGAAATGGCGTTCAAATGCATTTCGTCGACAGGGAAACCTACAGGTCAAAAACGGAGTCCGGCTGGATCGCCGAACTAAAAAAACTACATCCTGATGCTTATTTTGTGCCCGATGGTGGTTCGAATACCCAGGCTGTGAAAGGTGCTGCGGAAATCGTAACTGAGCTCAGGAATCAGTTGGGCTTCGACCCGGATCACATCGTGATGGATTTAGGTACTGCAGGCACATTTTGCGGAGTCATGCAGGCCTTGCCTGAAAATACCCGATTGACAGGCATACCGGTATTGAAAGGGGTCAACTGGGAAGAAACTTTCATGGAAGTGATGGGGCAACCCGGATTTTTGCCCAATCAGGACCGAATCACCATCATAGAAGATTATCATTTTGGCGGCTTTGCCAAATTTAACGCCTCACTGATCCGTTTTGTCAATGATTTCAGCATCCGGTACGGAATACCAGTAGATCCTGTTTACACCGGAAAACTTTTTTTCGCACTGACGGATCTGCTTAAAAAAAATTATTTCGGCAACGGTAAAACCATCGTATGTATTCATGGTGGTGGTTCGCAGGGAATTGCAGGATTCAACTACCTTCACGGACCGCTCATCAACACATAAAATTAGCCTTAATTTTAAATATTACCTGCTATTATTGCTTCCCGGCACTATGCATTCATTGGATTTAAACTTACATTTGCAAAAAATTTGAACATGACATTTCCTAAAATAAACCCAACGCAGACGTCTGCCTGGCTCGGATTACAAAAGCAATATTCCAAAATGGCCGATGTCAATATGAAAGATCTCTTTGCTCAGGATCCTGAAAGGTTTTCAAAATATTCTATCGTTTTCCCCGGTATTTTAGTGGATTATTCCAAAAATCTGGTGGATGATCTGACGATGGAGCGATTGTTGAAACTGGCAAAAGAAACTCAACTGGAAAGTGCCATTCAGGCGATGTTTGATGCTGAATTGATCAACGAAACAGAAAACAGGGCAGTCCTTCATACCGCTCTCCGCAATCAATCCAATAAGCCTGTATATGTGAATGGCAGGGATGTGATGTCTGAGGTCAGAAAGGTGCTCGAACAAATGAAAAATTTTGCTGAAAAACTCGAAAATGGTGAATGGACGGGTTTTACCGGTAAAAAAATAACGGATATTGTTAATATCGGGATCGGCGGTTCAGACCTTGGACCCGTGATGGTAACAGAGGCGCTCAGACCTTATTGGAGACCTGGGATCAAAGCTCATTTCGTTTCAAATGTCGATGGAACCCATATTACAGAAACTTTGAAACAGGTAGATCCGGAGACGACTTTGTTCATCATCGCTTCCAAAACTTTCACGACGCAGGAGACCATGGCCAATGCCCATACTGCACGTAACTGGTTTTTAAACCATGCACACGACGGCAATCACATCAAACAACACTTTGTAGCCGTGTCAACGAATACTTCTGCTGTGGAAGCATTTGGCATCGATACAGAAAATATGTATAGTTTCTGGGATTGGGTAGGAGGCCGGTATTCACTCTCCTCTGCGATCGGTTTGTCCATCGTTTGTACCATCGGATTTGATCATTTCCTTGACCTGCTCAAAGGAATGCACCTGATGGATGAGCATTTCCGGTATACTCCATTTGAGAAAAATATTCCTGTCATCCTTGCTTTGCTCGGTGTTTGGTATAATAATTTTTACGAAGCTGCTACAGAAGCTATTTTGCCGTATGATCAGTACCTTCACAGGTTTGCTGCCTATTTTCAACAGGCAAATATGGAAAGCAATGGTAAGTCCACAGACAGGAATGGTCTCCCGGTTGACTACCAGACCGGACCTGTCATCTGGGGTGAACCCGGAACCAATGGGCAACACGCTTTCTACCAACTGATCCATCAGGGAACTAAAATGATCCCTTGTGATTTTATTGCACCGGTATTCAGTCACAATCCTGTGGGCGATCACCACAACTTGCTCATGTCAAATTTCTTTGCTCAAACAGAGGCTCTGATGCACGGAAAAACAATCGAAAATGTGAGAGATGAACTTCAGAATCAGGGTAAAACTGATGATGAAATCCAAAAACTGTTGCCGCATAAGGTCTTTTCAGGCAACAAACCCAGCAATTCCATTTTGGTCAATCGAATCGATCCGCAAACGCTGGGTGCGCTCATCGCCATGTATGAACATAAGATATTTTCTCAGGGTGTGATCTGGAATATTTTCAGTTTTGACCAATGGGGTGTGGAATTGGGAAAACAACTGGCAAATAAAATTTTGCCTGAGTTGTATGCTGATGATTGGGTGTCCAGCCATGATTCCTCAACAAACGGATTGATCAACCATTTCAAACAGTTTAAAAGAGAAGGCTAAGACAACAATGTAATGAAATTAAAGTCAATTGATCACTGAAAGCTTCATCCAGACATTCTCAAGCGGACGGTCTTCGGCATTGGTTTTGATTCGGGCGATGGCGTCCAATACATCCAATCCATGGATTACCCTTCCAAAAACGGTGTATTCCATATCAAGCTGAGGACTTCCGCCAAGCGAAAAATATGCGTTTTTCTGGACAGAAGAATATCTGAAATTTTTTGAATGCTCAGCATGATCCAATGTCTCTGGCAATACTTTACTTCCGTGAACCAGATAAAATTGATATCCGGATGATTTTTTTTCAGGATTGACCTGATCTCCCATTCTTGCAGCTGCCAAAGCGCCTTTCAGATGAATGTTTTCAGGATTGAATTCAGCTTCGATCTTGTGTTCGTTGCCATTGGTGCCTATTTTTCTGGTCAACGGTGCGTTGCGAGAGGCAGGATCACCACCCTGGATCACAAAGCCTTCCACTACACGATGAAACAACAGATCATTATAGAAACCCTGTTCAACCAGATGGATAAAATTGTCACGATGTAAAGGTGTATTGTCAAACAATTCCACGATCATATCACCCAGATTGGTTTTGACGAGGACTTGGCAGGTTTTGGGCGCATGAACTGTGATTTGTTGCCTGTGAACGGAAGATTGTCCGCCTTTGGAAGCGATCAATCTGACTTCGTAATGACCTGAATGAAAATATTGATGCTCAGGATCCGGAGATTCTGAGATGGTTCCGTCTCCAAATTCCCAGGTGTATTTTTCGGCGTTTTTGGAAGTATTTTTAAATTTCAACACAGAAGAAGCGATCACTTCATCTTCTGATTCCGTGATAAAATGTGCGATTGGCTTGCTGCAGGATCCGAAAAATATAATACCAGAAAGTAAAATGAATAAGCCGGAAAAATTTTGCTTCATCAATTGGATTGCTTTAATTAATTCTTTATCAACTATTTGTATATTTACCTGATCACCCTGATCTTCATCGGCAGGTTTTGTAATGGTCTGTCATCGGAATTTGTTTCTACCGTGGCTATTTTATCGAGGACATCAAAACCTTCCACCAGTTTGCCAAAAACGGTGTATTCATTGTCCAGAGACGGATAACCGCCTTGTTCAAGATATATTTTTTTCTCTTCTTCTGTATAATTTCGGTTGTGTTGTCTGACGGCTTCTTCCAGATCCAATTCATTGAGTTTTTGCAAACCCTGAACGATATAAAACTGTGAACCGGAAGACAATTTGTCGGGATTCGCTTTTCCACCTATCCTGGCTGCAGCCAATGCGCCTCGGACATGCAATGCACCGATTTCTGCCGGGATAAGATATCCTGGTCCACCGCTGCCAAGCCTTTTCTCTGGTCCGGCATTTTTAGAATCCGGATCACCACCCTGTATCATAAAATCATATATAACACGGTGAAACAAGAGGTTATCGTAAAAACCCGAATCGATCAATTTAATAAAACTGTCTCTGTGCAATGGAGTAGAATTGTACAATTCAAATACCATATTGCCATATCCGGTTTGAATTTCAACCTGGAATACGTGTTCTTTACAGGATGTATAGAAAAGCAGACTAAAAAGAAAAATCAGTTTGAAAAGATTTTTTTGCATAGATAAAACCAGCTATTGAATTTAATCGTTTAAGGCATCAAAATAATGAATGATCTTGGTTTTGATCAGGAGTTCTCCGTCTTTTTGTGTCATATCAAAATCCTTCAATTGTTCAAACTCCGGCCATCCGTCCATCTTGTTTCCAGAAAATGAAAAATAAGCTTCATCTTTCAGTAAAGTGGCAACTGCCAGTTTGATCAGGTCAATTTTTTCTTCCTTTGAAAATTTTTGTCCCGGTTTTCCCAATTCCTGGATCCCGATCAAAAACAGGATGGTATCCAGGTCGGGCAGGTCTGATCCTTTGAAAGTATCTTTGATCTTGTGGCGCACTTTAAGCCAGTAAAAATCTAATTCCCATTGTTCCATGGCTGCAAAAATAATGTTTTATGATAGTAATTTGCTTACTCAAACAGAGAAGCAATGAAAAAATGCATGGAGCATTTATAAAAACCATACTTTTTTGAATAAAAAATCAATTTTTTTTGATGATTTTATGATTTTTTTGGCCTTTTGCATACATTATATTAAAAATTGGAATATTTTTATCTACTGATAACCAAATAATAAGCGACTATGTTCAGGAATCCATCCATCACTTTTAATCAATTTCGTTAATTGGCCAAGAGCCGGGGTATTTCTGCATTGCGATTATATTGGATGTCATGATCCGAATGAACAAACCATTATTATTAACTCAATTGTTTGCACTATGAGAAAATCATTGTTATTAATGGTATCCATTTTATTGACCAGTAGGCCCCAACTGACAAGGTCTGAGCAGCTAAGTTACGGACACGCAAAGAACACCGATTACCGATTTCAGATCAGGTGTTCTATTTCTAAAATCTTTCATCTTTGTTTACCCGAAAGGGCCTGCCCCATTGGATGTAAATCTTTCTGGGTTCAACCCGTTGAATACATGAACTGTAGGGTTCAATAGCGTGACTGTTTTAGTTTTGAAAATCAGATTTTTTTAGAATTTTGCCAAAAAAATCATCCATTTGATTTTTATGACAATAAAAAATATTCTATAAAAAGCCATTCATTAAAGCATTTATCCAGCGAAATGTATTCCTTTAAGACTTTTTATTAAACAAAATGCTATTTTTGGAAGTGAAATATTAAAGTCAAGGCTATGTCAAAATGGATTTTTACAGTGTGCATTTATTTGATCTTCTTGTTGACTTTGGATGCTCAGACCATTGGGCAATTCATGAATGCTCAAACTTATACCATTCAAGATGTGAATGCCATCGATCCAGGCTTGCAGCACTCAGGGCAATCTGTTGATTTTAGTGAATGGATGTATGGTTCCTTGAAGTATACGGATCAGGCGGTCAGCGTCGGTGAAGTAAAGGATTCTACCTGGTATTACGGTTGGGATGTAAATTCTTCCTCATGGTATCTTAAGGAAAAGGATGTGTATTTTTACAATTCTTCCCAACAACAGAACCAGGTCATCAGATACAAATGGGATGCTTTGGTGAGCAGCTGGAAACCAGCTAACAAAACGGACATTTATTATGATCAGTTTGGGAATGTGACTGACAGGAACAGATTCAACTGGAATGAGGACATCGCAGATTGGGTGTTTTTTTCAAGGTCTGTATACACATACAACGGGCAGCATAACATCATTCTGTTGGAAGAATATCTTTGGGATAGGCCAAATAATATTTGGGTGCCCAGAAGTAAACTGATGAATGAATATGATGATCAACAAAACAAAATATTGCAGGTATTGTCACTTTGGGATCCAGGTTTGAATCAATTTGTTTTTGAAAATAAAACTATGACTGAATATTATACGGAATTGAGTGAACAATGGATCACGGATTCAGAATGGAGTAATACAATGAACCAATGGATCCCAAAAATTAGGCAAATACAATCTTTTGATCCGGAAGGCAAGATAGAAACCCTGATCACAGCTTCCTGGAATCAGGAACAGGAAGACTGGTTTTTTTATAAAAAAGCCGAATATGCTTATGATGCATTTGATAACCTGAATCTGTTGACTGAATACCAGTGGAATACGACCAGTCAGGCATGGGATTTCCCCACATTGACCAAAATTGACCTGACTTATGACGACTATGACCGGATCACCGGTTACATCAGTTACAATAAAGAATTTGGAGCGACTGAATGGACTGGAGGTTATCAGTACGATTATTTTTATGATGATAATGGAAATGTGATAGCATATAACAGTTACCGGTGGAGAGAAAATCAGCAACAATGGGAAGGCATCAACAGATTGGTGCATTATTTTGGGTCGGGAGAGGTCAGAACAAAAGATCTGCAAACTTCTTCAACTAAATTATTGTTTTTCCCAAATCCTGCGAATGAAACAATTTACTTCACTTCTCCGATTCCACTCTATTGCGCGCTTCAAGATTTGTCAGGAGGAATTATAAATTTCTATTATTCTCATTATCAAATCGACATCAGTCACCTGTCACCGGGTATGTATCTCCTTCGTGTAGAAACAACTGAAGGAGTTGCAACCCATAAGTTAGTTAAATTATAGAAACGAACTACCATGCTGGCATTGGTTTCTGTTCACATCTCACCGGCATCCTTGAAACTGAAATAGCCATGGTCAGTGATGATCAGATGATCAATGACATTGATGTCCAGCAATAGTCCGGCCTGAACCATCCTTTTTGTCAGATCCAGATCCGTCTGACTGGGTTTCAGATTCCCGGAAGGATGATTGTGGACCAGAATGACCAATGATCCAAGGTATTCCAAAACTATTTTGAACAGGACTTTTGGGTCAACGGTCGTATGATTTACACCGCCCGAACTGATTTTTCTGGTTTCAATTACCTGATTGCGCCGGTTGAGGATCATGATCCAGAATTCCTCTGTTTTTTTATCCTGGATGAAAGGCGCGATCAATTCAAAGGCATCCGCACTGCTCGTAATAGATTTTTTTTTCTCTGCTACTGATAGTTGCCTGCGTTTGCCAAGTTCAAGTGCCGCTTTGATCGTAATGGCTTTTACCGAACCGATGCCTTTGAATTGCATCAGTTCCTTGATGGTCATTTTGGCTACTGCCGACAGATCGTTTTCCTTGTCTTTTAAAATCCGCATGGACAGTTCGACAGCAGATTCCTCCTGAGATCCTGAACCGATCAAAATTGCGATCAATTCCGCATTGGACAGCGCACGCTCTCCTTTAAGCATCATTTTTTCTCTTGGGCGATCGTCCTCAGCCCACATTCTTATAGTCTGATTTTGCATAGGGTAAAAGTTTTATTGCTTCAAAAATAAGCTAATGGATAAAAATAAGAAAATTTTTTGAATAATTTTGCAAAAAATCTGTTCTGATGGCATTTAGAAGGATCACTTTGCAAAAAATTGAGGCAAAATGGGGTAATTTTTGAGAAGAATATTGGAAAATTGCATTTTGCCCGAAATTTTTTCTGCAATCAATTGTAAATCATAAATTTTGATTTACCTTTGCCATCCAATTTTTTTTAACAATAAAATGAACGAGATGTTTGTAATAGTAGAAATTGCCGGTCAGCAATTTAAAGTGACATCAGGTCAGGAGATCTATGTCCACCGGTTGAACGCCAGTAAAGGCGATAATATCTCTTTTGATAAGATTTTTTTAGTTGAGAACGAGGGAAAAACGGTTGTTGGAACCCCGTTGGTCAAGGCTGCTACAGTAAGTGCTACTGTATTGGATCATGTAAAGGGAGATAAAGTTGTCGTTTTCAAGAAGAAACGGAGAAAAGGTTACAGGGTAAAAAATGGTCACCGCCAGTATTTTACCAGGATAAAAATTGACGCAGTCAAAGCATAATTGTTTAACTAAAAAAGAGTAAAAAATGGCGCATAAAAAAGGTGCTGGTAGTTCGGATAACGGACGGGACAGTAAAAGTAAACGCTTGGGCGTTAAATTGTTCGGTGGTCAATATGCTTCAGCGGGTAATATTATAGTGAGGCAAAGAGGCACTAAATTTCATGCAGGTGAGCATGTGTATATGAGTAAAGATTTCACACTTCACGCTGGTGTGGATGGTATCGTCGATTTTTATATCGGAAGAAAGAGAAAAACCTACGTGGCAATTACTCCGCTTATTCCTGAATTCATTGAGTTCGGTGATGATGTGATGGTGGATGAAGCACCTGTAAGGCAGTCTGGTCCGGCACCTGCTGTTGAGGCATCCGAAGAAGAATAGGAAATCAGAGTTTGACATAGACGATAGTAAATTCATTTGCTATCAATATTAAAAAGGAATTGAGTCTTAACTCAGTTCCTTTTTTTATTTGACCTGACTTGCTATGAATTACCAGACAATATTTCCTGGATCATGTTCTCTACAGGTCAAACTTCTGCAAGTAATCGGCATTCCTCAAAAATTCCTACTGAACAGTTAAGTGTTTTTTGCATAAGCAAGAAAATCAATGTGTTTCAATAAACCGTATTTTTTGAAATCAGGGTATCTTTTCCGAAATGAGTTTTTCAACAGGATTTGACGTCCTCCGAAGCCTGGAAATCGCAGCGTTCAATTTAAGTCGATGCATTTTGTTATATCCACAACTGCATATCTGAAGTCCCGTTATAATTTTTTTTACCTACCTTTGTTGCTCAATCCTTAAATTGTCATGTTATGGTGCATATCCTTTCTGAAAAAAACAGCATAATCAACCAGTACATTTACGAACTGAGACATAAGGACATTCAGAAGGACAGACTACGATTCAGGCTGAATATAGAAAGGCTGGGCGAACTCATGGCTTTTGAGATCAGTAAAACCCTGGATTATGCACCCCAAAAAGTGGAAACACCCTTGGGTGAAGCAATCGTTTCATTACCGGTGGGACAGTTGGTGGTAGGTTCTGTTTTGAGAGCCGGTATTCCATTCCATCAGGGTATTTTAAGAATTTTTGATCATGCCGGCAATGCATTTTTTTCTGCTTACCGCAAACATCATAAAGACGGAAGTTTTGAAATTAAAATGGGATATGCTACCACTCCTGAACTGGAAAACGCAGTCCTCATATTGGCTGATCCAATGCTGGCTACAGGCGCTTCAGCTGCCAAAGTACTCAATTTCCTTGAAGCAGAAGGCATGCCGAAGAAAATTCATCTTGCTACCATTATTTCTTCCAGATATGGCATCGATTTTATGAGACGGGAATTCCCGCAGGTAGAGATCTGGACAGGTGTTGTAGACGAAGAATTAACGGCAAAGTCATACATCGTTCCCGGTCTTGGAGATGCCGGAGACCTCATGTTCGGTCCCAAAATACAGGAATAATCAATTCATGATATCCATTTTCTGATTCACTAAAAGCAAGCTAAAATACTTTTCAGGGCGCCAAACATTATTTTGGCGCAGCCCGGATCACTGTATCTTCCTGTATCCAGCAGGGAATTCTGTATTTGTCGCCTTCCTTCAGCAATCTGGAAAATATATCTTCCTTGGATGGCATATAACGACTGTACTCTGCAATCAGTTTATTAGCCTCAGACGCAACAGATGAATCGATGGATTTTGCATAAATGAACTTGTCCACTGCTGCCCAGGTTACGATCTGACTGTCCCAACCTCTTCCAGGGCCACATAACGGGCCACTGGACGCATATAACTTCCCTATGAGCATGAATGGTTCTCCCCATCCGGATTTCAATCCTGCTGCAGCCAATGCGTATCGTCTAGCCTCTGGGTAATTGACCAGTTCAGCATAGTAGATCTTGGCGATCACCAGGGTATATTTTGCCTTTTGCTCATTGTCATTCGAGGTATTGATAAACTCTTTGAAATTATTGATGGCTTCCCTGAATTTACCTGCATTGTAAGCATCAAATGCTCTTCTGAGCGGACCCGGATCAGGTGGTGCAACATAACAACGGGTACTGACGATACCTTTAAGCTCCTTAACTTCAGGCAGTTCTTCAGGACAATTTCCAGATCTAATTTTCCTGTAACTCAAATTCACATTCTCACAATCTTCAGGGTTTTCCTGATATTGTTTGTAATACTTGCGTACATAATAATCACAATCATAAAAGTCCTGGACACCTTCAAAATTGGCCAGTAATTTGGGAGCATATTCGTTGATGATTTCCCAGGCCTGACATTCTGTGTCCCGGCAATTTTTTGGACCATAGTCCAGTATGGACAACATTTCATTGGCATAATGAGATGCTTCTTCCTGACTTATAGTGCCATCAGAAAACTTATCCCAAAGTATTTTAACAAATGGATTCACTACAAAATAATCCGTCTTTTCTCTTTTCCCGTCAATGGCTTTTTTAAACCAATGATAAATGGAATCTTCAGGAACATAATTTTTGTAATAATAGTAAAAGTCAAAAGCTTTTCTTCCGTATAGATAGGCTTCATCTCCGAAACATTCCATGCGCTTTTTATATAACCAGCTGATAGAATCAACCCATTGTTTTTTTTCTTCTTCCGTTTGAGCTTTTGAGAAAAAATGATTAAACAACGTCACGCCATCATCATAATGGTATTGAACCCTTCCATTGGAGCCTGGTGCAGTGTGCATCGCTATTTTCCAGAGCTTATAGGCTTCATCATAATTTTTAAGTTTCAATTGATCCCTGTAAAGTACAAATGCGGTCATAATGTCTTCTCCATTGGAAAGATCATCAAAAGTCCTGCAGGGTGTCAGTCTTTGCGGAGGTTCTTCCACAGGTACTTCCTCAACCGGTTTATTTTCTGTCAATGGTACTATGGTTTTTGGAGTACATGACCACAAAAACACTAAAAGACCTGAATATAAAATGGATTTAAGTAATATATTTTTCATGCTTTCAAGCTTTTCATTTATTCACAACTTTATTGTATAACGGGAAACAAATGTAGTTCATTGCAATTATTTCTGCAACATAAACCAATTCCTATATTTTATAATACTCAAATTTGGATCAATGTTGACTATGTATGGGTTCAATTTGTCCGGTTCGGTGATAAGCCTAAAGTTGTAGCCACTGGTGTTTTGACCCGGAAAAGCATAGAAAACTGTGTGTTGTGATGTGAAGGCTATTATGACTACCTCTGTTGTGGTGAGAGGTTTTTTCTCTGAAGTTCCAAAAGTAAATCAATTCATTTTTTTAAGAATGAAATATTATCATCAAAAGTGATTATACGAGTATGAATGCGTAAATCAAATTGATTTTTTTTTGACAAAATTTAAAAAAATCTGATTTTTAAAACAATAGGTGCCAAAATATCGAACTTCGTTGCAAAGCGGTTCGGGGTTCATAAATCAATTTCCTCTTTGGTACTGGCTTGTCCAGGTTAGGTTATTTTAGGACAATCCATATTCCATTTACCTGAATCTAAAAGGATCAGTTTTGTTGTTTCTGACTCTTGTCAGTCTAAAATACCGGGTTGAGTCGAAAACTACTTTATGGTGATAAAGGAAAGTCAAATAAACCTTACTGAATAGGAGAAAAACCAATAAAAAAGCCTCAAAGTATGTGACCATAACTTTGAGGCTTAATTCCAGTTTTATAAAATTTAAATACAGTTCATATAATATCAGTTCCCAAATCTCAGAGAAACAGTTTCATCAATCCAACATCCAACTTTAAAAGTTTGACCTTCTTTGTAACCTCTCATGAATGCATCGTCTTTATTTGGCAATGAACCATACAATTTATTCATCCTTGACTGAGCTTTTGATGCAGATTCAGCATCCATGGCTTTGGCTTTGGCATATTGATCGATCGCTGCGATGACCGCAAGGCGCTGATTCCAGCTGTCACCACATGACCGTGCTGTTTTGGCATACATGTCTCCTATCAACAAGTATGGTTTGCCCCATCCTGGTTTCAGGCTGGCAGCCCTTCTTGCGTTGGATCGTGCACTGAAATACTGGTTGAGGTGCCCGAATTGAATCGTAGCCAGTGTATAAAGGTAATCAGCTTTTAAACCGGGATCTTTTTCCTGATCGATCGCTTCTTCATATTTTTTAGCAGCTTCCTCAAATTTTTCTTCCCTGATCAAACGGTTCCCTGCCAGTGCCGGATTTTGTTTTTCCAGTTCAGCAGTGATCTCAGCATTTTTTTCAGTGGCGTATTTTTTCCAGGCAATATCCAATTCTTTAACGAATTCATCATCATCGGAACAACCTTGTTTACGCAAAATGGAAAGGATCTTCCTGATCAGTTCAGGATCCTGACTGTTGCCCTCATATTGTGGTTCGTATTTATCTTTAAAAAATTCACAATCAAATATATCTCCTTCAATCTGAGCAAAAATTCCGTTCATTGCCTGCTTGGCTTGTTCGTAATACATGCCAAATGTCTGATTATTGGCAATATTATAATCTGCGATATCATTACAGGTGATATGATAATATCTTGCTTCTTCAGCAGTCATTTTTTCTGCTTTAAAACGTTCTACAACGATGTATGCGATCGGATAGAAAACGATATATTCACATGAGTTTTTTCCCACTTCAATTGCTTCCTTCAAGACCTCCAGGTTGCGGGCATAAGGTATCTGGAGTTCGTAAAACATATCATAGCCTTTTCTTCCCAAAAGGTATCCAATTTTCTCATTATAACATTCCTCAGTCTGACAATCAGGTGTGATGGCTTTATTCCTGTAACAGGCAATGGCTTCATCATACAATCTGAAAATCGTATTTTTGTATTCCTCTTTTTCGGCAGGATCTGTGCTGTTTTTGTACAAATATTTATACAGATCTACCCCATCGGTATAATGGTAATCTCTGTGTCCATCGGCAGCCGGGGCAATTTCATAGGCTTGTTTCCAGTATTGCAACGCTAAAGTATAATCTTCGGTCTTAAGCGCTTGTCTGTAAATGGAGTGTGCATTTTCAGCATCTTCCTGAAGTTTTGAGCCAACCCAATTTTCACACTGAGCAGCCAATAAGTTTACCATAGTCAGGGCTACAACAAATACAATAATTCTTTTAATCAACATTTTTAGAAAAAATTTTTGTTTACAGAAAAAAGTCAGTAATTCTAATTGTTATTGAAAATAACTGCAAAATAATTCCTCCGTTGAGGTATCAATAATATCTTCGCTTCAATAACCAATCCTGGTCATTAAAAGTTAAACCTAATCCAAATTTAACATAACTTTCACTAATGAGACGCTCTCCGATGCTTTGGCCAAAAGACAGAGAAAGATCGATATTGGATACCTTACGCTGGAAAATGATCGGAAATCCTACACCCAAACTAAGTGCAGCCTCATTCAATTGTTTTCCACTCTCCGACCTGCTGTCCGTCTGATATTGAAATCCGGCACGGTAATGCATTCTTTTAGCAAAACTTGTATATGAAGCATAATCAGGTACATAATCGATTCCGGCTGCAAGGCTTATTGCATCTCTCAGATCTTCTTCGAGCAATTTGCCTTCATTCAGATACTGAGACCAAAATGTTTTTTGGAAATTGATCCCAACGATGAACTTTTGTTTGTGATGGTAACTCAGACCTCCGCCAATGGTTGCCGGTAAAACGCCTTTGCCTTCTCTCTGTTCATCCAAAAATAAAGTGTCCAGTCTTGCCAGTCCCAGATTGATATTGTCAGTAGGGAGAATTCCTGCATGGATCACATCACCCGCTGTTTTGAAATTCGTCTGGGAATTGCCATAAACGCCTAAAACCAGATTCATTGGTTTGATGCTTTCATCTTTTTTGATCGCATTTTTGTTGAACCGGATGACATATTGAAGGCCGACTGTATAGATAAAGCCATTCAGGCTAAAAGATTCAGTAAAATGATTCTCATAAGCAAACGGATTATCTGGAAAACTTACAATACTTTCATATTTAATATTGCCAAAAAGCAAACCGGCATTGATGCCAACAGAAAAATCCTTGTACCTTAATCCGCTTCCGGTTATGAACTTATAGGTACTGCCACTTCCCTGATAATTCCGCTGGATGGTTCCTTCATCGGGATGATCTTCTGTGGAGATCACGTTGTACCCGACAGTCGAATGTGGTTTGAGGGCAAATGTAAGGCCGATATCCAGGTTTCTTTCCCGTCTTTCGATAAAATCGCCAATGGGGTTGATCAATGGTATAGCCAATGAAAAATAATTCAGGTTGCCTCCGTAAATATTAGCAGCATCCCGCTTGGTCTGCAGGCGATTGTAGTTGATATCCAGTCCCAGATCAAAAGACGTGGCCTGTAAATATCCATAAGAAGCCGGATTGACCAGATTCACATGAAAATTATCAATGTTGGTGGCGCCAAGGTTGCCAAATCCCTGTGCAAACACAAAATTGTCATTATGAATTCTGCCTATACCATATCTGGAGTAAGGCGAATTTTCATTTTGCTGGGATATACCTTTTGGTGAAAAAGCTATTAATAAAACCAAAAGGATTAACGATGTTTTAATTTGCATTATGATTGATTATTTTATTTAGTCCAATAAGAACTAAATTTTGAACGACAAATATCTTAGAATAAAAGAAATCTACAAAATTATTCGCGTCTCCACCGGTAAAAATAACCTTTAAAGCGCCAAATTTTTGTTCCATGTGCATTATAAACGATTCAATTTCAAATTTTGTGCCCTGGATCGCACCATTTTGTAAAGCTTTTATCGTGCTCTTTCCCAAAATTTCGTTTTGAGTTTCAAATGGCGCCAAAGGTAATTTCTCCGTAAAGCTGTGCATAGCCTGCAATCTCATCTGCATTCCCGGTGCGATATTTCCACCCCTGAAAACACTGTTTTGATCCAAAAAATCGTAGGTAATGCATGTGCCGGCATCTACTATGATGACAGCCTGACCCGGATAAATGGCCGTCGCACCCACTGCGGCAGCGATCCGGTCTCTGCCAAGAGTCTCGGGTGTATCGTAATCTAACTGGATTGGTAAGGGTGTTTCGTGGGAAAGTTCAAGATACAAGGACAAATTTTTACCAAATTCTTTTAAATATTGGGGTATTTCACGCCTGGTGGATGAAACGATCATCCTTCCTACATTATAAGTCTCACTCAATTCATGAATCGTATCTGGAATTTTATTGATTTCAGTCTTTGCCACATGGATCAGTTTTTCAGTCTGAAAAACTCCATACTTCACCCGTGTATTTCCGATGTCTAAACAAAGGTGATATATGTCATGAGCGGCCATTTCCATCAATGCTTAAAATGGCGGACACCTGTATTGACCATGGCAATTTGCCTGGCATTGCAAAAATCAGTACTGAGAGAATCCTTGATGGAACCACCGGGTTGTATCACCGCGGTAATGCCTGCATCAGCTGCGAATTCGATGCTGTCAGGAAAAGGAAAAAAAGCATCTGAGGCCATAACTGCGCCTTTCAGGTCCAACCCAAATTGATGTGCTTTTTCGATGGCCTGCCTGGTGGCATCCACCCTGCTGGTTTGTCCGTTACCACCTCCGAGGAACTGCCCGTTTTTGGCCAGTGCGATCGCATTTGACTTGAGGTGTTTGACAATTTTATTGGCAAAAATGAGGTCAGCTAATTCTGAAGAATCCGGAACTCTTTCGGTAACCGTTTTGAGTTGTTCAATGTCTGTTTTGTGATCGTCCACATCCTGAATCAACAGACCATTCAAAGCGGTTTTCATCATTTGAGCATTTTTAAAGGACTTTTTGATACTGAGCAAAATCCTGTTTTTCTTTTTGGTCAGCAATTCCAGTGCTTCAGTGCTGAAATCCGGTGCAAGTAAAACCTCAAAAAAGATATGGTCAATTTTTTCAGCAACTGAAAAATCTATTCTCTGATTGCAAATCAAAACGCCGCCAAAAGCTGAAATAGGATCTGCCTCTAAAGCTCGGTCCCAGGCTTCATCAACGGTTTTACCTATTGCGCAGCCACAAGGATTTGTATGTTTCAATATGGCAAAAACTGCCTGGCTTTCGTCAAACTCATTCAGGAGTTGCATGGCAGAATCAATATCTGTCAGATTATTATATGACAATTCTTTGCCCGATAATTTTTTAAAAATCTGGGAGTGATCTCCATAAAAATAGGCTTGCTGATGAGGATTTTCTCCATACCTCAAAGCATTTGGCTGGGTCATCCATTCAGAAACCAATGGAAAGTTTCCACCTGCAAAATATTTATAAATTGCGCTGTCATAATGCATGGTCACTCCAAAAGCTTTTGTTGCCATGCTTTTCCGATCTTCCAGAGTGCTGCCACATCCGTGGGCAACCAAAATATTCAGCAAATCAGCATATTGCGCCTGACTGCCTACGATCAATACGTCTTGATAGTTTTTTGCAGCAGCTCTTATCAATGAAACACCCCCAATATCTATTTTTTCTATGATCTCATTTTCATCTGAACTGTTTTCCACCGTTTTCTCAAAAGGGTAAAGATCCACGATTACCAGATCGATGGGTGGGATCTCGTAGGTAGCCAATTGACCAAGGTGGTCGTCATTTCTTTTGGCCAGAATGCCTCCAAAAACTTTGGGATGCAGGGTTTTTACCCTTCCGTCCAGGATTGATGGAAATCCTGTGAGTCCGGCAACTTCTTCTGCGTCAATTCCCAGTGAACGGATGAAATCATAGGTTCCGCCAGTGGATAGTATGCGAACATTTTCCTTTTGCAGTAAACGCAGGATGTCTTCCAGATTGTCTTTGTAATATACGGAAATCAGCGCAGTTTTGATTTTTTGCATGGAGATCTTATTATACTTTAAAAAATGACGCTTGCAAAAATAGAACTATCATGTCAAAAGGTGAAATTATCAGCCAACTATCCTGTAGCAATGCAAAAATCATAACAGATAAACAGGTAATTACGACTTTTCATCATATTATTAGGGCTAAAATTTTTCAGTTCAATGTTTTTTTCAGCCTCGTATCAGGCATCGCCATGATTATTTGCGCAAGTAGCAGTGATATCATTTCAATTCCGGAATCAATTCAACTTCTGTTTTTAATGATAAACTATCATGTGAAAATAAAATACGATTGGTTTTGGGTGATAAATACAATTATGATATCGACCTTGAGTGACATTGTTTGTAGCGGTGTTCATTTGAGGTTCCGATGTTGAAATTTTGATCCGTGGAAGGATGTTGATAAAGGATCAAAAATGTCGGGTTGGGTTTAATTGACCAATTCAAATTTTGTAGTAAGATCTGAATTCCAGAAAAGCAGAATTTTATTTTGATCTTCAAAAACGATTTTAATGCCTTGATGATCTTTGTTGTATATGAAGATCTGGTCTTCACTTTGGATGAGGGTATACAACAGGTAGTCATTTTTCCTGCCGGCTCTTTTAATAAGTATGGTTTCAGCATCCGGCATACTGATTTTGTAAATAAATTCCAATTGAATTTCGTTATCAGACAAACTGAAGAATCGATTTTGTTTCCAGTTGTTGACATAATATTCATTGGCATCAGACTGATAGATGCCGTCAATAATTCGCTTCTTTCCACCGTAAAGCAATGAAGTATCATTTACAATGATTTGGTATAGAAATTGGTTTTTGTGAAAATATGTCATGGTGTCTGTATGAATACTCCTGTGAAAAATGTATCTGTTTTTTTTACTTCCTTCTGATTTGATCAGCAAACTATCGTTGGAGAAAAAATAATTGGTATGTTTTTTATTGTGTTGTGGCCGGTAAGTTTTTTTGATATTAAATTTATCGGGGGAAGCGCTTATCAAATAATCAATTCTGAGACTAAGGTTGTCATTGACATCGAAGAACAAACCGTTTCCAAGATCAAAACCAAGTGGATGATAATCGACATTACGAGTGGCGGTGGTTGAATCTGTGTCATTATATGTTTCAGTTTGTCTTATCAGGTCGATCCGCAGATCATTAGTTTCTGTTCCCGGTCTCAGTTGTAGCGGATTGAAAGCTGTTTTTTTTAAACTCCTGATTTCTTGTGGGTTAAGTGTACTGCAGGAAGAATAAATAATGATCATGAAAAAAAATGTCAGTGTTCTCATTTTCTGATATTTATTAACAAATATATGGTTTTCAATAACAGGTACAAATAACTTTGATTGGTTAATTGATTTCAACCAGGATAAAAACCAAAAAGTGACTATATAGTCTTTGCAAGAAAACGCCAAATACTGCGTTATGCTTGTTTTTGAAACAGTCATTTAAAATTAGTAAACTCCTTGTTTTCAAAAACTTCGCAAGCCTTGTCCTTGACGTTTTCTTATCAAAGACGAAAAAACCATGGGTTTTCTTGCAGACACTCTATAGGTTTTTGAAGTTTGTATTGCGGGGTTTTCCCCCGTGGATTTCTGTTTTAATACATTAAAAAAATGGAACTCAGCAAATATTTTTAACTGAGTTCCATGTAAGTTTTCCAAACATTTTTATATCTTCAGACCTAAAGTTTTTTTGCGAAGCGCGTCGTATTCTTCCTGCGAAATCGTACCGTTATCTAGAGATTCTTTGAGCAAATTCAATTTTTGGATGGTGGCATCGTCAAATTGAATTTCTTTATCTTTCATTGCCGGACTATCAGGTGAATCTGATAACGGCACCAGTTCAAATGTATGGGTGGGTTGATATTTCATAGCCCACAACCAAACCGGCCAAAAGAAAAATCCACCAATCAGTGGTCCTAAATCGATCTCTTCATCCCTTACAAGATATGAATAGACAGGTTCATAGCCTTCCAGAATTATATCCAGATTGGTCCTGGAAAATGCAATTTTCTCGTCTTCATATTTGTACGGAGTTGTTCCGACTTTGTAGCCGTCGACATAGACATCTGCACCCGGAGGAACAGATTTGATCGTTGTGGTGCTGACGCAACTGGAAAGCAGAAAAACCAAAGCCATGGAAAGAGCGGTAAACCGGATTGAAAAGTTTTGTTTCATTGTCATATACATTGTTTTAAATGATTGAAAATTAATTCCATAAAAATACTGAAAACAAGATTCAAAAGTTACGCATTTAACACAATTTAACCCCGGGTTAACAAAAATTTAATGGATGGATTTGATGGGTAAAACTTTCTTTTCTGATTTATTTTCTGATTTTTTGGTTAGTGTAACCGGAAACCATATATTAGAGGTTTTTAAAATATAGTTTTATGTTTTCTAAAGAAGTATATATCAATCGCAGACAGGAATTGCGTCGCCAATTTGTTTCCGGGATCATTCTAATCCTGGGAAATTCAAACTCTCCGAGAAATTACCGGGCAAATATCTATCCATTCAGGCAGGATAGTAATTTTTTATATTATTTCGGGCTGGACTTCCCTGGTTTTGCAGGTATCATCGATATTGATGAAGGTAAGGATATGATTTTTGCCGATGATTTCAGCATGGAAGACATTATCTGGATGGGTCCACAACCCAAGGTAAAAGATTTAGCTGATCAATGTGGAATTGAGTACACTGCGCCTTTTTCCAAGCTGTCAGACTACATAGCCAAAGGCATCGAGCAGGTTAGGAAAATTCATTTTACGCCTCCATATCGTGCTGAAAATAAATTGTTGATCGAACATATGACGGGTATTCATCCCGAAAATATTGCTGATACTGCTTCTCAGAAACTGATCAAAAGCATAATTGCTCAGCGAAGCATCAAAGGACCTGAAGAAATCGAGCACCTTGAAGAGATCATGGATGTAGCTTATGAAATGCATACGATGGCAATGCGGATGACGATGGAGAAGATGTATGAATATGAAATTGCAGGAGCGGTAACCGGGATCGCACTTCAAAACGGTGGTTCGCTCTCATTTCCAGTGATCCTTTCCAATCGTGGAGAGATATTACACAATGAATATCATCTCAACAGGCTCGAAAAAGGTGATCTGTTGCTGTGTGATATGGGTTTTGAATCCGAAATGCATTATGCCACAGACCATACCCGGACATTTCCCGTATCCGGAAAATTCACTTCAAAACAAAAGGATATTTATCAGCTGGTTCTGACTGCCAATAATGCAGTGCAGCGCGAGGCCAAACCGGGAATTCCATACAGGGACATGCATTTGCTTGCTGCAAGAACCATTGCCTATGGTATGAAGGATCTCGGCCTCATGAAAGGCAATATGGAAGAAGCTGTCAATGCTGGCGCTCACGCTTTATTTTTCCCTCATGGACTGGGTCACATGATGGGGCTGGACGTTCATGATATGGAAGATCTGGGAGAAAATTATGTGGGTTATGGAGAAGAATTTACCAGAAGTGATCAGTTTGGAACTGCTTACCTGCGTCTGGCAAGGACACTGGAACCTGGTTTTGTGCTCACCAATGAACCGGGAATTTATTTCATTCCGGCTTTGATCGGTCAATGGAAAAAAGAAGGCAAATTCAAAGATTATATCGATTATGGCAAACTTGAAAAATACCTTGATTTCGGAGGTATCCGGTTGGAAGACGATCTGCTGATCACCAAAACTGGTAATAAAAATCTTGGTCAAAAACGTATACCAATCGAGGTGAATGAGTTGGAAGAAATCGTTGGCAGTTACTGGAAAAAGTAATCTGACGATTTGTAATTCTTTCATTAAGGCAGATTATTTAATAGTTTATGCCTGACTGACAATGATATTAAATTGGAATGAGGTAAAAAAATGCCTTTACACACTTTTTTTACGGTGAAAATCGTTATTGTGAGTTAATTTGCAGCTATAGAAAAAGCTGCTTAAGTATATACGTGAAAATAAACATCATTAAAAAATCAAATATCGCCAAAGTTTTGCTCTTTGTGTCCGGACTCGTCGTAGTCGTGATCACGAGTGCTTTTACTGCATATTTTGCGTCCAGACTGGCAGAAAATGAGCGGAACAATGTCATTTTATACGCTAAAGCGATAGAAAATATACAGAATGCCGAAAATCCCGATCCGCAACTTGAACTTCAGATCCTGGATTTGAATCATAGTGTCAATAAGATCAAAATTATATTTGAGGATGAACTCGGGCAATTATCCGGGTTTAATTTTGGAGAGAAAAGGGATAATGACCAGGAATATCTGATGAAGCAAAAGGAAAAATTGCTTAAAGCGGGATTTGTTCCCATAGAAGGTGAAGGATATTCCAGTCAGATTTACTTTAAAAACTCGTTTTTACTCACTCTGATCAAATGGTTTCCGGTTGTTCAGGTCTTGCTTATTCTGATTTTCATCGTTTTAGGTTATTTCAGCCTCAATTCTGCCAGGAAAGCAGAACAAAATATGGTTTGGGTTGGCATGGCAAAGGAAACAGCCCATCAGTTGGGTACGCCGATCAGTGCCATCATAGGATGGATAGAGTATTTAAAAACACTGACGCAGGGTAAGAAAGAGGAAGAAGAGGTGATCAGAGAGTTGTCCAATGATATATCCAAACTCGAATTGATCGCTGACAGATTTTCAAAGATTGGTTCAGCTCCGAATCTTGAAAATACTGATATTCATCAACTTTTGGAACAAACTATGATCTACATGCAAAAAAGGTCATCCAAAAATGTTCAATTTCAGTTGATACCTGCGGGTGATACTAAATTATTTGTTCCTATCAATGGTCATCTTTTTGCGTGGGTGATCGAGAACCTGTTGCGCAATGCGCTGGATGCGCTGGATGGTAAAGGTGTGATTACCGTTCAAACCGAAGTTGAAAAACACACATTGCATATCGATGTTTCCGATACAGGTAAAGGTATTGCTGCCAATAAGCTTAAAAAAGTGTTCCAACCAGGTTTTTCCACTAAAAAAAGAGGGTGGGGGCTTGGGCTTTCTCTTTCCAAAAGGATCATCAATGATTATCATAAGGGGAAAATATTTGTAAAGAAGTCCGAAGTCAATGGAGGTACCACATTCCGAATTTCACTTCCATACCTTGATTCAGGGGCATAAAGCAGAACTATGATGGTAGTATTATGCTAGATATCCTTGACATATTTTCTCAACGGGACCTATGAGCCCCATGGACCAGTCATCTGCAATGTCTATTTCCAGTTGGCCGCCGGGCATCAACACCGTGACATTTTCGGATAAAAGTCCCAGTTTTTTCCCTACAGCGCTCACAGCACATGCAGAACTGCCAGATGCCATCGTATAACCGGCACCTCGTTCCCATATTTGCAACTCAACCTTGTCATTGTCAAGAATTCTTGCGAACTGAACATTGGTTCTGACAGGGAAAATACGGTGATTTTCGATCAGCGGCCCATATTCGCGGACGATCGATTCATCCAGAACATCCTGAAAGATAACACAATGAGGATTTCCAGTGTTTACGCAATGAATATTGAATATCCTGTCTGATACCTTGAGTGGATAACCCAAGACTTCATTCTGATGGATCAACACAGGGATTTGAGCAGATGTAAATAGTGCTTTCCCCATTTCCACCCTGAGCATGGATGCTCCGTATTCGTCTTCTTCTAAAATTCCTATGGTAACATTTCCGGCCAGTGTTTCCACTGAAAAAAAGTTTCTTCCCGGTTTGAAGTTGTCAAAAATATATTTCCCAAATATCCTTAACCCATTGCCGCTTTTTTCTGCTTCGGATCCGTCAGGGTTGAAGATTCTTATACCATATTCTGCGTTCAGAGCATTTACTTTCAACAATAAACCATCTGAACCGATACCAAATGCCGGACTGCAGATTTTGCGGATGAAGGTACTGTCTATGTCAAAATCCACCCTGTTTTCATCCAGGACGATGTAGGAATTTCCAAGCCCGTGATATTTGTAAAATTGATTCATAATTTGAGTTTACAACAGAAAATGCTAAGTAATTATAGAAAAGTCGATATTCTATTTTGTTCAGACTTTAATGAAGGTACCAAAATAAGCAAAATCGGTTGAAAACGGATAAAAGTTTCTGAAAAAGTGTAAGATAAGGTGTGCGTTGAACTTTGGAAATCAAATGAAATGTTTAAGCATGATAACCTCTTTTTCAGTCAGGTGTCTGAACCATGAACGCGGCAGGTCTTTTTTGGTCAATCCTGCATAATAAATGCGGTCCAAAGTCAGAATTTCATATCCGAAATGTTCAAAAATACGGCGAACGATCCTGTTTTTACCCATGTGGATCTCCACATTGACCACATTTTTTTCTTCTCCGGGAAATTGGATCCAATCTACTTCAACCGGACCATCATCAAGTTCAAATCCTTTCCGGATGGTTTCCAGATCTGTCGTGGATAAATCTTTATCGAGTTTAGCCTGGTAAATTTTTGGGATTTTGTGACTGGGGTGGGCGAGTTTGGTAGCCAGATCGCCATCATTCGTCAACAGCAGAAGTCCTGTAGTTTTATAATCCAGCCTTCCAACAGGATAAACGCGTTCTCTGACTTTTTTATCTATGATATCCATGACAGTTTTTCGTCCTTTCTCATCGCTGAGGCTGGTAATGGTGTCTTTTGGTTTATTCATCAGGATGTAAACCAGATTTTTTTGCTGTTTAAGCAATTTGCCTTTATAACTAACGCGATCTTCAGGAGTAACCAGAATGAAAGGGTCTGTCACACGCTCGTCATTGACACTGATCTCTCCGTTTTTTACGAGTTCAGCAGCTTTCCTTCTGGACGTGATACCGCAATGTGCTATATATTTGTTAAGCCTGATTTCTTCAGAATTTTCCACCATGGTTTATTTTGAGGAATGTTAAAAGGGAATATCATCCACTTCAAAAGTATCCTTATTCATTTTGGATTGAAGTCTGATAGAACCAGAGCTCAACGGATCGTTGGGATCCATAAAACCTTCTGATGAGGACATGGACCTGAAATGAGAAACCGGTTCGGTAAATTTGACAAGTTCTTTGATGAATCGCAGTTCGACTGTTCCAAGGCTACCATTCCTGTGCTTGGATATGATGATTTCAGAGATATCTTTTGGGCCTTCAAATTCATCGTCTGTCCCATAATAGTCAGGCCGGTAAACGAAACTTACGATATCTGCATCCTGTTCGATGGCACCGGATTCTCTAAGGTCAGAAAGCTGTGGACGCTTATCTCCACCCCTTGTTTCTACTGCCCGGCTGAGCTGAGAAAGTGCAATGATCGGCACATTCAATTCTTTAGCCATACTCTTCAAGGATCGTGAAATTGTACTGATCTCTTGTTCACGGTTACCTCTGGTTTGACCTGGTGCAGAAGACATCAGTTGCAGGTAATCGATGACAACCAATTGAATGTTATGCTGTTGCTTCATTCTCCTGCACTTGGCGCGCAATTCGAAGATGTTGATAGCCGGTGTGTCGTCGATATAGATCTCGATGTTCATCATCCTTTCAACAGCTTCATGCAGTTTTTTCCATTCGTATTCGTCCAGTTTTCCGTTACGGATCTTGTGACTGTTGATTTCGGCTTCCATGGCGATGAGACGCTGTACCAACTGGCTTTTCGACATCTCAAGGGAGAAAATGGCGACCGCTTTATTTGCAAGTGCGGCATTTCTTCCAAGGGACAAGGCAAAGGCTGTTTTTCCCATACCGGGACGTGCCGCCAGGATGATGAGGTCAGACGGCTGCCAACCGGAAGTGATTTTATCAAGTTCTTCAAAACCGGTGGTGATTCCTGTCAATTCACCTGTCTGACGGCTGACGGCTTCTATTTCTTTCTGGGTTTTCAAGGCGAGGGCACCCAGTCTTTCATAAGCTGTATTGAGGTTTTGGTCTGTAATATCAAAAAGACTTCTTTCTGCGGAATCGAGTAGTTCAAAGATATCTTTAGTATCCTCGTATGAATCTTTGATGATCTCTGTCGAAACTTTGATCAATTCCCGTTGAATGTATTTTTGGGTGAGTATCCTGGAATGGTATTCAATGTTGGCAGCAGAACTGACCGAATTGGTCAAAGCAGCCAGGTAGGTGATGCCTCCAATGGATTCAAGTAGTTGAGCTTTTTTTAAGGCTTCCTGAACTGTGAGAATATCAATCGGTTGTGATTTATGGAACAATTCAAGGATCACTTTGAAAATTTCCTGGTGCGCCTGTTTATAGAAAGTTTCTACTTTCAGGATATCCATTACAGCAGGCAAAGCATTTTTATCTATCAGGATGGCACCTAGTACAACTTCTTCCAAAGGTATCGCCTGAGGTTGTACTCTGCCGTATTGTATGGCACTGGCATCATAACCCTGTTGAGCGTTGGTAAGTCCACCTTTAATGGAAGTAAGTTGTCTTTGTTCTGCCATTTTTTAAAATTTAGGCCGTAAAGGTAACGTATTATATTTAATGTTAATAAATCATAAAAAGTTCAGCGATTTTGTAATTGTTAGTAACCCGGTCTGTTTTGTTAGTAATTAATCGATTTATTTAAACATTGACTCGTGCTGTAAAAAGGAATTAGCCAGCTATATATATAATTATTTAATAATATTAACCCAGATTTTTTGGATATCAAAAAAAAAATAACTTAATCATGTATAGAAAAACATGAATTCTGAAATATTAAATAAATTATTTATATATAAAATGTAAATATGTTTTTGAAGATATAAGATTTAAGCTGACTTGAGCAATAATTTTTGTTGAAAAAAATTAAAAAAAAATCTAATATGACAATCTTCCCTGAATGGTTATTCTGAAAAATAACCATCAATTTAGTGAGGGATTATTTAATTCAAACCTTTAGAAAGCCGGTTTCAAAGGTTCAGAATTAAAACTCCTGTAGCGTGATCAGATAGCTTAGAATGGCTCCCATGTTGGTTCTGGCTGTATCGGGATCATACTGATGCTCCAATTTGACCATATCGACGCCCCACATTGGCATAAGACGGGCTCCGGTTTCTTTGGTATGTTGTCTGCCATCAATATATCGGGCGATTTCCATAATTGGAAAATCATCTGTGCCTCTTCTTTGTAAAATTTTTGTCAGATCGATGGTCTGATAAGACTGAAACGCTTTCACTCCTTTTCCATTGACGCCATGACACTCGGTGCAATATTTTTCATAGATGGTTCTGCCTTTTGTAACCTGAGGATGTTCTTTTGCCAATTTGGGATTGCAGGAAGTGATCAAGATGATTGTTGTTAAAAATAAGGTATAAAAAAGGAAGGTTTTCGTCTGGTTGAAAATTTTGATTGTTAACATAATCATTATATTATTCTAGTATTTCAAAAATTGCGGTGTTAAAAATTTAAATTAATTCGTTCAATCAATAGCTATTTAAGATAACATATAACTTTAGTTTTTGTTTTATCAGCATGATTTCAGGATCTTAATGAGTCTGCCGGATACATTTGACTGAAAGTTATGCGTTTAAGTTTAGTATCAAATTATACTGACTTTTAATCCTCTAATGTAATAAAAAATGCGCTGATTTCCAATTTTTGAATAAAAAAATGTATTCGTCCACGGGATTAAAACATTTCATTCTTTCAATTGATTTGCTATTTCAAAAATATGTTTTCGTTTTCTTTTTCGCCAAAAGGAATCCATGATGAAAAAAACTGATGATGGCATTTTATGGTACTATTTTCGTAGTTATTTGGGTGGTTAGCTAATTAGTCTGTTAGCTTGTTAGTCTCTTTGAATTGAGCGTGTACTTTTAGCAAAAGATCCCAAATCTGTCCTGGAATCAGAGGTTTTAACCCTTGGTATAAATCATTAGCTATCAGACTTAAGACTAAAAGACTATTGAGTTAAACAATTACCTATTTTCAACAATACAGTATTGAAGTTGATCTCTGTTAAATTACCCTGAAAGTTATTTATTTCGGTTCCAGAAAGTTAAAGTTGATCTGAATACAAAATTGAGTACAAAATCCAGGCTGGATTTTGTTATGAAGGTGATTTCAGGATATCGAATAAAATAGTGCATTTGATACACCCTTTTATCCTTTTAATGCATCTTAAAGTCACGGAGGTAAATCCGGGCTATGGTTTTGGAAAGCTCCAAAATCAGCTATGTAAATGATCTTATGGTGTGGGATTTTGTTTAATATGACGTTGAGACTCAAATCAAATTTTTTGATCTGTAATCATTTTTGGATCAGATATTTAAAGCAGGAGGGCAATTTTTTTTGTGATTAACTTGAAAATCCTGTTAAAACAAACAATTTTGCAAACTTTTATAACAATTTTGAGATAATAAGGGTTCAGACTGTAAATTGGATCTCAGACTGATTTCGATACGGAGATATTTACTGTAAAAACAAGTAGATTTTGCAGATTTGGGGAAAGAAATATTTAAAAATAACAATTTTAATTTTATAAAAATATATGATAAGGTTACTTTTTTGGCTTTCAATGGTGCTAATACTTGGATCTTGCGGCAACGGGAATCCGTTAAATACCGATTACAAACCAAAAGCCATTTCCAAATCCAATGACCTGGTAGTTGTTGCTGATAAGCAGATTTGGGAAGGTGAAGTCGGAGATACTTTCAGGTATTATTTTGAATCTGCCTATCCGATCACCCCTTCTCCTGAACCTATATTTAAATTGAGGTTTTTTACGCCACAGGAGCTTGATGCGGAACCACTGCGAAAGCAACTCAGGACATATTGTGTTTTGGCAAATCTGGCTGATACGACCTCATGGACGACCCGCTTGATCCGTAAAGATTATGGTGAGGCTAAGTTTGGGGAATTGCTAAGGGACGATGCTCCGCAAACAGGAGTTGGTATGAATAAATGGGCTATGGATCAATTGATCATCTATATATATAGTAAAAGTGAAGAGGAATTGATTGAAGCGGTTCGTGAGCATTTTCACCCGATAGCCAGCAAGATCCATGAGCATGATGCTACCCAAATCAAGGCGAATACCTATATCTCAGGCAGACATCTGGGATTGACTGAGAAACTCAGCAAAGAGTTTGGAATTAAGATGGATATCCCCGGAGATTACAGGGAAGCGCTGAGTAAGAAAGGGAAGGAAGATCAACATCAACTTTTATGGTTGCGGAAAGACACCCCAAAAGCTACGCTTAACCTGGTTTTCCAAAAAATGAAGTACAAGGATATTGAGCAGATCTCTGTAGGAAATGCCATCGCACTGACAAATGAATTCGGAGCGAATGTGCAAACAGATAATCCGGAATCCAAATTGAGGGTGAACCAAACTGATCTTCCTATCCTTGAAAACGTCAAAGAGATCAATGGCAATTATACTCTGGAAATCAGGGGAATATGGGAGATGACCCAAGACTTTATGGGTGGGCCATTCGTCAGTTATCTCATTCCGCAGGAAGGGGAAGGAAATTACATCTTTATCCATTGTTTTGTCTATGCTCCCGGAATTGAGAAGAAGCAATTTTTGCAGGAACTGGAAGTGGTGGTAAATTCTTTTGACTTCCTTTGATCCTTACAGGTTGTCCTTTATTTCTTCAGATCTGCTGAACTGAAGCAAGGTATTCCTGTTTCTGACAAAATTACACCAGGTACATGTGGGTTCACCGCATCCCTTGTTGAATTCGTGGTTTTTAATTTTTTGATGTACTTCCGATAATTGGTTTTCAACAAACCGAATTTCCTCAGGATTGAAAACTATCTTGTGTTTGTAAAATGAACCATCGGTGTCAGGTTCGATCAGGAATACAGAACCTGTTTGGGCAATCCATTTGTTCTTCGGGTCATTGTCCAATAAGATTTTGTAGAAAATGATCTGCCGCCAATAATCACCGCCCGGGTCATCTTCTTTTTTTGGTGGGGAAATCATTTTTTTGGCTTTTGCAGGTTTGCCGGTTTTATAATCGATCACATGCACAGAATCTTTGTAGTATTCGATCTTATCAATCATTCCTTTGATGGGGATATTTTTGAATTGGACATTGGAAATGTAATGTTCCATACTGTAATCATCCGGTTCAAACCAGGATGGCAATTGGTCTGCGTGGTATTTGGTAAGAATGTCAGTTCCGTGATACAAAAGATTCTCATAGTCTTTTTCGGTAAAATGTGACCTGTATATCATCATGCCGGTTTTGAAATAATCCACCAGTAACTGAGCCGTTCCAAATCCTTTTTTGCTGATTGATTTGCTCTCTTTAAAAAACTGTTCCAAAGCATAATGTATGGCTGAACCGAATCCGGCACCTGAAGTTCGGGCTGATGGCACCCTGATAATATTTTCATAATAAAATGTAACAGGACAATTGAGGTACTTGTTCAAATCCGTTACACTCATCTCATAATCTTCCAATATTTTGTCAATCAGTGATTTATCAATCCATTCATGAGGTGGAAGCAAAAGATCCTTCATAATTTTGCCCTTATAACGTATCAATGGTTCATCGTCAACGAGGCAGTTTTTTTGAATGATGGCATTGGTAGCCATAGTCAATTCCGTAACAAATCTGGAACTTTCAATCAAATTGCCGTCGTCTTTCGAATCGGAGTAGGAGATAAAAAGCTCTTGTTCGGCTCTCGTCGCAGCCACATAAAAAACACGTCTTTCGTCTTCCTCCTTGTTTTCCGCATTGGCCAGCAGAATGTTTGGCGGATAGCTGAAACCTGTATTGCCCGCTCTTTTGCCTTCCCAATTATCCTTATTAACACCGATCAAAAATACTTTTTGGAATTCAAGTCCTTTGGCTGAATGGGCTGTGATAAAATTAACACCATCATTTGAAGATACGATTTTGACGAGTGGCAATGCGATGCCGCTTTGTTTCATTTTGTCGATCGAATCGATGAAATCCGAAAGCTTCATAAACGGATTACGGACGCCCTCAGTTTTGATAAAATCGAACAAACTGGTAAGTAATTGTATTTTCCACTGGCTGTCGGGTGCAGAAAGTGCTTCATTCAGGATGCCGCTTTCGGTAATGATCTTTTCAAACAGGTTCTGGACTGTGACAGTGGGAGCCAGGTTGATCCATCTGGACAGCAGTTCATACACTCCATAGATCTTATCAGCTTCCCTTACTCCCAGGCGGATCAGATTTTCTTTTTCTGAGATGACTTCCATCCAGTATTTTTTCTCTTTGGTTTCCCGTTTGTAAGCAGTCTCTTTGCTGATTTTTATCGTATCAGCGTATGAAATGCCGAAAACAGGTGCGATCAGGGTTTTGAAGAGCAGATCTTCCCTCAATCCGGTTTCTTTCAGTTCAAAATGTATCAATTGGAGTAATTCCAGAATGTTGATGATGAACGGTTCGGCGAGGATATCCAGTTTTTTACGGATATTTACCGGAAAATTTTCACCTTCAAGTACTTTAGTAAGATTTTCTACCTGCTTATGGTTCCGATAAATGACAGCTATTTTATTAAGGGGGAAACCCTCATTTTTAAGCTTTTGCATCTCCCAAAAAATTGCAGCTTCTTCCTGAGCCGGGTTGGGATAGGAAGTTATGTTTACTTTGACAGGCAGAGCGGCATTGCTACCGGCTGCTGAGATATTTTTGTCGATGTTTAACTGATTGCTCAGACGCTGTTCATTGTTAGCGATCAGACTCGAGCTGGCATCGATGATCAGTTGGCTGGAACGATAATTTTGATTGAGAACGATAACTTTCGGGTGGTATTTTGCTACGAAATTAAGGATATTTTCCATGTTGGCACCCTGAAAACGATAGATTGCCTGGTCGTCATCGCCCACTGCAAAAACGTTGGGAGATTCCCAATAATCGATCAGTTTTTCCAGAATTTTATTTTGCGCGCCATTGGTATCCTGGTATTCATCGACGAGGAAATAGAGGTATTGTTCCTGATATTTTAGGAGCAGTTGAGGATGTTCTTCAAATGCTTTAAGTACCCAAAGGATCATATCGTCGTAGTCGTAACGAGACCTGTTTCTGAGCATGTTTTCATAAACGGTGAATTGTTCTGCCGCAGCTTTCAGGCGATTCATTTTTTCCAGAATTTCCTGAAAAGCTCCTTCCTTAAAATCTCCTTTTTCGTAAACTTTGGCTTTGGTAGGGGTTCTTCTTTTATAATACATGTCAGGATCATCTTTCAGGTTTTCGAGGTATTGATCTACCTTGACCCTGACAAATTCAGGATCCCAGCCTTCTCTTTTCATATCGTTGAAAAGACTTTCGAGGTTTTTTTTATCATAATAGACTGAACCTTTAAATCTTTTCAAAGGATTGTCTGGTGGTATCTGATCGATCAGATCTATAAACACCTCGGTTTTTTCCAGATCAGTGAGCGGCTGAAGTTCCTTGATGCCGCCAAAAAAATGCATATTTTCCCTGATCACCTGATTTGTGAATGCATGAAAGGTATAAATGTGCAGATTGTAGGCAGTTGGGCCTATGAATTGAAGCAAACGCTTTCTCATGGCGATGGTTCCAGCATCGGTGTATGTCAGGCAAAGGATATTATGAGGCTGGGTATCTGTTTGTTGGAGAATATACCCCAATCGCAAAGCAAGGATCTGCGTTTTTCCTGTTCCGGGTCCAGCCAAAACAAAAAGTGGTCCTTCAATTTGGGTCACGGCTTCTTTCTGATTTTCATTGAGCAATTCAAAAGCATCAAGAAATACCAGATCCTGTTGTTTTTTTGTTAAATCGGTGGATTGTTGTTTCATCATGAGGGTATTTTTTAGAAAGTATGCAAATTATGATAATTTATTCAAATAGCCTGCCTGAATGGTTGTAATTTGGTAAAACAAATTGGGTTAATGGTTAATTGATTGGTCTGATTGTCTTTTAGTCTTCAGACTTTTAGCCTGTCGGGGTTCAAAACTATCATTTTGGAGACAATGGGCAAGTTGGTGTAATAAAAATATCAGGATGAAAAGTCACAAAATAAAAGACGCTCACAACCAATGATTGAGAGCGTCTTTGTTCCTGAAAATTTAAAAGGTTTTCAGCCTTCAAATGTCAATTCTTAATGAATAAACAACAGTTGTGTTATAATGTATACAGGCAGCAACACGATCAAAGTGAATTTGATCATATAGCCGAAGAAGCTTGGCATATCTATTTTGTTTTCTTCAGCAATGGCTTTAACCATAAAGTTAGGTCCGTTGCCAATATAGGTCATCGCACCAAAGAATACAGCACCTACTGAGATTGCGGTCAATAGGATTTCGGGAATTCCGGCTACAATATTTCCTCCGATATGCAGATCACCTAAACCTAAGGCAAGATTATGAAAAGATACTGCAGTTGGGGCATTATCCAAAAATGAACTCAGAGCACCCGTAGCATAATAAAACTGGACTGGCGTTTCAATACCAAAAGATGCAGCATTCTCAGCAAGATATTTTAATGCAGGTACCATCGTCACGAAAATACCAAGGAACAAAAATGCCACCTCTTTGATTGGTTCCCAGGTGAATTTATTCTCTAGTCTCAAAGATTTTTTGGTGAATATCAGAGATAAAACAGCCATTGCGAAAATAGCAATTTCTCTGATAAAACCAAAAGCGTGATTATCATGAATCGCATGAATGTATTGCTGGTTCAGAAATGCAACGGACAATACAACACCTAAAAGGAACAGGAAGTTGATATTTCCGGTGATCCTGATGGGCTCGATTTGAGTTTTATCGGCCACAATATTTGAAGCTGGCTCTTTTTTGTGGAAATAGGTGTCTACAGCAAGATAGATCAGTAATAAAACACCATTTACAAAAAGCCATTCAGGCCACATATGAAGGAACCAGTCAAAAGATGCACCTCTGAGATACAGAAGGAATAAAGGCGGGTCACCAAGGGGTGTCAGCAAACCTCCGCAGTTGGCAACGATGGCGATGAAGAATAATATGGTGTGGACTTTATACTTTCTTTCTGAATTCGTCCGAATGACCGGACGAATCAATAACATCGCTGCGCCTGTGGTTCCCATTATGGAAGCCAAAACCGCACCGATGGCAAGGAAAATCAGGTTCGTAGTAGGTTTTGCCTGAATATCACCTTTCAGGTGTATGCCTCCGGTGATGGTAAACAATGCACCTAACAGAATGATGAAGGGAATATAATCATAAAATACCTGGTGTAACAACGCATCAGTCAATCCTTGAACGATCAGGTAGATGGCAGTAGGTATCCCCAAAACAAGTGAAACAATCAGCTTATTCCTGTTGTTTTCCCACCAATGGTGAAAAGTCAACGGACCCACGGCGATCATGGCGAGCATGATGACAAACGGTATGGAAGCCCATAATGGCATAGTTTTTTCGATCATTGTAAAAAATTTGTTTTATTAATGAAGGGCAAAAATAGCTTTTAATGCTTGATTGTGCTAAAATTATCCTTGAATTTAAAAGAAATCAGGATAACTTTTTCCAAATTTTATATGGCAATAATGATTTGGCTTTGTTTGTAGCAAAAATTTGTCAGCAACCAATTTTTATAGGAGAATATTGTGTTTTAGGGAGAATATAAATTCAATAAGTAATAGATTTACAAAATAAAATATTTAGAATCATCTTTATACAAAACAAACAACTAACCTTATTAAATTGCCCGCTTTAGATTTTGAAATAAAGGGTTATTAAAAACTTCTGTGTACCAAAGCTTATCCTGATCTCAATTACGAATTTAAATGTAAGGTACCTAAGTTTTTTGGGGTTTACACCAAAAAAAGCCGCTTTGCGGGAATTTTGAACAAAAAAAATAGACTAACCAACATCAAAAACAGACAACATGTTTGTTAGTTTTGGCTCTTAAGCGCCTAAAGAAAACATCTGTTCATCTTACGGATTAAAACATAAATTTTCATTTGGTTCAAATACACTAACGCTCTTCACTGAAAGCTAAGCAATCTGGTAGTTATGAAGTCTCAAAATCGAAAACAGATCAGTCCGGTTTCTGATCAGCCAGCAGCATTAAGAAGCAGATTTACGCATCAACTCTGGCATACAGCGCATTGTCCTCTATGAACTCTCTCCTTGGTGGTACCTCATCTCCCATAAGCATGGAGAAAATCCTGTCGGCTTCTACCGCATCGTCTATGTTGACTTGTTTGAGGATACGCGTATCGGGATCCATGGTGGTTTCCCAGAGCTGCTCCGCGTTCATCTCTCCAAGACCTTTATAGCGTTGGATTTTGACGGCTTTGTCATTTTCACCTGCTGCAAGATTTTTGACGGTTTCTTCCCTTTCCTTCTCATTCCAGCAATAAACCGAGTTTTTACCTTTTTTGATAAGGTAAAGTGGCGGAGTGGCGATATAAATGTGTCCTTCTTTGATCAATCTGTTCATATAACGGAAAAAGAAGGTCAGAATAAGTGTTGAAATGTGGCTGCCATCCACGTCAGCATCTGTCATGATGATGACTTTGTGGTAACGTAATTTTTCGATGTTCAAAATACGCTCTCCGTCTACTTCTTCGATCCGGACACCCAATGCGGTGAACATATTTTTGATCTCTTCGTTTTCGTAGATCTTGTATTCCAGCGCTTTTTCCACATTCAAAATTTTACCTCTGAGTGGAAGTATGGCCTGGAATTTTCTGTCACGGCCTTGTTTTGCTGTTCCACCTGCAGAATCTCCTTCCACCAGGTAGATTTCTGAAATAGCCGGATCTTTGGAACTGCAATCCGCCAGTTTTCCAGGTAAACCTCCTCCTGTCAGGACGTTTTTGCGCTGAACCATTTCCCTGGCTTTACGGGCAGCATTCCTGGCAGTCGCGGCCAGGATAACTTTATCGACAATGGTTTTTGCGAGTCTGGGATTTTCTTCCAGGAAAATTTTCAAGGCATCACCCACCAGTTGTGATACGATGGCCGTCACTTCTGAGTTGCCCAGTTCACCCTTTGTTTGTCCTTTGAACTGTGGTTCAGGTACCTTAACAGAGACAATGGCGGTCAATCCTTCGCGGAAATCCTCTCCGCTGAGCTCAAAACTGACCTTTTTAAACAAAGCATTGGTATCGCCGTATTTTTTAAATTCCCGGGTAATGGCACGCCTGAATCCGTTGACGTGGGTACCTCCGTCTGCGGTTTTGATGTTATTGACAAAGGAAAGTATGTTTTCCGTATAGCCTGTATTGTAGTGCATAGCTACTTCCACGATCACATTATCTTTTTCACCAGTGACATAAATCGCTTCATCAATCAATGGCACTTTGGTTTCGTCCAGATACAAAACAAATTCTTTCAATCCGCCTTCTGAATGGAACTTGTAAACCTTCGGAGTTCCATCCTTGGTGATCTCCCTTTCATCTGTCATGATGAGGCTCAAACCTTTATTCAGGTATGCAAGTTCTTTAAGGCGAACGACCAAGGTGCCCGCATCAATCACAGTCGTTTCGAATATATCAGGATTCGGCCAAAAGGTAACATAGGTGCCCGTACCTACGGCTTTCCCGATTGGTTTGACAGGTTCTTCCGGTACACCCTGATTGTAAGTTTGACCATAGGCATTTCCATCTCTGTGTACTTCAACGATCAGCTTGCTTGAAAGGGCATTCACTACGGAGATACCCACACCATGCAAACCACCTGAAACTTTATAAGTGTCTTTATCGAATTTGCCACCTGCGTGCAATACCGTCATTACGACTTCGAGGGCTGATTTCTGCAGCTTTTCGTGGATCCCGACCGGGATACCTCTACCGTTGTCTCTGACTGTTACGCTGTTGTCTTTATGGATAAATAATTCTATATTATCGCAATATCCGGCAAGATGTTCATCTATTGAATTGTCCACAACCTCCCAAACGAGGTGATGAAGACCTTTAATATCAGTGCTTCCAATATACATTCCCGGTCTTTTCCTGACCGCTTCCAATCCTTCCAGCGCCTGTATATTACTGGCATCATAGTTGTTTGAGTTACTCATTTACCTAACGATTTTTTGAAAAACACACAAAGGTACAAAAAAATGCGGGGATAGCCAATTTGAAAGCTTAAAACAATATGAATTATTAAAAAATTCCTATATTTCAATGATACCGCAAATTTGCCGAAGATCTATCAGTATGGTGAATTTTTCTGATAGATCTATTTTCGGCAAATCATTTGAAGAACTGGTTTTCAAAGACTTCAGTTTTCGCTATCGGTCTTCTTTAATTTAAGACAAAAATAAACTGAAGTGCAGAACTGTTTTTGTCCAATTTGTACAAAATCATATTTTTTTTTGTCGAATATGGACATTGACACTTTGATAAGTACGCAAATTGGTTGTTCAATCAGGATTTATCACAATAACCCATCGATGATATCCTTTTCGGCAATGCCTTCCGCTTCTGCTTTATAGTTCAACACGATCCTGTGTTTCAGTACGGTGTGAGCCACTGCTTTGACATCCTCCAAATCAGGTGAATATTTGCCATGAATAGCAGCGTGACATTTTGCGCCAACCACCAGGTATTGATAAGCACGAGGACCTGCGCCCCAGGAAATGTATTGGTTGACTGCTTCGGTTGCGTTGGGAGTTTTAGGCCTCGTTAGGATTTGAGCTATATATTGTTGGTGTAATATGGTTTTCAATAGCCGATTTGTTAAAGGATAATTTGTTTGCCAGCATTGGTCAACACTGAAAATATAATGTGGCTTTCTTTTGATGAAAATACCTTTGAATAGGAAGTGAGACTTTGTTTGCCAGGTCAAAAAAAAATCCAACTGACTATGAAAGAATAGTGAATTTACGCAATTTTTTGGCATGGTGTTTGACGACAATCATTTAATGATCTATGTTAACCTAAATATCCTTACTTTATGAAGAACGATATTATAAATCAAAATTGCCCCACTAATCATAATTTAATATTGAATAAATTTCATGTTAAAATATAATCTTTTATTATAACTCCATTAATAATAGGTTTGTTATTGATTTTGATTCCTGCCTGTAATAAGGATACTATCACTTCAGATATACAATTAACTAGTAGAAATACGCCAAATTCGGGAAATCAATCCTTTTTGAATACAATAAACTTTGACAATAATGGTAATATATTAATCGGATCCGGACATCTTCAAAAAGTACTTGAACATGCACAAATAGAAAAACAAAGAGAAGTTTCAGAATATATTTTCGAACATCTTTCGTTTAACAGCATAGACAGTATTAAAAAAAATTACGGATATCCGGTTTGGAAATTGGCTACAATTAAATACATAAAATCAGATGTCGACTTAAATAGCAATAGTAATTATCGTATTGTTATACCAACAACATTAAACAATGAGTTGACAGGCATAATTATATATGAATCGATAGAGGATTCTATATCAGCAATTTTTTATAGCCGGGAAGATATTCATTCAATTGTTTTATTGAATACGGAAGATCATTTATTTTATCAAACATATTTTTCTGCTGTAGCCAATTTCCAAATCATGAATTATCTGGTAAATGGCAATAGAATTCAATATTATTCTTCCTGGATGGAAATAGCCAATCGATCGATTAAAAATCAAAGGAACAACTACAGGATGGTATTATATCTTGATTGTAATGATGTAATTTATTGGTCATATGATCCTGTAGCTTATGAAGAAACAATAACGGTAGTTGAAGAATGTAAAATTAGATATATGGGCGGTGGTGGATATTATGTTGGAAATTTTAGTAAAGATTTAGGTTCTGGTGGCAAAGGAGGAGGTTCTAATAATTCAAATGAAACTGATAATAATCCAAAAATTGACAAAGCTAAAAAGCTAAAATGTGCAAATGAAGTTGCTGATTTTATGGCTCAGGCAGAAATACTTGAACTGATTGAAAATAATAATATAACGGATCCATGTGATCCGGGGCAAACTGCTGCTGAATTACTTGAAAAAGCCTTGATCGGATACTGCACAAGTACTTTGAATGATGCACCTTTAAATCTAAAGGATGCCGAACATTTTTTGGGAGAGATTTTGGAAGGAATTAATACAATTAAAATAGAGAATTCAATGGGAATGTGTCCCAAAATAAAATGTATTTTAGAAAAACTTATAAATAATCCGTTGAATCCTAATGCATATAATTCAATTTGCGCGTTGAATAATAGCAATAATTATATTTTTAATTTTACTATGGGGAATAGTAACAATACAACGTTTAATCTAAATAATCCAAACAATATCACTATTACAATTGATAACGAATTATGTAATTCATATGATCCTGTTAATATAGCTGAAACCCTGCTTCACGAAGGAACTCATGCTATAATATTTGCAAATTTCGCAAAAGGATTTGATGCAAATATTTTTAATTCTGAACATTGGAATTCAGTTATAACTAATGAATATGGAGGAAATGTACATGAATTTATGACTGATTATTTGTTAAATCCAATTTGTGAGGCATTATGGGAGTTTAATGGAAAAAGGGGAATTCCAGGTGATTATTGGGGTGTAGTATTAAATGGATTATTTCAAAACTTAGATAATGATGGAAATTTTGAAAGTTATAACTGTGTGATATTAGATTGGATTACAAATCCGATCTATAAAGATGAAATTAACCCGACTGGAATGCCAATTGAGTCATGGATTGCTGATATGGTACAAAGATATACAAACAGAATTCAAAATCATCCAAATGGATATGGAGTTAAATTTGATTGCCCATGAAAACTTTATATTTATTGCTAATTGGAATAAGCCTTACAAATTGTGTTGCTACAAAAAGCACTTCGTATAATTCAATAAAAAAGGGAGTACATTATGTGTTGGAGGACATATCTAACCGCAGTGAAACAAATATGAAATACGTTATTTATGACAGCATTTTTTTCAAAAAGTCAGATATTTTAGAAAAAAATAATTATATTTTGGATTTAGAATTAGCTAATTTATGGCAGAAAGCATTGAGTGAAGTTTTGGGAGAAAATAAAAGATACGATCATTCTAACAATATTCGGGAATGCAATGTAATACTTCAAAATCCAAAAAGTGATTTAGGTTATTCCCGATTATTCATTGATGTATGGATTAAAAATGATGAATTTTTAAGATACCTGATTCAAAGTAACAATTCAAAATTAGAATTTAAAAGGATTAAGCATTATTTTAAACACATAGAAGGTGAAAAATTGATTGATCCCGACAGTACAATTTCTGCTCCAATTTTAAATGCTGATAAAATTGATAGTCTGCCAATAAAGAACATTTTTGATTTAAGGTATAAAAAGTAAAGATTGAAATAATTGAAGGTCCCTGAATATGTTAGTATTAGAGAGAATATAAATATTTTATCCTCTCTAAAAATCCGAAATATTTTATTTTTTCCACAAATTTTGCTCATGAAAAACATAATATTGATTTTAATCTTTTTTTTTATTGGTACACTATCAAGTCTCAAACTATAGAATCTTCTGATAAATTAAGGATTACATATATATAATTATATTATCAATCACCATTTGAGTACTGGATGTATTACCTGTACGTTCGAAGAAAATGAATTCAACATTAAAAAAAGTTTTATATCAATTTCTAAATTAGATTTTTGTGAAGAAGATTTGTTTGAGTTCAAAAAAGAATTTCAGATTGAGAATTTTGGAATTGACCTTAACTTAAAAAATTCAATAAATTATTCATTAATCCAAAGTCAGCTCAGAGTTAAAACTGACACATTGAATTATAATAAAATACCTGCATTATTGAATTGGAATGCTTCTGATAAAATTATTCCAGAACCAGATACTAAAGTTTTTTTTAAGCTATCAGATATTTTTTATAATGAAGATAAATATTTGGTATTACTTAATCGAAATGAAAAAGTTGATTATGGTATTTATACTGTGTATCTTTCAAATGATTTTTTATATGAATTTGAAGTATGTGAATTGAATGGTTTAATAGCATTCAGAAGTTGGAGTGAATTTCTTGGATATGGAGGTGAAGATTTCACAACAAAAGGTCCAAGAATTGTAAAAACCAAAATTGAAAATATCACTTGTTATGATAATTAGTCAGGAACGACTAATTAAAATCTAAATCGTTTATAATGTAGGAATATCAAAATATCAAGTGTGTTCAGCAACGCGTAATGCCTGATTTCACAACAATCCATCGATGATATCCTTTTCGGCAATGCCTTCAGCTTCTGCTTTATAGTTCAACACGATCCTGTGTTTCAGTACGGTGTGAGCCACTGCTTTGACATCCTCAATATCAGGTGAATATTTGCCATGAATAGCAGCGTGACATTTTGCGCCAACCACCAGGTATTGTGAAGCTCTCGGACCTGCGCCCCAGGAAAGGTACTGATTGACCATGTCAGGGGCATTTTCGGTTTTGGGTCTTGTTTTGGAAGAAAGTGTTACGGCATAGCTCAATACGTTGTCTGCGATGGGAATACGACGGACCAATTGTTGAAAAAACAAGATTTCTTCGGCATTGAGTACGTGTTTTAAATCGATGAATTTATCAGAGGTGGTATTTTTAACCACTTCGATCTCTTCTTCAAATGAAGGATAATCCAGGTCAATATTGAACATAAACCGGTCAAGCTGTGCTTCAGGAAGTGGATAAGTACCTTCCTGTTCGATCGGGTTTTGCGTAGCCAGCACAAAGAAAGGTTTGGGCAATGTATAGGAAATTCCGCTTACCGTAACAGACCTTTCCTGCATGGCTTCCAGAAGGGCAGCCTGTGTTTTTGGAGGTGTACGGTTGATCTCGTCCGCTAAAACGATATTTGCGAATAATGGCCCTTTATTGAAACGGAAATTCCGGCTGTCATCCAGTATTTCGGTTCCGGTAATGTCAGAAGGCATCAGGTCAGGAGTGAATTGTATTCTTTTGAAAGACAGATCAAGCACGTCAGAAATAGTTTGGATCAACAGCGTTTTTGCCAGTCCGGGCACGCCAACCAGCAAACTGTGTCCGTTGCTGAAAAGACTCATGAGGACGGATTGCACTACTTCATCCTGTCCGATGATCATTTTACCGATTTCATTTTTAAGATCCTGATATGAACGGGCCAGTCCGTCCACTGCTTCTACATCATTTGCGTATCTGTTGTTCATTTGTAAATTTTTATACTAAATCAAAAATGTGTACTGATAACTTTTTGGAGACCTGTATTGTTTTCCAAAAAAGGTCAAAAATAGATTAAACGATTGATTTATGGAAATGGTGTGGCAAAAGCCATGTAAGTTTTTGCCAAATGGCAGAAATTGGCAATAAAAAAAATACTTTTTGCTCTTTGTGTATAATTATGGCTCAAGAACTTGTTTTGTTGACATTCCAAGGACTTTCAGGTGTATAATGGAAGTGTTCAAGTGTCGTTTTATCAGATTTCATCCTTTTTCCTGTTAAGAAAGTGGTTTAAACGAGAAAAATCGTAAGCTCTGTTTTTTTTGACATTATTATTGCGACACAATAAAACAACGACTGCAAAACCAAATTCCGGCATTCATTCACTATCAATTGAAATGACGCTTTGAAAGTATGATCCGGTTCAAAATACTTTATTTTAGTAGTTTCATGTTTTAATTTTCAACCCTAAAAATTGGTTTATATCCATTTTTAAGGTTAAGCTGACTGACAAATCAATACGTTCATGCCATGTTTTTACTGACTTAAAGTCGATAATTATTGGTAATCAACTGACAAAAAGTCCTTTATTTCCGGTGGTATAATTATTGACAGCATTATTTTTCAATAACAATACTATGTTTGAAGAATTCTTTATGCAAGATATATTGGAAGAAAGCGGACAGTTTCCATTTTTGGGTATTTCGGATGATGATGAAATAGATTCAGAAGTGGATATTCCCAACGACATTCCGATTTTGGCTTTAACAAACACCATATTATATCCGGGAACGGTCATGCCGATCACCATAGGAAGGGAAAAATCTTCTCAGGCTATCCAGGCTGCTTTCAAAGGTGACCGGTGGATCGCTACTTTTACACAGCGGTCTGCTGAGATTGAAGATCCTTCCTTTGACGATATATATCACATCGGTACACTCGCAAAAGTGGTTAAGTTGCTCAAAATGCCGGACAATTCCACTACTGCAATTCTCCAGGGAAGAAAAAGATGTCAGTTGGATAAACTGACTGCTGAAACGCCTTTTCTCAAGGGTGTATGCAGCCAATTGAAAGATTTTATAGAACGGGATAATATCCAGTTTAAGGCTACCATGAGCGCCATAAGGGAAAAAGCGCGGAAAATTATCCACCTGTCTAACCACATTCCCAACGAGGCTGTAATGATGATCGACAATGTCAGCAATGACTATTTTTTGCTGAACCTCGTGTCTACCAATCTCAATATCAGCATTTCACAAAAACAGGAATTGCTGGAGATCGCAGACCTGATGGATCGGGCAGAAAAAGTCCTGCAACTCATGGATGCAGAACTGAAGATCCTGGAGTTAAAGGGTCAGATTGAATCTAAAGTGCGGTCTGAGATCGAGCAACAGCAAAAAGATTACTTTCTCAATCAGCAACTCAAAACCATACAAAAGGAATTGGGGCAAAATCCACAGGAACAGGATTTACTGCAAATGGAAGAACGTGCCAAAAATAAAGAATGGCCGGAAGCTGCTGCCAAAAAATTTGAAGCTGAACTGAATAAGGTTAGGCGCATGAATCCTCAGGCTCCTGATTACTCCATTTCCTATAATTTCCTTGAATTTTTCATTGACCTGCCATGGGATAATCTTTCAAAAGACAATTTTGACCTCAAAAAAGTCAGAAAAATTTTGGATGAGGATCATTTCGGACTGAAAGATGTGAAGGAAAGGATCATCGAACATCTGGCCGTATTGAAACTTAAAGGCGATATGAAAGCTCCGATCATTTGCCTGGTCGGCCCTCCGGGAGTAGGTAAAACTTCTTTGGGCAAATCAGTTGCCAGAGCTTTGGGCAGGGAATTTATACGCATGTCACTGGGTGGTTTGCATGATGAAAGCGAGATCAGGGGACACCGGAAAACCTATATCGGTGCCTTGCCTGGCAGAATATTGAGTTCCATTAAAAAGGCGAAATACTCCAATCCGGTTTTTATTCTGGACGAGATCGACAAAATAGGGGCGACATTCAGGGGTGATCCTTCTTCTGCATTGCTTGAAGTGCTGGATCCTGAACAGAATTCCACATTTTATGATAATTATCTGGAAGCTGAGTATGATTTATCCAAGGTTTTATTCATTGCAACAGCCAACTCAATGAATACCATACAGCCTGCTTTGAGAGACAGGATGGAAGTCATCGATTTGAGTGGTTATTCAACCGAAGAAAAGATTGAAATTGCCAAAAAACACCTTATTCCGCAACAATTGGAAGCTCACGGTCTGAAAAGTTCGATGGTCAGCATTCACAAAACCGGTATTCAGGAGATCATACAAAGTTATACAAGGGAATCAGGTGTGCGTAATCTGAACAGAGAAATAGGCAGGGTCATGCGCCACGTTGCCAAAAAGGTAGCGACTGAAGAAACGTATTCCGATGTCATAGAATCTCCTCAGGTGGTAGAGATCCTTGGCCCTCAAAAATATAATAAAAACAAAGATGCATCAGTGGACACGCCTGGTGTAGCGATCGGTCTTGCATGGACCGTGGTAGGCGGAGATATTTTGTTTATCGAAGCCAGTTTGAGCAAGGGAAAAGGCAAGCTGACACTGACAGGAAATCTGGGTGATGTAATGAAGGAATCTGCTACCTCGGCTTTGAGTTTTATAAAAGCCAACGCTGCCAAACTGGGTATTGATGAAAATGCTTTCGATCAACACGACATACATATACACGTTCCGGAAGGCGCCATTCCCAAAGACGGACCCAGCGCGGGCATTACCATGCTGACTGCATTAACGTCTGCGTTTTTGAAAAAGAAGGTCAAAAGCGGATTGGCTATGACCGGAGAAATAACTTTAAGGGGAAAAGTCTTGCCAGTTGGCGGAATCAAGGAGAAGATCCTTGCTGCAAAACGTTCCGGTCTGAGCACAGTGATATTGTGTGCAGATAATGAAAAACACATCAAACAGATAGACCAAAGTTATATCAAAGGGATGAAATTTATCTATGTGCAACAGATGATGGAAGTGATAGAACATGCATTGGTGGAAAGGAAGTCTTTGCACTAAAAAAGAGTTAAAACTTTGTTAAATTTCGAAGAAATCATTTAGTTTGTATCATCGGAACGTTTGACAGGTGTAAATTCAAGAAATAATTATTATCCGTGGTACGAAGTTTATCAATTGTCGCTTTAATGCTATTCGCCGAACTCCTTTTGGCTCAGTTCAAAAAACAGGATGATTTTGCTATTCAGTTTTCCGGCGTAGTGGTTACAGAACATGAGACAACGGGAGAAATGGTTCCACTTCCTTACACGAATGTTGCCATAAAAGGAACCAGTAGAGGAACGATCTCTGCGCATGATGGATTCTTCTCGATTGTTGCCTTAAAGGGTGATACGATCGTATTTTCCTACCTTGGCTACAAAACGGTGGAATATGTTTTGCCGGATACACTCAACAAACATTTTTACTCCTATTTCCAGATCATGAGCAAAACTGAATATTTGCTTCCCATGGCTGTGATCCATCCCTGGCCCAGCAAGGAATATTTCAAGCAGGAATTTCTGGCAATGGATGTTAGTGATGACTTACTTGAAAAGGCAAAGGAAAACCTGGCGGAAGAGGTACTTCACAAAATGATCGCAGAAGTTCCGGGTGATCCAAGAGAATCCTATAATCTGTTGTTAAGGCAACAGGCAAATGCCGCTTACCATGCAGGTCAGTTCCAGCCGATGAAGATCTTTGACCTGATCGCCTGGCAAAAATTCATCCAGGCGTGGAAGAGAGGTGATTTTAAAAAGAAAAAGGAATAGTATCCTTAAATACTATTCCTCTGAAAACCAATACACTATTTTCACCATCATTATCTTGTTGACAAAAACATCCTCAACTGCTCATTGAAGCCTTCGGGGTTTTCCATATTGCTCATGTGGCCAGCTTCTTCCAGTATGTGGATCCGCGAATGTGGAATTTGCTGGTGCATCAATTCTGCTATTTCCGGTGGTGTGATGATGTCCGCCTGGCCTGTGATGACCAGGGTAGGAATGTTTATCATGCTCAATTTGGAACAACTCTCCTCTCGTGAGGCCAGCGCTTTTAATGAGCTGAACAAGGAGTTTTTTGTTGTGTTGAGTATCATATTCCTGACAGCTTCTGCCTCATCAGTTTTATAAACCAGAGATTCGGGTGCAAAAAGCCTTTTGAGGCTTTCTTCCGCGTATTTTTCCAGACCTGATTGCTCAATGTCTACGATGGTTTGCATCCTTTTCTCCCGTGCTTCAGGAGTGTCTGCCTTACAACTTGTATCAGTCAGGATCAGGGCGCTGAACCTGTCAGGAAATCTGAGCACCGCATTCAACGCGGTGTAACCACCCATTGAAAGTCCGCAAAGTATGACCTTTTTCAATTCGAGGGCATCCATCAATCTGATCAGGTCATCTGCAAAGAGGGAAATACTGAATGCCTGATCTCCTATTGTAGTTTCGCCATGCCCTCTTAAATCCGGAGCGATCACCCTGAAATCTGATTTAAATGCATGTAGTTGGTGTAACCACATGCTTTTGTCCAGAGGAAATCCATGAACAAACAGTATGGTTTCAGCTTGTTCAGTACCATCAGTAAGGTAGCTTATGCGGATGTCATTTATATCGATGAAGTTTTTGGTCAAAATGTATTGGTCCATGCGATAAATTTTTAATTGTATATTAGCTTACATGATTAAAGTGCACTTGAGAAGATCATTAATTATTGTCAGCACTTTCATTTAACAAAATGAAAATGAAATGGTTTAGTTAAAGTAGGCTTAGGTTGAGAATACAATTCATTTAATTCAGCCAATATTGATTAATCCTTCATGAAATCGATAAAATCGGGGATCCATTGATCGGAATATCAGCTTGTCAGAGTTCAGTTCCAGGGAAACACTTGTAAGTATACCATGTTTCTGATCAAAAAGATGCAGATCTTTGTACAAGCAAAAAAGTTGTTTTATGCAGCTGATTGAGCGATTTAAAATATATATAAGCTAGAATGAACCTTCAATTGTATAAAACGTTGAAATAGGCACTTGTATATAGTGGGATTTTATAATATAATCTTAGTTTTGTGAAAATATGGGTTGGTAATTTATTTTATTATGCAGCCGGCCTTTACAGTAAAACATAAATACATGGAATTTAAGGAATTTGGTTTGGCGGATGGCATCATGGAAGCGATCGAGTATATGGGTTTTGAAAAAGCAACTGAAATCCAGGAACTTGCAATTCCACTCATCATGCAGGAAAAGGATGTGATGGGTTGTGCTCAGACCGGAACAGGTAAGACAGCGGCTTTTATTTTGCCGGTATTGCATCAGATGATGCAAAAACCCGGAGATGGCATCCGAACCCTGATCATCGTGCCGACACGTGAACTCGCCAAGCAGATAGAGCAGCAGATCCAGGGATTCAGCTATTTTGTTTCCATAGATTCTCAGAGTGTTTACGGAGGAGGAAGTTCAGAATGGGAAGTGCAGAAAAAAGCTCTCACCGGAGGTGTCGAGATCATCGTTGCCACTCCGGGAAAATTCATCGCTCACCTGAATATGGGTTATGTGAATCTGGATACGGTGGAACACCTGATTTTGGATGAAGCAGACCGGATGCTGGATATGGGTTTTGTGGATGACATCATGGGCATCATTTCCCATTTGCCCAAAAAAAGACAGACCTTGCTTTTCAGCGCCACCATGCCTGATAAAATCAGAAGATTGGCGGCAGCCATCATGAAGGATCCGCAGGAGATCACACTTGCGCTGTCCAAGCCGGCTGAAGGCGTTTTACAGGGCGCTTTTTTAGTGCACAATCATCAAAAAATTCCGCTGATCATTCATCTGATCAAGGATAAACCGGACTATTCGAGCATCATCGTTTTCACTTCTGCCAAAACAGTGGTATCTGAACTGGTCAGATCGCTCAAAATGGTGGGTTTTGCTGCTGAAGGTATGTCTTCTGATTTTGAACAGGAACGCAGGGAAGAAGTGATGCAAAAATTCAAAGCGCGGAAGATCCGTGTGTTGGTTGCGACAGATGTCATCAGTCGTGGCATTGACATCAAAGATATCAATCTGATCATCAATTTTGATGTGCCCAAACATGCTGAAGATTATGTGCACCGTGTGGGCAGAACTGCAAGGGCGGAAACAACAGGTGTTGCTTTGACGCTGGTCAATGAAAAGGATATGCCGGCTTTTGACAGCATTGAGCGGCTGATCGAAAGAAAGGTTCTGAAAATGGCGCTGCCTTCTTTTTTGGGAGAAGGTCCGGAGTGGAAGGGAAGTAGCAGGCCTGCGAGAAGTGGAGGCAATAACCGGTCAAAATGGCGTAGAAAACCTGGGAAACGGGATGGAAATCAAAAATGAACTGGTCGTTCCTGAAGCTTATCCGGTGAGTACGCTTCGGGTTTTTGCCCGGGAGTACTTCGTTTTGCATTATCCATCGGGAAAAGGTGTCAAAAAAGCGATCGAAAAAGGTTTGTTTCTGGTCAATGGTGAAAAGGGGAAAACAGGTACGCTGGTTCATCCCGGAGACAAAGTTCAATTGATGTCTGAAAACCTGGAAACTATACCCTTATTGGATCTCAGGCTTGAAGTTATCTTTGAAGATGCTCATTTTGGGTTGATAGTCAAGCCTTCAGGATTGAGTGTGCACAATCATCAGTTGCGGAATGTGGTCAATGCATTGCCGGGCAATCTGTATCAGAGTGATGAGCCGGATGCGTTGAAACGTCCTGTGCCTGTTCACCGATTGGACAGTCTGACTTCGGGATTGTTGCTGGTGGCCAAAACAAGGCGTTTTCAAATTGAGATCGGGCGCATGTTTGAGAACGGACAGATCGGGAAAAAATATATAGCGGTGGTGATTGGAAAGCTTGAGGAAGGGAAGGAAGTGGATTTGCAGATAGATGGGCTGCCTGCTTTAAGTTTGATAGAACCGGTCAAGTGTTTGGCTTCACCCAAATTCGGGCATTTGACGGTGGTGAATCTCTATCCCAAAACAGGGCGCACGCATCAGTTGAGGATACATTGTACGCATCTGGGTCATCCTATTCTCGGGGAAAGGTTATATGCAACTGAACTGCCCAATCTCAGTGGTAAGGGCTTGTTTTTGGCGTCTGTTGGCCTGGAATTTTTACATCCGGTGACCGGGGAAAAAATGCAGTTTAAGATTGAACCTCCGGCGAAGTTCAGGAAGTATCTGGATGAAAAGGAAAGAGATCCGGGGCATTTTGAAGAAACCTAATCGTTTTGAAAAGCATGGGTTTTGGGATTTTTTTGAGTTTCATAATGGTTGTTAATCAGGTAGGGAACCAGGGAAAGTTCCAGGTATGGATTGGTTGGCAGGTATAAAATGAATGATATTTTTGATTGGTTAGGCACTTAGGAAACAAAACTAACCAACATGTTGTCTGTTTTTGGTGTTAATTATTCCATTTTTTCTGTTCGAACTTCCCGCAAAGCGGCTTTTTCTGTGCTTACCCCCCAAAAAAAAGTGCCTTAAATCATTTGCCTCTTTGGTTCTGGTTTGTCCAGCCTAGGAAGTACATTGCTACATCCTTTTTTACAATTTAAGATGGTCATCAAAGTTTACATCTGACATGTTATTGCGTACACCCAATCTGTCATGGCGTACACCCAATCTATCATGGCGTACACCGATCTGTCATGGCGGACCTGTCCTGATCGAGCTTTGCGAGCATCAGTGACCTGATCCGCCACCCCGTACACCAGTGAGCTGTTATGGTAGACACGTTCAGTCACTACTCCTTTTTATTTATTCTTCAATGCTCGGGGTTCCGGGTCAAGCCCGGAATGACAATGCTGTGTTTAGGCGCTTAAGAGCCAAAACTAACAAACATGTTGTCTGTTTTTGATGTTGGTTAGTCTATTTTTTCTGTTCAAAATTCCCGCAAAGCGGATTTTTTTGGGGACTTACTAACGAAAAAACTTAGAAACTTATCTGATGGATCAGTATTTATTGTACCATGATAACAGTAGAAAAAATATCATTTTTTTCAACGATCTTTAGCCAATACATCCCTTTTTCAGCAGGTAAATCCAATTGATTTTTACCATTTAAACAGGATGAATTCATTTTTTGACCAGTTGAATTAAACAATTCTACCCTTGCATTTTGCCCTGCACCTTCTATGTGAATGGTGCTGTTTGCAGGATTCGGAAAAATATGATAACTTGTTTTTGGTATGTCTTTTGTACCAACCTGACCTGTCCAGATCTCACCTTTCTTATTTCCCCAGATGTATTCAACCAGATCAGGAAGATCGATGAACGGGTTTCTGTTTTTTTGCCAGCTTTGAACCACATTGTTCCGGTTCATTTCATAATCATCGGTTTTGTCCGCTCTGTGCCAGTCCAATAAAGTGATCAGGTCTCCGAATTTACCTGTTTCACCTTCCGGAAATCCTTCCACAACCTCCAGGCCATTGTACCTCACAGCTAAATAAAAAATAGCTCTGGCAACATCACCCCTGAATTTGCCGGCAGTACCCACCGGTCCTGTGTAGTCTCCATAAAACCTGTTGCCCCGGGTAGAATTTTCCTGCCCATCGGATACCCTTAAACCATGAGCATCTGAGTTGGCATGACGGAGCGAATCGGCATTGCTGTGCCAGAACAGATCTTTTCCATCCACCAATGTGTCATAAGCTATGCTGTTAAATCCACCACGATCCCTGGGCCAGACATGTTCCCTGTTCCAGACTCCGATATTGCTCGAACCCGTTTGAAAATCGAGTTTGGAACGAGGAATTTCGAGATAGACCAGCCAAACCTGACCAGAGTTTTCAGGATTTTGATCTGCTTCTTTGAGGATCGTGACCAACTCATCATACGAATGCATTCTGATCAGCTCTTCATCAGCGATGATATCCTGCAATGCCTGCTTTAAATCACTGCCTGCCAATCCTTTCAGGCTTTCATAATATTCAGGTTCAGCTGTTGATGCAACCATTCCATAGGTTGGATCCAGAGGCGTTCCAAAGGGTGCTACACTGTAATCTCCGTCATTTACACGGATTTTTATATGGTTGTTGACGAGCAAATAAAGCTCATTGTCAAGGCTGATATTGATGACAAAATCTTCATCTCCTTCTTCAGTTTGGTCTTCGAGGAGTTGTATATTTGTTCCTGTCTGATTTGTTCCTTTTGAAAAAACAACTTGGGTCTGTCCTTCAAAATCATCCGTACCAAATCCGTTGTGATCCAACGTAAAAGTTACATTAACATCTTCTTCCAGCGATTGGTCTGCAGTGAAAAGAATTTGAATGTTTTCTCCTTCATGATAAGCTGTTTTATCAAAAGTGGTGCGTATTCTGGTCAATTCGATGCCACCACCTTCATTCAAACTGCCGGGATTAGGTGGTCCCGCGATGTAGCTTCCATCATTTTTGCGCTGAATAGAATTAGTATTGTTTCCGCCACCTTCATTGATTTGCTGCAAATCCGGGTTAAAAGCACGAAAAACATTCAATGCGGAAGTTGCTTCAGGATCATTGGTGCCATAAACGAGGACATCGACCAATCTTTCATCCACGAAAGGCAGCGTACCTAAAGGAAAATCGCTGGTGTCTGCCAGATAAATCGCAGCAGCATCCTGACCGTTTTGCAGCGTATTGTCCGGAATAATATATTGTGGAAAAGGTTCAACTCCCGGATTCCCAATCAGAAATAAACCATTAATATCGGTTGTATATCCATCCAGATCTATAGCCAGATAGGATGCATTGTTGATATTCGGATTACAATTGAAAAAAACTATTACATACCCATCCAGGGAAAATTTTGGCACTGCTGACCTCAGTTCTACAAACTCTTTGGTGTCTAGGCCAGGTGTATCGCTGTCGAGCTCGTTGATCACCAGGGTGAATTGTCCGTTGACAAATGGGATGAACAACCAGAACAACAAGGAAAAAATGATGTATTTCATTATTTTATTATATTTCGATCCAACAAAGATACATTAATTGTTTGAAGCAGCAGGCTGTTCAGATGAAGCTTAGCTTAACAATTTGTATTTGGTGGTAAAAAAAAGGATCACTACTGACCGATAAAAATTACAAGATTGCTCGCTTCGATCGTGACAAGTCCTAACGAAGTGAGGAATCTCGAACACATATTTCTAACCTTTAGAATTTTTGTCGGTCAGTAGTGTATAAATATAGGATGATTTAAGATAAAACAAGCATATATTATGTGGATATTTAATTCTGCCAAATAATGATAGTATGGAAAAATTATAAATTGAAAATATCCCGAAGTATGGGTTTCAGACCGCTGAAGAAAAACTCAACCGCGATCACCATGACGATCAATCCCATGATCCGCATCATGACATTGATCCCGGTTTGCCCAAGGAATTTGATCAGTTTGTTGGAACTGAGCAGGATGATATAAGTCAGAACCATGATCAATATGATTGAACTGATCAGCACTATTTTTTTTGCCAGGGAATCTGCATCTTCCATCAATACAATCGCGTTGGTGATGGCACCGGGACCACAGATCATAGGAATGGCCAAAGGAGTGATCGAGATGTCGGTGATATAACTTTTCACTTCATTGTCCTTGATCTTAACCTGTCCAAGCCTGGCCTGAAGCATATCCATGCCCATGACAAAGAAAATGACACCGCCTACCACCCGGAAGCTGTTGACTGAGATTCCAAAAAATTCAAAAAGCAGTTGCCCGGTAAATGCAAATGCTATGATGGTGATCAGGGAGGCAACTGAAGCTTTTTTTGCAGTTTTATTCCTGTCTGCTACAGACAATTGTGCGGTCATGGACATAAATACAGGCATGGTACCCAAAGGGTTGATCAATGTAAAAAATGAAGTGATGCTCAATAGCCCAAATGCAAATATTTCTGACATCATCAAGAATTTTAGTTTAACTATTTATATTTTCTCTGATCAGCAATTTTTTATTAAAACTACTTTACTATTTTCTCGCTCCGCTGATGATCGCATCCAAAGCCTGCTGATCGAACACCGTATTGTTTTGCCGGTTGAACAGTGCAGAAGCATTGGCGCCCATATTTCCGGCGTCCCAATAGAAAGGCAGCAGTCCATTGGCTTTGGCTTTTTTAGTCAGGTAATTGAGGTAATGCGCCCTGGATGCGAGATGCAAGGTAAGGGCTTCACCGGTCAGGAAGGTCCTTTTGATCACAGCGAATTCACCCAGGATCACAGGAATGCCTTTATCGACAAATTTTGTTTTCATCAGACTGAACAATTGTTCCATTTCGGCTTCTTCACCCCAGGTTGCATTGCGGGACGGATCAGTCGTAGAATGGAAACCCATACCCCAATAATAAAACATTTTCCCCCAATCCGCATCTGAATCCATCAGACAGAATTGATAAGGCGTGTAGTAATGGATCTCCATCATCAATCTGTTGGCAGTCTGATCTTCCGGCAATGAATGCATAAGATCGTCGGTTTTTTCAATATCCGTTGACGGACCCTGCACCACCAAAACCCGGTAAGCATTGCGGCCTCCAGTTGATCTGACCGCATCTATAAATGTCTGATGGTAAGTTTGTAGCACTTCCATTTGAATGGCATTTTCGACGTTGGGTTCGTTGGCCCCGGCAAAGATCAGGTGTTCATCAAAATTCCTCAGATGTGTGGCGATCTGTTCCCAATATGCTTTTTGCCTTGCATTAACTGCTTCCTTTTTTTCAATAGTGACATTGTTTTCCAACCAACCGTTGTCCCAATGGATATTCAACACCACATACAGATCGTTATCCACGCAATACTGCACCACCTGCTTGACGCGGTTGAGCCAGCTAAGCTTTATTTTAGCAGTGGCAGTGTTTTCGACATGCTGATTCCAGGAACAGGGTATACGAATGGCGTTGAAACCACTTTGTTTAACCAGTTGGATCAACTCCGGAGTGATCATTGGATTGCCCCAGGCAGTTTCACCACCGATGGCTTCAAGGGTATTGCCGATATTCCATCCAATGTTTATTTTGGCAGCCAATTGGGCAGCGGTGGAAGTCATGCCGCTTGCATCGGGCGCTATGGGATTGGTGTTATAATCTGGAAAAAGCTTCCCTTGCTGATATATCAAAACATTTACATCTTTCGCCTGATCCGCCCGGATGGTGATCAATCCGGCCCTCATGTTGATAGAATTGTTGTCTGTGGTGGTCAGGCTGATCGTAGTTGAACTGCCCGTACCGGATGATTGGCTCAACTGGATCCAATCGTGGCTGTTTAGGATGCTCCAGGCTGGTGCGTTCGTGTTGATCCTGAGCGATGTAGTGGCACTTTTTTGGCCAAAGTTGATTTCCGTTGGAACTGTGGTGATGCTATAAAGGTACTGAGGTTCTGGTTGATGTACAAAAACCTGTACCGGATCTGCATTGCCGGCAGTCAGCGTAAGGGTATCATATCGGGACGAGGCTGTATTGGTTTGGGCGGTCAATGTGATTTCTGTTGCTTCAAGGGTTCCTTCTGTAGGTGATACACTTAGCCAGCTTGTTGGTTGGTGGCTGATTTTCCAGGAAGGAGCATCTGTCTCTAAAATGAATTTGGCTGTTCCGTCTGTTGAAGAAAATTCAATCGTCCTGACAGAAGCGGAAAGTGCGTTGACCTTTTGTTTTTCGCAACTGAGTAAAGTCAGAATGGTAAAGATTCCAAATATACTGAATAGTTTGCCCATAAGTTCGGATTTAATATTCAAAAGTATTGCAAATCGTTTCCCGGATTGTGCCGGTGAAAAATCCCAAATCTACGGTATTTCCGGGGAAATTTGTAACTATCGGGGTGGAGATTGAATTGGGTATTGAGCCTTTGCTGTAAGGGATTCATAAGCTTGAACCAACGAAAATTCTCAAAGCCAGAATAGTTTCAAATTGTTTCTGCATAAAATATGGGTACATGTTGTAAAACGAGTAAAGCATGTTGTAAACAGAGTAAGGCATGTTGTAAAATGAGTAAAGCATGTTGTAAAATGAGTAAGGCATGTTGTAAAATGAGTAAAGCATGTTGTAAAATGAGTAAAGCATGTTGTAAAATGAGTAAGGCATGTTGTAAAATGAGTAAGGCATGTTGTAAAATAAGTAAGGCATGTTGTAAAATGAGTAAGGTATGTTGTAAAATGAGTAAGGTATGTTGTAAAATGAGTAAGGCATGTTGTAAAATGAGTAAGGCATGTTGTAAAATGAGAGACTTCTCAAAAAAGTATCGCAAAGAAAATGAGGAAATGAGGAAATTTGAAAATTTGAAAATTTGGAAATTTGTTTGAAAGTGTGCAATTATTGATAAAAACAATAGGCTTTTGTGAAAATCTGTGTGAAATCTGAGAAAATCTGTGGATATATCTCTCGCAAAGGCGCGGAGGCGCAAAGGGAATACGAGAAAATATATGCCGGGGAAAATGAGGAAGTGAGGAAATTTGAAAATTTATTTGAAAGTGTGCAATTATTGATAAGAACAATACTTTTTTGTGAAAATCTGTGCGAAATCTGAGAAAATCTGTGGATATATTTCTCGCAAAGGCGCGGAGGCGCAAAGGGAATACGAAAATATTTGTGTCAGGAAAAATTTGGAAATTTGAGAATTTGAGAATTTGAAAATGTTCCACTGTGTTCAATTATTGATAAGAACAATAGGCTTTTGTGAAAATCTGTGGATATAACTCTCGCAATGGCGCGGAGGCGCAAAGGGAACACGGAGAGTATAAAGTATTAATACTCTCAAAACCATCTTCAGATTTTTACCAGAACAAAATTTTGTTCATCCGCTTTGTTTACCTGCATCAGAAAATCAACAAATTCATTATATTCAGCAGGCTGACCGGTATAATGCCGGACATTGAGAATTTTGGTGTAGATCAATTGATTTCCCTTAATTTCATATGTTGCTTTCACGTTTCCAAAAGCTTTGTTCAGCTCAAATCCTTCAGGAAGGTGTTCCACTTTGTAGCCTTCTGGGATCTTTATGGTAACCGTATCCTGATGATGGAATGAATTCTGTATCATTAATTTCGCCCTTCGCTTTTTTATCTTGACCGGGATATTTTTTTTGCTTCCAAACATATTGGATTTGACAAATAACCGGTCACCTGTTTTGGAAGCCATCTGGTTGAGGTTCATGGTGATTTTTTCAGATGCAAAACTGTTGCCCGTTTCATCCAACACAAAATCAAACGACAATAAGCTGAACCCGGGCATCATATATTTTTCTTTGATCAATCGTTCCTTTTCTTTTTCCGGCATCCATATTTCCGGGAACAGCCATGAAATTTCTCCTCCTTTTACCAATGTTTCCATATTGCCGGTCGCATTTCCATTGGCATCCAGATCGAGATGTATATTCCTTTGCCGGGTGTTGTAGGACGTTTCTGGTTGATGAATACTGACCAATGTTCCCGCGTCAAGCTTTTCGTCCACCCACAAAACTTTTCTGCCCTGCAAGCTGTATGGAATAAATCCGAATGGCAATTGCTGACTTGTACATTCCAGCCACATAGTATCAGCTTCAACAGGAACTCCCAAAATGACATGATTGGCCTGATCCGGACTAGGGAAATCATCATATTTGATCTCCCTGTTGTCCACACCGATGACACAATAGTGTGCATCTATTCCAGCAATATGGAGCAGCGTTTTGGTGTAATTCGCGAGCGCTTTGCAGTCACCCCAACCCGTTTCTTCGACCTGCGTGGCTGGAAAAGGCTGAAAACCTCCAATGCCCAGTTGAATGCTCACATAGCGTGTTCGGTTTTGCATGTATTTGTAAATCAACTTGATTTTTTCCCTTTCATCCTCTACATTCCTGACGAGTTCCTTCACAGCCTTTTCCATGTCCTCGTTTGTATCAGATCTTGATTTCAACAGACTGCCAACCCATTTTCCATAAGTATTCCAGTCGAGATAACAACCTTCCGAACCTCTGTACTCAAAACATTCAGGTACAAGGTATAATGAAGGAGTCTGCTCATCAAAATCAGGACTATACATTTCTTCCTGTACAGGTACTAAATTCCTGATCTCCCATTTCAGGTTTGTCAATCCGGGTTTGGGCACTGAACGCAACGGTTGATCAAGCATGTTGAGTCTGTATTTTATCGGAAACTGGTCATGGTAGGTAAATGAATAGCTTGAGTATTCAACACCGATCCTGTAGTCCATTTGAGGCATCCAGCCCGGGATACCCAGTATGTGATTGATCTGTTGTGTGGTTTCCAGAACAACTGTATATGGGTAGTTTGGGTAAAAAACCTGTAGTACCTTGATCCGGTAATCATGCAACATAGTGGATTCCATAAGTACACTTTGGTCCGTAAAATCCTTTTCCCTATAACTTCTTATCTTTTTTCCGTCAGCTCCGTAAAGCGTTGCCTCAAGTTTTTTGATGCTTTCATCAGGAGAATAGGGAATGACAAAATCAGTATGTTTTCTCCCGTTCTCATTCAAAACAGTGATTTCGAGCAGTGTTTTTACTACCAGTTTGTGTGCATCCTCATAAACAAGCTCCTGAATATGTCGTTTGCATATGGCATCTGCACCTGAATAAATAGAGTCCGGCGTAGTTTGTGCATTTATTCCGGTCAATGAAAGGTGCAGGATCATCCAAATCATTCCAAAATTCTGAATCGGTGCTTGCATGGCATTTTATTTTTTTTGGTCAAACCATTTTTATATTCTCTACAATATTGCGGCAGACAGCACAGCATAGTAAATCACAATACTTTTGATCAAATGGCTGTTCTGCAGGAAATGTTTTGATAATCAGATTTTTCTGAAGATGATCTTTTCATCATTCTTCGAGACAACCTGGTCAAAAAACGACCTCAGATCCTGATATTCATCTGAAATGAATAAGGTTTGAGTGATGCTGAGCCTGACGTTGACGATCAGCTGATTGTTCTTTTTACTCAGGGAATACTGGTAGGCAACTTTTCCGTTGAGTAAATTTATTAAGGTATTTTTTGGTACTTCCTGAACGGTATAACCTTGCGGAATTTCAAATGCCAGGCTATAGTTGTCCAGGAAAGGATAAGGAAAATTCACTGGAAGTTTACGTTCTGATGCAGAAAATGGATTGGTTTTCCAGGAGATCAGCTTTCCGGGAGAAAGATATATCAGGTCTCCGGCGTACACGACTGCCTCAGGAATGATGATATGTAGTCTGGTTGTCATCTGTGGGTAGGGAAGCAATGTTTTTTCCACGACCAGGCTGTCAATGGCAGCGTTTTGGTAGCTGGATACCAATGAGGCTTCGAGTTTTGAGTAATCATTATCTCCGATGATCATATTGTGGCTGGAAACCGCTGTGTAATGATGGTTTTTGAGCTGAATGCTCCCTTCCAGATCTCCGTTGCCGGGTAGGAACATTTCGGCAGAATACTCATTTTTGGAGACCCATTTTGGATTGAAATCTATCCAGTCGCTCCATTCTTTATCGATTATCCTGGCGTTGCCATTGAGACATTCAAGCGGAAGAATACCGGGTGAACTAAAAGTATGTGTGGCGTCCATTGGAATGATCTGATCGTTTATAAAGACACCTGCGATCACATGATTGAATTTGGACATACTGACTTCCCAAAAATGGATCATGCCATTGGATCTGGTAGAAAGAGCGATCGGGAAGGATTCGAAACCTGCTTCTCTGAGGGCTGCCACCAGACAAAGATTGACTTCGGATGAATTCCCGAACCCTTCCTGATAAGCTTTTTTGATGCTCTTTTTGGTAAACAGGCGATATTGTTCATTCCATTTGATTTTGCTTTGGATCATGGTAAAGATAGCCTGAATCTGAAGCATGGGTTCAGTGACATCGGTTAATGCCCGGGCAATATCCTCTGCCATAAATCGGTTGCCTGACAGTTGTCTTCCGAAGTTTTCGTCTTCCAGCAGTTCTTTGTTGATATTTTCCCAACTTGTGGCGAATTGTGTGGTCATGGTATAAGGAAATTTGACAGACTGCAATTCAAAGTTCACTGCGGAAAGATAATTTTCCAGATTATCCACATAAGGTTCATCCTTTAATTTGGGAATGTTGACTCCAAAATAGTTGAACATTTTTAATTTGTACTTCAATTGATCGGTACCTGCAACTGCGCCCTTGTCATCTCTGATCCGGATGGTCACAGTTTCCATGCCTTCTGAAGTCCCGACCTGGATATTTTCGTAGCCGGTGGTTCTATGATTGTAGCTGAAATATTCAGGCATTTCGACTACATAATTGGATAAAAGGGTAGGAATTTCGTCCTGAAATTCCCATGGGTGCAGGTTGTAGGTAAAATCAGATATAGCAGTATATGAAAATTCGATCACAGATCCTTCTCTGACCTGTGGCATGGTGAATTTAACAATATCGAGGCGATCGCTGTATTCATCGATGAACTGGGATTTTCGGGAAAGTTCGGTGCGTTCAATTTCTCCGTTGACCAGATTGTATGTATAACCTTTGATATTGGTGATACGCTCTTTCCCTCCGGAACCCTTATAAAGTAACACGCTAAAATTAGCCCGATCGAGGCCATCTTTGGTCAGAATTTTAATCCTTGAATGTCGATTGATCTCGACTTCGAAAGAGCCTTTGCTGTCATTGTAGTTGATTTTACTTTTGCCGTTATCAAATATGACAAAGGCTTCTGCGCTGGAATCGATCGGGCACATACTCATGTTGAGGTGCTCTTCCAGTTCTTTTCCGAATTTTGGGATGTTGGGTTTTTGTGCAAGCAATTGAAAGGAAATGAACAAAAAAACAAACAGGTAATAAGATGTTTTAAACTGATGCATAGTGAGTGGGTTTAAAGTGAAATGGGGTTTCCGGTTGGCCAGCTGATACCCTTGTATCTTAGCGTATTATGGCTTGTTTCATTCGTAGCAAGGTAAAATTGAAATCCTTGAAAAAATCATTTTGAAAAGTGACAAAAATCTGTCCTTGGTTCACCTTGTTGAAAAATTAACATTTCCGGCTAATAACCCATTGAAAATTATGAAATAGTGATGTGACAAAGTTAATCAAATTATTTATTGATGGAAAAATTATGTGCTGATTTTTGTAAGGAAGCAAATTCAATTTAAAATTTCTGGCAAAGTATACAGAAGTCATATCTGTACTTTCTTAATCCACAATTCATTCATGATTGTTAAACCACAGTCCGACTAAAGCTGACTGCTTGAAAATCATTCAAATTCAATCATTTTTACATACCATGCGTAGCAACTCCAAAAATCAGGTATCTCAGAGAACACAATGCCGGCTCATAGGTATGTTTATTGGATCTCGGTTCGAATAAATGATAATATTTGAAAAGACTTTGAAAATCAAAGGAAATTCCCCGGGCTTTTCAAAATTGTTTTCGCCGTTCATGGCATTTATGATGCGTAATGCAAACACAATGCATCTGATGAAGCTTAAGGAAATCATTGCGCTTATGTAGCAAACCGAAGGCAGAAGCATTTTGACAGATAAAAAGAAACGCACTTTTATAATACATTCCGAAAGATGGAGCTTCATGTTTTAAGGTCAGTTTGGATCCCTATCAAGCATTCGTTTTATATAACAAACACAGGCGGAAAATTCCCATCTGAAGTCAACTGACAACAGATGACTTTCCATAAAAATGCAACAAAAAAATTACTTCAATAAAGGTAATTGTTTAGCTCAATAGTCTATTAGTCTATAGTCTTTTAGCTAATGAATCATACCAAGTGTTAAATCACTGATTCAAGGACAAATTTGGTGTCTTTTGCTCAATGTACACGCTCAATTCAAAGAGACTGACAATCTAACAGACTAATTAGCTAACCACCTAAATAACTACCAATAAAGTTGACAAACCAATGCTCAGAGGCGTATAAAAAAATTGTGAAAAAAAGGTTTTTGATATTGATAATGAAACCACAATTTAATAAATTTGCAAATCAGAATCTAATCAGTTTTTACTTGTAAATTTATGCACCATGAGACCTCTTCTTTTTATTCTTTTTGTAATTCTTTTATTTGCTGAAATAACCGCGCAGGTGGGAATCAATAATCCGAATCCTCATGCGTCAGCAGCTTTGGATGTAACATCCACGACTAAAGGTTTTTTACCACCTCGTTTGTCAACAGAACAAAGAGATGCTATTTCTTCCTTAACGCCGGGACTTATCATCTATAATACAACCACGAATTGCCTCAATTTTTACACTGGAAGTAACTGGCATGAGGTATGTGGTGATGTAATTGTTCCTCCAGGCTATCCGGATGGATTTGTGCATTGTGTTCCGGGGAATCCTACATTCATTGCAGATGTAATCAACCCGACAACCGGCAAAGTCTGGATGGATAGGAATATGGGAGCAAGTCAGGTTGCCTTAAGCAGCTCTGATGCGAATTCATTTGGTGATTTATATCAATGGGGTCGCTTTGCGGATGGGCATCATTGCAGGACATCAAATACTACGACCATATTAAGTGAAAGTAATTCACCTGGCCATGGTTTATTTATATTGCCTCCACTTACTCCATATGACTGGAGAAGTCCTCAAAACGATAATCTGTGGCAAGGTGCGAGCGGAACTAACAACCCTTGTCCCTCAGAATACAGACTTCCAACTCATGCAGAGCTGGAATCAGAACGCACAAGTTGGCTTTCAAATAATGCTGCCGGAGCTTTCGGATCTCCTTTAAAATTACCATTAGCCGGCTATCGGCTATACACCAACGGAACAATAGATGGTAATCTTGTCGGCTATTGGTCAAGTACTGTGAGCTCTACATTTTCATATTACTTGCATATTGTCAGCGGAAATTCCTTTATGCAGGCGAGTAACCGGGCTTTGGGATTTTCAGTACGGTGTATTAAAAATTAGTCAGAACGCTACTTGCCTGTAGTTGCTTAGTAACAGTTTGTACGACAACCAAACGAAATCTGGTTATATGATCAGCCTTGGTTTTTGTAATTATATTTTCAATTGCAATAGCTGATGATGCTTTAAATATTTCGTCCGCAATTGTAATATCTCGTAATGATTTAGGTGGTTAGCTGAATTGTCTGCTAATCTAAAGGTCTGTAGGATTTGAGACAACCTATAGCAAAAAATAAATTGCTTTTTTATTAGAATTTTTGGCAGCAGACATGCATCACAAACAAAAAGCTAAAGAATAAAATGCTTTCAGCCTAAACAATTCTTTTTTTCATTGCCAAGACATCATCAGTAACATGAAGATGATTCTCTTTGACTATTAACTGCTGTAGGTTTGACGTTATTATTCATTTGAAAACATGTTATATATCATATAGCGGGTTGTAAACCAGATGGAAAGTATATTTTTACACAGCCAATGTTATACTTTTGTAAAAAAAAACAGGATGCAAAAACAAATCAATGTACCCGAATTTCTTCAGGAATTTCATGGAAAAAGAACCAGTTTGTTCTCGATCATTCTGGTATACCTCAGCGCATTGATCGTTTCTGCAATCATTTCTTTACAATTTTTGCCCAAGGGTTTTCCGGCATGGAAAACTACTATTTTTGTTATAGTTGTCATGGATATCGCCGGTGGTGTGATCGCTAATTTTACCAATGCCACCAAAATATATTATCAGGACAAACCTATAAAGCGAATCCTTTTTCTCAGTCTGCATATCATTCATCCCCTATTATTTATGATTCTTTTCCCTAAAGAAATTGCCTTATTTACATTAATGGGTGTTTATACGCTATTGAGCAGTTTTATTCTGAATGTACTTAGTCCCGGAGAAACTCAGAGATTGTTAGCGGTTTTTTTTGTAACTGTCGGAATCACCATTGTTTTTGTGTTACCCTCCGAATTTGTTTTTTTAAAATTACTGCCAATTTTATTCTTTTTGAAACTGATATTGGGTTTTTCAGTTAAAAAACATTCAGATATTGAAAATAATTAGCTGCATCTATTGCCAATGGACAAAAACTTTCAACTATAGGTAAAACCCAACTTGATTCAACCCAAAATTGAAAAAATTAATGTAGCCTCCTAAAAATCAGGAAACAGTATTAACTCATTTTCTCCTTTTGTCAGCCTTGTCCTTGCGGAAAGAGATGGCTCAAATCTGCATTTTTTTCCTTCACTTGCATACTCAGAATTGACCAGAAATGTTTTTAAAAAATTACCTTTGCCTGCCAATTTCCAGTAATTGAAATCAATCATCGGATGATTAGCTAACACACTTAAAAATACAAAAACCTCCATATGAACAACATTGTAAATATTTTCCTGAACAAAGTATTTCTCACGCTTTCATTTACCCTTTTTACCGGATATTTTTGCCTGGCACAGACTCAGATTTCAGCCATACAGCCTGTGGACAATGCAAAAAATGTGCAGATTGGGGTGATTAAATGGAATGCTTTGGCAGACCACCAATATGATCTTTATTTTGGCACTACCGCCAATCCGCCGATATACAATGCCGATTTGCAACATGGCGAGGAAAAACCTGTTATCCTTGAACTCAATAAGAAGTATTACTGGAAAGTGGTGGAAAAGAAAGAAGGGAAAGTTTTAAGGACATCCAAAGTGTTTTCTTTCAGTACCTTGCCCATCCAATTAAATCCTAAGGTAAATTATATTGCTTTGGTTGATACACGTGATCATAAGGTTTATTGGACAGTCAAGATCGGAGAAAAAGAATGGTTTGCCCAAAATCTCGACTTCGATCTGGCTGAGATGTCGTGGTATTATGACAACAATCCGCAGAACAGCTTATACGGAAAGCTTTATGCCGGCAAAGCATTAACTATCAATCAACAGGGTATTTGCCCCGAAACCTGGCATATTCCGACAATCGAAGAATGGAATGACCTGATCGAAAATTCCGGAGGACTTAAAACTGTTGGTAAAAATCTTAAAGATAGTTCGCCATTGTATTGGAGAACAAGCAATATGGCAAGATCCAATGACAGTGGTATGACGGTGTTGCCTGCAGGCAGCAGAGACAGTAAACCTTCCTATGCGAATATGGGAAAATATACATTTTTCTGGACTTCCACTCCGGATCAAAAGGTAGCAGGAAGTTTTTTGAATATCGATTTGGGTTTCATGCGGGATAAAGTCAATATTTCACCCGGAGACCAGAACTGGAGTTATTCCATCAGATGTGTCAGAGACTGAAAAGATTCTGGTGATTTTTGCTTTTTGTTAAACCTTGGGTTTGGGCGGACTAGTCTTTCTGGAATCTATGTTCCTTTCAAAAATTCCATAAATCATTGATTTAATTTAAAGTACCTATGACATTAAAGCACCTGATATTCATCATTTTGGCTGTATCCATAAGCATCAGGCTGATTTTTAATTTTTCGGAGGAACTCATTCCCGGGGTCAATGGTGGTTATTACCCATTGCAGGTAAGATTGGTGCTGGAAACCGGGCATCTGGGATTTTCTGACATGCCTTTGCTTTTCTACCTGGATGCTTTCATCATAAAAATGATATCCTTGTTTGGTTTTGCAGTAACAGATCCGTTGATTTTGAACGTGGTAAAACTGGTTGACAGCGTTTCGTTGCCTTTATTACTTTTACCACTCTGGAAATTGATCAGTTTGTACCAATCATCGGATTTAATAAAATTGAGCATCTTCTCATTTTCTGTACTTTCATTTTCTCCATTGATACTGATCTCTGATTTACAAAAAAATGCACTCGCCATCGTGTTTATTTTCGGGTTTCTTGCATATTTTTTGTCGTTTCAAATCAATAATAGCAGAAAAGACTTCATTTTATCCTTTCTTTTTTTGCTTTTATCCGGTTTGACTCATTTTGGTTCATTTGTATTTGCTTTATTTTTTCTTCTCATAAGCGTTTTTTACATCTATAAAAAGAAAGCCATTCTTCCATCGCTTTTGCTTATAATTTTGAGCTTGCTTATTATATTTATAATGGATAGTGCCCGTTTTAGCAGGTTGATCACCATTTGGAATCAGATTTTTGAAAAACCAGCTTTATTTACCGGAATGATTTCGCCTCCTGATTTCATTTTTATCCTGTTTTCCATATTTGTGGCTATTTTGGGCATATTGGTTTTCAGATCAAATTTCAAAACACTGAAGATAGAACAAAAAGCGATTTTTACGGCTTCCATCATCAGTTTATTGGCATGTTCTTTTCCATTGCTGGATGGAGAATACTTCAGAAGGCTCAGTTTATTTTTGTTCATCCCCCAGGTTTTGCTGATCGTACAGATTGCTTCAGTCAGCAAAATGAAACTGCAAAAAAATTTGGCTGTTGTGCTTTTTGGGCTCACTTTTTTATCCATTTTTGCAGCTGCCGGACAACCCAAAACACCGGTTGTGGACAAAAATGCATTTGCAGACCTGAAAAAACTGAAACCAATTGTCGGCAATGACCCTCAAACCATTGTGATCGCCCGGCATGGTCTGGAATGGTGGACCGCATGGGCATTGAAAATCAAAGTCGGACAGGACAAAGCGATCGACGAAAGTCTTTTTGATGATTATCAGACTGTTATTTTCTTAAACCAGATTGGTGGTTTCAACGATGATCACCGCAGAACACGGTTTCATGAACCAGAAATCACACCAAATGCTGAAATGGTATACGCTTCGGATTATTTTAAAGCCTATAAAATATCGGAAATACCTTCAAAAAAAGGTTTATAGCAGTCAGCATAAAGCTTTTTTGGACTACCTCTAAGCCACGGTAGATCAATTGCTGATACTGGATTTAGCAAAAAAAAATTGAAAGCGTATTTGCTCAAATCCACATTGCAACTTATAACTTCAAAATCCCGATCAATGGAATTGACTTATTTATAATGTACGTTTATAAATCTGGCAACTGATGGGTCAATAGCACAGATAATTTTAATTTGTCATATTACTTTTTTTCATTTCAACCCTGGTTCCGGGGTAATTTTTTGATGAATTCCAAGCGGGCTGATTTCAGAAAAGCTTCATCCTGTCAATCCAGGTACATTCTCATATTCACCTACTTTTGCTATATCGTTTAGGGTGATTTTCAATGTTGGATTTGCGTAAAATGCAAGCTACAGGCAGATAAATGGTTATTTCCCGGATACTATTCAGAATAATTCAGAAGGAATACCTCAAGGAACCTCAATTAGCATTAATCATGAATTTAAAGTTATGGGCTTCCTTTTTTTTTAGGAACAAACCTATCCTGCTATCAGGAAAATGAAAAACTATGTAAATGATGAAAATGGCAAAAGCGGCGGTCTTTACTTCAATCGGTGAACCCATGGAGTTATTGGGTCTTCCTATACCTGAACTTAAAACCGGAGAAATTCTGATAAAGGTGGAATATACGACCTTATGCAGAAGCGACCTGAATACCTATTGCGGCAAACGTACTGAGCCAACTCCTACCATACTCGGACACGAATCAGTTGGTCGGGTGGTGGCTTTTGGCCCTCAGGCTACCAAAACCGATCTCAGAAATGAACCGATTGATACTGGTGACAGACTGAGTTGGGCAATTTTTGCAAGTGACCCTGATAGTTCGCTTGCACAATTGGGAATCCCTCAGAAAGGAACAGGTTTGTTTAAGTACGGACATGAACGTCTCAATGGAGAAAGTGTTCTTCATGGAGGCCTTGGCGAATACATTATTTTGCGCCAGCATACACCGGTTTTGAAGGTAAATGAATCAGTTCCGGTAAAGATCGCAGCGATCATCAATTGTGCTGTGGCAACTGTCGCAGGAGCCATTCGGCTTGCCGGGGCAATCGAAGGAAAAGATATTTTGGTGAGCGGTGCAGGAATGCTTGGGATGATCGCTTGTGCCATGTTGAAAACCAACGGAGCAGCCAGTGTAACTGCACTGGATATCAATGAACAAAGGCTGAGCCATGCCAGAGTATACGGAGCTGATAAAACTTTACTGATCGATGATGATCTTGAGTCGAGGGTGTTTTCAAACTTTCAAAATTCCAGGCCATTTCATGTTGTCATCGAACTAAGCGGAGTAGCTAAGTCAATGGAGCGAACCCTGGATCTGTTGTCTGTCGGATCAACGGCTGTTTGGGTCGGCGCCACGTATCCTGAACGAAATATCAGTTTCAGTGCAGAGAATGTAGTGAGAAATCTGTTGACCGTTAAGGGATTACATAATTACAATCGTGAGGATTTTCTCACAGCGGTTGAGTTTATTGAAGAGAACCATGATGCCTTTCCTTTCGGTGAAATGGTTTATGATCAATTTAATCTGAACGAAGTCAATGAAGCTTTTGAATATGGACTTAGGATGAATCCCTTTAGAGTTGGGATTAAAATTTCAGACTAACAAGCATAAAACGAATAAAAATGAGCAAAATAAAACTGGTCGTATTTGACTTATCTGGTACCACAGTCGAGGATGACAATGCGGTAGCCAAAAGCCTTCATCAGGCAGCTGTGGAATTTGGTTTAGGTGTAGATTTGATAGAATTCCAGAGAACCATCGGAACGAACAAAATTCATTTGTACCAATATATGATAGCTCGCAACAGAGGGCAGAAAGTTGTTTTTGAGGAATTTGAGAAATATAATTTCCCTGATATTCAGGATGAAGCTATGAAAATTTTCCACAGGTACTCAGAAATTATGTTGGATTATTACCGGCGTCATGTAAGCGCCATGCCCGGGGCAGAAGACACTTTCAGCTGGTGCAGGCAACATGATATTAAAGTGGCAACTGATACAGGTTTTCACCACGATGTGAACCATGCCATTATGGAAGGTCTGGGCTGGCTCAATAAAGGACTGATAGATCTTGCAGTAGACGTGGAACATACAGGTGGCATAGGTCGACCTGCACCATTTATGCTGTTCTATATCATGCAAAAGCTTGAAGTGCATAGCGTACATGAGGTAATTAAAATTGGTGACACACCTGCGGATCTGCTTTCAGGCAGAAATGCTGGTTGTATAGGGAATGTCGGTGTACTGAGTGGCGCGAATGATGCTGCAACGCTTGGCAAGTACAGTCACACTCATCTGATCCCATCAGTTGTGGAATTGCCGGAGTTGATTCTAAGAGAGTTTGCATAAGTTGGCACTAACCTTATGAAACTATCCAATAAGCCTTTAAAAGTATTGACTGGCCACCATACCGCATTATCCATCTTTGCCATTAGTGCAGCATTCATTACCTATTGCAGTATGTATGCTTTTCGTAAACCTTTCCTGGCGAGTACTTATGCTGAAATGTCACTTTGGGGAATAGATTATAAAATTATTCTGATCAGCACGCAGGTGTTGGGATACATGCTGTCAAAGTTTATTGGCATCCGGGTGATATCCGAAATGCAACCTGAGCGACGGCTAATTACTGTTGCCATCCTGATCGGTGTAGCCTGGGTTAGTCTTTTACTGTTCGGGTTGACCCCATTTCCTTACAATTTCATTTGGCTGTTCATGAACGGGTTACCTTTGGGATTGATCTGGGGATTGGTTTTTTCATTTCTGGAGGGAAGGCGCAATACCGAACTGCTTGGAGCTGGTATGAGTGCGAGTTTCATTGTGGCATCCGGACTGGTAAAATCAGTCGGCAAATATTTGCTGGATCACTGGCATGTTTCTGATTTTTGGATGCCCTTTCTCACCGGTTTGCTTTTTGTTCCTTTTCTGCTTCTTGGAATCTGGATGCTGAGCAAAATCCCTCCGCCCGATGCACTTGATAAAATGCAGCGTACAGAGAGAGTACCTATGAAAAAAGTTCAGCGTTGGGCGTTTTTCAGGGAATTTTCAACGGGGATCGTTTTTCTGGTAATCATCTATATTGCATTGACCATTTTCAGAGACATCAGAGACAGTTTTGCCGTAGAGATCTGGAGCCTTTTGGGGTATTCCGATTCAGCCCGGATATTATTCACAGCTGAGATTTACATTGCGGTAGCAGTGTTTGCATTAGTGGCGTTGATGATTTTTATTAAAAATAACCGAAAAGCATTTTTTGGCAATATTGGTATCATCATGCTGGGAGGCTTCCTGCTCATGGCTACGACCTTTCTATTTCAAAAGGGTATGCTTCCGCCTGCTATTTGGATGATCATGGTGGGATTTGCCATGTACTTGTCTTATATCAGTTATCATACGATGCTCTTTGAGCGGTGGATCGCACTGTTCAGATACCAGAGCAACATAGGTTTTCTGATGTATATTGCAGATGCATTCGGATATCTTGGCAGTGTAGGCATTCTGTTTTACAAGAATTTTGGCACAAAATCGGTTAACTGGCTCGATTACATAGTGTATATTTCCTATATTGTAGGTGCTGTTACCATCGTATTGAGCATTTTTGCCTGGAGGTACTTCCATGGAAAAGAAAAACGTTTGACTGCAACAAGGGTAACTGGCTAAATCATTTCCCTGAATACCTGTTTTTTTCAATCCACTTTGCTGATCAGTAGTCAAAGGTTTAGGAATTACATACGCAATTCCTTCTCAAGGTCATCAAAGCTAAATGAAGGATTTGGAATAGCTTTGCATTCTATCTTCGAATCCCCATCCAGTAAATAATGGGCGATCTCGGCATATTCAAACTCTTTGGGTTCGGTATAAAAATGAGGATGTATTTTTTCGTATTCACCCCATAGTGCTTCATCGTGTGTCTTTACCAGAACCACCTTCCGGGCAATCGGTTGCCGGGCAAAATTCAAACAACTGAAAATACCTCTGAGATAAGCAGCTTTTCTGATAAATGGCAAACTGAGATGGATCATAAGATATTCTACCGGGTCTTCATTGGTTTCCGTGAGCTGAAGGGACAAGGCATGAGAATTGTTGATCACAGCGATGCCATTATATTTTACGGTGGTATTATTGTTTCCTTTGTAAGCTTCTGCGACGCGATCTTTATGATTGCACCTGATCATAAAAGGATCCTTTTTGATGCAATTCTTATCCGAGGATACGTAATACAGGTCATATATACCTTCATAATACTTCTTAATGGTATCGTATGAATGGTCAGCATGTTTTTTTACCATTGAAAAATAGGAAGATTTGTCATGATGTGCATTCTTCAGATCCTCATATTTCTCAAGTTTTTCAACGTATGCTGCAAGCTTCGAAATTATTTTAACCTGGGACAGATTATTTGCAAGTTCAAAAGCTTGTTTGATCAATACTTTTTGTTCATCGTCAGGCGCGTCCGGATTGATCTGAATGATTTTTGGCAAAACGGTTTTGTTTAAACTTGAAAAAACCGGTGCAGGTAATTCCAGGTAATCTGCAATTTCCCTTTTTCTGATCCCGCTTTTTTTGAGTTCATCGACCAGCGTGGAAAATCTTGATGCCTGTTTTAGAATTGCTTCCATAAATATCACAACCAAATAAGCCGCAATTTAATTTAAAAATGAGGCATTGCTTTTCTGTAGATGTGGTTTTGGCCAAAATTAATAATTAATTAATTTATTTAAATAATTATATAATTTATTTAAATACGCAAATTATTATAGATCAATTGAATATGTCCAATAAATCCCGGTCTCATAAATTTATCAATATTTATAATAAATCCTTAAAATTTAGTTGAGCAGGCTTTGATGAAAAAATACCTTTGAATTCGAAATTGAGTTGAAAGGTGATTATATCCAATGGATTTATAAACACAATCAACATGGATTTCATGAATGGTAACAAAAATTTTAAGTAGATAGCCTATGAAAAAACTAAAAACAACTTCGAAAAACATCTTTTTAACTAAAACAATGACTAATTAAGGAAAATTCTATTATGAGAAAATCAATCATTTATTTAATCATACTTTTTTCGGGTGTTTTCAGCTTAACAGCAACGGCCCAGAAAACAGTGACAGGAGTCGTAACTTCTACCGATGATGGAAGTACACTGGTAGGTGTGAGTGTTTCGGTAAAAGGTACTTCTACCGGTACCATTACAAATCTTGATGGAGCGTATACAATTACAGTTGCAAATGACGCTGCAGTGCTTGTGTTTTCATATGTTGGAATGAAAACTACGGAAGCGTTGGTTGGCAACAGGAATGTGGTTCATGTTGCATTGGAAACTGATGCCATCGCCCTCGACGAATTGGTAGTAATAGGTTATACCACAAGCCGTAAGCAAGACCTTTCAGCTACAGTATCTACGGTAAATGTAGGTGAAAACAATAATGGACGTCCTGCTACCATTGCCAATATACTTCAGGGTGAAGTTCCGGGAGTGCGGGTGGTACAAAGCGGAAGTCCCAGAGGAGGAGCCGATATCAGTATCAGGGGAAAAGGTAACCGCAGTGGTGACGGAGTACTTTTTGTAGTAGATGGCGTGCCAAACGCACCTTTCAATGCTGCTGATATAGAATCGGTAACCATTCTTAAAGATGCTGCTTCTGCGGCGATTTATGGGGCTTATGCAGGTTCAGGCGGTGTTGTTATCATTACGACCAAACAAGCTGCAAAAGGTGGAATGAATGTGAGTGTCAATGCATGGAATGGTGTCCAGCAGGCATGGAGACTCCCTGAAGTACTGACAGCTGAACAATTCAACACGGTATGGAAAGACGCATCTGTTGCAGCCAATCGTGCCATTCCTGCTGCGTATGATCCGTTGCAGTTCCCTTATGGAAACGTTACACGCACCGACTGGATGGATGTGATTTTCAGATCAGGCAGGATGCAACATTATGATCTTACGATCAGTGGTGGTTCAGAACAGTTGAAAGCGCTTGCATCAGTAAGTTATGATGATGTGCAGGGCACTTTGATCAATACTTTCAACCGCAACCTTACAACACGTCTGAAGATGGATATAAATCTACGCCCATGGTTGGATATCAGCCAGAATTTTTTGTATGATTACAGCAATGGGCAAAGTGATATTGGCAGTGGGCACACAGGAGCCGTTTTTGCTGCCATGGCATATCCAAGATTCGCCACCGTGTTTGAATATGACGAAGCAGGCAATATTCTTCCCGGAGGCACCGTGCCAAGATGGGCGCTGGCAGAAGGATTCAGTGTGGAGGCAGACCTCTTCAATCCGGTAACTCAATTGGAAAATACAAGGCAGAACAATCCATACAACAGGGTTTTTTCACATACTTCATTGCAAATAAAACCTTTCAATGGCCTCGTATTCAAGTCTGATTATGCATATAATGTTTTCAGCGGACGAAGCGAATCCTTCACTGCAAGGTTTACAGCTCCGGGTCGTACTGTGGATCAAAACTACAGAAAAATATCCAATACATTGAACAACAACTGGAACTGGGACAATATCCTTACGTATTCAAATATTTTCAGTGAAAAACATTATATCTCTATTTTGGCAGGTTTTAGTATGAATTATCAGACAGAACGCTATAACAGGTCAGAAGCGCGTAGTTTTAGTTTTGAATATCCTAATTACACAATTTTCGAAAATGCCAACGAGTTTGGATATGCCAAGCCTGAGGAGAGTATTTGGGAAGAAGCCACTGTTTCTGCGCTGGGTAGGGCTTCCTATTCTTACGATGACCGCTATTTTTTCACCGCAAGTGTACGTCAGGATGCTTCATCCAAACTGAGCCCTGACAATAATTCAGATATTTTCCCTGCAGTTTCAGGTGCCTGGAAAATCACTTCAGAGCCATTTATCCCCAAATCAGACCTATTGAGCTTTGCAAAGATCAGGTTAAGTTGGGGTCAGGTAGGAAATATACGTTCTGTGCGCAGGTTTATTTATTCTCCACCGCTTTCATTAGGCGATTATGGGGTGTTTTTGGGAGAAAATGCGGAGAACCACCTATTCGGAATCTATCAAAGTACGATTCCAAATCCTGATTTAAAGTGGGAACGTACAGAACAAAGCAACTTCGGTATTGATATAGGATTATTCAGAAACAGTCTATACATTACAGCTGATTATTTCTATAAACTCACCAAAGACCTTATTGAAACAATGCCCGTACCTTCAGTTGCCGGTGTAGCTTCACCTCCTGAAGTGAACATTGGTGAAGTTGAAAATATCGGTTGGGAATTCACTGCTTCTTATACCAAAAAAGTAGGAAAAGTTGAACTGAATCTTCGCGGTAATCTTTCAACTGTTAGAAATAACGTTTTGAACATTGGTCCAAGAGATTTTATTTCGCACAGTGATGGAGTAAACAGTCAGAATCCTTTGCAGTCAACTGTTGGTCAGCCTTGGTACAGCTATTTTGTGATCGAAGCGGACGGACTGTTTAAAACACAGGAAGAAATCAACGCTTACAAATGGACCAATCCTGAAACCGGCGTTTCCCAACTCATCCAACCCAATGCCAAACCTGGTGATATAAAATTCGTCGACTTCAACGCAGATGGTCTGATCAATGACGGTGATCGTCAATATATGGGAGCCTATGATTTTCCTGATCTTTCTTATGGATTCAACCTGGGCGCAACCTGGAAGAATTTCTCTGTGAACATGTTTTGGCAGGGTGTTTCAGGAGTTACTATATACAACGGAGTCCGGGCAATGTCCTCCTCAGGATTAAAGGGCTGGAATATGACTACGGATATCCTCGATTCCTGGGAATACAATCAGGACTCAGGTATTCCACGGTTGTCATTTATCAGTGATCCGAATGGAAATTATTCAAAAGTTTCTTCATATTTTCTTGAGAAAGGAGATTATCTGAGGTTAAAGAACCTTAATGTTTCCTATATGCTACCTTCAAGTCTGCTCAAAATGATAGGTATGAATCCAACAGGAAGCATTCGGGTATATGTCAATGGTGAAAACCTGCTTACTTTAACTGATTACTCTTCGTTTGATCCGGAGGTTGGCAACAGAGGTCTCGATGGAGGCAGATTCCCGGTATCAAGAATGTATAGCGTAGGTTTTAATGTTTCTTTCTAAATCTTAACAAAATGATTAAAAAACTAATAATACTCACAACAGTTTTGGCACTTTCATTGGTGTCTTGCCAGGAGTTCCTGGAATTTGAGCCGTATGGTCAGCCAAGCAGCCTTGGTAACCTCACCGATGCTCAGGCAATGCAAACTGTTTATTCACTTTATGAATGGCAGTACCGCGAAGGTACAATGGGGCGTGGTTTTTTCTGGTATGAAAATGCTTCTGATAATATGATCACAGGAAGATCTCAGGCTGAAGCTGCCAACATTGCAAACTTCATAGATAATGGTTCCTCCAGTAGAGATGTCAGAGATAACTGGCCTCAGATGTACAGGACCATTAATTATGCCAATGGTATCCTGCGTCAGGTTCCGAATTCACAGTCCATTAGTCCTGCGGTGAAGGACAAAGTTCTTGGAAATGCTTATTTCTGGCGTGGTTTTGCTTACTTGTGGCTGGCACCATGGTATGGTGATAATGGTCCAAACGGCGGTATTCCTATAATCGATGAAAATACGGCAGTAGAAGATATAGATAAAGAACGTCCCGCCTCTGTCCTGGACAATTATGACATGATCATAGCTGATATGGAAGAAGCGGCAAAATACCTTCCTTACTTTAACGAAATGCCTAAAAATGAATGGGGGCTGACCCATAAAACTGCTGCTTGGGCATTGGCTGCAAGAGCTGCATTGTACGCTGCTCAGTATGATCCATCTTACTTCGATGTGGTGATCGATTATGCAGACCGTGTGATCAATTCCGGCTTGCACAAATTGGTACCCAATTATGCTGATGTTTTTGAGATCAGCCACAACTGGAGTTCTGAATATCTTTACAGCGTAACCAGCAATGAAAATGACGGTGCTAAATGGCCCGGGATTTCATTTCAGAACGGGGGATTTGGTTACTACAATACCTGGGGTTATTTTCAGCCTACACTTGAATTGTACCTTGCTTTTGAGGATGGTGACCTCAGAAGGGGAAAAACCATCATTGCACCTGGAGATGAGGTTGATTTTATAGGAAATCAAATCATTTGGCAGGTGAATCCTTCTTCTACTTCCAGTCCAAGTCATATGACACTGGGCAAATGGCTGGCACCTTTCCGTGGAGCTGATGCCATTGGTACAACGGTTAATCCGAAT
>Ga0209573_1000562_pt1 | contig 75437 bp, 60 predicted proteins | sample TNRBio252014_DNA_FD_185870 | JGI IMG/M metagenome (GOLD analysis project Ga0209573, IMG submission 185870) | Wastewater treatment Type I Accumulibacter community from EBPR Bioreactor in Madison, WI, USA - TNR Reactor_6/25/2014_ DNA (SPAdes)... | ecosystem: Engineered > Bioreactor > EBPR >...
CGGCGGAGTACTGGAACATCGTCAACCTGTCCGACCAGTGGCAGGTGGCGACGACCACCGTCGATCTGGTCGACGGCAACAACACCGTCGCGATCCTGGGCCGTGAGTCCAACACCGGCCTCGACAGCCTCAGCCTCAACCTGGGCGGCCCGGTGCCGCCGCCCGGCGAAGGCGGCGAGCCGACTGGTACCGAGATCGCCATTGCGCCCGCCAGCGCCGACCAGGACGAGGGCGACAGCGGCACCACGGATTTCACGTTTACCGTCACCCGCACCGGCGATACCAGCGCCGCCGGCAGCGTCGACTGGACGGTGTTGGCGTCGTCCGACGCCGATGACGCCGACTTCGACGGCACGGGTCTGCCCGCCGGCACCGTCAGCTTCGTCGCCAACCAGACTTCGGCGACGATCACCGTCCCGGTCTACGGCGACACCGACGTCGAGCCGGACGAGGCCTTCACCGTCGCGCTGAGCAACGCCACCGGCGGCGCGACCATCACTACCGGCACCGCCACCGGCACCATCCGGAACGACGACACGGGGCCCGGCGGCCCCGGCACCGCCACCTTCCTGTTCGAAGCGGAAGACGGCACGCTAACGGCGCCGATGGCGGAGCGCACCGACGCCGATGCGTCACAGAACGCCTATGTGGCGACTTCCGCCCGTGACCAGGGCAGCGCGACGTTCGCCATCGACGGCGCCGAGGCGGGCACGTACACGCTGTCGGCGCGCGTGCTGGCGGAGACCGGCGGCCGCAACTCGTTCTACGTCTCGGTCAACGATGGCCCGGCGGAGTACTGGAACATCGTCAACCTGTCCGACCAGTGGCAGGTGGCGACGACCACCGTCGATCTGGTCGACGGCAACAACACCGTCGCGATCCTGGGCCGTGAGTCCAACACCGGCCTCGACAGTCTCAGCCTCAACCTGGGCGGCCCGGTGCCGCCCCCGGGCGAAGGCGATGGCGGGCCTAACGTCATCATCGGCACCGAGGGCGACGACACGCTCACGGGCACGGAGGACGCCGACGTCATCAACGCGCTCGGCGGCGACGACGAGGTTTATGGCCTCGCCGGCAACGACGACATTTCCGGAGGGTACGACAATGACAGCGTCGATGGCGGTGATGGCAACGATACGCTTAACGGCGACGACCGCTCCGGCGAGGCGCCGCCACCTCAGCCCGCGCCTTCCATCGTCGACCTAGGAAGCGAGAGCGAGCCGAACGACACCTTTGCCAGCCAAGATCCGGTAACAGCTGGAACCTTTGACGGCAGCGCCTACCAGTTGAGCGGGATCCTGAATGCCGCTGGTGGCGACGTAGATTTCTACGAATTCCGCAATCTTCCGCCCGGCGCGGCGTTTTATGTCATCCCAACGGACGGTTACGGTATTGGCATTTTAGATTCAACGGGCAAGGTTCTTGCCACCTCAGACGACGACGAACGAATGGGCCACGTTAGTAATGACGGCCGCATTTGGATCGCGGCCAGCGATCGGTCTGATAAAGATTTCGATGGTCTGGTTGATTGGAGCGGCAACCCGCACAACTCAACGGGTCCGTACCAGATCGAGATCGGAGGAGCGGGCGACGCGGATACGATCGTCGGCGGACCCGGCGATGACGTCATTACCGATAATCTTAATGAATTTATTAGTTACTCCTATCGAGGTCGGGGCTTCACGTCGATCGTCGGCGATGCGGGCAATGACACCATCGAGGCCAACACAAGCGGCGGCACGATGGTTGTCGACGCCGGCGCCGACAACGACGACATCGCGGTCGGCGTCTACTTCGGCGACGCGACGATCGACGGCGGCGCCGGCGACGACACTATCGACGTTGAAATGTCATCGGATGAATATGACGCCGCGCTTTGCACGATTTTCGGCGGGCTTGGCAACGATACCATCGACACCGGCTCGAGATACGGCGGCGCGGGGGCCATCACCTACGGCGACGACGGCGACGACAGCATCAACGGCGGAGACGGCAACGATCGAATTTTCGGCGGTGCGGGGAACGACACCCTTCAAGCTGGTTACTATTCGCATATTGAAGGCGGGCCAGGCGGCGACTTGATCATCGCGGATGGCCATAACCGTGGTGATTTTGAGCAGCTCCGCGGTAACGACGGAGATGACACGATCTACGGCAGTCTTGGCGATCCGCTTTGGGACGAGTACATGGGCCCAATTTTCGGTGACGACGGCAATGACGTGTTGTTCGGCACGGGAGTAAACGACACCCTCGACGGTGGTACGGGCAACGACACGCTGACCGGCGGCGACGGCAACGACACGTTGCTTGGACAGCTTGGCGCCGACCTCCTCGACGGCGGCGCGGGCGACGACGTGTTTGCCTTCGAAAGCGTCAATGACTCAGGCCTGTTGGCGGCCGACCGGGACCGCATCGCCGGTTTCGACAATCCCGGTGCGGCCGACGGTGATCTGATCGATCTGACCGGTATCGTCGGCGGCACTCCGCTCACCTGGATGGGCGATGAAGATCTTTCCGGTCCCAACCAGGTGCGCGTTTACAACCAGTCGAGTGACGGCGCCACCGTTGTCGTCATCACCACCAGTTCCGGCGCGCCGGAAAGCCGCATCGAGATCGACGACGGCTTCGGCGTCGACGACAGCGACTACACAGCGGACGACTTCCTGCTGGGGTAGTCCGCCTGGACCCGGTCTTCAGGAGATGCGCTGATAACGGGCGCAAAGCCGGTTTTGGATGCGAACTGGACATGTCGCCTTTTCACGGGAATATCCCTTGGTGGCGATGAGAGGAAGTTCGCCGGACCAACGACGCAGGAGAAAACTCCCTTAAACCGTCTGCAACATTGGTGTGTCCCGGCACCGTCGCCGAGGGGGCCGCTGGGGTGTCCCGCCGGGGGCGGGCGGCCGTCGTCACGGCTGGGCGATGCGGAGAAAGGGGCGAAACGGCTCCGGTTGCTTACCCTGCGCTTACCCGACCGCACGCATTATACGATGATCCTTACTAAGTTGTTGAAAATGTGGTGCCGGATGACGGATTCGAACCGCCGACCTACTGATTACAAATCAGCCGCTCTACCAGCTGAGCTAATCCGGCGTTGAGGGACGGGCGGGGTCTCGCCGAGAGGCATCCTAGCGGACTTCGCGGCGCGGCTCCAGGGGTGGCGGAACGGGGTAGTGTCTCAGTTTGAATTTGCTTTCTTGTACGGCCCGCGAGGACAGCCGCCGTTGGGCAAAGCGTGCCCTGGCCGCAGCGCGGGAGATGCATCATCGGCGGGTCCGGGGGTGCCCTTACTTCGACGGCTCGACGAACGCCGTGCCGATGCTGCCGAGGGGGGTGGGCGCGAGCGGCGTCGGCACCGTTTGGGCGCCGGCCGCGACCGACGGCGTGTCCGATGCGGTCATCGTTTCGGCCCCGTCCTCGGCGTCGTCATCGTCATGGAAATCGGCACCGAACGTCACATCGGGATTGGCACCGATCCCGTCACCGGTTCCGGCGGCGCGCTTTGTCGCGGCCGGCGCACGGCTCACGTTGATGGCGGTGGTGAGCGCTGCCGACATCGCGTCCGCCGTCATTTCGGCGGCGACGACGGCGGTGCTGGCTTCCGGAGGCGTGTCCGGTCCGGCCGTGTGCCGGTACGAGTACTGCCGTCCGGCATAGGCGGCGGCGGGCTGGGCTGCCCGGCTATCGGCCATCACCGTTTCCACTTCTTCCATGTCGACGACGACGAAACCGGCCGATGGTGCCGGTGCGACCGGTGCCGACGCCGGCGCTTCACGCCGCCAGTCGGCGCCGCCGCCGTCGGTCAGGGCGGCGAGCCCGGCCGAAGCCGGCGCGGCACCGCCGAGCGGCTTGATGCCGAACACGACCGCCGCCAGTTCCTTCGGCGGCAGGGCGCGCATCGCCTGATAGGCGGCGAGATTGCTCTGCACCTGCGCCTCGCTCAGGTCGCGGGCCGCCAACGACATGGCCTCCTGCATGCGGCCGTCGAGCGCGTAGACGAGGGCCAGGTTCTGGCGCGCCCTTGTCCCGCCGCTCGGATGCGTGACAAGCTCGCTCAGTTCCTTGATGGCGGCCGACCGCTGACCGGTAATGGCCAGCGACAGCGCATGGTTGTTGCGCAGGCTGGCGTTCTCCGGCGTGTGCTTGAGGCCCGTCGCGTAGGCGGCCTGGGCGTCGGCGTGAAGGCCGAGGAGGTCGTAGGCGATGCCGAGGCCGTTGTGGGCGCGATGGTCCTCGGGATCGCGCGCGACGGCCAGTTGCAGCGCCTCGCTGGCGTCGCCCGGCAGGCCGAGCTTCAGCAGCAGAAGGCCGTAATTCAGGTGCACGCCGGGCGTTTCCGGATCGATCGCGATGGCGGCCCGATAATAGCCGGCCGCTTCGTCGTAGGCGCCGATCGCCATGGAGGTGTCGGCAAGACCGAGCAGCGCGCTTGCCTCGTCCGGCTTCAGGACGTTGGCGCGCCGATAGAACAGCGCCGCCGCCGACACGTCTCCGCCGGCCCGCACCTGGCTCGCCATTCGCATCGCCTGCGCGAACTTGCTGTCGCGGTCTTCGACCTCGATCTCTTCCTTGGTCGGCGCGAGGCCGGCGCAGGCGTTGAGGGCGAGCGCCGACACCGTCAGCACCGCCGCCAGCGCTGCGGCCCGCCGGGTGGACGATCCGTTTTTCCGTACCATGCAACAACCTCCTGTCTCTGGGCGCCGGCCATGTGGGCGTGGGCGACCGGTTTCCCACCGCTACGGGAGCCGTTCAGCGCCGCCGACATTAAAGGGAGAGTTGCATTAACAGGACGTTTGCAAATTTATGTTGTTTTTGTCGTCAAACGCATCTCTGGCTTGGCGTACAAAGGATAGCCGATCATGAAGAAAGAATACCTGGAGCTCACTCGTCTGATCGAGCGGCTGCACCGACGCTTTCTCGACCTGCTACGGGCCGAACTCAACCGGCTTGGAATTCGGGATATCAACAGCGTGCAGGCGCTTTTGCTCGCCAACATCGGTGATGAGCAGATCGCCATCCGCGACCTCGTCGAGCGGGGCTATTATCAGGGCTCCAACGTCTCCTACAACATCAAGAAACTGGCGGAGATGGGGTATCTGGAGCAGGAGCGATCGGCCCACGACCGGCGCTCGGTCAGCATTCGCCTGACCGACAAGGCGCTCGGCGTCGTCGACGAAATCCGTCAGCTCGAACAGAAAATCGCCGGTCAGCTCGACGATCAGGATTTCGGCAGCAACGAGATCGAGACGGTATGCCAGGCCCTTCGCCGCGTCGAGCGCACCTGGACCGATTACGTCCATTACGGTCGCTCCTACGGTCTGACCGGTCGCTTGCCGAACGACGAGTTAGCGTCGCCCGCCATGGCCGAATAACGGCAGCCGGTTGAGCGCATCACCGATCGAGTTCACGTGGGCGACCTCAAGAATCCCGCCGGCGGCAAGCGCCGCCACGTCCGCCCACTCGTTCGGCTCTCCCCCGTGGCCGGTCGTGACGAGAAGCCCGCCCGCAAGTCCGGCCGCTTGTCCGGCCGCAAGATCGGTCGAGCGGTCGCCGATGATCCACGACCGGGCGAGGTCGAGGCCCAAGCGCTCGGCGGCGATCAGCAGCAGCCCGGGGTTCGGTTTACGGCACGGATGATCGGCGCGATCGAAGGGTGCGAACGCCCGGCCATGAAACGCGCAGGCAAGGACGGCGTCGAGACGGGCGCCGTCCTCGGCGAGCCTGGCCGCGATCTCGTCCTGCACGTGGCCGAAATCGTCCCAGTCGAACAAGCCGCGGCCGATCCCCGACTGGTTGGAGACGACGACCACGGGCACGCCCGCCCGGTTGGCGGCGGCGATCACCCGGCCCGCATCCGGGATCAGACGGACGTCCGCCGGCCGGCGGAGATGACCGACCTCTTCGACGATGACGCCGTCGCGGTCAAGAAACAGCGCCGGCACGGGCGCTTGGCGGCGCACCGGTGGTGCGTCGATCCACAGGCCGATGTCGGTAACGGAGGCGGGCAGGGACCGTTCGGACGGGTTATCCTGAGTGCTTGCGGAAATCGGGTCGGCGTTTTTCCTTGAACGCATTGACGCCTTCCTTTGATTCCTCGGTCGTATAAAACACGCCCACCGCTTGCAGGCCCAGCGCGGCGATACCGGCGATCCCCGCCGTGTCGGCGTTAAAGGAACGCTTGGCCAGCGCCAGCGCCGTCGGGCTCATCTGCAGTATCTCGTCGCACCACGACCGGACTTCGGCATCGAGACGGTCGTCGGCGACGACCGTGTTGCACATCCCCATCGCCAGCGCGTCGCGGGCGGTATAGCGCCGGCACAGGTACCAGACCTCGCGCGCCTTTTTCTCGCCGATGCAGCGCGCCAGGTAGGCGGTGCCGAAGCCGGGGTCGACCGAGCCCATGCGCGGTCCCACCTGGCCGAAAACAGCACTTTCGCCGGCGATGGTCAGGTCGCAGATCAATGCCAGCACGTTGCCGCCGCCGATGGCGTAGCCCTGCACCCGGGCGATGACGGGTTTCGGCACCTCGCGGACGACCGCCTGCATTTCCTCCAGCGGCAGGCCGATGACGCCGCGACCGTCGTAGGATCCCTCGTGCCCGCTAAGATCGCCGCCGGTGCAGAACGCCTTCGGCCCGGCGCCGGTGAGCACGATGACGCCGATGTCGCGGTCATAGCCGGCGCGGCGGAACGCGTCGATCAGCTCGTCGCAGGTCCGGGCGCGAAACGCGTTGAGCGTCTCCGGCCGGTTGATGGTCAGCGTCGCGACACCGCGGTCGACATCGTAGATAATATCCTGATAGGTCAACCGCACACCTCCGCTGCCGGTACCGGATCATAGGCGCGCACCCGGCAACCGGTCAAACCCGCGCGCCTGCCCCGTTCCTCGTCCTGGCCAGGCCCGGACCCAACCATCCACGCCTCGCTTCAGGAGCCGTTGGCGAGCCGGTCGCTGTAATGGAGACCGACGACGCAGACGATGATCATCGTGATGAACAAAATCTTCAGCGTCGTCATCGGCTCCTTGAAAACAAGAAAGCCGATGACGGCGATGATGGCGGTGCCGGCCCCGGACCAGATGGCATAGGCGACGCTGATCGGAATGGTGCGGACCGCCATGGTGAGGAAAGCGAAGCTGATGGTGTAAGCCGGCAGCATCAGCAGCGTCGGAACGATGCGCGCGAAGCCATCCGACAGCTTGACACAGGTCGTGCCGCCGATTTCGAACACGATCGCCAAAGCCAGATAGAGCCACGCCATGGGATGATGCCGTTGGTCGACGAAAGGCCGGTGATCGAACTGGGATTGAAGAAAGCCGACTTGGGCGCGCTGGCCCGACGGGAGCCGATCCCGCCGGGCGCGTCCGCCTCAGGACATGTAGGGGCTTTTGTAGCTTTGCAGGACCTTGATGTAATTGGCCCGCTCGAAGGCCGACGGGTCTGCGACTTTTTGCTGACTCATCGACCCCTTCATCTGCTCGATGGAGTCGTAGCCGCGACTCTCCATCCATTGGTCGAGGCCGGAGACGAGGGTCTTCAAGTGGCCGACGCCGTTACGCAACAGGGCCGAGGTGGTCATGACGGCATCGGCGCCGGCCATGACGTATTTCACGACTTCCTTATGGGTCTGGACGCCACGGGTTGCCGCCAGCGAACATTTGATCCGCCCGTGCAGGATGGCGATCCATAAGAGCGGCAGCCGGATCTCGCTGGTCGAGCTGAGTTCAAGGTCCGGGATGACCTCCCGCTCCTCGACATCGAAGTCCGGCTGGTAGAAGCGGTTGAACATCACCAGACCATTGGCGCCGGCGTCGACGAAGCGCGTTGCCATGTTGCCGAGGGCGCTGAAGAAGGGGCTCAGCTTGACAGCGAGGGGGACATCGACGGCTGCGCGCACCTGTTCGATCACCCGCACGTAGCGGTCTTCCACCTCCCGGCCGGTCAGGGCGAGATCGGCGGGGATGTAGAAAATGTTGAGCTCGATCGCCTTGGCGCCGGCGTCGACCATCAGCTTCGCGTACTCGGTCCACCCGGTCTCGGTGATGCCGTTCAGGCTGGCGATGATCGGGATGTCGACCGACTCCGTCGCCTGTCGGATCAGGTTGAGATAGGAGTCCGGACCGACGCGGTAGTCCTCCACCGAGGGAAAGTAGCTGAGGGCCTCCGGAAAGCTTTCCGTTCCGAATTCGGTGAGAAAGTCGAGCGACTCGTTCTCGTAGCGGATCTGTTCCTCGAACAGGGAAAACAGAACCACCGCCGAGGCACCGGCGTCTTCCATCCGCTTGATGCCGTCCAGCGATCGCGACATCGGGGATGACGACGCGACGATGGGGTGTTTCAGCTCAAGGCCGAGATATTTTGTTTTGAGGTCCATGGTGACCGTCCTCCCGTAAAGCGCTGGCTTCTTAGCCCATTGCCGCCATTTCTTCGTAAAGCTTCCACTTGCGGTCCACCGCGGTCTGCGCCATCCGCATCAGCTCGTCCGCCGCTTTGGGGTTGGTCAGCGTCAGCATCCGGTAGCGGAGTTCGTTCTCGGTGTAATCGCGGAGCTTCAGCGTCGGCCGGGGCGAGTCGAGAATGAACGGATTCTCGCCCGCCTCGCGGATCTCCGGGTTGAAGCGGATCAGTGGCCAGTACGCCGAGTGAACGGCCTTGACCTGCTGGTCCAGGCCCTTCTGCATGTTGATCCCATGCGCGATGCAGTGGCTGTAGGCGAGGATGAGCGACGGCCCGTCGTAGGCCTCGGCCTCGCGGAAGGCGAGCAGCGCCTGCTGGGGATTGGCCCCCATGGCGATCCGGGCGACGTAGACGTTGCCATAGGACATTGCCTGGAGCGTGATGTCCTTCTTGCCCACCGACTTGCCGGAGTTGGCGAACTTGGCCACCGCGCCGATCGGTGTCGACTTCGACGCCTGGCCACCGGTGTTGGAATACACCTCCGTGTCGAGCACCAGCACATTGACGTTGCGTCCGGTGGACAGCACGTGGTCGACGCCGGACGAGCCGATGTCGTAGGCCCAGCCGTCACCGCCGATGATCCACACGCTGCGCCGGACCAGATGGTCGGCGACGGACATCAGGTGTTTCGCCGCGAGAGTATCGAGACCCGAGATCTTGGACCGTAACGCGTCGATCCGGGTGCGCTGCTTGCGGATTTCCGACTCGGTGCGTTGTGGCGCGTTGATGATCTCGTTGACGAGCTCGTCGCCCAGCTCCTTCGTGAACTGCAGCAGCAGCGAATGGGCGAGATACATGTGCCGGTCGGCGGCGAGCCGCATGCCGAGGCCGAATTCCGCGTTGTCCTCGAACAGCGAGTTCGCCCACGACGGGCCGCGGCCTTCGCTGTTCACCGCCCACGGCGTCGTCGGCAGGTTGCCGCCGTAGATGGAGGAGCAGCCGGTCGCGTTGGCGACCATCAGCCGGTCGCCGAACAACTCGGAGACGAGCTTGACGTAGGGCGTTTCACCGCAGCCGGCGCAGGCACCGGAGAACTCGAACAGCGGCTCAAGGAACTGCACGCCGCGAATGGTCGAGAAGTCGACCCGCGAGCGGTCGTTGACCGGAAGAGTTTCGAAGAAGCCGATCTCTTCCCGGGCATCCTCGAGCAGAGGCTCCTTCCAGGTCATGTTGATCGCTTTCTTACCGGCCTCTTCCTTGCTCTTGGCCGGGCACACTTCGACGCACAAGGTGCAGCCGGTGCAATCCTCGGCATAGATCTGCAGCGTGTAGCGGGTATCCGGGAAACCGCGGGCATCGATGGGTGCCGAGCGGAAACTCTTCGGCGCGTCCTTGAGCCGGTCCTGATGATAGAGTTTGGAGCGGATGACGCCGTGCGGGCAGACGAAACTACAGTTGCCGCACTGAATGCAAATCTCCGGCTCCCACACCGGCACGAACTGGGAAATGTTGCGCTTTTCCCACTGGGTGGTGCCGCTGGGATAGGTGCCGTCGACGGGGAGCATGCTGACCGGCAGGTCATCGCCCTTGCCGGCCATCATCATGGCGGTGACGTTCTGGACGAACTCGGGCGCCGCCGCCGGGACCACGGCCTGGAAATCGACGGTGCTGGTGACCTTGGCCGGGATATTGACCTGTTGCAGATGGACCAGCGTGTTGTCCACCGCCTCGAAGTTCTTGCGGACGACCTCGTCGCCCTTGATGCCGTAGGTCTTCTTGATCGCCTTCTTGATCCGCGCAATCGCGTCGTCGCGGTCCAGCACGCCCGAAATGGCGAAAAAGCACGTCTGCATGATGGTGTTGATGCGCGTGCCCATCCCATTGTCGCGCGCCACTTTATACGCATCGATCACGAACAGCTTGATGTTCTTGTCGATGATCTGCTGCTGGATCGGGCGCGGCAGACGGTCCCAGACGTCATCGGCGCCATGCGGGCTGTTGAGCAGAAAGACAGCGCCGGGCGCGGCGCGATCGAGAACATCGATCTTCTCGACGAAATTGAACTGATGACAGCCGATGAAGCTCGCCTGCTGGATCAGGTAGGCGGAGCGGATCTTGTCCGGCCCGAAACGGACGTGCGACACGGTCTGCGAGCCGGATTTCTTGGAGTCGTAGACGAAATAGCCCTGGGCGTGCAGGTCGCCTTCCTCGCCGATGATCTTGATGGTGTTCTTATTGGCGCCGACCGTGCCGTCGGCTCCGAGACCGAAGAACAGCGCCCGGTGGACGGTGTCCGGCTCGGTGGTAAACGTGGGGTCGTAGTCGATGTGGGAGTGGGTCACGTCGTCGACGATGCCGACGGTGAAGCTGCGTTTCGGCCGGTCCTTCGAAAGCTCGTCGAACACGCCCTTGACCATCGCCGGCGTGAATTCCTTCGACGATAGGCCATACCGCCCACCGACGATCATCGGCATCGCTTTGGTCGGCATCGTGCCGTCGGCCATTGCCTCGGCGAAGGTGGTGACGATGTCGGTGTAGAGCGGCTCGCCGACGCAGCCCGGCTCCTTGGTGCGGTCGAGGACGGCGATGGCTTTCGTCGACGCCGGCACCGCGGCCAGGAAGTGCGCCTTCGAAAACGGACGGAACAGATGGACCTGAATCAAGCCGACACGCTGCCCGTGCGCGTTGAGATACTCGACGGTTTCCTGCGCGGTGTCGCACGCCGACCCCATCGCAATGATCACGCGGTCGGCATCGGGCGCGCCGAAGTAGTCGAATAGGTGATACGTGCGGCCGGCGACCTCTGCGAACTGCGCCATCTTATCGGCGACAATCTCCGGCGTGTGCTCGTAGTAGCGATTGACCGCCTCGCGGCCCTGGAAATAGGTGTCCGGGTTCTGCGCCGTGCCGCGAATGAACGGATTGTCCGGATTGAGCGCGCGGCGCCGATGCGCGATGACCAGATCGTCATCGATCATGGCGCGCAGCTGATCGTCGGACAGCAAGGTTATTTTATTGACTTCGTGCGACGTACGGAAGCCGTCGAAGAAGTGGATGAAGGGAATCCGTGACGACAGCGTCGCCGCCTGGGCGATCAGCGCCATGTCGTGCGCTTCCTGCACCGACGACGAGGCGAGCTGGGCGAAGCCGGTCGGCCGCACCGCCATCACGTCCTGCTGATCGCCGAAAATCGACAGCCCCTGCGTCGCCAGCGCGCGGGCGGCGACATGGATGACGCACGCGGTCAGCTCGCCGGCAATCTTGTACATGTTGGGGATCATCAGCATCAGGCCCTGCGATGCCGTGAACGTCGTCGTCAGCGCGCCCCCCTGCAGCGACCCGTGAACGGTGCCGGCGGCGCCCGCCTCGCTCTGCATCTCGACGATATCGGGGACACCGCCCCAGATGTTCTTCTTGCCTTCGCTCGACCACTGGTCGGCCAGCTCGGCCATGGTCGACGATGGCGTAATCGGATAAATGGCGCAGACTTCGTTGACCCGATAGGCGACATACGCCGCCGCTTCGTTACCGTCGATGGTCGTTACTTGTACGTCCGACATTGACTTACGTCCTCCAATCCCTGACCGCGCGGCGGTACCGCGCGGCCTTTTACGGGAGCCGCCCCGTGTTTCGTTCTTTGTTGCGTCACGCCCTTCGTCAACGCGCCGTTAGACCGGCGCCCCAGGTTCGGGGATCATGGTAATGGCGTGACACGGGCACTGTTCGAAGCAGACCGCGCAGCCCGTGCACAGATCGTAATTGTACTCGTACCGCTTGTTGGGACCGAGCTTGTTGATCGCGTCTTCCGGACAGGCGCCATAACAGCCGTCGCATTCGAAGCAGTTGCCGCAGGAGAGGCAGCGCTTGGCCTCGAACACCGCCTCCGCCTCCGATAGTCCGCCGACAACCTCGTCGAAGGAGCTGCGCCGCTGCTTGATCTCGATGTGCCCTTGCGGCCGCTGCTCGGCCTCGGTGTAGAACCACAGATGCAGCTTGTCGAAGTCGGCCAAGTCGGTCTTGGGCGGCTTGGTGAAGGTTTCGCCACGGAGGTAGGCGTTGATGTTGTAGGCGGCCTTCTTTCCGTGCCCGACCCCGATGGTCACCGTCCGCTCCGACGGCACCATGTCGCCGCCGGCGAACACGCCCTCGCAGCCGGTCATCATGTTGGGGCCGACGTTGACGACGCCGTCCCATTCGATTTCGATGCCGGGCAGATTCTTCAGGAAAGCGGTATCGGTGTCCTGGCCAAGCGCCATGATCAGGTCGTCGGCTTCGAGCGTCTCCATTTCTCCCGTCGCCCGCGGCCGCCCGTTCTCGTCGATCTCCATCACTTCGACGGTAAACGTCGTTGTGTCGATGGACTTGATCGTGCGCAGCCAGTGGATCTTGACGCCTTCTTCCAGGGCCTCTTGGGCTTCGAAGTCGTGCGCCGGCATGTTGGCGCGGTCGCGGCGATAGATGATCAACGGCTCATGGCCAAGGCGCATGGCGACGCGCGCCGCGTCCATGGCGGTGTTGCCGCCGCCGTAGATGGCAACCCGGCGACCGAGCTTCGGCGCCTCGCCGGCCTCGACATCGCGCAGGAAGCTGACGGCGTCGAGCATTTTGCCGGCGTCGCGGGACGGGATGTCGGTTTTCTTGGCCAGATGAGCGCCGACAGCAACGAAGACAGCGTCGAAGTTGCCGGCCTTTTTCTCCGCCTCCAGGTCCTCGACCTTATGATTAAGCGTGATGGTGACGCCCATGCGCCGGATGCGGTCGACCTCGCCGTCGAGAATGTCGCGGGGCAGGCGGTAGGCGGGAATGCCGAAGTGCATCATGCCGCCGGCGAGCGGACCGGCGTCGCGAATTTCGACCGTATGGCCCATCAGCGCCAGGTGGTGGGCGCAGGACAATCCGCTGGGACCCGCGCCGACGATGAGGATGCGCTTGCCCGTCGGGGCGGCGGGGATGGTCGGCGTCCACTTCTCTTCCAACGCCAAATCACCGAGGAAACGTTCGACGGCGTGGATGCTGATCGTGCCGTCGAGGTGGCCGCGGTTGCAGTTGCTTTCGCACGGATGATAACAGACGCGCCCGTGAACGGCCGGCAGCGGGTTGTCTTTGAGGATCGTCTCCCATGCTTCCCGGAAACGCCCGGCCTGCGCATGGCTCAACCACGCCTGAATGTCCTCTCCCGCCGGGCACGCGTTATTGCACGGAGGCAGCAGATCCATATAAAGCGGCCGCTGGGTGCGGGTCGGCCCGACACCGCGCTCTCGCAGCAAATCGGGCGGCAACGTCAGATCGGTCAGCTGGCTCATCGTCTTTAGATCTCCTCCGAAGTCGCGCCAAGCTCCGACGGTGTCGCCTGGACGCGTCGCCCGCCCCTGTGGGGCATTTTTTATCCAGAGCGGCGCCGTCACACGCCGCTCTCCGAATGACGCAACGCCGTCCGATCGATCGGCGCCCGCGGGTCTCTGCCCGGTGACCGCGCGGCGCGAACAGCACCACCGGCGTCAAAATGACGTTGGCCCCCGACGATGGCCCTGTCGCGTGGCCGATTAACGTGTCTGTGCTCTGTCGAAATCGTCCAGCGAGCAACACGCAGTTAGATCTGCGCAATCACGGGTCGTTTAGGAAGCCCGGTCACCCGAAACGCACGATAGCGCCGTTACGCCAGGCAGACAAGGCCGAGCCCAGGGCGCAGCAGCCGCATTTCGACATTACGGTTATGCGGTTACATCAAGACGCGACGGACGGCAGCGTCCCGCAACCACGGCGTTCTTTTGGGCCTGCGGCGGGTTATGCGCTGGGCAAGCCTGAAGAGAGGAAGGGATGACATGACGGAAGGAGCGGTGAATCCGGACGTCAGACTGGGCTAGCATGAGCGGTTCGGTGACCGAGGGGCAGTTCCATCGGCCGAAAATGCCGTTCTTCGTTCACAGACTAGAGCCTGTTCGGTTGCTGCCGGATCTGAATTGAGGTACCATCTTGGTAATTAAAATAGAATTAATGCTCTTATGTTTGTGTAATTAGAAGACTAATCAAAAACAATATATTTTTATTTAATTTGCTAAAATATTTATCAACTTACTATGTTAATTCATTAATATGCATTCTAGGCAAAGAAAAGTCTTGGATGGTACTGTGAACATGAGACATCCTCAAACATTAAAATGTCAACGTGAACGTCGTTACTTCGGTAGAATATCAATCCGTCCGCCGCCGTCCCGCTCGACGTCTTGCATCGGGCGGTCGAGGCGAATCCAGCCGCCGTTCCGCCACAACGTGAGCATATCGCCGTAGTGCCGCGACAGTGGGTTGCCCGACTGTCCGGTGGCAATGATGAAGCGGGAGCGGGATAGATCGGCCAGATCGTAGACGGCGCGAACGCCGGGGCCGTGGATATGCTCGAACGGTGCCGGTTCATCGCCGTAGGGGATGCCGCCGCGGTTGATCGTGTCGCCGCCGCCGCCGGTCTCAATGGCCAGGCCGACAAGCCGGCCGAGCACCGGGATGGCGTCGAGGAGCGGATGGTGAAAGCGCGCGACGTGAACCTCCCCCCACCGCCAGGCGTCCACGTCATCTCCGTGCGCCGCCGTCAGTCCGCCCATGGCGGCGTCGAAGGCAACCCGCACCTGATCGGCGCAGCTTTCCGTCTCCTCCGTCGTCACGTCGTCGCACCACACGGACCGCGTCTCCAGCACCTCTTCCAACCGATCCGGCCGGAACACCCACAGCCAGCGGAACAACGTCCCCACCTCGTCGGCGAAGATCCGCCGGTCGAGTTCCCTGAGCCAGGCGACGAAAATAAGCGGCTCCGGCCGCTCGCGGTCCATCGTCCCCGACCACAGCCTAAGCCGGCGCACGGCGGGGCTGTCCTGGCTTTCCGGCGCCAGCGTGGCGATCAGTCGCGGCAGCAGGTGCCGCGCCGCCAGCGACACCTGATCCAGCTGCACGGTCTGCGTCCCGTTCAACGTCGCCGGCGGGCCGTCGGTCAGCAGTGCCCGCAGGCGGCCGGCGCGCAGGCCCGTGGCCCATCCATCGCCGATATACTCAGACGTATCAATACCATCCGGTCTGTTGTTGGCGTTCAGCATGAAGGCTGGTTGGCCCGCCGCATCGGACCGCTGTGCCTGGACATCGACCCGTCCGATCCAGTCGCCGTCCTCCGTTCCGCCGGCCGCCGGCAGCATCCGGCCACCACCCCGCCGGCGCGGCACCGCGCCCACCAGCATCTGCGCCATGGCGCCCTCGGTGTCGGCGACGAACAGGTTGACCGGCGGCGTGTGATAGAGCGGCGCCGCCGCCAGCACGGCGTCCACCGTATCGGCGCCGTTCAGGCGATAGACCGCTTCCGGTGTCGTGTCGGCCTCGGCCAGATAGGTCGCCTGAAGCGACAGCGCATCCCGGCCCGCGCTCTCGTCCTCGGGAGCATTTCCGGCGTCCTCCGGCTCGCCGACGGGCAGTGGGTCGGGCAACATCGGCCCGTGGCGCGTGCTCCTCACCGTGATGGTCCGGCTCTCCGCGCCGCGCACGCGAATCGTCTCCTCGCGGGTCGTCAGCGGCAGCGGCCCCTCGGGGCCGGCATACGTCTCGCCGTCGGCATCCAGGTCCTCGACGAACAGATCCTCGATATCCGCCTCGCCGCTGGTCATCCCCCAGGCGACGCGCCCGTTGTGCCCAACGACGAACAGCGGAAAGCCCGGCGCGGTAGCGCCCGCGCGGATACCGTCGGGCAGGTCGATGCGGGCCAGATACCACTGAATGGGCACTCTCAGCGGCAGGTGCAGGTCGTTGGCGAGGATGGGCTTGCCCGTCCCGCTCAAGCCGGCGCCGACGACCCAGGCGTTGGATGCGCCGGCCAGTCGGGGCCACTCCGGCAGCGCCACACCGCCGGCACCGTCGGCAACATCGACGTGGGCGAGGGCGCCGCGATTCCCGCCGTCGGCGCCGCCATCGACATCCGAGTTCGGCCACAGCGCGCGGAACTGCTCCTCGGTGAGGCGATCCTTGAGGTCGACGCGCAGTGCCTCGCTGCGGCGGTTCTGCGCCAGCTGCACCGCCATCAGCTTGAACCACAGCAGCGAATCCGCCGTCGTCCACGCCTCCGGGCTGTGCCGAATCAGGACGAACTCGGGCGGCAGGACGCCGCCGTGATGGTCGCGCCACTGATTGACGCCCCTGGCGTACGCCTCGAATACCGCCGCCAGCTCGGGCGATAGCGCGGCCGCCTGCCGCTCGGCCAATGCCGCTAGGCCCAGCGTCCGCATGTAGATATCGACGTCGAGGGTTTTCGCGCCGAACACCTCCGACAGCCGGCCGGCGCCCAGCCGGCGCATGGTTTCCATCTGCCACAGGCGATCCTGGGCATGGACGTATCCCAGCGCGAAAACGGCATCGGTCAGGTTCTCGGCCCGGATGTGCGGCACGCCGAGCCGGTCGCGGCGGACGCTCACCTGGCCCATCACCGCCGCCGTTGTCACCGTCTCGCGCGTCGGCGGTAGCGACGTGGCGAGCCAAACCCAGCCGCCGGCGGCGATCGCCGCCACCAGCGCCAGCACCAGCGTCGCGCCGGTGCCGACGATCCGCAGCCATCGGCGGCCGGGTGGCGGCGAGTCGCCCCGATCCATGGCTTATCCCTTATCGGCCGGCCCGATGGCTGGCGACCCCTGTCCCGTGATCTCCCGAGGAACGGCGGATGAGCTCGAAGGCTCGCATCCGCCAGCGCCAGTGTAGTGCCGGCATCGGTCGTTCGCGACAACGTTCTTGCGTTCGGCGACCGGCTCGTTGACCCTGCCGGCACCAAAAAGCACCGCCCTCGGGGGAGTATCGCTACCGATGCACGTGGCCGAAAAGAGCGTCCTCAGTCTCACCCCGCACGGGTTCCACCGCGTCGCCTATCGTGAATGGGGCGACCCCGGCAATGACCGGGTGGTCCTGTGCCTGCACGGCCTGACCCGCCTCGGGCGCGATTTCGACATTCTCGCCGCCGCGCTCGCCGACCGCTACCGGGTGGCGTGTCCGGATCTGCCGGGCCGCGGCCGCAGTCACTGGCTTGCCGTTCCCAGCGACTACAATCCCGTCGTTTACGCCGCCGACATGGCGATCCTCATCGCGCGCCTCGGAGTCGACGAAATCGACTGGGTCGGCACGTCGCTGGGCGGCATCGTTGGCATGATTCTGGCGGCACTGCCCAACTCGCCCATTCGCAAGCTCGTCCTTAACGACATCGGCGCCTTCATCGCCAAGAGCGCGCTGGAGCGGATTTCCGATTACGTCGGCCGCAACCCGCTGTTCGCCGATCTCAAGGAGGCCGAGGCCTATCTGCGCCAGATCCATTCCACCTTCGGCCCCTTGACCGATGCGCAGTGGGAACACCTCACCCGGACCAGCGTGCAACACGACCCGGGCTCCGACGGCTGGCGCCTGTACTACGACCCGGAGCTGGCGGAGCCGTTCCGAAAGGGCTTCGGCAGCGATGACGACCGGTGGGCGCTGTGGGAGAAGATCACCTGTCCGGTGCTCATCCTGCGCGGCGAGCAGTCGGATATTCTGCTGCACGAGACGGCGGAGGAGATGCTGGTCCGTGGCCCGACCGCCGAGCTGATCGAATTTCCCGGCATCGGTCACGCGCCGATGCTGATGGACCCGATCCAGATCGCCGCGGTGCGGGAGTGGCTGCTGCGCTGACGGCGGCCTATTCATCAAGCCCGATCGCCGTCTCCGCCGACGCCCGGCGCGACCGCGTCACCGCATCCTCGATGGTGCGGTCGTACGTCACCAGCGGCGGCTTCAGCCCGTGCATGAACAGCTCCCGGCGCACGTCCCGCGACGTGCCGGTCAGCGCGACCCGGGTGCCACGCCGGGCTGCTTTCTTCGCGAGGCTGTCGATGGTGTTGGCCGCCGTCGAGTCGAGAAACGGCACCGCCGCGAAGTCGATGATCAGCGCACGGTGGGTGCCGGCGATGCGGTCCAGCACCGACCCGATGGACGCGGCGGCACCGAAAAAGAACGCCCCCGAAATGCGATACACGACCACGTCGGGATCAACCGCCTCGGCCTCGTTGTAGGGTGTCCGGCCGCCGTCGGCGGTGTCCGCCGCGTCCTCGACGACGAACGGGATATGGGTTTCGATCGCCGTCGTCTTCGACATGCGGTGAATGAACAAAACCGAGCCGAGCGAGAAGCCGACCACGATCGCCTCGGTAAGGTCGCGAAAGATGGTCAGCAGAAACGTTGCCATCAGCACTGCCGCGTCGCCGCGGGACGCCCTCAGCAGCGTCACGAAGGCCTGTTTCTCCACCATGTTCCAGGCAACGATGGCGAGCACGCCGGCCAGGCTGGCCAGCGGAATGAAGCTCGCCAGCGGTGCCAGCAGCACGACGAACAGCAACAGGAAAACCGCGTGCATGATCCCGGCGATGGGACCGTGCGCGCCGGCCCGCACGTTGGTGGCCGTGCGCGCGATGGTGCCGGTGACGCAGAAGCCGCCGAACAGGCCGGACGCCACGTTGGCGACGCCCTGCGCCACCAGTTCGCAGTTGGAGCGGTGGCGGCGCCCGGTCATGCCGTCGGCGACGACGGCGGACAGCAGCGATTCGATCGAGCCCAGCAGCGCAAACGCCAAGGCGCTGGGCAGCACCGCCTCGATCTTCGCCACCGTCACGTCGGGCAGCGCCGGCATCGGCAGGCCTGAGGGGATGCCGCCGAACGTGCTTCCGATGGTGGCGACGGGTATGTCGAACAGAGCCGTCACGGCGGCGGTGCCGGCAACCGCCACCAGCAGGCCCGGCCAGTGCGGCCGTCGCTTCTTCAGGCCCGCAATGATGAGAATCGTTGCCAGCGACATCGACACCGTCGCCGCATCGATCGTCGACAGGCTGTCCCACACCACGACCAGCTTGCCGAGAAACGCGGCCGGCTGCGGCTGGCTCAGCGTCAAGCCGAGAAGATCCTTGATCTGGCTGGCGAAAATGATGACCGCGATGCCGGCCGTAAAACCCACCGTTACCGGATAGGGGATGAACTTGATGTAGGTGCCGAGGCGCAGTAGCCCGATTACGGCCAGAATCACGCCCGACAGCATCGTCGCCAGGATCAGCCCGTCGATGCCGTGCGTCTGAACTGTCGTCGCGACCAGCACGATGAACGCACCGGCCGGCCCGCCGATCTGGAATCGGCTACCGCCCAGCAACGACACGATGAAGCCGCCGACGATGGCGGTATAGAGCCCCTCGGCCGGTGAGACGCCCGATGCCATGGCGATCGCCATCGACAGCGGCAAGGCCACGATCGCTACCGTTAGCCCAGCGATCGCATCCGAGCGGAAATTCCGTCCTGAATACCCCTCGCGGAGCGTCGTCACCAGCTTCGGCGTGAACAGGTCGACGAAGCCGGCGGAGGATGGTTGAGAGGGGGCGATCGGGTTCAGCCGCTTTTCAGAAGCCGTGCTGCATCCAGCGCGGCGTACGTTAAGACCGCGTCGGCTCCGGCGCGTTTGAACGCGATCAGCGATTCCAGCAGCGCCGCGTCGTAGTCGAGCCAGCCCTGCAACGCCGCGGCCTTCAGCATCGCGAACTCGCCGCTGACGTGATAGGCGAAGGTCGGCCGGCCGAACGCCAGCTTCACCCGGTGCAGCACGTCCAGATACGGCAGCCCCGGCTTGACCATCACCATGTCGGCACCTTCGTCGATGTCCAGGGCTACCTCGGTCAGCGCCTCGTTGCCGTTGGCCGGGTCCATCTGATAGGTGCGCTTGTCGCCCTTCAGATAGCCTCCGGAGCCGACGGCGTCGCGGAAGGGGCCGTAGAACGCCGACGCATACTTCGCCGCGTAGGACATGATCGCCACGTCTTCGTGGCCCGCCCCATCCAGTGCGTCGCGGATGGCGCCGACCCGTCCGTCCATCATGTCGGACGGTGCGATAATGGCGCATCCGGCGTCGGCCTGAACGATGGCTTGACGGCACAACAGGTCGACCGTCTCGTCGTTGAGCACCCGGCCGTTGCGGACCAGTCCGTCATGTCCCTGCAGATTGAACGGATCGAGCGCGACGTCACAGATGATGCCGATGTCCGGGTGGGCGTCGGCGATGGTGCGCACCGCCCGGCAGATCAGGTTGTCGGGATTGGCCGCCTCCCGGCAATCGTCGGCGCGCAGCTCCCGGCCGACGTAGGGAAACACCGCGACGGTGGGAATCCCTGAGTCCCGCGCGGCGCCGATCTTCTCGACGGCCAGGTCGATGGACAGGCGCTCGATGCCGGGCATCGACGAGACCGCTTCCCGCCGCCCGCTCCCCTCGATCACGAACAGCGGCCAGATCAGGTCGTCGACGGTGATCGAATGCTCGGCCACCAGACGGCGCAGCCAGGGCGTCGCCCGGGTACGCCTGAGCCGGGTGCGCGGAAAGCGGCCGCCGACGGCCGGAGCGAGAGGGCGCCGCTGGGTCACGCCTTTTCCAGCGCCTGGGCCAGGTCGGCCTGAATGTCATCGATGTGCTCGATGCCGATGGAAAGGCGCACGTAGCCGTCGGAGACGCCGGTGGCGAGACGGTCTTCCGCCGAAAGCTGCGAATGGGTGGTGGTCGCTGGATGAATGGCGAGCGTGCGCGCGTCGCCGATGTTGGCGACGTGATAGATCATCTCCAGCGCATCGATAAAGCGCCGGCCCGCCTCCTGTCCGCCTTTCAGCTCGAAGCCGACCAGCGCGCCGAGACCGCCATCAAGATAGCGCTCCGCCCGCTCGGCAAACGGACTCCCGGCCAGCGTCGGGAAAATCACCCGCGCCACCTTCGGGTGCCGGCCAAGGTAATCCACCACCTTCACGGCGTTCTCGCAGTGCGCCCGCATCCGCAGCGGCAGCGTCTCCAGCCCCTGCAGGAACAGAAACGCGTTGAACGGGCTCATCGCCGCGCCCAGGTCGCGCAGCAGCACGACGCGGGCCCGCAGCAGATAGGCGATGGGGCCGAGCGGCCGCGCCGCTTCCGTCCACACCGCGCCGTGATAGCTGGGGTCGGGATTGTTGAGGGTGGGGAAGCGCTTGGGCTCCGCCGTCCAGTCGAAGGAGCCGCCGTCGACGATCACGCCGCCGATGGAGGTGCCGTGGCCGCCGATGTACTTGGTGGTCGAATACATGACGATGGCGGCGCCATGCTCCAAGGGACGGCAGATGAGCGGTGCCGCCGTGTTGTCGACGATCAGCGGTACGCCGAGCCGTCGGCCGATGTCGGCCACCTCACGGATTGGGAACACCTGTAATTTCGGGTTGGGCAGCGTTTCGGCGTAATAGCACCGCGTCCGCTCATCCGTGGCGCGCGCGAAGGCCTCCGGATCGGCCGGATCGACGAACCGCGCCTCGATGCCCATCCCTTTCAGCGTGTTGGCGAACAGGTTCCACGTTCCGCCGTACAGATCGGTCGAGCTGACGAAATTATCGCCAGCCTCGCAAAGGTTCAGAACCGCGATCGTCGAAGCCGCTTGCCCGGAACTGAAGGCGAGCCCCGCCGCACCCCCTTCCAGCGCCGTCATGCGTTTTTCCAGCACGTCGACGGTGGGGTTCATGATGCGGGAGTAGATGTTGCCGAGTTCCTTCAGCGCGAACAGGTTCTCGGCATGCTCGGTATTGTGGAACTGGTACGACGTCGTCTGGTAAATTGGCACCGCGACGGCGTCCGTCGCCGGATCGCTGCGATAGCCGCCGTGCAGAACGACCGTTTCCGGATGGTGTCGTGCGTTCGTCACCCGTTGCTCTCCCGTGCGCGCCGATGCAACCGATTGACCGTTCGCGCCGTCATCTACTCATCGGCGGCGGAGAATACAGCGCCATCGACGGATGAACAGTCTTTTTGCATATCGTTCGCGTGCCTTGCGGGGCTCGCTCGATGGAGAGGTGACGTGAGCCATGATTGACGGCCGGCCGCGACCGGGCGCTAACGGGAACGAAGCCTTCGACGAGGTGCTGTATGAATTCCGGTCGGTGGGCGCGGCGGTCCGCGTCTCGGCCATCGATCCCAAAACCAACACCGAGGTGATCGTCATCGGTTCGCCCGCCGCCGGCGAAGCCGCGCTCTGTGCCCTGGCCCGCCGGAAGCTGCAGTACGTGCTGGCGAAGCGCTCGCGGCCAACGACCTGACGGCGGCGCACGATCGCATTAAGGCAAAGGCGACGATTTTTCCTTGACTTGACCGGTGGCGGCGGTCACCACCATCGATGCTCGCGACCCTTAAAAAAATAAGCGGGCCGGAGGTTGACGAGTGGGGCAGGGGCCGGATGTTCCGGATCCCCGTTACCGTGGTGGTTTCCCGAACGGTGTGAACGAGGGGACGGTGGAGCCTTGGATGTCGGTTGGCGTCGACGCGTGGCATCCCACCGGCGTGACACGCGCACTCTCACCCGGCGCATCGAGAGCGCGGCCGGGCTGAGGTAACGGGAAAGAGGGCTCGTGGAGTATTTCCTTCAGCAACTGATCAACGGTCTGACCCTCGGTGCCATCTACGGCCTGATCGCCATCGGCTACACCATGGTCTACGGGATCGTCGGCATGATCAACTTCGCCCACGGCGAAGTGTACATGATCGGCGCCTTCGTCTCGCTGATCACCTTTCTCGTGCTCGGCATCGTCGGCATCACTTGGCTGCCGTTCGCGCTGGTCATCGTGCTCGTGTCGGCGATGTTCTTCACCGCCTTCTATGGCTGGACGCTGGAGCGCATCGCCTATCGTCCGCTCCGGCAGTCGCCGCGCTTGGCGGCGCTCATTTCCGCCATCGGCATGTCGATTTTCCTCCAGAACTACGTGCAGATCCTGCAGGGCGCCCGCGTCAAGCCGCTGCCGCCGATCCTGCCCGGCGGCTTCACGGTCATGGAATCCGAGACCTTCCCAGTCCAGCTCAGCTATATGCAGATCAGCATCATCATACTGACGGTGGTGCTGATGACGGTGTTTTCGCTCGTCATTGCCCGCACGTCGCTCGGCCGCGCGCAGCGCGCCTGCCAGCAGGACATCAAGATGGCGGCGCTGATCGGTATTGATGTCGATCGTACCATCTCCACCACCTTCGTCATGGGGGCGATGCTCGCCGCCGTCGCCGGGATGATGGTGATGATGTACTACGGCGTCATCGATTTCTTCATCGGCTTTCTCGCCGGGATTAAGGCATTCACCGCCGCCGTTCTGGGCGGCATCGGTTCGCTGCCCGGCGCTATGCTGGGCGGCATCCTCATCGGCCTGATCGAGGTGTTCTGGTCGGCCTATTTCACCATCGAATACAAGGACGTGGCGGCGTTCTCGATCCTCGTTCTGGTCCTCATCTTCCGGCCGACCGGGCTTCTCGGTAAGCCCGAGATCGAGAAGGTCTGAGGGGTGACGGTTCCGGCTGCCGCATCGGCGGGCTTTCTCGTCTCCGCACTCAAGGAATCGGCATTCTTCGCTCTTATCGCCCTGGTGCTGGCGGTACCGCTGGTGGGCCTCAGGACGGTCCAGGAAGTCGGCGGTTTGCAGATCGAGCCGCGATGGGCTTGGGTCGCCATCGCCGTCGGTGCCGTCTTCGTCGGCCGCTTTCTCCTCGGTTCGCTGCGGCATCTTCTCGCCATGCGAGGGCCGCGCAAGGAACGGCCGGCCGTTGCCGCGGCGCTTCAGGCGAGCCTCCGCTACCTGGCGCCGCTGCTCGTCGTTTTCGCAGTCGCACTGCCGTTCCTTCCCATCGCCGACCGCTATGTTCTCGACGTGGCGATCCTCGTCCTCACCTACATCATGCTCGGATGGGGCTTGAACATCGTCGTCGGCCTGGCCGGATTGCTCGATCTCGGCTATGTGGCGTTCTATGCCGTCGGCGCCTATAGCTACGCGCTGTTCGCGCTCAACTTTGGGCTCAGCTTTTGGGTCTGCCTACCCATCGCCGGTCTGCTGGCGGCGTGCTTCGGTGTCCTGCTGGGCTTTCCGGTGCTGCGGCTGCGCGGCGACTACCTGGCCATCGTCACCCTCGGCTTCGGCGAGATGGTCCGCATCATCCTCATCAACTGGTACGCGCTGACCAACGGCCCGGACGGTCTGTCGGGCATTCCGCGGCCGTCCTTCTTCGGTCTGCCCTTTGCGTTCAAGGACCCCGGCGGCGAGACATTTCACAGCTTTTTCGAGATTGCGTACTCGCCCGGTCACCGCGTCATCTTCCTTTACTACCTCATCCTGGCCTTGGCGCTGCTGACCAACCTGTTCACGCTGCGCATCCGCAAGCTTCCCGTCGGCCGCACCTGGGAAGCGCTGCGCGAGGATGAAACCGCCTGCCGGTCGCTGGGCATCAACCCCACCAACACCAAGCTGACGGCCTTCGCCATCGGCGCCATGTTCGCCGGTTTCGCCGGCTCGTTCTTTGCCACCCGGCAAGGCTTCATCAGCCCGGAGAGCTTCACCTTTATCGAATCGGCGATCATCGTCGCCATCGTCGTTCTCGGCGGCATGGGCAGCCAGATCGGCATCGTCATCGCCGCCGTTCTGTTGATCGGCGGCCCGGAATTCGTGCGCGAGTTGCAGGAGTTCCGCATGCTGGCTTTCGGCGGGCTGATGGTGCTGATCATGATCTGGCGGCCGCGCGGCCTGCTGTCCTTCCGGGAGCCGACGCTGCGCCTTCACCCAATTCCAGGCCGCGGCGGTTCTCCCCTTCCTCCGCCGGCGGACTCCTCACCGTGACGGTTCGTGTGCCGGTGAGCGGCCCAGGCCACGATGGCGCCGGCGCCGACGACGGCCGGATCCTGGAGGTCGAGCATCTGACCATGCGCTTCGGTGGCCTCATCGCCGTCGACGACATCTCCTTCATCGCCCGCAATCGGCAGATCACCGCCATCATCGGCCCCAACGGCGCCGGCAAGACCACCGTGTTCAACTGTCTGACCGGTTTTTACAAGCCGACCGTGGGCCGGCTGACGCTGCATCATCCCAGCCGCGGCCCGTTCTTCCTCGAACGGATGGAGGGCTTTCGCATTCCGCAGCAGGCGCAGGTGGCGCGGACGTTTCAGAACGTCCGCCTGTTCAACGCCATGTCGGTGCTGGAGAACCTCATCGTCGCCCAGCACAACCAGCTGATGAAGGCGTCGTTGTTCTCCATCGCCGGTCTCCTCGGGCTCAAACGGTACCGCGACGCGGAGCTGAAAGCGGTGGAGCGCGCCCGCTACTGGCTCGACCGCATCGGACTGACCGAAAAGGCCGATCTGGACGCCGCCCATCTTCCCTATGGCGACCAGCGCCGGCTGGAAATCGCGCGGGCCATGTGCCTGCAACCGGTGCTCTTGTGCCTGGACGAACCGGCAGCCGGCCTCAACCCGCGTGAGACCCACGCTCTCAACGATCTGCTGCTCTCCATCCGCGACGATTTCGGCATCGGCATCCTGCTCATCGAGCACGACATGAACGTCGTCATGGGCATCTCCGACCACATCGTCGTGCTCGATTACGGACGCCTCATCGCCGACGGTCTGCCGGAGGCGGTGCGCAACGATCCCACCGTCATCCGCGCCTATCTGGGCGAGGAGGAGGACGAGGAACTGCCGGTGGAGGTCGCCGCCGATCTGGCTGCCGAACAGGGGGAACCCGGGCGTGCTTGAGATCACCGGCGTTCACACCTTCTACGGCAACATCGAGGCGCTGCGTGGCGTCGATATGGAGGTTCGTGCCGGCGAAATCGTCACCCTGATCGGCGCGAACGGCGCCGGCAAGTCGACGCTGCTGATGACCATCTGCGGCCAGCCCCCCGCCGGCCGCGGGCGCATCCGCTTCCGTGGCGACGACATCACCAACTGGCCGACCCATCGCATCATCGCCGCCGGCATCGCCCAGTCGCCGGAAGGGCGGCGCATTTTCTCGCGCATGTCGGTGCTGGAAAACCTGGTGATGGGGGCCACCACCGCCGATCCGGCCTGCTTCGATCAGGATCTGGAACGCATGTTCGAGATGTTTCCGGTTCTGGAGCAACGGCGTCACCAGCGCGGCGGCACGCTCTCCGGCGGCGAGCAGCAAATGCTGGCCATCGGCCGCGCGTTGATGAGCCGCCCGCGGCTGCTGCTACTCGACGAGCCGTCGTTGGGTCTGGCGCCGATGGTCGTCAAGCAGATCTTCCGCGTTATTCGCGAGATCAACGAAGAACAGAACGTCACCGTTTTTCTGGTCGAGCAGAACGCCTATCACGCGTTGAAGCTGGCGCACCGGGCCTATGTTCTCGTCAACGGCCAGGTGACGCTGAGCGGCAGCGGCGCCGAGCTTCTCGCCAATGCGGAAATCCGCGCCGCCTACCTTGAAGGCGGGCATTGAACCCAACGCTCTGAGGACGACGGATGGACACCACTCTCGGCACCACGGTCGGCGTCTGGCTGGCGATCACCGTCGTTATCGTCGGTTTCGCCGCCTACATGACCGGCCAGGCGATCGCTGGCACATGGCGTCCGTATTACCAGCTGGCCCTCTACACACTGCTGCTGGCAGGCGCATCGCGCTTTCTGATCTTCGCGTTGTTCGAGGGGCGGCTTTTCTCGCCGACGGGGTATCTGATCGACTTGGTCGTGCTCCTCCTCATCGGCACCGTTGCTTTTCGCCTCACCCGCGCGCGCAAGATGGTCAGCCAATACCCGTGGCTCTATCGCCGCGCCGGACCGTTTGCCTGGCGGCCGCACCGGGATGAGCGGCACACATAGACGCTCCGGTGCGAACATCTATTGTGAAGCGTGGCTAAAACGCTACTGTTTCACTAAACATTGCGTGGCGGCTCATGGGCGTCGACACCGACGATGGTTCCCTGAGCCGGTTAGGTTCAACCATTTTCCGTATCAATCTTGGGAGGATTACACCTTATGAAGCATTCCCGGTCAGCACTGCTGATGGCGGGCGCGCTGCTCGTCGGTGGTCTCGGCACCGCCAGGGCGGACGTTACCATCGCCACGATCGGTCCGATGACCGGTCCGTATGCCGCCTTCGGCGGTCAGATGCGTGCTGGCATTGAACAGGTCGTCAAGGATCTCAACGCCGCCGGCGGCGTTCTCGGCGAAACGATCGTCCTCGAAGTCGGCGACGACGTCTGCGATCCAAAGCAGGCGGTGGCCGTCGCCAACCAGATGGCCGCCCAGGGCGCCAAGCTGGTCGCCGGTCATTTCTGCTCCGGTTCGTCCATTCCCGCGTCCGACGTCTATATGGAAGAGCGGGTCGTTCAGATTTCGCCCGGTTCGACCAACCCGCAGCTGACAGAAGCCGGCAAGGACGTCGTCTTCCGGGTCTGCGGCCGCGATGACCAGCAGGGGTTCGTTGCTGGCAATTACCTGGCCGACAATTATGCCGATAAGAAAATCGCCATCGTCCATGACAAGCAGGCGTACTCGAAAGGGCTCGCCGACGAGACCAAGAAGCAGCTCAACGCCCGCGGCGTCACCGAAGCGATGTACGAGACCATCACTCCCGGCGAAAAGGATTATTCAGCCCTCGTCAGCAAGCTCAAGGCGGCCGGCATCGACATCATCTATTACGGCGGGTACCACACCGAGGCGGGCCTGATCGTCCGTCAGATGCGCGAGCAGGGCATGGATACCACCCTGATGGCCGGCGACGCGCTGGTTACCGACGAGTACTGGAGCATCACCGGCGACCTGGGCGAGGGGACGCTGATGACCTTCAGCCCCGATCCGCGCAAGAACCCCGCTGCCGCTCCGGTGGTCAAGGAATTCAAGGACAAGGGCATCGAGCCGGAAGGGTACACGCTCTACACCTACGGCGCCGTTCAGGCATGGGCGCAGGCGGCGGAAAAGGCCGGCTCGTTCGAGACCGAGGATGTGGTGGCCGCACTCAAGGACGGAACGTTTGAGACCGTCCTTGGTGAGATCAGCTTCGACAGCAAAGGCGATGTGACCGCTCCCGGTTACGTCGTCTACGCATGGAAGGGTGGCACGTACGACTACGTCGACTAGACGGTGAACGACGAACGGACCCGGTTGAACACCGGGTCCGTTTCGGTATCCGCTACTACCGCCGGAAAGCTCCGGCGAGGGGTCGCGCGAGGCGATTTACTCGCCGCCTTTGCGACCAAGCCCGATCTGCTTGGCGAATTCCGAGCGCTGTTTGGCGTAGTTGGGGGCGACCATCGGATAGTCCGGCGCCAGTCCCCATTTCGCCCGGTATTCCTCCGGCGTCATGTTGTAATTCGTCCGCAAGTGGCGTTTCAGCATCTTCAATTTCTTGCCGTCTTCCAGGCAGACGATGTAATCCGGCGTTACGGAACGGCGGATCGGCACCACCGGGCGCGGCGCTTCCGCCGGCGCTTCGGTCGCACCGCTCTCGAGAGCGTAGAGCGAGGTGAAAACGCTGTTAATGATGTCCGAAATCTGTCCGCTCGTCACCTGGTTGTTGCTCAGATAAGCGGAGACGACGTCGACGGTCATCCTCAGAATGTCGTCACGCGATGTTTGGTCCATGTTATCTTCCGTCATTGCTACTCTTCCAATTAATGGCTGACCCGATGCCTCTCTGCCATCTATCCCGCGATGCCGCAGAAATGTCAATGCTCACCTAGAACTACAAGGAGTAATGATCTCATTTTCTTTATCCGGCGGCGCGGTTGACAAAAAGCCGTGCCCGTTAAACCCACGGTCATCTAAACAAGTCCCACTGTCAGGATGGCCACACCTGTTGCGCTCCCGTGTTACGACATCTCTGGCAATGATCGTTGAGAGTAGGCGGCCGGCGCCGCTTTCGCTCATGCGAATGGGACAATTCGACACAGACCTCGATGCGGCAACGCGTAGTACCATCGTGTCCAGAAAAGTCGTAATGGCGCGTAGCCGTGATCATCGGCGAGAGCGGAGGCGCCGCCGCGCATGTGCGCCACACTATTGAACGCTCTCGGCGCGCCCGGGCGGCCGTTTTCGCTCCGGTATCGACGCCGTTATTTCGCGTCCGCTTCGAATGATTCTTTCTCCCGCGGCATCGCGATTGATCGTCGCGTAAATGTCAGGTCGCGATCATTGCCAGGATAAGTGACCTGGTACTAACATCGCAGATGACGCAAACGGGGAATGATCATGAACTCACAATTTCTGCGTACGGCCGCAGCGGCTTTGCTTTTCACTGCCGCCGTGCCGTTTTCGGACACGGCCCTATCGACCATCGCGCGGCCGCTGATCAAGCGCGCCCAGGCTGACGACAACACCAAGCAGAACATGGTCGCCTTCTTTATGGAGACGGGCTGTCCCGCCGGCTGGACCGACTACACGGCAGGGCAGGGGCGGCTTCTTCTGGGCGTCAACGACGCCACGAAATTCAACATCGGCACGACCGTCGTCACCGCCGCGTTAGGCGATCAAGAGGTTCGGACGCACACCCATACGTACGCGACCACCGTTGACCTTGGCTCGAAGAACATCGAGGCCGCATCGCACAACAATGATCAGGGTGCGAGCCCGGGAACGAAGAACGTCCCCAGTACGCAACCCGGCACGACCGGCGCGTCTTCGTCGAACATGCCGCTGATCCAATTGACGGTGTGCGAAAAGACCGATCCGCCGACGGACCCCAGCGCCGCCGACCCTTTTCCCCAGGGCGCGCTGGCTTTTTTCAACTCGAAAACGTGTCCCGCCGGCAGCGATCCCAACAACCCCGAATGGAAGGTGGCGTCGTTGGCCGGAAGCGACTTCGGTCACTTTCTGATGCCGTTCTTTAATCCGCCGGCGGAGACCTTAGGCGCCCTCGTCGGAAACGGCTTGTCGCCGGGAGAGGACCGCACCCATACGCACGGGTATTCGTCCTCGATCACGACCACCGCGGTCGAATACGAAGGCGCATGGGGGTGTTACGATGTGTGGCCGGTTAAACTTTGCCTCGCCATCACCGAAAGCGGCACCAAATCGTTCAGCGGCACCACCTCCGCGTCGAGCTCGGGCATGCCTTACGTCACATTGCTTGTGTGCCAACAAACCTCGTTCGTTAAAAACGCCAATCCGCCGCAGGATGTCCCCACCTTCGTCGCCACCTTCTTCACCACCGACACCTGCCCGACCGGGTGGAAAATGACCGAGGCGACCACGGGGCGCTATCTTGTCGGCCTCCCCGAGGGCGGGGTTCCCGGCGCCGCCTTTGGCGGCAACCCGCTCGTACCCACTGAACAGGCGCCGACACCGGTAGCCGAGCACGACCATTCGTTTTCCGGCAATGTGGAGACGGGCGATCGGTTGGTCGATTTGCTCTCCGGATGCTGCGCTCACGATGCCGGCGGCGCGGGCACCTACGATTACTCCGGCACCACGGCATCGGTCTCGGCCGACCTTCCGTACTACGGCGTCATCCAGTGTCAGCCGTGCATCGAAAACGATCCCGACCAGGCCTGCCAGGCCACACAGTAACGCAGGCCCGCCATAACGCGGACCTCGTCATAACGCTGGATAAGGGAGACGATCCATGACCACAACCGCCGCGGACATCCAGATCGGCGTCAACCTGATTGACGATTACCTCTCCCTTGCCGAGGCGCCGGTCGCCGATGACCTGGTGGGCCGTTTTCTGGTCGTCCAGGACCTGGCGAAGGAGGAGACGGCCAGTGAGCTTCTCACCGTCGCGCCCAACGGCGACCTCGCCCATTTCTATCCGGACACCAGTTCGCACTCGGGCTGGGCGCTGGGCAGCGAGACGGTCACATCGCCGGTGACGCCAGGCGATACCACGATCAAGCGACTGACCGGCTTCTACGCCAAGGGCGTATTGCAGTCCCTGTGCTATTTCGATACGGACGAGACGGGCGTCGAGGCCGCGGCCTGGATGGCGTCGACGGCGCCCGGCACCTGGACCAACGCGCCACTGACCAGCGACGCCAAGAACGCCCTTTATTACACCTACCAGACCGATACCTACGTCGACGCCAACGGCATCAACTACGTCTACGGCATCACCAAAGGGCTGGGCGATCCGGCGTTTTTCCTCGTCATGTACGACGACACGGAAAACCAGTGGGATGTTGAATACGCCCAGTATCTGTCGATGTTCAGCGAGCCACTGACCCCGTCGGCGGCCTTTCGGATCGCGCCCGGTGCCTCAAGCGACGCCCTCACCGTGCTGTGGGTTGAGCCGGGAACGACATCCATCTACTACCGTTACGCGACGATGACCGACGGCACGTTCAGTTGGAACGGTGACACCCAGCCGCCGATTGATACGTCGGCCTACGGCGCCATCACCGTCGACCGCATCTATCCGTTCGCCGGTACGTTCGGCGAGGACAATCTGTTGCTGTTGGACACGTCGGGCGCGCTCTACGTCATCGGCGGCTTTAATCAGCAATCCCCCTCGGTCACGAGGCTCACCAATCCGAGTGCCGCGCAGGGCATCAACGACCCGATCGATCAGCCGCAACCGGTGGGCGCCTTTACCGCCGATGCCGGGCTGGACAGCGCGGGCAATCAACGGATCGTCGCTCTTGAGACCGGCACCAACAGCCTGTGGTACATGACCATCGACGCCGATGGGCAATTCGACCCGACGGCCGACTGGGTCAACCTCGGCGGACCGTTCGAGACCATCGGCTGCCCGACGAGCATGATTTATGGCCCCGAACTGTTCGCCATCGATCTCAACAACAGCGTCTATCACAAGGCGCTGACGCCGCAGGACCCGAACAACCAGGTGAACCCGGTCTGGGTGACGAAAAAACTGGCCCAGCCGGTGGCGTCCACAGCCACGCCGCAGAACGTCAGCCTGTACAGCATGCAACTTCAGATTGTGGACGCCAACGGCAACCCCGTTGGCAGCCAGGTCATCGATGTCACCGCCGACCACGCGGCTACCGTTGTCGTCAACGATGTCGCCCACGCCATCGGCCCGAACACGTCCGTGCCCATCAGCACCGACACCAACGGCCAGGTCACCGTCATGTTCGAGGCCGTCGACCTGAAACCGCCGGTCATCACATTTACCGTATCCGGGACGAGCGCGACCCGCTGGTGTCAGGGCGACTCGGTTCAGATCAAGTCCACGGACACCAACCCCATCACCCCGCCCCCGCAATCAATGAGCAACCGGCTGCAGAACAACGATCCAACGCGCGCGGTGTCCAACGACAGCCTGACCACGGCGCAAACGCAGCCGGGCACGTGCCCGGCCACCGGCGTCGACAAGAGCACGCCGCAGTTGATGAGTGCCAGCTACGCCAGCGGTGATCCGAGCGGCTCGGCCTGCACGTCGCTGATCAACGCCGGCTCCTGGATGGACCCCAACAACACCCACGACGACGGCACCATCGACGCCAGCAAGCTGCCCGTTCGGCACTGGCGCATCGACTTCGCCCATCCCGGCGGCGTCGTCTTTGAGATCCTGAGCGAGGAAGAGGCAAGACGGCTGTTCGCAAAGACCAATCTGGGTGGTTCCTCGCACACCTTCGGCGGCGTGTGCGAATTCTTCAAGCACATGTTCCACCAGCTCAACACGTTCGCCGCCACCGTCGCGAAGAATGTCCAAACCGGCCTCTACGAGCTCACGATCGCCTTCAACGACACCATGAGCTTCATCATCTCGACGGCGAAGGAGGCCGGCGCGGCAACCGAAACCATCTTCTCCAAGATCGCGGCCGGCATCGAGGCGGTGGCAAACGATGTCTATGAGGCCATCAAGCGGGTGATCGAATGGCTCAAGATGCTGTTCGATTGGCAGGACATCATCAACACGCACAAGGCCATCATGTACGTGGTCAAGCAGAGCCTTTTCACCAACCTGGAAAATGCCGTCGCCGGCGCCGAGACGGACGTCTCGAAATGGTTTGGATCGCTGAAGACGGACGTCACCAACGTTTTCGACAATCTGGAGCAGCACTTCGACAGCTCCACATCGTTCAACGACTACGCCAACAACGCGCAATCCACGTTCCCATCGCTCGCCTCATCGCTCGCCTCATCCAGCGGCAACGCTCTGGCGGGCACCACGACCCTCAACACGCAGCAGCAGCACGCCTCCAAGTGCCACTACGTGAAGAGCCGGTCGCAATCGTCCTTCGGCACCATGGGCACGACGCCGACCGCCTCGTCCAGCGACCCCACGACGGCCATCGTCCAGGCGATCCAGACTGGCATCATGGACCCGACGAACGCCAACGGGCAGTCGCTGTTCACTTCCTTTTCCAACGAGTTGCTTGATTTCCTCAACGACACCTTCAGCAATCCAAGCGACTTCTTCGACTTGGTCATCCTGGCGTTTCTGGAGTCGGCCAAGGATCTGGTCCTCTTCATCATCGACGTGCTGGAGGCCGTGCTGGAGGCCTTTCTGCAATTGCTTGAGGATGCCCTCAAACAACTTGAAGGCATGGTGACCGGCACCATCACGATACCAATCATCTCGTGGCTGTGGAAAAACGTGATCAGCGGCCAGGATCTCAGCTTACTGGACCTGTTTTGCCTGCTTCTGGCGGTACCGTCGACCATCCTCTACAAGATCCTCTATGGAGGATCGAACGCCTCGCCGCCGTTCACCACCACGACGCTGAACGAATTGACCAGCAATCCGCTGGCATGGCCGTCGCTTCCGACACAGTCCGCACCCGACGCTCAACTACGCGCGCCGGTTGGATACACACCGCCATCCAAGGATGTCCTCTTGCCGCTCGGCATTCTCGCCGGGCTCTCGTATGTCGTCACCGGCTGGTGCGAGATGACGACGGATTTGAAGGCCGCCTTGGGTGAAGACGACACGGCCGCCCGAAATTACTCGATCCTGGCCATCGTCATCGCGGCCTACCAGATCGGCGCCACCGCCCCTTATTCCCTCTTTGCCGAAAGCCCCGGCGACTGGAAGGATGCGGACCGGTGGGCGTTGAATGCGTGGTTCACGGGCATTTTCATCACCTCTTGTGACACCTGCTTTGTCGCGCTGTCGGCGTCGCACACGGCAACGAAATTCGTCGAGGGTGCCGGTCCCGTCGGCGACTCGGCCATGGGCGTCTGTCAGGAAGCCATCGGCATCGTCACCTGCATCTACCAGAGCCAGTCCGGGTCCGGCTACACCAACTGGGATTGCGCCGGCAACATCATCGGACCGATCGATGAGTGCTTGAAGTTCATGATCGAGGGAAGTCCGTATCTTCAAACAGCGCTCGTAACGCTCGACTTTTTCCTGCCGGTCGGAACCTGCGTCACGACATGCGGATCGGCGGTTCATGGCTGAGCCCGATCATCAGCGCGTCCCGCGAGCGCGCGGCAAACGCGATGATCGATCACGGCCATTCGTGTTCCGGCAAGGTGGTAAAGGGCGTCCGGCCATTATGATTTCTGTGGGCATGACAGCGGGCGCTCTTGAGCCCGTGAAACGGAGTGTCCGGTGAACGGGTTCCACGCGGCGGCGGCGAGCACCGTCCACGCCGTGGCGCCGATGTGCGGCAGGCGGTCATAGACGAAATCGTCGTCGTCGGACGCCGGACCCGTCGCCAGACCGGTGGTCAGCTCGTCGACGGACGCGGCATAGATCAGGCCGTCGCCCACCTGATGCGCGGCGAGGGTATCCAAAAACCCGCCCGCCGCCGCGTCGCGGCCAAAGGCCGTCGTCACCAGCGCCGCCTGCGCCGTGCCTTCGAGCCACACGCCGTCCCGGTCGGTGTTGAAATCGACGCCGCCGTCGACGCCGTGGTCCCTCAGCGTCCGGTCGAAGACGTCGTCGCCGCGAGGCGCGAACTCCGCCACCGCGATGAGCGGCCAAAGCTGCGCGTCGAGGCCGCTCTGCTGGGTGTTCGGGCTCACCCCATCGTCCAGCGTGCCGATCAGAAAGCGCCGCTCGTTCGGCCTCCACATGGCGTCGAGAAACGCGCCCGCGTGCCGGGCGTGCCGGTCCCAGCCCTCGTCCGGCGCCAGCGCCGCCAGCCAGCGGTTGGCGGCGTAAACATCCGTGTTGTGCTCGGTGGACTTCCAGCCGAGGCGGATCGGCGACGGCTCGTGGCCGCTGATCCCGCCGCGATAGCCGCCGGGTCCCCCATCATCGAACATCGACGTATTGATCCAGCGCTGGACCCGCTTCGCGCCCTCCAGATAGCGGCTGTCGCCGGTGGCCTCGTACAGTGTCAGCAGCGCCAGCGCCCCCCACGTGGTGCTGCCGGTGGCCGAGCCGACGTGATAGCTGTCCTCCCGCCACATTCCGGCCCCGTCATCCCAGTATCCGGGAACCCGGATCGGCGTCCCATCGCCGGCGACCGGTCCGGCGGCATAGGCGTTGCGCAGCCGTCCGTCCTTGTAGAACCGGTCCGATGCCAGCGCCGTGAGCAGGGCGTCGCCGATCCGCCGCGCCGCATCGGTTTCCCTGCACGCGACCAGCGCGATCGCCGCCGCCGCGTTGTCATAGACGAACGCCGTGCCGGCCAATGCCGGCGGCAGCACCCCGCCGCCGGGCCGCGCCTCGAAGCTGGTCAGAAACGCCGGCCCGCCGTCAAACAGCGCTAGCCGCTCCACCATCGCCTCGCACGCCAGGCAGCCCAGCGCCCGCGCACGATCCACCCCGCCGCCATCGTCCGCCATCGCCGGTCCGCCACTGAAAAGCGCGCCGGCAAGTCCGGCGGCCATCAAGAAACTCGAACGCATCGATCGTCCCCGCGCGGCCGTATTATTAGAATAAAGGCCCCCCGGCAACGTTGCGCCACCGAAAAATAGTGTCGATATGGACGAACGGATCGACATATAGTAGGCGATCGGCTATGTGCAGGGTCCTAACGCCGCCATCACCTCGGATACGCGCCCAATGCCCGAAGACACGATCGCCATCGCCAGCGATCATGCCGGTTTCGCCTTGAAGGAGGCGATGACGGCGGCGTTACGCTTGATGAACAAGGGCGTCGTCGACTTAGGAACCGACGGTACGGCCTCGGTGGACTATCCCGACATCGGCTACGCGATGGTCAAGGCGCTGCGCGACGGCCGCGCCGGCCAGGGCGTGCTGATCTGCGGCAGCGGCATCGGCATGAGCATCGCCGCCAACCGCTTTCCGGAAATCCGCGCCGCCCTGGTGCACGACGCGCTCGGCGCGCGACTTGCGCGCCAACACAACGACGCCAATGTCATATGCTTCGGCGGCCGGATGATCGGCGCCGATGTTGCCATCGATTGTCTCAGGACATTCCTGGACACGCCGTTCGAGGGCGGCCGCCACGCGCGCCGCATCGAAAAGCTGTCCCGGCCGCGATAGGTCACACCAGAACAAGACCAGGGAAGATTGAGGATGTCTCTAGCCATGCGAAGCCCCGCCGACGCGGTGGCGGAACGTCTGTTCGAAACCCCGTTGCGGGAGGCGGATCCCGAGATTTATGCCGCCATCCAGGGCGAGCTTGCGCGCGAGCAGGATCATATCGAGCTGATCGCGTCGGAAAACATGGTGTCCCGCGCCGTGCTGGAGGCGCAGGGCTCGCTGATGACCAACAAGTACGCCGAGGGATACCCGGCGCGCCGCTACTACGGCGGCTGCGAGCATGTGGACGTCGCCGAGGCGCTCGCCATCGAACGGGCGAAGACGCTGTTCGGCTGCTCCTTCGCCAACGTGCAGCCCCATTCCGGCGCCCAAGCTAACGGCGCTGTTATGCTGGCGCTGCTCAAGCCGGGCGACACCATCCTCGGCATGGCGCTCTCCGCCGGCGGACACCTCACCCACGGCGCCGCGCCGGCTATGTCCGGCAAGTGGTTCAACGCCGTTCAGTACGGCGTGCGCCGCGACGACGCGCGCATCGACTATGACCAAGTGGAGGCGCTCGCTGAGGAGCATCGCCCGAAACTGATCATCGCCGGCGGCTCGGCCTATTCGCGCGTCATCGACTTCGCCCGTTTCCGCCAGATCGCCGACGCCGTCGGCGCCGTACTGATGGTCGATATGGCGCACTTTGCCGGCCTGGTCGCGGCGGGCGTGCATCCCAGCCCCTTTCCCCACGCCCACGTGGTCACCACCACCACCCACAAGACGCTGCGCGGACCGCGCGGCGGTATGATCCTCGCCGACGATGCGGAGCTCGGAAAAAAGCTCAATTCGGCCGTCTTCCCGGGCCTGCAAGGCGGGCCGCTGATGCACATCATCGCCGCCAAGGCGGTGGCTTTCGGCGAGGCGCTGCGTCCGGAGTTCCGGATCTACGCCCAGGCGGTGATCGACAACGCCCGCATGCTGGCCGCCACGCTGGAGGAGCGCGGCTGCACCATCGTCACCGGCGGCACCGACACTCACCTGATCCTAGTCGACCTGCGTCCGAAGGGCCTGACGGGCAACGTGGCGGAAGCGTCGCTCGGGCGCGCCAATCTGACCTGCAACAAGAACGCGGTTCCGTTCGATCCCGAAAAGCCGATGATCACGTCGGGCGTCCGGCTGGGCTCGCCGGCGGGGACCACCCGCGGCTTCCGGATGGCGGAATTCCGCGCGGTCGGCGGTCTCATCGCCGACGTCCTCGACGGGCTGGCGGCGGGCGAGGGCGATAACGGCGCCGTCGAGACCGCCGTCCGCCGGCAGGTCGTCCAGCTCTGCAACCGGTTTCCCGTCTATCCGTCGCCGTGACCTTCGGCTCGCGGCGGCAGGCACGCTAAGGGGGTACACAGACCATGCGCTGTCCGTTCTGCGGCCATGACGATACCCAGGTGAAAGACTCGCGACCGACGGAGGACCATGCGGCGATCCGGCGGCGGCGCTACTGTGCCGCCTGCGGCGCGCGCTGGACGACGTTCGAGCGCGTCTATCTGCGCGAATTGATCGTGATCAAAAAGAACGGCGACCGGAATCCATTCGACCGCGAAAAGCTGCTGCGCTCGCTGCGCATCGCTCTGCGCAAGCGGCCGGTGGACGACGACCGGATCGAGCGTATCGTCAACAGCATCCAGCGCCGTCTGGAGACGCTGGGTGAGTCGGAAATACCGTCAAAGGTCATCGGCGAGATGGCGATGGAACAGCTCGCCCAGCTTGACCAGGTGGGCTACGTGCGCTTCGCGTCCGTGTACCGTAATTTCCATGAAGCCAAGGACTTCGAGGATTTTGTGGAAGCGTTAGGTGACTAGTGTCGAGCGTCAATCGGCCGAGATCGACCGGCGATGGATGGAAGCGGCCCTGCGGCTGGCGGAGCGTGGATTGGGCGTGGTGTGGCCCAACCCGGCTGTCGGCTGCATTATCGTCAAGGACGGCCGGGTCGTCGGCCGCGGCTGGACCCAGCCGGGCGGTCGGCCGCACGCCGAGACCGAAGCGTTGCGCCGTGCCGGTGAGCAGGCGCGGGGATCCACCGCCTACGTCAGCCTGGAGCCCTGCGTTCACCACGGGGCGACGCCACCCTGTACCGAAGCGCTGATCGCCGCTGGCGTCGAGCGGATCGTCATCGCCGCTGAGGACCCGGACCCGAGGGTGTCCGGCCGCGGTATGCGCCGACTGGCCGAGCAGGGCATCCGATTGACCTGCGGCGTTATGGAAGCCGAGGCGATCCGCCTCAACCAGGGCTTTTTCCTGCGCTGCCGAGAAAAGCGGCCCCTTTTCACCTTCAAGGCGGCAACCAGCCTCGACGGCCGTATCGCGACCCGCACCGGCGCCAGTCAGTGGATTTCGGGCGAGGCTGCGCGCGCCTGGGCGCATCGGCTGCGCGCCACTCATGACGGCATTCTTGTCGGCTCTGGAACGGCGCTGGCCGACGATCCGGCGCTGACCTGCCGGCTGCCGGGCCTCGGCTCTTCATCGCCGGTGCGCATCATCGCCGATGGCCGCCTGCGTCTGCCGTTGGATGCCCAGGTGGTGCGGACGGCGCGGCAAACGCCGACGTGGGTGCTGACCTTGCCGGGCAACATTCACCGCCACGACGCCTACACGGACCACGGCGTTGTCGTCATTGAGGTCGACGCCGACGCGTCGGGTCGGATGGCGCCCACGGCGATAGCGGCGGCGCTGGCGGCCCGCGGCCTGACCCGCATCCTGATCGAGGGCGGTGGTACCATCGTCGCCGCCTTCCTCAAGGCCGGGCTGGTCGACGAGGTCGTCTGGTGCCACGCGCCGTTGATCATCGGCGGCGATGGCATTCCGGCCGCCCGGTCGCTCGACGCCGACGCGCTGGATAACACCATCCGGTTCGACGGTGTCGCCGCGTATGCCGTCGGCGAGGATGTGTTCGCCGAGTTCCGGCGCGGTCACTGAGGCTTAGGCGCGATGTTCACCGGCATTGTCACCGATCTCGGATGCGTCCGCTCGCTCAGCCACGACGGCGACACCCGCATCGCGTTCGACACCGCCTACGACACCGCCTCTATCGCCAACGGTGCCTCAATCTGCTGTTCCGGCGTCTGCCTGACCGTGATCGACCGGGGCTCCGACCGGGGTAGTAACTGGTTCGCCGTCACCGCGTCGGCCGAGACGCTGTCGAAAACGACCCTTGGTGGCTGGAAACCGGGCACGCCGGTCAACTTCGAGCGCCCGCTGAAAGTCGGCGACGAGCTCGGTGGCCACATCGTCACCGGCCACGTCGACGGCATCGCCACCGCGCGCTCGGTCACCGCCGACGGCCAGTCGTGGCGGTTCGTTTTCCAGGCGCCGCCGACGCTCAGCCGGTTCATCGCGTCGAAGGGCTCGGTGGCGCTGGACGGCGTGTCGCTGACCGTCAACGAGGTCGACGGCGACCTGTTCGGGGTCAACATCATTCCGCACACCTTCGGCGTCACCACGTTCGGGTCGCTCAGGGCCGGCGATCCGGTCAACCTGGAAATCGATATCCTGGCGCGATATGTTGCCCGCCTCCAAGAGCAGGCTCGCCTCTAAAGCAGGAATACGGTTTTGTCGCGGCTGGGACAGTTCTCGCCCATCGAGGCGATTATCGAAGATGCCCGCAATGGGCGGATGTTCATCCTCGTCGATGACGAACGGCGGGAGAACGAGGGCGATCTGGTCATTCCGGGCCAGATGGCGACCCCCGATGCGATCAACTTCATGGCGCGGTTCGGGCGCGGGCTGATCTGCCTGGCGCTGACCCGCCCGCGCGTGCAGGCGCTGCGTCTGCCGCTGATGCCGCAGCGCAACGTCTCACGGCACCAGACCGCGTTCACCGTGTCGATCGAGGCGCGGGACGGCGTCACCACCGGCATTTCCGCGTCGGACCGGGCGCGCACCATCGCCGTCGCCATCGACCAGGCGCGCGGTGCCGACGACATCGTTGCCCCCGGCCATGTGTTTCCGCTTGAGGCGCGGGACGGCGGCGTCCTCGTGCGCGCCGGCCACACCGAAGCGGCGGTGGACATCGCCCGGCTCGCCGGCCTCAACCCGTCCGGCGTTATTTGCGAGATCATGAACGACGACGGCACCATGGCGCGCACGCCGGACCTGCTGCGCTTCGCCCGGGTGCATCAGCTCAAGATTGCCACCATCGCCGATCTCATCGCCTACCGGCTGCGCCATGACCGGATCGTCGAAAAGGTGCTGACGACGGAAATCGATACCGTCGATGGCGGACCCTTTCATCTCAACGTATACGTCAACACCGTCGCCTACGCCGAACATGTGGCGCTGGTCAAAGGCGACCTCGGCGCCGACGGGCCGGTTCTGGTTCGCATGCACGCCTTCAACGTGCTCGACGACGCGCTGGGCGACCGGTGTGGCGGCAAGGCGGGCCAGTTGGCGGGCGCCATGCGGCGCATCGCGGAGGAGGGGCGCGGTGTCGTCGTCCTGATCCGCGAGCCGGACCCGTCCAGCTTGTCGGACCGCATCCGCGCCCGCCAGAACGGCCGCGAGGACGCCGGCACCCACTTGCGCGACTACGGCATCGGCGCGCAAATTCTCCTCGACCTCGGGGTGCGGGAAATGACCCTGCTTACCAACACGGAGCGTACAATCATCGGCCTGAAAGGATATGGCCTTGCCGTGACCGGCCGGCAGCCCATCGATTTGGGCGGTGAACGGCGATGACCACCGTCCGCCGCCCCAGGGTTCTCCTCGTCGAGGCGCGCTTTTACGAGGACCTCGCCGATGAACTCGTCGCCGGCGCCGGGGCGGAGTTCGATGCCGCGGGCGTCGATTACGTCCGCCTGGCGGTGCCCGGCTGTTTCGAGCTGCCGGCCGCCATCGCAATGGCGCTGGAGCCGCCACAGGCCGGCGCGTCAACCTCCGCCTTCGACGGCTTCGTCGCCATGGGCGTCGTCATCGAAGGCGAAACCGACCATTACGACCACATCTGCCGCGAGGTCAGCCGCGCGCTGATGGACCTGTCGGTGGACCACCGCATCCCGCTCGGCTTCGGTGTTCTCACCTGTCGGACGTATGCGCAGGCCGAGGAGCGCGCGCGGGTTTCCGGCAAGAACAAGGGGGCCGACGCCGCGCGGGCCTGTCTGCGCATGATGGCGCTGTCCTCCGGTCGCGATCGGATCGGCGGATGACGAAGCCGCCCAGCGCTTCGAACGCCTCCCGCGTCGACGTTCGCGGACGCCGCACGGCGGCGCGCGTCGCCGCCATCCAGGCGCTGTACGAAATGGAGATCGGCGAGGCGAGTGCCGAAACGGTCATCGACGACGTCATCGTCGACGCGTGGCGTCACGAGCGGGTGCCGGAACTGCCGCGCCCCGACGCCGCCTTCGTCCGTTCCCTCGTGGCCGGCGCCACTGATGAACGGGCGGCCGTCGACCGCGCCATCGAATCGGCCCTGACGCCGCCCTTGGTTCTCGACCGGCTGGAGGCGGTGCTCCGCGCCATCCTGCGTGTTGCCGCCTTCGAAATCCTGTTCCACCCCGACGTGCCGGTCAAGGTCGTCATCAACGAGCATGTGAACGTGGCGCACGCGTTCTTCTGTCGCCAGGAGGCCGCCATCGTCAACGCCGTGCTCGACCGCCTCGCGGCGGATGCCCGCCCGGCCACCATCGATGCCGCTCCGAGTGACCATGGACCGGGCCGATGAGTTTTCCATCATCGCGCGCTACTTCCGGCCGTTGGCCGCCGGCCACGACGGCGCGCTAGGCCTTCTCGACGACGCCGCTCTGGTGCCGGGCGATCCCGCCCGCACCCTCGTCGTTACCGTCGACACCCTGATCGAGGGGGTCCACTTCCGCGCCGGCGATCCGCCGGAGACGCTGGCCGGCAAGCTCATCGCCGTCAACCTGTCGGACTTGGCGGCGATGGCGGCGACGCCCGTCGCCTATCTGCTGGCGATCAGCCTGCCGAGTGCCTGGAACGAACCGGCGCTCCTCCGCTGGCTTGACGATTTCGCGTCCGGCCTCGCCCGCGAACAGGCGCGCTTCGGCATCCACTTGATCGGCGGCGACACGGTGGCGACGCCGGGTCCGCTCGTCCTGACGCTGACCGCCTTCGGGCACGTGGCAAGGGGGTGCGAACTGCGCCGCTCCCGTGCCCGCACCGGTGACGACGTCTACGTCTCGGGCACCATCGGCGATGGCCATCTGGGCCTGCGGGTTCTGGACGGACGGCTTGGCGGCCTCACCGAGGATGATCGGGTCTATCTCACAACGCGCTACCGGCAGCCCGAGCCGCGAGTCGGCTTGGGGACGGCGCTTGCCGGCCTCGCGCACGCCGCCGCCGATGTGTCCGACGGCCTGGTCGCCGATCTGTCCCACATCTGCCGGGCGTCCGGCGTTGCCGCCCGAATTGATGCGGCGCTCGTTCCGCTCTCTCCCGCCGCGCGCCGCGTGTGTGCCGCCGGTCGGGTCACTCTCTCCGCGTTGATCACCGGTGGTGACGACTACGAGCTACTGGCAACCGCGCCGCCGGCCGCGGCCGCCGCGCTGAGCCGAGCCTCGGCACGCGCGGGCGTTGCCCTGACACCCATCGGGCGCATCATCGAGGCGGCGGACACTGAAGCCGGGGCGCCTCTGGTCACCGTTCTGGATGTCGGCGGACAGCCGCTTGACGTCGCTTGGGGCGGCTATCGGCACCTCTGACCGAACACCGCAATCACGCTCAAACCAGGAATGTGCGATGTTGCATTGCAACGGAGCGTTGTTGCGTTATCCTGACCCATCTGGCATGGTCCGCAGCGTTTTTTAGGGGCATGTCCGACCAGGACGCGTCGCTATTCAGGGGACCGGGGTTGCGCGGGTTCCGCATTCGTTCACCCCGAACACTAAGGAGTCAATAAAAGGATGATTGCGGTTAGTGTATTTGTCGTATTCTGTGGACTTCTAGCGCTTGCTTATGGGGTCTACGCAAGTCGTTCGGTGCTGAACGCAAGTGCTGGCACGGAACGCATGCAGGAAATTTCCGGTGCTGTTCAAGAGGGAGCGGCCGCTTATCTTAATCGTCAGTACATAACGATCGGCATTGTTGGCATCGTGGTCGCCATCATACTGCTGATACTACTAGGATTGACGGTGGCAATTGGCTTTCTGCTGGGGGCTGTTCTCTCCGGTGCCGCCGGTTATATCGGCATGAACGTCTCGGTGCGCGCCAACGTTCGCGTTGCCGCCGCCGCCAATGAGGGCCTGTCCAGCGGGCTGGCAGTGGCATTCAGGGCCGGAGCGGTGACCGGCATGCTGGTCGCCGGTTTGGCGCTGCTCGCAGTCATCATCTATTACAGCTTCCTTCTGATGATCGGCGCCTCAGGGCGCGAGCTGATCGATCCGCTCGTGGCGCTCGGCTTCGGCGCCTCGCTCATTTCCATCTTTGCCCGGCTCGGCGGCGGCATCTTCACCAAGGGCGCCGATGTCGGCGCGGATCTGGTGGGTAAGGTCGAGGTCGGCATTCCGGAGGACGATCCACGCAACCCGGCGGTGATTGCCGACAACGTTGGCGATAACGTCGGCGACTGTGCCGGCATGGCCGCCGACCTGTTCGAAACCTACGTCGTGACGGTGGTCGCGACCATGGTCCTCGGCTCGATCTTCTTCTACGCCGATCCGGAGTTGGCGCGCGACGTCATGTTGTATCCGCTCGCCATCGGCGGCGCGTGCATCATCGCCTCGGTGGCCGGCACGTTCCTCGTCAAGCTCGGCTCGTCTGAAAACATCATGCGGGCGCTCTATAAGGGCTTCGTCGGCAGCGCGGTGCTATCGGCCATTCTCATGCTTCCGATGACCTGGATTACGGTGGGTTTCAGCCGCGAACTCGTCGTCGGCACGCACGTGTTTGGCGGTTGGTCGCTTTACCTCTGCGGCCTCATCGGGCTTCTCGCCACCGGCCTGATCGTCTGGATTACCGAGTATTACACCGGCACCGACTATCGCCCGGTCAAGGTCATTGCGGACGCGTCCCAGACCGGCCATGCCACCAACATCATCCAGGGTCTGGCCATTTCCATGGAGGCCACCGCCATCCCGGCGCTGATCATCTGTGGCGCGATCATCACCACTTATCTGCTCGCCGGGCTGTTCGGAATCGCGATCGCCGTCACCGCCATGCTGGCCCTGGCCGGTATGGTCGTTGCGCTCGATGCCTACGGTCCGGTCACCGACAATGCCGGCGGCATCGCCGAAATGGCGGACATGGACGCGGAAGTGCGAAAGATCACCGACGCGCTGGACGCCGTCGGCAACACCACCAAGGCGGTCACCAAGGGCTATGCCATCGGGTCGGCCGGTCTCGGCGCTCTCGTCCTGTTCGCGGCCTACACCCAGGACCTGGCGTTCTTCAGCGCCAATCCTGCGGAGTTTCCGTACTTCGAGGGCATCGTCGTCGATTTCTCGCTGTCCAATCCCTTCGTCGTCGTCGGGCTGTTCATCGGCGGGCTTCTGCCCTACCTGTTCGGCGCCATGGGGATGACGGCGGTCGGACGGGCCGCCGCGTCCGTCGTGCAGGAGGTTCGCCGCCAGTTCAAGGAGATCAAGGGCATCATGGAAGGCACGGCGAAGCCCGAATACGGCCGCTGCGTCGACCTGCTGACCAAGGCGGCGATCAAGGAGATGATCATCCCCTCGATGCTGCCGGTGCTGTCGCCGATCGTGCTGTACTTCATCGTCCTGATGATCGCCGGCAAGGCGGCCGCGTTCGCGGCGGTGGGTGCCATGCTCCTCGGTGTTATCGTCACCGGGCTGTTCGTCGCCATCTCGATGACCGCCGGCGGCGGTGCCTGGGATAACGCCAAGAAGTACATCGAGGACGGTCATTTCGGCGGCAAGGGCTCCGAGGCTCACAAGGCCGCGGTTACCGGCGACACGGTCGGCGATCCGTACAAGGACACGGTCGGCCCGGCGGTGAACCCGGTGATCAAGATCACCAACATCGTCGCCCTGCTGCTGCTGGCCATGCTCGCCCACTGAGCATAGCCTCCAGCATCACCGACAACGAAGCCCCGCGGGCCAACCCGCGGGGCTTTTTTCGTGCGCCATCACGGGATCCAATTACGTTGATACCGATATGTAAAGATGATCGCTCCGCAGCCTTGAGATTCAGCCGGAAGAAACGCTTCGATGAATTTTCGGAGGACGAGTTGCCGCATCTCGCCGCAAAGGCCATGCTGCCCGAGAAACTCGTTCTCGATACCGCCCGAGAAACCGTGGCACTCTTTCATCAGCACTGGCGCACGGAGAAGCCGAACCGGCTGCTATCGGCGGCGACACTTCAGGCCATCGACGGCCATCTCGCCACACTCCCGATTGCCTGATCGCGACGCAATCCGCCGCGCGGACACCTTACCGCCTCGGCGCTTCCTCATCGTCGCGGTTGAAGCGGCCGAGGTTGCTGACAAGTTGCTCCACCGCGTTCAGGTCGGTGCCGAAGGTCGGCGTAACCCGGTCGGAGAACGCTACCTCCTCGCCGCGCTCCATGCCGAACGTTTCGACGTCGCTCACCGTTCCTTGGCCGTCGAAGCGGACGATCACCACCTGGCGCTCCGTCACTTCGGTGGGCAGGAACGCGATGGTTTCGGTGCGGCTCGAAATGTAGTACCAGGCATTGCCGTCGAAGGGGGCGACGGTTGACGGTGACCCGAGGATCGCCGCAACGTCGCCCTTGCCGTGCATGCCGGGTACGATCCGTTCCAGACGGTCGGCCTCCACCTGGTCGCCGCGGTTCTTCTCCCGAGCGGCGGCGCAACCGGTCAGCGCGGCAGCGGCGAACACGATCATGGCGAAACCGGCGCCGACGCGTCGGCGCCGGTTCGCAGTTGACGACGCCGGCCCGTCGGCGATCCAGTTCAATTGGCGACGCATGGCTGCGTGATCCTATATGAACAAAATTGTCGATCTGTTTGATCGCACCGAGTGAGCCCGCCTGTCAACGGCGGCTCGCGTGCTTGACCCTGTTTCCCTGCGGTGAACGTCCATGCTTTTCTTCGGTTTTCGCTCCCGGCACCTGACGGAAACGGCGCGGCGGCTCTACGCCGTCATTGTCGCCCAGGCGCGCGACGAGGCGTTTTACGAGCGTCTGGGCGTGCCCGACACGCCGGACGGCCGCTACGACCTGATCGCCCTTCATGCCGTCCTGGTGCTGCGGCGGATGCGCGGCGACCCGGCCGTTCCCGCGCCGCTCAGCCAGGCACTGTTCGATCTGATGTTCGCCGACATGGACGAGAATCTGCGTGAAATGGGCGTCGGCGATCTCGCGGTCGGAAAGCGCATCAAGGCGATGGTGCAGGGCTTCTATGGGCGCCTGAACGCCTACGACACCGCCATTGTCACCGACGACCGCTCGGATCTGATGGCGGCTCTGAAGCGCAATCTCTACCGCAAGGTCGTTCCCGACGACGATTCGGTCGCCGCCGTCGCCGACTATGTCCTCGATCAAGCCGCGACGCTGGCCCGTGAGGACGGCGCCCGAATTGCCTCGGGCGAACTGCACTTCACCCCCGTTTCCAGCCCCGATATCGACGCACGTGAGACGCTCGAGACATGACCGAGGAATTTTCCCGCACCGTCTGCATCGCCGATATCCCGGCCGCCGGGTGGACCTTCGCCTTCGATGCCACGGATGACGAGTGCCGGCGGCTGGGGGTGCGCTTCGACGTCCCGGCAGTCCTGTCGGTGCGGACGGAGGGGCGCATCACGCCCGGTAGCGGCCGCCGCGAATATGCCCTGGTGGCAACCGTCACAGCCCGCGTGCGCCAACGCTGCGTCGTTACGCTCGAACCGGTGGAGGCCTCGGTGCGGGCGGCGTGTGAGCGCATCTACTGCCTCGACCGCGCCGATCCGTTCGACGACGATGCCGTCCGGGATAACGATATCCATCTGGCGGACGACAGCGACGACCGGCGCGAGCCCCTGATCGGCGACGTCATCGACGTGGGCGCGGCGGCGGCGGAGGAAATCGCCCTCAACCTCGATCCCTATCCGCGCGCCGACGTCGTGGACGAATCGCCGTCAGCATCGGTGCCGGGCGACGGCGAAACCCCGGCGGCGGCGACGCCCTTTTCGATCCTGGGCCGGCTCATCGGCTCAAATCGGGGCGGCGGATGAGGCCTCCGGTTGCGTCTCGGAGAGGGCAATGCATCCTGTTTGGCTCTTGCTTGAACAAGGTGTCTACCGTAAGACAACGCGCTAGCGGAAACGAGGCGGGGGTTTCGGCTCACATGATCCCTATCGGCGCTTCTTCCACGTCCTGCACAATGAGCAGAGAATCCAAGCCAAGCGAGTATGCGCGAACCGTGCACATCAGAGGATTGGCGGTCGCACCGCTGTTGAACACCGTATCGCCGCTCGACAGGCGCGGCCCGCAATCGATCGGGGAAGATTTCGGCGTTGTCGGCTAACCCACTTTATCTGTCCATCGACGCCATGGGTGGCGATCGCGCGCCTGATATCGTCGTCGAGGGACTGAGCCTATCGCTCAAGCGCCACCCGGCCGTCCGCTTCATCCTTTTCGGCCAGGCGGCACAGCTCGAGCCGCTGCTGGACCGCTATCCGGACGTGCGGGCAGCGGCGGAGGTCAGGGACGCCGTCGGCGTTATCGGCAGCGGCGAGCGGCCCTCCATAGCCTTGCGCAGCGGCCGCAACTCCAGCATGCGCCGCGCCATCGACGTCGTGGCGCGGGGGGAGGCGGCGGGTGTCGTCTCCGCCGGCAACACCGGTGCCCTGATGGCGATGGCCAAGCATGTGCTCAAGACGCTGCCGGGGGTGGATCGCCCGGCAATTGCGGCGATGTTCCCGACCATGCGCGGGCAGTCGGTGATTCTCGATCTCGGCGCCAACGTCGAGTGCGATGCGGATAATCTGGCCCAGTTCGCCGTCATGGGCGAGGTGTTTGCCCGCAAGGTCATCGGTTTGGAAAAGCCGTCGGTCGGGATTCTCAACGTCGGTCAGGAGCACTTGAAGGGAAACATGGCGGTCAAGAAAGCGGCGGCGATTCTTCAGGACTGTGATTTGTCCATCTCCTTTCACGGATTTGTCGAGGGCGACGATATCGGCGCCGGCACCGTCGACGTCTATGTCACCGACGGTTTCACCGGCAACATCGCGCTGAAGACCGCCGAGGGGACGGCACGCCTCTACACGCACATTCTCGGCAGCGCCCTCCGCTTCAACTGGCGGTCTCGCCTCGGCGCCTTACTGATCGCGCCGGCACTGCGGAAGATGCGGTCCCGGGTCGATCCGCGCAGCTACGACGGGGCGATCTTCCTCGGCCTCAACGGCGTCTGCGTCAAAAGTCACGGCGGCACCGACGCCGTCGGCTTCGCCAACGCCATGAAGGTGGCGGTCGAGCTCATCGCCGACCGGGTCAACGAGGGCATCAAGGAAGATTTCTGCCGCCTTTACGCCGGACGCGCGGTTGGTCCAGAACTGGCGCTCGGATGATGGCACCGGTTTGCGCGGAAATCGTCGGCCTCGGGTCCTACCTCCCGGAACGCGTGGTCACCAACGACGAACTGGCCCGGCGGATGGACACCACGGACGAGTGGATTCTCGCCCGCACCGGCATCCGCCAGCGTCACGTCGCCGCCGAAGGCGAAAAGACGTCGGACCTGGCCCGCCAAGCGGCCGAGCGAGCCCTGGCCTCGGCGGGCATCGACGCCGATGCCGTTGACCTGGTCGTCGTCGCCACCACCACCCCCGACGATACGTTTCCCGCCACCGCCACCCAGGTGCAGGCCAAGCTCGGCATGACCCGCGGCTGCGCGTTCGACGTCCAGGCGGTGTGCTCGGGTTTCGTCTTCGCCCTTGCCGTGGCGGACAACTTCATTCGTTGCGGCCAGGCGTCGACGGTGCTGGTCATCGGCGCCGAGACCTATTCGCGCATCGTCGACTGGGACGATCGGGGCACCTGCGTTCTGTTTGGCGACGGCGCCGGTGCGCTGGTGCTGCGGGAGACCGACGATGGGGGAGAGCGGGGGATTCTGTCCACCCATCTGCACTCCGACGGACGCCACCGCGACATCCTGTTCGTGGACGGCGGTCCCTCGGCCACACAGACGGTGGGCCATCTTCGCATGTCCGGCAAGGAAGTGTTCCGCCATGCCGTCTCTAAGCTGACCGACGTCGCCCTGGAGGCGATGGTGGCCAACGATCTTTCGCTTGCGGACATCGACTGGCTGGTCCCGCATCAGGCCAACGTCCGCATTCTCGACGGCGTGGCGCGCAAGCTGTCGATGCCGCCCGAGCGCGTCGTCACCACCGTCGACCGGCACGCCAACACCTCGGCCGCCTCGATACCGCTCGCCCTTGACGTGGCGGTCGGCGACGGCCGTATCCGCCCCGGCCATCTCGTGCTGATGGAGGCGATCGGCGGCGGCCTGTCGTGGGGCGCGGCGCTCGTCCGCTGGTAAAAGCGGCAGTGTAATGGCCGGCATCGCGCCGAAGGACCCGTTCAGTCGCTCATCCCATTGAGATTGACGGCTTTCTCTAGCGGGGATAGGCTGCTGGACGAGCGGTAGGGGAGAACAAGCGCGGATGTCCGGAAGCACAATTACACGCGCCTATCTGAGCGAAGCCGTCTATCAGGAAGTGGGCCTGTCCCGCAACGAGTCGGCGGACCTGCTGGAATCGGTGCTGGGGGAGATCGCCGACGCGCTGGCCAGGGGGGAAACGGTCAAGCTGTCCTCCTTCGGTACCTTCTCCATCCGGCAGAAGGGGCAGCGTATCGGCCGCAACCCGAAGACCGGCGAGGAGGTGCCGATACTGCCGCGCCGCGTCCTCGTGTTTCGAGCCTCGCAGGTGCTCAAAAGCCGCATCAACGAGCACCAGCGCATCGCCGAACCCGCCAAATAGGGAGCCGGATAGGGATGCAGGCCAACGGCCCGGCCTCGGCGGCGCCGTCGCGTCCTTTGGGTAAGTCGGCGACGGCGTTTCGAACGATCGCCGAGGCGGCGCAGGAATTGGACGTACCCCAGCATGTGCTGCGCTTCTGGGAGACGAGGTTTTCGCAGATCAAGCCGCTGAAGCGGCGCGGCGGCCGACGCTACTACCGGCCCGAGGATATCGAGTTGCTGGCCCAGGTTCGCGGCCTCCTGTACCGCGACGGCTATACCATCAAGGGGGTGCAGAAGCTCCTGCGCGAGGGTGGGGTGAAGCGCCTCCCGTCCGTGGGTTCGCCGGCGCTCCTGCCCGCCGCCGCCAGCGAACGGCCTGTTTCAGACGTTCGCGGCGCGCTCACCGATATTCTGGCCGAGCTGGACGCCATCCGCGACCTACTCCGGCGCGGCCGTTAACCGGCTGACGTCGCAATGGCCCGGTTGGAAAACGACGATCGGCGCGCCCGCAAACGCCGCGAGGAGGAAATACGGTGGCGGAACATCCGCCAGCGCCGTATCGCGCAAAAGGCGCGGCGGTCGGCAACCGGTGTCACCGCGCGTGATCGGCCTAAGTCGTTTCCCTGGCGGCGGGTCGCCATGGCGCTGCTTGTCGCCGTCGCCGGTGCAATCGGCATTTTCTCGGTTGCCATCATCTTTCTCTAACCGTCGCAGCAACCGGCTGCGGCATATGACTCCCCCTTAACGTCCTGCGCGGCTCAACCCGCGCATCCACACCTTGAACATTCACGCGCCAACACCACCCCCAACCCGCCTTCATCCCCGTCATCAGCCCTGCAGTCACAACCTCGTGTTATCTGCCGCATTGCCGCCGACGACGGCGGCGCGCTATAGTCCGTCGCCATGGCGGAGCGTGGCGCAGCCTGGTAGCGCACTACACTGGGGGTGTAGGGGTCGCCGGTTCAAATCCGGCCGCTCCGACCATGATCGTCCAATCGACCAAACGGTGGACGGGGTCTCTGCATGCGTGGATCATGGCGAATCGTCGCCGTTACGGCCCTCTTTGTCGCCGTTGCCGGCCGGGTCGCCGGGGCGGCCGATGTCGACGCCTTTTTCGGCCATTACATCGGTCAAACGATCACCACCAGTGACGACAGCAGCATCTCGGCGCGCGATCTCGACGTTACGATCGGGCCCACTGATGGCGGCGCTTTTCAGGTCGACTGGAAAACAACCGTGCGCGCCGACGGCGAGACGCGAGAGAAACGCTACGCCATCGACTTCGAGCGAACCCCGCGCGAGGGGATTTTCGCCTCCCAGATGCGCAGGACCATGTTTGGTGACCGGGTGCCGCTGGACCCGATGAAGGGCGATCCGCTGGTCTGGGCGCGGCTCGTCGGCGACACGTTCACCGTGTACGCGATGCGGATCACCGAAGACGGGACCTACGACATGCAAATTTACGAGCGGACGCTGGTTCCCGGCGGATTGGCACTGGTCTTCAGCCGTTATCGCGAAGGCGATCCCATTCGCATCGTCCGCAGCTTTCTTGAGCGGCAGCCGTAGTGATGCCGGAGACATGTGTGCCGGCGCGGCGAGCGTGTGACGCTTTTTCCAGCGATTCTGCCTATTTTCAAGGCATGCTGCGTCCGACGAGGGAGTTTGTGCTGCGTGAGGCGGAGGATTCGCTATCGGGTGCGTACGACGGCAGCGCTGCCGTCGACGGCGGGCGGTCCCGATACACCCCTACCGTTAGTATGGGCTCTACAGGTTCGCGCTTGAGGAGCGGGGGATCGGCGCAGCGAATGTGCATCTCAATCAGAGATTGAAAATTATCTCGCAAGTCATTCTTTTTAAGCGTTAAACCCGGTCGGCCCGCGAGCTTGGCACGGCGCTTGCTTTATATTTTATCGGCAACCAGGGTTCTTCCCTACCCTCCGCCCCGCCGCCGATGTCGGCGTCGGGACGCCGCGTTGCCCCCTCAGAGACCCGGAAAACTCCAAGGGTCCGCGGTTACCGCGGACCCTTTTTTCTGTGGTGCGCCGATGGTTGCCCGCCATCGTTTACCAGGGCACTCTTCACGGCGAGCGTTGCGTCCCCCGTGCAGGAGAACTCCCGCCATGACTCCGGTTCTCGTTTATGTCACCTCGGCGTCCCGCGACGAGGCGCTGCGCATCGGCCGCGCCCTGGTGGAAGAACGTCTGGCGGCCTGCGCCAACATTTATGGAGAGATCAGGTCGATCTATCGATGGGAGGGACAGGTTCAGGACGACGCCGAAATCGTCGTCATTCTGAAAACTCGGGCCGGCCTTGTCGAACGGCTCTCCGATCGCATCCGGGCGCTGCACTCGTATGACTGTCCATGCGTCGTCGCCGTGCCCATCACCGGTGGCAATCCCGAGTTTCTCGCCTGGATCGGCGCCGAAACCGGCTTAACAGCCTAAATCCGGCGGCGGAAGACGGACCGTGGCGGCGGCCTGAGCGGCGAGGCCCTCGCCTCGGCCGGTGAATCCCAGCCCCTCTGTGGTCGTCGCCTTGACGCTGACCCGTCCGGCGGCGATGCCGAGAATGCCGGCCACGGCGGCCCGCATGGCCTCGCGATGGGGACCGATGCGCGGCCGCTCGCCGATGATCGTCACGTCGACGTTGACGATCATGCCGCCCCGTTCGGCGATCAGCTCGCCGGCCCGGCGCAGAAAGCGGTCGGATGACGCTCCTTTCCAGCGGTCGTCGCTGGGCGGGAAGTGGTGGCCGATGTCGCCGGCCGCGATGGCGCCGAGCAGGGCGTCGGTCAGCGCGTGCAAGGCCACGTCGGCATCGGAATGGCCCAGCAATCCCCGATCGTGAGGAACCCGCACCCCGCACAGGTTGACGTGATCGCCGGGACCGAACCGGTGCACGTCGAAGCCGATGGCGCTGCGAACCTCGGTGGCATCGGCGGCCATTCGCTCGGCGCGGCGCCAGTCGGCCTCGGTGGTGATCTTCATGTTGTCCTCGTCCCCCGCGACCAGCGTCACCGCCATCCCCGCCTGCTCGGCGACGGCCGCGTCGTCGGTCAGGTTGCATCCCGCCAACCGGCGGTGCGCGGCCAGAATGTCCTGAAATTGAAACCCCTGCGGCGTCTGTGCCCGCCACAGCCGCCGCCGATCGACCGTGTCCGCGATCGTGCCGCCCTCGTCGTCCATGCTTCGCTTCAGTGTGTCCACCACCGGCAGCGCCGCGATCGCCCCCGCCCACCCGGCGGCCAGCGCCTCTCGGACACGCCCGATCGTCCCGCCCGACACGAACGGCCTCGCCGCATCGTGAATGAGAACGTGGCCTGGCGGCCGGTCGGAAGCGTCGGCGGCGATGCTCTCCAGCCCCAGCAAAACGGACTCCTGGCGTGTGGCGCCGCCGTTCACCGGGGGTGCCGGCGCCAGTCCGGCGACGGCCTCGTCATAGCGGCCACGATCGTCCGCATGGATGACCACGCGGACGTCGGTGCCGGCGGCGAGAAAGGCGCGCACCGTCCGGCGCAGCACCGGCTCGCCCGCAAGGGTTCGGTATTGCTTCGGCACATCGCCTTTGAGACGTGTGCCACGGCCGGCGGCGACGATGAGCGTCAGGCAGGAGGTATTCATGGTGAACGTTTGTGGAAGAGCGGCGGCGGTTCGATTACGAGCTTGAGGCTAACCGCCGCGGCGGCGGTTGCCAAGGGCGTGTCCGATCAATTGCCAATCGCAACGCCATATCCTTGATTCCTCCAAACTTTGCCTATCTAATGGGCAGTGCGGTGATTGGCACCCGCACCCGAGCGGGTGTCCCGTCATCCGGTTCCCGGCTTCCGCCCCTCTGTCCGTCCGCGCAGGACCGCGCCGAGCGCGAGCCGCCGGAGTTTCGGTATCGAGCCTCAGACCATGACCGACCTTGGACCATGACCGATAAGCGCGTTGTCAAGCTGAACAAAACGTCAGCCGCTTCGGCCGATATCGATGCCGAGCTCATTCTAGGCGCATTGCCGTCGGCCGTGCTCGTCGTCGATGGCTCGGCCGTCATCCGCTACGTCAACACCGCTGCCGAAGATCTGTTCAAGAGCAGCGCCCGCAGCCTTCGCGGCCAGCGGCTGGACACCCAGATCCCCGCCGACAGCCCGCTGTTCGCGCTGATCCGTCAGGCGCGCAACGGCGGTTATTCGGTCTCCGAATATCACCTGACGCTCGCCAGTCCGCGCATCGGCCATCATTCCGTCAACGTTCAGGCGGCACCTCTGTCCGAGGCGCCGGACTGCATCGTTCTGGCGGTCCAGGAGCGCTCGCTGGCGGTGAAGATCGACCGTCAACTCACCCACCGCGGCGCCGCGCGCTCGGTCAGCGCGATGGCGGCGATGCTGGCGCATGAGGTCAAGAATCCGCTGGCCGGTATCCGCGGCGCGGCGCAGCTTCTCGAAGGAAGCGTGCAGCCGGAGGACCGGGCGTTGACGGCGCTGATCCGTGACGAAACGGACCGGGTGTGCGGCCTCGTCGACCGGATGGAGGTCTTCACCGCCAGCGGTCCGCTGCACCGCGAGCCGGTAAACATCCACGAGGTGCTGAACCGGGTGCGCCGGCTCGCCGAGACCAGTTTCGGCGGCCACCTTCATTTCTCCGAGCACTATGACCCGTCGTTGCCGGACGTTTTTGGCAACCGCGACCAGCTCGTCCAAGTGTTCCTCAACCTGATCAAAAACGCCGCCGAGGCAGCCCCGGTCGAGGGCAGCGAGGTGCTGATCACCACCGCCTACTGGCACGGCATCCGCTTCGCTGTCGCCGGCAAGACCACTCGGGTCCACCTCCCGCTCATGGTCAGCGTTCAGGACAATGGCGACGGTATCCCCGAGGACTTGAAGCCGCATCTGTTCGATCCCTTCGTCACGTCCAAGCCAAAGGGCAGCGGGCTGGGCCTGGCGCTGGTTGCCAAGATCATCGGCGACCACGGCGGCGTCATCGAGTTCGAGAGCGTACCAAAGCGGACGGTGTTTCGCGTCATGCTGCCCATGGTTACATCAGTGGAGGAGAAGTCGTGACCGCGTCGACCGTTCTTGTCGCCGACGACGATGCCGGCATCCGCACCGTGCTGAGCCAAGCGCTGGAGCGCGCCGGTTTCGAAGTGCGGGCGACCGGTACCGCCACCTCACTGTGGCACTGGATCCGCGACGGCCAGGGCGACGTGGTCATCACCGATGTCGTCATGCCGGACGAAAACGGCCTCGACCTCATACCGCGCATCCGTAAGATCCGCCCGGAGCTGCGGGTCATCGTCATGAGTGCGCAGAACACGCTGCTCACCGCGGTCAAGGCAACGGAACGGGGGGCCTTCGAGTATCTTCCGAAACCGTTCGACCTGAACGAACTCATCGCCGTCGTGCGCCGCGCCCTCGACACCCGAAAGCAGGGCGTCACCGACAGCGAGGATCCAACGGCCGGCGACGAAAAGCTGCCGCTGATCGGTCGCTCGCCGGCGATGCAGGAAATCTACCGCACGCTCGCGCGCTTGATGGGCACCGACCTTACGGTGCTGATCACCGGCGAGTCGGGCACCGGCAAGGAACTCGTCGCCCGCGCCCTGCACGATTACGGCAAGCGCCGCAGCGGGCCGTTCGTGGCCATCAACATGGCGGCGATCCCCCGCGAGTTGATCGAGAGCGAGCTGTTCGGCCATGAGAAGGGGGCGTTTACCGGCGCCACTCAGCGCAACGCCGGCCGCTTCGAGCAGGCCGAGGGCGGGACGCTGTTCCTCGACGAAATCGGCGACATGCCGCCCGAGGCGCAGACGCGGCTGCTGCGCGTGTTGCAGGAAGGCGAGTACACCACCGTCGGCGGCCGCACGCCCATCCGCGCCAACGTCCGCATCGTCACCGCGACCCATCACGACCTCGGCCAGTTGATCCGGCAGGGACAGTTTCGCGAGGATCTTTTCTTCCGCCTCAACGTGGTGCCGATCCGGCTGCCGCCGCTCCGCGAACGCACCACCGACATTCCGGAACTGGTTCGCCATTTCATGTCGCGGGTTTCCAACGAAGGTCTGCCGCCGAAAATTCTCGACAACGCGGCGATGGAGCGGCTCAAACGCCACCGCTGGACCGGCAATGTCCGCGAGTTGGAGAACCTCATCCGGCGCTTGGCCGCCCTCTATTCCGAGGAGGTGATCGGTGTCGAACTCATCGAGGCCGAACTCGCCGACGTGTCGCCGGCAGACAGCTCCACTGACGGCGACGGCATCGGTCCGTCGGTCGAACGGCAACTGAGGAACTATTTCGGCGCGCATGGCAGCGCGCTGCCGGCTCCGGGGCTGTTCGACCGCGTCATCCGCGAGGTCGAGCGGCCGCTGATTCAGCTTACCCTGGAGGCGACGCGCGGCAACCAGATCCGCGCGGCGGAGATCCTCGGCCTCAACCGCAACACGCTGCGCAAGAAAATCCGCGATCTCAACATTGCGGTGGTGCGGGGCGGCGGCCGGCCATGACGGAGCCGGCCAAGACGGGGCCGGCCAAGACGGAGCCGACCCGGCCCTGGCGGCGTCGGCTGCTGCCGGTTCTGGGCGTGCTGTTCCGCCGCTACGACCTGGAGCGCAAGATCGCGCTGGTGATTACCGTCGCGGCGATCGCATCGGGCTTGGCGACCGTGATCATCTGGACCGGCGGCAACGATTTCGGCCCGCACCCCAACACCGTCGTCGTTTTGCTCTATCTCGACGTCATCCTGTTGCTGCTGCTCGCGGCACTGGTCGTCCGCCGCCTGGTGACGGTTTGGATCGAGCAGCGGCGCGGCCATGCCGGCTCCAGCCTTCACGTTCGCATGGTCGTTCTGTTCAGCCTGCTTGCCGTGACGCCGGCCATCGTTGTCGCGGTATTTTCGGCGCTTTTTCTGCATTTCGGCGTGCAGTCGTGGTTCAGCGAGCGCGTCCGCACCGCCGTCGAGGCGTCCAGCGCCGTCGCCGCCGCCTATCTGCAGGAACACCGCCAGGGAATCCGCGCCGACGTGTTCGCCATGGCCAACGACTTGAACCGCGATGCGCCGGCCTTCATGCGTGATCCCAAGCTGTTCACCCAGGAGCTGACCGCCCAGGCCAATCTGCGCTCGCTGTCGGAGGCGCTGGTCATCGATTCCAGCGGCCGGGTGCTGGCGCGCTCGCCCTTGAGCTTGACGCTGTCCCTCGATCTCGTCCCGCCGGAATCGCTCGAACGGGCGGCGGAGGGACAGATCGTCGTGCTGACCGACGAGCGCGACGAGCGCGTGCGCGCCATCGTCAAGCTCAACCGCTACGTCGATGCGTACCTGTTCGTCGCCCGGTTCATCGAGCCGTCGGTCCTGCGCTACATCCAGGAGACCGAGATGGCGGTCGCCCAGTACCAGCGACTGGAGGAGAGCCGGGAAGGAATCCTGATCACCTTCGTGATGATCTTCGGCGTCGTCGCGCTGCTGCTTCTGCTTGCCGCCGTCTGGATCGGTATTGCGCTGGCAAGCCAGATATCGAAGCCGATCAGCGCGCTCGCCGGCGCCGCCGAGCGCGTGCGCAAGGGCGACATGTCGGCGCGGGTGAGCGCCCTGCACGCGGTCGGCGAAATCGGCACCCTGTCGCGCGCCTTCAACCGCATGACGACGCAGTTGCAAACCCAGCAGCAGGGCCTGATCGACGCCAACCGCGACCTGGAGGAGCGGCGCCGTTTTACCGAAGCGGTGCTGAGCGGCGTTTCCGCCGGTGTCATCGGCCTCGACGCGGTGGGCCGGGTCAATCTGCCGAACCGCCGCGCGTCGGCGCTGCTCGATATCGATCTGGAGCAGCGCAAAGGCGAGCCGCTGGGCGAGGTGGTCACGGAAATGGCGTCGCTTCTCGTCGAGGCGTCCGACCACCCGGACCGGCAGGTGCAGTCGGAAATGCGCCTGCTGCGCCATGGCCAGACCTACACGTTCCTCGTCCGCATCGTCGCCGAGCGGCTCGACGAACAGGTCCTCGGCTATGTCCTGACCTTCGACGACATCACCGCCCTCGTTCAGGCCGAGCGCAAGGCGGCGTGGGCCGACGTGGCGCGGCGCATCGCGCACGAGATCAAAAATCCGCTGACGCCGATCCAGCTGGCGTCCGAGCGTCTCAAGCGCCGCTATCTGAAGGAAATCAAGTCCGATCCGGAAACCTTCAAGGCCTGCACCGAGACCATTGGCCGCCAGGTGGAGGATATCGGCCGCATGGTCGACGAGTTCTCCGCCTTTGCCCGCATGCCGCGCCCGACACTGGAGCGGCACGAGTTGGCGGACATCGCCCAACCGGTGATCATGATGGAACGCAACCGGATCAAGGGCATCCGAATCGACTCCGTCCTGTCCCGGGACGGAACGGCGGTTCTGTGCGACCAGGCCCAGGTGTCGCAGGCGCTGACCAACATTCTGAAGAACGCCGGCGAAGCCGTCCTCGCCCGTAAGGCGGATGGGGATAAGCCACTGCCGCCCGGCCGCATCCGTGTCGTCCTGGAGCGGCAGCATGGGGCCGACGGCGGCGAAATCGTCGTCCTCGCGGTGGAGGATAACGGCCGCGGGCTTCCTGACGAGGACCGGGACCGCCTGACCGAGCCGTACATGACGACACGCGCCAAGGGAACCGGACTGGGCCTCGCGATCGTTAAGAAAATTATGGAAGATCACACCGGTTCACTCGTCCTCGAAGACCGCCGCGGCGGCGGCGCGCGGGCCTTGCTCCAATTCCCAGCGCTGCCCGATAAGGAAGCCGGCGCACGAGCCGAACGGCCCAACGGTAAATCAGCGATTGATTCAGCGACCCTGGCGAGCGAACTTGACGCCAATGGCTAGCACAACCACACGCCCGATGCCTGAGGACATTCTGATCGTCGATGACGAGGCGGACATCCGCACCCTCGTCGCCGGCATCCTGGAGGACGAGGGATACGTCTGCCGCGAAGCGGGCGACTCGGACCAGACGCTGTCGACCATCGCCGCGCGCCGCCCGGGCTTGGTTCTCCTCGACATCTGGCTGCAAGGCAGCGCGCTGGATGGCCTGGCGATCCTGGAAGCTCTGAAGAACGATCATCCATCGCTGCCGGTGGTGATGATGAGCGGCCACGGCACCATCGAAACGGCGGTGCAGGCGATCAAGCTCGGCGCCTATGACTTCATCGAAAAACCGTTCAAGGCCGATCGGATGATGCTGGTCGTCAACCGGGCGATCGAAGCGGCGCGGCTGAAGCGGGAGAACGAGGAGCTACGCCTGCGCGCCGGCAATCCCGTCGATCTGATCGGCAAGTCGTCGGTGATCAACCATCTCCGCGCCGCCGTCGACCGGGTGGCGCCCACCAACAGCCGCGTGCTGCTGACCGGTCCGGCCGGCTCCGGAAAGGAAGTCATCGCGCGCCTCATCCACGCCCGTTCGCGCCGCGATCCGGGGCCGTTTATCGTCGTCAACTGCGCCTCGATGGTGCCGGAGCGGATGGAGATCGAGCTGTTCGGCGTCGAGGCGGCGGGCGGCGACGGGGAGAACGCCGGACGGAAGGTCGGCATGTTCGAGGCGGCCCACAACGGCTCGCTGTTCTTGGACGAGGTGGCCGACCTGCCGGCGGAGACGCAAGGCAAGATCGTCCGCGTTCTCCAGGAACAGGTGTTCATGCGCGTCGGCGGATCGACCCGGGTCGAGGTGGACGTCCGCGTCATCGCCGGCACCACGCGGGACCTGACCGAGGAGATCCGCCTCGGCCGCTTTCGCGAGGATTTGTTCTACCGCCTCAGCGTGGTGCCGCTCAGGATACCGGCGCTGCGGGAGCGCCGCGACGACATCCCGATGTTGGCTGAGTATTTCATGGCCCGGGCCGCCGAGGTCAGCGGCCACCGGCCGCGGTCGATCAGTGACGACGCGATGGCGGCGCTGCAAACCTACAACTGGCCCGGCAACGTCCGCGAACTGCGCAACATCATCGAACGCATGCTGATCATGGCGCCGGGCGGTCCCGCCGACCCGATTCGCGCCGACATGCTGCCAGCCGAGATCGGCGCCGACGTGGCGTCACCGCGCCGCTCCGATCGCTCGGGCGAGATCATGGGCCTGCCGCTCAAGAACGCCCGCGAACTGTTCGAGCGCGAGTATCTGGTGGCGCAGGTGAATCGCTTTGGCGGCAACATTTCGCGGACCGCGGCCTTCGTCGGCATGGAGCGCTCGGCCCTGCATCGGAAACTCAAGTCCCTCGGCATCCAGGCAGAGGACAAGCAGCGCGTGCACGGGCAGTAGCGGTTGCCGGTGTTCCGTCGCCCGCGAGCCTGGCGGAAATGTAACCCATGAAGATCATCATCTGCGGTGCCGGCCAGGTCGGCTTCAACATCGCGCGTCACTTGGCGCTGGAAAACAACGACGTCACCGTCATCGACACGTCGCCGGAACTCATTCGCCGCATCAACGACAACCTGGACGCGCAGGGTGTCATCGGCCATGCCGCCCGGCCGGACGTGCTGGAGCGCGCAGGCTGCGCCGATGCCGACATGATCATCGCCGTCACCCAGACGGACGAGGTGAACATGGTCGCCTGCCAGGTCGCGCACTCGTTGTTCGACGTGCCGATCAAGACCGCCCGCATTCGCGATCAGAGCTATCTCGAACCGGCGTGGGCAAACCTGTTTTCCCGCGAACACCTGCCCATCGACTTCATCATTTCGCCCGAGGTGGAGGTGGCGCGCGCCATCACCCGGCGCCTCAAGGTGCCGGGCGCGTTCGAGATGATTCCGCTTGCCGACGATAAGGTGCGGCTGTTGGGCGTGCGCTGCGACGCCTCGTGCCCGCTGATCAACACGCCGATCAAACAGCTCACGCAGCTGTTCCCCAACCTCAACATCATCATCGTCGGCATTCTGCGCAACGACCGCCCGGTGCCAGTGACCGGCGAGGACGAAATCGTCGTCGGCGACGACGTCTACTTCGTCGTCGAGACCGAACAGGTGCCGCGCGCGATGGCGGCGTTCGGACACGAGGAACCGGAGGCGCGGCGCCTTCTGATCTGTGGCGGCGGCAACGTGGCGCTGCTCCTCGCCCAGGAAATCGAGGAGGATTTTCCGTGGGTGCGGGCCAAGATCGTCGAGTCCGATCCGGAGCGGGCGGCGGTCGTCGCCAGCATCCTCAGCGATACCGTGGTCATCAACGGCGACGTCCTCGACCCGGAGATCCTGGAAGAAGCGGGCGTGTCGGCATCGGATACCGTGGCGAGCCTGACCGACGACGACGAAACCAACATCTTCTCCGCGTTGCTGGCCAAGCGTCATGGCGCGACGCGGGCGATCATTCTGCTGAACAACAGCACCTACGAGCCGCTGTTGTCCACGCTCGGCATTGACGTCGTGGTCAGCCCGCGCAACATCACCGTATCCTCCATACTGCAGCACGTGCGCCGCGGTCGCATCCATGCCGTGCACACGTTGCGCGAGGGCTTCGGCGAGCTGATCGAGGCCGAGGCGCTGGAAACGTCCAGCCTGGTGGGGTCGCCGCTGAAGGACATTCGGCTGCCGGCCGGCGTGATGATCGGCGCCGTCGTTCGCGGCGGACAGGTGATCAGTCCGCGCGGCACCACCGTAATACAGAACAAGGACCGCGTGGTGCTGTTCGCTACCACGGAGGCGGTCCGCAAGGTGGAGAAACTGTTTGCCGTCCGCCTCGAATACTTCTGAGCGCCCGTCGAAACGGCCATTGGCGTCGACGAGCCGCATCGCCTATGTCAACGGCCGCTACGTGCCGCACCGCCAGGCCGCGGTTCACGTCGAGGACCGGGGCTACCAGTTCGCCGACGGCGTCTACGAAGTGATCGCCGTCGCACAGGGCCGGCTGGTCGACTGGGACCTTCACGCCGCCCGGCTCGAACGGTCGCTGGCCGAGGCCCGCATGGGCTGGCCCATCAGTCCGCGCGCGCTTCCCGTCGTCATCAGGGAGGTGGTGCGGCGCAACCGTCTCGGCGCCTTCGGGCTCGTCTATCTCCAGATCACCCGCGGCGTCGCGGCCCGCAACCACATCTTTCCGCCCCCCACCGGTGGCGCGCTGGTCGTCACCGCGCGGTCCCTGCCGTCCATCGACATCGACCGCCATCGCAAGGGCGTCGACGTCGTCACCCAGCCCGATCTGCGCTGGAAACGCTGCGACATCAAGTCCATAGCGCTCCTCGCCAACGTGCTCGGCAAGCAGGCGGCGGTGGATTTGGGCGCCTATGAAGCATGGCTGGTTGACGAGGCTGGCATGGTCACCGAGGGCACGGCCTCGAACGCCTTTATCGTCGATCGCGACGGTGCGCTGGTCACGCATCCGGCGGATCCGGCCATCCTTAATGGGGTCACGCGCCAGGTGGTGCTCGGCCTTGCCCGGCGGACCGGCATCACCGTCATCGAGCGGCCGTTTGCCGTCGCCGAGGCGATGGACGCCCGCGAGGCATTCCTGACCAGCACCACGTCGCTGGTGCGGCCGGTCGTCCGCATCGACGGCCGATCGATCGGCAACGGCGCCATCGGCTCGACCACCGACGAACTGCTGCGTGAGTATCTGGCGCATATCGAAAACCAGAGGGGTCGCTGAACGATGGACCACCCCGCCCAGCCGCTGGACGGCCCGGTTCGCGCGCTTCGCCGCCCGCGGGCGGTGATTTTCGACTGGGACAACACGCTCATCGACAGCTGGGCCGCTATCCACGACGCGCAGAACCATACGCTTGCCGCATTTGGGATGGAACCTTGGTCGTTTGAGGAAATATGCCAGAGGGTTCGCGGCTCCATGCGCGACACCTTTCCCCAATTATTCGGCGATCGTTGGCTGGAGGCGGGTGATATTTTCTACCGCCGTTTCGAGGAAAAGCATCTTGATACCTTAAAGCCGCTGACCGGTGCCGCCGATCTGTTGGCGGAGCTTGCTGAAAGCGGGGTTTATCTTGCCGTCGTCAGTAACAAGCGTGGCGATTATCTTCGCGCCGAGGCGGCTCGGCTTGGCTGGGATCGCTGGTTCGGGCGCATCGTCGGCGCCTTCGACGCCGCTCGCGACAAGCCAGCGGTGGAGCCGGTAACGTTGGCGCTGGAAGGCTCGGGCGTTGCCGCGGGCGATCGCGTGTGGTTCGTCGGCGATGCGGACATCGATCTCGAATGCGCCGTTGCCGCCGGCTGCGTGCCGGTGCTGGTCCGACCGCTGGCGCCGGCCGATGGCGAATTCGTCACACACCCGCCGATGCTCTACGCCGGCGATTGTATGACACTTTCAAAGGTGCTGAGGAGCATGTAGTCTCGATTATCGGGTGGACAGCGCGGGTGGACTCGGGCGATTTCCGGTCCAAGGGGGGCTTCAAACCTTGCATGCGGGTCTTCCGTAACAACATCCCGACGAAAGGGCGGCGTATACTCCTGCCGTTAAGTGGTCAGGAGTAGGAAAAAGGGTAAAATCAATGTCCTCTGAAAAATCACAAAACGTACAGGACGTTTTCCTCAATTATATCCGCAAGCATAAGACACCGGTGACGATTTTTCTCGTCAATGGTGTGAAGTTGCAGGGAATTGTCACGTGGTTCGACCAGTTCTCGGTCCTTCTGCGCCGCGATGGTCATACGCAGCTGGTCTATAAGCACGCCATTTCGACGGTCATGCCTTCGGTACAGATTCAGTTGTTCGACCCCGACAAGGACGCCAGCAGCGACTCTTAGCGTGAAAGAGCGTTCCAGCGGTGGCTCCGACGCGCTGGGTGCGGCGTCGGCACGCTCGTATTGTGTCGTCCTGCATCCCGTCCTGCCGACGCCGGCGCGGGACGAGCGGCGCTCCTCCGACGCACGCCTGGCCGAGATGGTCGGCCTCGCCGAGGCCATCGATCTGGAGGTTGCGCACGCCGAGGTTATCCGCGTGGCGTCAGCGCGGCCGTCGACGCTGCTCGGTTCTGGCGCCGTCGACCGGCTGAAGTCGCTTATCGAACCTCTCGCCGAGGAGCGGAGCGACCGCCCGGTGGTCGTGGTAATCGATGCGCCGGTCAGCCCGGTGCAGCAGCGCAACCTGGAAAAAGCCTGGCAGGCCAAGGTGATCGACCGCACAGGCCTCATTCTGGAGATTTTCGGCGCCCGCGCCCGCACCCGTGAGGGTGAGTTGCAGGTGGAGCTGGCGGCGCTTGTCTATCAGCGCAGCCGCCTCGTGCGAAGCTGGACGCATCTGGAGCGCCAGCGGGGTGGCTTCGGCTTTCTCGGCGGCCCCGGCGAAACTCAGCTGGAAACCGACCGGCGCATCATCGGCGAGCGTATCCAGCGCCTCAAACGCGACCTGGAACAGGTGCGGCGCACACGCTCCCTGCACCGGCAGGCGCGCCAACGGGTTCCGTACGCCATCATCGCACTCGTCGGCTACACCAACGCCGGCAAATCGACCCTGTTCAACCGGCTGACCGACGGCGACGTCGCCGCCCGCGACCAGCTGTTCGCCACCCTCGATCCGACCATGCGCGGCCTCGTTCTGCCGTCGGGGGAGCGCGCGATCCTCTCCGATACCGTCGGCTTCATCTCCGATCTTCCGCACCAGTTGGTCGAGGCGTTTCGGGCGACGCTGGAGGAGGTGACCGAGGCCGATATCGTCGTGCACGTCCGCGACGGCTCCCACCCCGACTCGGACGCCCAGCGCGACGACGTCATCGACGTGCTCAATGACCTGGGCGTCGGCGAGGCCGCCGGCCAGCCTGTGGTTGAGGTCCTTAACAAGATCGACCTGATGAGCGCCGACGACCGGGAGCGCGCCGCCAACCGCGTCGCCCGCGCCAATATTCCGGTCGTTCTGATGTCGGCCGCCACCGGCGAGGGTTGCGATCGCTTGCTGGCGCTGCTCGATGCCGAGGTCGGCCGACAGCGCGCTCTGGTGGAGCTCTCGATCCCCGTCGCCGACGGCGCCCGGCTCGCCTGGTTGTATGAGCACGGCGAGGTCGTCGACCGTCATGACGGCGAGGACCGGGTGGCGCTGAAGGTGCGCCTCACACCGGCGCGGGCGGCCCAATTCGCCCAGCGGTACGATGATCGATTGGCCGGGCAAACCGGCGGCCTATCTGGAGTTCCGGGGGGCACACGCTCCTGATGCGTCCCGGTCATGAGCAGATCCCGGCCCTTTTGCGGGCCGTTGCCGATGACGTCATCCTACCGCGCTTCAACACGTTGACGCCGTCGCAGATCATCGCTAAGGGCGGCCGTTCAGACGTCGTCACCATCGCCGATCTGGAGGCGGAACAGCGGCTAACCGAGGCGCTCGAAGCCCTTGAACCGGGCAGTGTCGTGGTGGGCGAGGAGGGCGTCGCCGCCGATCCGGCGCGTCTCGCGGCGCTCGCTGATACCCCGCCGGTGTGGCTCGTCGATCCCGTCGACGGCACGCAGAATTTCGCTGCCGGCACTCCCTGTTTCGCCGTCATCGTCGCCTACTGCCGGGGCGGCGAGACACTGGCCGGCTGGATTCTCGATCCACTCGACGGCAGCGTCGTGGGCGCGAAGCGGGGAGAGGGGGCGTGGCTGGACCAGGCCTCCGGCCGCCGGCGCCTGACGATCGAGCACGGCAACGACATCGCCACCATGGCAGGCCGGCTGGATTACCGCTCCTTCCGCCGCCTGCGCGGCATGCGCGAACAGGGCCTGTCACCGCTTCCCGGCCGCCCGGTCCGCTACGGCTCGACGGGCCGCGAGTACATGGACATCGCCCGCGGCACGCTGCACTTCGCGCAGTATCGCCGTTTGAAGCCGTGGGACCACGCGGCCGGCATTCTCATCGTCGAGGAGGCGGGCGGCCACGCGCTGATGCAGGACACGCGCCTTCCCTACCGGCCGGCACCGTCCATCGTCGAGGGAACCGTCCTGCTGGCACCCGGCGCCGCCGCGTGGGCGGAACTGGACCGCCTGTTTCCGGCCACCTGAGCACCGGGCAGACAAATCCATCGTTGCAATCGCCTGCGCTTCCTGCCATCCGGTCGATAAGACGACGGAAAGGGAGGAGCGACCAATGGCGAAAACAGCCTTCATCGGCCTCGGCGTGATGGGGTTTCCCATGGCGGGGCACCTTAGCGCCGCCGGTCATTCGGTGGTCGTCTACAACCGCAACACCGTCAAGGCCGAGGACTGGGTTGCCCGTCACGGCGGCGCGGCGGTACCGACGCCGGCGGCCGCCGCCGAGGGGGCGGAGTTCGTGTTTTCGTGCGTCGGCAACGACGATGACGTGCGCAGCATCGCTCTCGGCGACTCAGGTGTTCTCGCCAGTCTGGCACCGGACGCGGTGTTCGTCGACCATACCACCGCGTCGGCGACGCTGGCCCGCGAGCTGGATTCGGCGGCGGCGGCCAAGGGCTGCCGGTTTCTCGACGCGCCGGTCTCCGGCGGACAGCAGGGCGCCGAGAACGGCCAGCTGTCGATCATGATCGGCGGCGAGGAGGCGGCGTTCGAGGCCGCCCGGCCGGTGATGGACGCCTATGCCAAGGCGATGATCCTCGTCGGTCCCGCCGGCAGCGGACAGCTTACCAAAATGGTCAACCAGATTTGCCTCGCCGGCCTAACCCAGGGGCTCGCCGAGGCGCTCGCGTTTGCCGCCCGCTCCGGCGCCGATACGGAAAAGATCCTCGCCGCCATCTCCAAGGGCGCCGCGCAGTCGTGGATGATGGACCACAGAGCGGAAACCATGCTCGACGACCGTTTCGATTTCGGCTTCGCCGTTGACTGGCTGCGCAAGGATCTGGGCATTGCGCTGGAGGAGGCACGGCGCAGCGGCGCGTCCTTGCCGGTCACCGCCCTGGTCGATCAGTTCTTGGGCGCCATCCAGAAGCGCCAGGGCGGCCGCTGGGACATCACCAGCCTGATCCGCCTCGTCCGATAGCCCGGAACGCCCTGGCCGCAGCTCCCCGGCCAGTGGCGGAGGGTGCCGGCAGAAAACACTGAACCATTTGACGCCGCTCGGTTATACTCGCGGAGCGTGTAGGGTTCTGCGTTCGGCGCGGGCCTGACAAAACGAAAAACGAAAACGACGAATAGGGAGGACGACCCGATGATGACTCTGTGGTCCCGACGCGCCTGCGTGCTGGCGCTCGCCCTCGCCGTGGGCGCGCTCGCCGTCGGCGCCGAAAGCCGGGCGGCGGACGAGCGCTCCTACATCCTGGCGACGGCGACGACCGGCGGCACCTACTATCCCGTCGGCGTCGCGCTGGCGACCGTTACCAAGGTGAAGCTGCAGCCTACCGAGAACATCTCGCTCTCGGCGATCACGTCCGCCGGTTCGGGCGAGAACATCAAGCTGCTGCGGGAGAACCAGGCACAGTTCGCCATTCTCCAGGGCCTCTACGGCGTCTGGGCTTGGAAGGGCACCGGAGAACTCAAGGGCATGGAGCCGCAGACGGACCTCCGCTCGGTCTCGATGCTGTGGCAGAACGTCGATCACTTCGCCGTCCGTTCCGATGCGGTGTCTACGGGCGACATGTCCGACCTCACCAACATCAAGGGTCAGAAGTTCTCCATCGGCAAGCGCAATTCGGGCACCGAGGGCTCGAACCGGACCATTCTCGAGGGTCTCGGTATCGATCCGGACACAACCTTCGACCTTGTCTACCTAGGCTATGGCCCGAGCGCCGAGGCGCTGCAGAATGGCACCATCGCCGGCATGAACACGCCGGCCGGCGTTCCCGTTTCGGCGGTAACCCAGGCGGCGGCGGCGCTGGGCAACCGGATGCGCATCCTCGATTTCACCGACGAACAGCTGGCCAAGGTGAACGACTACGCCGGGGTTGAGCTGTGGACCCGCTACGACATTCCGCCCGAGACCTATCCGGGGCAGAGCAAGGAAATCCGCACCATCGCGCAGCCAAACTTCCTCGCCGTCCGCGCCGATGTGGACGAGGAAGCGGTCTACCTGATCACCAAAACGATCTACGAGAACCTCGGATTCCTGCAAGGCATCCACCAGGCGACAAAAGCCATGGCGCTGGAGAAAGCCATCGCCGGCCTGCCGTTCCCGCTCCATCCCGGTGCCGCCCGCTACTACAAGGAGGCGGGCGTGACCATCCCCGACAAACTGCTGCCTCCGACATAAAACGCGGATGGCAGAACACTCCCGTGGCCGCGCGCCGGCGCCGGCCACGGGAGGCGCAGCCAACGAGGCCGCGATGGAACGGGACGATAAGGGCGACAAGGACGATACCGACCTCGGCGAGGTGGTCGCCACCATCCGCGGCGAGAACACTCTGGCCGGCCGGCTCGTCTTCTGGGGCGGCGTGCTGGTGTCGCTGTTCCATCTCTATGCCAACACGCTCGGCACGATGTCGGAGCTGTGGACGTCGGCGATCCACTTCGGCACCTTCGGGTGTCTGTGCGCGCTCCTGTTCCCCATGGTTGCGAGCGAGAGAGCCTCCACCCGCCGCGTGGTGTTCGCCATCGACGTCGTCATTGGCCTGCTCGCGCTCGGCTGCGTCGCCTATCTGATCTGGAACGAGGACGCGCTGTTTGCCCGTGGCGTCACCTTCACCACCGCCGACTGGGTGGTGTCCATCCTCGGCATTGCGTTGGCCCTTGAGCTGACCCGGCGCACCAGCGGCTGGCTGATTCCGGTCCTCATCGTCATCGCGCTCACCTATGTCGGCTGGTGGGGCCGGTACGTCGGCGGAGTGTTCCAGTTTCCCGGCCTCAGTTGGGAAACCATCCTGTTCCGGAATTTCTTCGGCACCGACGGCATGTTCGGCACCATCGCCCGCATCTCATCGACTTACGTCTTCATGTTCATTCTGTTCGGCGCCTTTCTGGTCCGCTCCGGCGCCGGCGCCTTCATCATCGACCTGGCGCGCGCCGCCGCCGGCCGCCTGGTCGGCGGGCCGGGGCTGGTCGCCGTTCTCGGCTCCGGCCTGATGGGCTCTATCTCCGGCTCGGCGGTGGCCAACACCGTCTCCACCGGCGTCATTACCATCCCGCTGATGAAGCGATCCGGTTTCTCGCCGCGTTTCGCCGCCGGTGTCGAGGCGGCGGCGTCGACGGGCGGACAGCTCATGCCGCCGGTGATGGGGGCGGGCGCCTTCATCATGTCCAGCTACACCAACATCCCCTACGTCACCATCATCGGTGTTGCCGCCCTGCCGGCGCTGATGTACTTCCTGTCCGTCGGCTTCTGGGTCCGCATCGAGGCCAAGCGTCTCGGCATCGGTGTGGGTAATACGGCCGACGTGCCCAAAATCGGCCCCGTGCTGCGCCGCGGCAGCCACTCCCTCATCCCCATCGCCGTTCTCGTCGCGCTGCTCGTCTACGGCTTCACACCGACATACGCCGCCGGTATCAGCATCCTCGCCACCGTCGTCGCGTCGTGGATTTCGCCGACGCCGATGGGGATCATGGCCGTTGTGGATGCCCTGGCGCTCGGTGCCCGCAACATGATCGCCGTCGCCGTGCTGCTGGTCACCGTCGGACTCATCGTCAACGTCATCGGCACCACCGGCATCGGCAACACCTTTTCCCTGATGATCAACCAGTGGGCGGGGGGCAGCCTGATCGTCACCCTGCTCCTCGTCGCGCTGGCGTCGCTGGTGCTGGGGATGGGCCTGCCGGTGACCGCCGCCTACATCGTTCTCGGCACGTTGTCGGCGCCGGCCATCTATAGCTTGATCGTCGACGCGCATCTGATCGACGCCATCGCGGCCGGCCACCTCTCGGAGCAGGCCCGCGCCGTCTTCATGCTGGTCAGCCCGGAGAACGCGGGCGCCCTCGGCAGCGCCATGCCCCAGGCTGAGGCCGCCCATCTGGTCGCGCTGATCCCGCCGGCGTTGCGGTCGACGGTCGTCGAGCAGTCGCTCGACCCGGCGCTGTTGTCGGCGGCGCTGTTGTCGGCGCACATGATCATCTTCTGGCTGTCGCAGGATTCCAACGTCACGCCGCCGGTCTGCCTGACCGCCTTTGCCGCCGCGGCGATTGCCGGCACGCCGGCGATGCGCACCGGGCTTACCGCCTGGAAGATCGCCAAGGGGCTGTACATCATGCCGCTGCTGTTCGCCTACACGCCGTTCCTCAACGGCGATGTCGGCACGGCACTGGTCATCTTCGGCTTCGGCACCTGCGGTCTTTACGCGCTGACGGTGGCCATCGAGGGCTATTCCGAATGGCCGCTTGACGTGATCAGCCGTCTGGTCCTGGCGGTGCTGGGCGGTGTCCTGTTATGGTGGCCGCTCGGCATCGTCTGGCAGGTGGCGGCCCTTTTCGGTCTCATCGCCATGATGGTCCTGGGGCGTGTCCGGGCTCGACGGCCGTCCGCCGCCGCGACCGAACGGAGCGCGCCATGACAGCGTCCAACCCAAGCGAGAAAATCGTCTTCCCCGGCGCCGACGGAACCAGCCGTTTGGCCGCGCGCCTGGACCGCCCGGCCGGCACCCCCGTCGCCTACGCGCTGTTCGCCCACTGCTTTACGTGCACGATGAACGTCTTCGCCGCCGCCCGCATCGCCGAGGGGCTGACCCGCCACGGCATCGCCGTGCTGCGGTTCGACTTTACCGGCCTCGGCGCCAGCGAGGGCGAATTCGCCAACACCGACTTCTCCTCCAACGTCGGCGACCTCATCGCTGCCGCCGACTGGCTGCGCAGCGAGCGGTCGGCGCCGCGGCTCCTCATCGGCCACAGTCTCGGCGGCGCCGCCGTCCTCGCCGCGGCGTCCAACATTCCGGAGGCAACCGCCGTCGCCACCATCGCCGCGCCGGCCGATCCCGCCCACGTCCGCAACCACATCCAGGGCGACGTGGACGCCATCGAGCGCGACGGCGAGGCCCAGGTGTGCCTCGCCGGCCGGCCGTTCCGCATCCGCCGCGACTTCCTGCGCGACATCGCGGACCGCAAGCTCGACGCCGCCATCGCCGGGCTCAAGCGCGCGCTGCTCATCTTCCACGCGCCGCTCGACGAGACCGTCGGCATCGACCAGGCGACGAAAATCTTCGTCGCCGCCAAGCATCCGAAAAGCTTCGTGTCGCTGGACGACGCCGACCATCTTCTCAGCCGGCGCGAGGACGCGGCGTATGTCGCCGACGTCATCGCCGCCTGGGCCAAGCGCTATGTCGTCGATGCGAAAGCCGCCGGCGCGCCGGCGGACGCCAAGGCTACCCCCGATGCCCCCGCCGACGCCGTCACCGTCACCGAAACCGGCGAGGGCACGTTCCAGCAGCGCATCTCCTACGGCGGCGTTCACGAGGGTCTCGCCGACGAGCCAACGTCCTACGGCGGCGACGGTACCGGCCCGGCGCCCTACGACCTGCTTCTCGCCGGTCTCGGCGCGTGCACGACGATGACGGTGCGCATGTACGCCGAGCGCAAGGGCCTGCCGCTCGATCGGGTGTCCGTCACGCTGCGCCACGGCAAGATCCACGCCAAGGACTGCGAAACGTGCGAAACGGAGGAGGGACGCGTCGACCGCATCGAACGGCGCCTTCGGCTCGACGGCGACCTCACCGACGATCAGCGCGCCAAGCTCAAGGAGATTGCCGACAAGTGCCCCGTCCACCGGACGCTGCACTCCGAAGTCCTCATCGAAACATCCCTGGATACGTAAGGCGGCGGCCGCGGGGTCACGCGTGGTAGTCGACGAAGTCGAGGATGCCGGCCCAGTCGTCGCGCAGCCGTTTGCCGCGCTGGCCCGGGACATCGAAGATGCTGCCGCCCTCGGCCGCGACCTCCGGAAACACCGTCAGGTCGGGGACCCGGCCCACCGCCTCGCAGTCGAGGCCGGCAACGAACGCGTCGAGCCGCTCGGCGGCGCGCGTGCGCCGCTTGACCCGGTTGCAGACGATCGCGTACGGCCGCTTGCCCTTGCGCACCGGCTTGACCTCGCGAAGCTGCTTCAGGAACTGCTTGGTCGAGTTCTCGTCGAAGATCGACGGCGAGACCGGGATCAGAATGACATCGGCCAGCCGCACCAGGTCGTCCACCCGCTTCGTCGACATCCCGGCCGGCGAGTCGACCACCAGCCGCCGCGTGCCATAGGGAACGCCGTTCATCTCCTTGGTCCAGTCGAGGCCGGTCACCGGCGCCGTCTCCGACGCCCGGCGGCGCACCCAGCGCAGGCTGCTCTTCTGCCGGTCGGCATCGGCCAGCGCCGTCGCCAGTCCGTAGCGCGACCACGCGGCGGCCAGATTGGTCGCCAGCGTCGTCTTCCCGGCGCCCCCCTTCATGGTCGCCACAAGCACGGTCAGCATCGACATAATTCCCGGTCTCTCCAAAACGGCCCCCGCCACCCATCCGATGGCATCCGGTACGTCAATTCCGAATTATGCCCAGAGCGTCCGCGTCCTGTCACCGCCCGCGTGCCGCCCCCGCCGCCGCACTCCGTCACGATTGTCCGCTTCTCCTCCTAACCCTCTGGCAAGACGCTCGTTCCGCCGATCGTCACGGCGTCCTAAGCTCGTGCCGTCGTCCAACCAACGCCCCCCGGCGGCACTCCCTTGAGTCGCCGTCCCCAAGAATCACTCGGCAAGAACGCCGAAGACCATGGATGGCCGGGTCAAGCCCGGCCAAGACGAAAGAAGGGGCAACCCGTTTTTCAGTCGTCATGCGCGGGCTCGACCCGCGCATCCACGCAAGCGTCGCGGGTACATAAGGGAAAGCAGGTCAACAACCGGCCGGAATGGACGGCGAAGGCGAGGCTCCGAATGTCTCCCTTCCCGTCATGCGCGGACGTGATCCGCGCATCCACGCGCTTCCGACGCAAAGTGCCGTGGATGGCCGGGTCAAGCCCTGCCATGACGAAAGAAGGGGCAACCCGTTTTTCAGTCGTCATGCGCGGACTCGACCCGCGCATCCACGCAAGCGTCGCGGGTACACAAGGGAAAGCAGGTCAACAACCGGCCGGAATGGACGGCGAAGGCGAGGCTCCGATTTTCCCCCTTCCCGTCATGCGCGGACGTGATCCGCGCCTCCACGCGCCTCCGACGCAAAGTGCCGTGGATGGCCGGCTCAAGCCCGGCCATGACGAAAGAAGAGGCAACCCGCTTTCAGTCGTCATGCGCGGGCTCGACCCGCGCATCCACGCAAGCGTCGCGGGGACACAAGGGAAAGCAGGTCAACAACCGGCCGGACTGCACGGCGAAGGCGAGGCTCCGATTTTCCCCCTTCCCGTCATGCGCGGACGTGATCCGCGCCTCCACGCGCCTCCGACGCAAAGTGCCGTGGATGGCCGGGTCAAGCCCGGCCATGACGAAAGAAGGGGCAACCCGTTTTTCAGTCGTCATGCGCGGACTCGACCCGCGCATCCAGCCAAGCGTCGCGGGTTCACAAGGGAAAGCAGGTCAACAACCGGCCGGAATGGACGGCGAAGGCAAGGCTCCGAATGTCTTCCTTCCCGTCATGCGCGGGCCCGACCCGCGCATCCACGCGTCTCCGACACGCTTGCCGCGGCCGATAACCGGGAGTAATGCTTATACATAATACCAAAGGGCATTCGGGGGAGCATGCCGCTGGACGACCGACCCGCCGCCCGGCGAAGCATCTCGCCGCAGCCCGTCACCATCTTCCTGTCGTCGCCGGGCGACGTCGTCGAGGAACGGCGGCTCGTTGAGGATGTCGTTCAGCGCCGCTTGGCCAAGGACCCCTTATTGCACGGCCGCGTCACCTTCGACGTGGTGAGTTGGGACGATCCCGACGCGCCGACGCCGATGCTGGCGAACCTGACGCCGCAGGACGCGATTACGCGCTTCCGCCGCCGGCCGGCCGACTGCGATATCGTTGTCGTCATCCTGTGGTCGCGGCTCGGCACCCACCTGGACACCCGCACGCACCGCAAGCCGGACGGTTCGCCCTATCGGTCTGGCACCGAGTGGGAATACGAGGACGCGGCGGGCGCCGATCCGCCGCCGGATATCCTGCTATACCGCCGGAAGGAGAAACCGCGCATCGATATCGACGATCCGGACGCCGACGCCAAGCGCGCTCAGTATGAATCGGTCAACGCCTTTCTTGCCCGTTTTCGAAACCCGGACGGATCATTTGCTGGCTCGGTGACCGACTACCCGGCACCGGACGCGCTGACCCAGCGCCTGACGAGCGATCTCACCGGCCTGCTCGCCAACCGCCTCGGTGCCGGCGATCCGGCGGCCGGTGAGCGCCTGGCTGCGCTGGAACGCATCGCCGATGACGCACTCGCCGCCAAACAGGCGCTGGAACTCCAGGTGCGCGATCTCAGTGAGCAAAGCCGGTTGAAGGACGAGACAATCCGTAGCCTCAACAGCGCCATCAACGCGCTGACGGCGCGCACCGAGGCGGGCGCCGATCCGACCACCATCGAGACGGCCTTGAGACACTTGGCGTCCGGCAACGCCGAGGACGCGATGGCGATCTTTCGGGCCGTCCTCGACGGCAAGGCGGAAGAAGCGGAGCGGAAGGAAGCCGAGCGCGACGAGGCGCGGCGCGAAGCGGTGGCAGCGGCGCGGCACCTGGGCGCGCTTTCCGTGTTGAACGACACCCGAGGCGCGCTGAGCGCTTATCGACGCGCTGCCCAACTCGATCCCGATGACACGTGGACGTGGCTTTTCATTGCGGAACTTGAACTACAGGGTGGTACCGTCGATCGGGCGAGCGAAGCAGCAAAAAACGCGGGCGAGCTGGCGCAATTACAGGGCAACGAGCGCGATCAGTTTGCTTCCATGTCGATGCGTGGCGACGTGCTGGTCGCCCAGGGCAACCTGACGGCGGCGCTGGAGAGCTACCGGGCGGGTCTGTCGATCCGAGAACGCCTGGCGGCGGCGGATGCGGGAAATGCGGTCGGCCAGCGGGACCTGTCGGTGTCGCACGATCGGATCGGCGACGTGCTGGTCGCCCAGGGCAACCTGACGGCGGCGCTGGAGAGCTACCGGGCGGGTCTGTTGATTGCCGAACGCCTGGCGGCGGCGGATGCGGGAAATGCGGTCGGCCAGCGGGACCTGTCGGTGTCGCATAACAAGATCGGCGACGTGCTGGTCGCCCAGGGCAACCTGACGGCGGCGCTGGAGAGCTACCGGGCGGGTCTGTCGATCCGAGAACGCCTGGCGGCGGCGGATGCGGGAAATGCGGTCGGCCAGCGGGACCTG
>Ga0209573_1000563_pt1 | contig 75401 bp, 68 predicted proteins | sample TNRBio252014_DNA_FD_185870 | JGI IMG/M metagenome (GOLD analysis project Ga0209573, IMG submission 185870) | Wastewater treatment Type I Accumulibacter community from EBPR Bioreactor in Madison, WI, USA - TNR Reactor_6/25/2014_ DNA (SPAdes)... | ecosystem: Engineered > Bioreactor > EBPR >...
GACGATGAGGTCGGCGCGCGCCAGGGACGTCAGCGGCTCGCGCAGGAGACCGGCCGGCAGGAGGGCCCCTCCCGCGTCGGGCGACGTCGCGTCGAGGAGAACGATGTCGACCTCCCGGGCGAGGCCGACATGGGAGAAGCCGTCGTCGAGGAGGTGGAGGTCCACGGGCGCCTCTAGCGTCTCCGCGCGGGAGGCCGCGAGCGCCCGTCGGGCATCGGCGACGATCGGGACGGAGGGGAGCGCCCGGGCCAGGAGCGCCGGCTCGTCCCCCGACGCCGCAACCGTTGCGAGCGTCCCCCGTCCGTCGGAAACGACGACGGTCCCGCGGCTCGTGCGGCCGTAGCCGCGCGTGAGGATCGACGGGTGGCGGCCGCGCCGGAGGAGCTCGGCCGCGAGCCAGCGGACGAACGGCGTCTTGCCGGTTCCTCCTGCCGCGACGTTCCCGACGGAGACGACGGGGCGGGCCGCGCTCTGCACGCGGAGCGTGCCGCGCCGGTAGAGCTCGAGGCGGAGGGCGACGCCGGCGCCATAGAGGCGGGCGAGGGGGAGGAGGAGGCTCCTCACGCGGGCCCGTGCTCCTGGACGGCTCCATCGAGAAGCTCGAGCGCGAGCCGGACCGTCCGCTGCGTGGCACCCCGGTGCCGAAGGAAGAGGGCGTCGGCCGCAGAGCGGGCCGCGGCCCGCGCGCCGGGGTCCGCGAGAAGCCGGGCAAGAGCCGCCGTCGCCTCGCCGGCGTTCCCGACCGCGACGGCGGCCGCGCCCGCGGCGTCCAGAGCGCGCCGGATGTTCCACGTCGAAGGGCCCAGGACGACGGGCAGTCCGGCCTGGAGCGGCTCGAGAACGTTGTGCCCGCCCCGCGTCCCGAACGTCCCGCCGAGGAGGGCGACGTCGCCGAGACGGTAGCTGGAGGCGAGCTCTCCGATCGTGTCGAGGAGGAAGACGTCGGCCGGGCCGGACCCACCGGGCGTCGATCGCCGGACGACGCCCAGCCCCGCCGCGCCGGCCCGGCGCGCGGCCTCGTCCCAGGTCTCCGGTCGGCGGGGGGCAAGAAGAAGAAACGGCACGGCACCGGCGGTCGCGAGGGCCCGGGGAAGCGAGAGGACGAGATCGAGCTCTTCCTCGGCGATCGATCCTGCGACCAGGACCGGCCGGCCCGCGGCGAGCGCGCGGACCTCTGCCGCGAACGCCGGCTCGGGCGGCAACGGCCGGTCGAACTTCATGTCCCCGGCCACGCGGATCCTGTCCTCGGGCACGCCGATCGAGGCGAAGCGGGTGGCATCCTCGGGCGTCCGGGCGGCCACCGCGGAGAGGGCCTCGAGCGGAGCGCGGAAGAGGCGGCCCGCAGCGCGCAGGCGCCGGGCCGAACGTTCGGAGAGGCGTCCGTTGGCGATGAGAACCGGAAGCGCGCGTCGGCGGGCCGCCCGGAGGAGGACCGGCCACAGCTCGGTCTCCACGAGGACGAGGAGCCTCGGCGCGGCCGAGTCGAGGAGGCGACGGACGGACGGGGGCAGGTCGAGCGGGAACGGCTGGAGCCGTGCGGGCGGGCTGAGATCGCGGAACCGCTGTCCGAGGAGCCCGACACCGGCCGGCGTCGACGACGTCACCAGGAGAGAAAGGGCGGGGCGCTCGGAGCGAAGGGCAAGGACGAGAGTGTGTGCGAGCTCGACCTCCCCGACTGAAACACCCTGGACCCAGACGTCGGCCTGCTCCGGTCCACCCGGCGGCAGGAGGCGGCGGGCGATCAGCGCCGGGAGGCCGGAACGTTCCTTCGGTCGGGAGGGCTCTCTCAACCGGCCTTTCTGGAGGAAGTTACGATTCCCATCCGAGAAGCGGCATTATAGGCGTGCGGGGGCCGCGACCGGCGGGCCGAGTGTCCGGGACGGATGCCTAGACGACGCCGGGCGGGGAGCCGTAGAACCACCGGCATGGCCATTCATCTGGTTCACGTCCGGCGGGCGCCGCGGGAGGGGACGACGATCGAGCCCAGGGACGAACGGCGCCTCGCCGAGCTGGCGAAAGCGGGGGACGAGGATGCGTTCGCCGAGCTCGTTCGGGGCCGGACGGACTCCGTCGTGGCATTCCTGCGCCGGATGCTCGGGAACACGGAGGATGCCCGCGATGTCGCCCAGCTCACGTTCCTCCGGGTCTGGGAGAACCTCCCTCGCTACGATCCGACGTTCGCCTTCTCCACGTGGCTCTACCGGATCGCCGGGAACCTCGCCATCGATGCCCTCCGGGCGCGCGGTACCCGCGCGCGGACGCTCGCGGAGAGCTTCCGCGTCGTGAGGGGCGGGCTCCTGGCGACCGAACCGGAGGCGCCGCTGCGCCTCTCGCAGGAAGAGATCCGGCGCGTTTTCGACGCGTGCGCAACGGTCCTCTCCGAAAAGCAGCGGATCGTCTTCGTCCTCAGGGAGCTGGAGGAGAAGGAGAGCCGCGAGGTGGCCGAGATCGTCGGCTGCCGGGAGTCGACCGTGAGAAATCACCTGTTCCAGGCGCGACGTCTCCTCCGGGAGGAGCTTCGCCGCCGATTCCCCGAATACGCCCCCGCGGCGCGCCCGGGAGCGGGGGAGGCTCGCGCGTGAATTCTCCCGTCTGCTCCCGCCTGGACGATCTCCTCGAGAAGCGGGACGGCGACCGCCTCTCCCTGTCCGAGGAGCGGCTCCTCGCCGGACACCTGGCTTCCTGCGACGCCTGCGCGGCCGAGGCGCTCCGTCACGACCCCGTCCTCCTCTTCTCCCGCGACGCGGCACGGAGCGCTCCCGACATCCTGTCGGTCGAGGCACGCGAGCGTTTCGTCGGGGACGTTCTCGCGGCGACGACGGCCGCGAGGGCGGGGCGGCGCCATGTGGTCTCCAGAACCGGCATCGGTCTGCGGATAGCCGCCTCCCTGCTCCTGGCGGTATCCGTCGCGGGCGTCTGGTACGCGCGGGAGCGCGGCGCATCGCCCCCCCCGGAAGAAGGGACCTTCCCCGTCGCGGACGCGGCCGGGACGAGCCCGGAGCAGGTCGAGACGCTTCCGGCGGTCGAGAATGTCCGCGCGGCCGGAGCGGTCGTCTACCAGTTCCCGGCGTCGAGGCCGGGCGAACCGACGGTCGTCTTCGTCGTCGACCGCAACGCGGACATCTGAGGCGGATGAGGTCGCTCCTTCGCGCAGCGGCGCTCGTGGCCCTCCTGATCGGGGCCGGGGGCTCGACTGCCGAACGCACCCCGTCCCCCGAGCCGGACGTCGTTCGCGTTTTCACCCTCCGGCACCGGAAGGCCGAGGAGGCGTTCCTCGTCGTTCGTCCGCTCCTGACGGCCCGGGGCTCCCTCGTCCTCCAGCCGGCGCTCAACGCGCTCACGGTCCGCGACGCGGGCCGGGCCGTCGAGCTGGCCGCCCGGGCCGTCGAGTCGTTCGACGTCCCCCCCCGGGCGTTCGCCGTCTCGGTCGCCCTCCTCCGCGCGACGACGGCTCCCGCGCAGAAGGCGGCGCCGACCCCCGTCAACGAACAGATCCGCGTCGTCGGGACCCGCCTGAGGCGGCTCTTCAGCTTCACCGACTACACGCCGCTCGACGAGGTGATCCTCCAGGGGCTCGAAGGCGAGCAGGTCTCCTGGAATCTCGGCGGAAGCCACCGGATCGACTTCCTGCTCGAGGCGGGAAACGGCGACGAGATCGTGCGGCTGCGCAATCTCGTCCTGGTCCGGCTGAGACGGGACGAGAAGGGGCGCGAGACCGTCCGGGACGTGGCGCGGACCACGATCAACCTGAAGACGCGGGAGCCGTTCGTCCTCGGGGTCGGCCGCGAGGAGGCGGGCTCGGCCGCGCTCTTCCTCGTCCTTTCGGCCGCGCCCGTCGGGCCCGGCCCCGGAATCGGAGGGCTCCGCTGATGCCGGAGTTCGTCTGCCGGGTCGGGACTCCCGAGGGGCGCATGGTGACCCGCACGGTGGAGGGTGCCAGCGAGGAGGCCGTCCGCGCCGAGCTGGAGAGGCAGGGGGCGCGGCTCTTCTCGGCGCACCCCGCCCGCGGGGGGGGGCTCACCCTGCGGCCCGGGGGGCTGGTGCCGAGGTCCGGCTCCTTCCGGTCGCGAGGCCGCGTGAAGATCCACGAGTTCCTCGTCTTCAACCAGGAGCTCGTCGCGCTCCTGAAGGCGGGCCTGCCGGTCGTCTCGGGCCTCGACATCCTCCTCGAGCGCCAGAAGAACCCGCACTTCAAGAGGATCCTCGTGGACGTGAAGGAGCAGCTCGTCGCGGGAACGGCCCTCTCCGAGGCGTTCCTCTCGCACGGCGACGCGTTCCCGCGCCTCTACGCGACCTCGCTCAAGGCGGGCGAGCGTTCGGGGGAGGTCGAGAAGGTCCTCCGCCGGTTCCTCGGCTACCAGAAGATCCTCGGACAGGTGAAGCGGAAGGTCACGGGGGCGCTCGTCTACCCGGCCGTTCTCATCAGTCTCTCCCTCGGCCTCATCGTCATCCTGATGACGTACGTCATCCCGAGGTTCACGGAGTTCTTCTCGGGCTTCGGGGGCGAGATGCCCGCCCTGACGGTGGCGGTCGTCGGGACGGCGACGTTCATGCGGGCGCACATCCTCGAGCTCCTCCTCGGCACCGCGTCGGCCGGCTTCCTCTTCGATCGCTGGCGGCGGACCGACCGCGGGATCCGTGCCGTGCACGGCTTCCTCCTGGGCGTTCCGGTCGTCGGCGTCGTCCTGCACGAGTTCTCCCTCTCCCAGTTCGCGCGCGCCCTGGCGACCCTCGTCGGCGCGGGGACGCCGCTCGTGACGGCCCTGGAGATCTCGACCGGCTCCATCGGGAACCGGAAGGTCTCCGACGCCGTCGCCTCGGTCGTGCCGAAGGTGCGGCAGGGGGCCGAGCTCTGGCGGAGCCTCGAGGAGACGGGCCAGTTCACCTCCCTGGCCGTCGAGATGATCAAGGTGGGCGAGGCGACGGGAGCCCTGGAGGACATGCTCACGAACGTCTCCGACTTCTACGACGAGGCGATCGAAGCGCGCCTCCAGACGATCATCAACCTGATCGAGCCGGTCATCCTGATCGTCATGGGGGGCGTCATCGCCACGATCCTCTTGTCCGTATACCTTCCGATGTTCACGATCCTCTCCAACATCAAGGGCTGAGGAGATGAGCCGAGCCGCAGCCGACGTCCCGTCCGTCCCCGACTTCCCGCGCGTCCTGGACGCGGCCTCCGAGGAGAGCCGCGCCCGGGAGGTCGCGCGCCGGCTCGGAATCCCCTTCGTCGACCTCTGGACCTTCCGGGTCGACCCGGTGCTCTTCAAGAGCGTGCCGCTCGAGTGGATGCTCCGCTTCGAGTTCGTCCCGGAGAGCGAGGAGAACGGGGTCCTCACGATCGTGATGACCGACCCGACCGACGTCGTGCGGCGCGACGAGCTCGAAGCGCTCGTCAAGCGCCGCCTCCGGATGAAGGTCGGCTCGCGGGCCGCGATGCAGGAGATCCTGCAGAAGTCCGAGTCGACACAGCGGGTCCTCGAGGAGGCGACCGAAGAGTTCCGGATGCAGGTCGTGAGGGAGGACGAGGAGGGGCAGGAGGTCCTGACGATCGACCGGATCGCGGCCGACGCCAGCCCCATCATCAAGCTCGTCGACTCGGTCCTCTTCAACGCGATCCAGCGCCGGGCCTCCGACATCCACATCGAGACCCAGGAGAACGTCGTCGTCATCAAGTACCGCATCGACGGCGTCCTCTACCCGGCGATGGAGCCGATCGACAAGAAGCACCACCAGACGATCGTCAGCCGCATCAAGGTCATGTCCGAGCTGGACATCGCCGAGAAGCGGGTGCCGCAGGACGGTCGCTTCAAGATCCGCGTCAAGGGGCGGACGATCGACTTCCGCGTCTCCATCATGCCGACCGTCCACGGCGAGGACGTCGTCATCCGGATCCTCGACAAGGAGTCGGCGAACGCCGAGTTCAAGAACCTCCGCCTCGACGTCCTCGGGATGGACCCGGAGACGATGAAGCGGCTCCGAAAGTTCATCCGGGAGCCGTACGGCATGGTTCTCGTCACCGGTCCGACCGGCTCGGGAAAGACGACGACGCTCTACGCCTGCCTTTCGGAGATCCAGTCCGTCGAGGACAAGATCGTCACGATCGAGGACCCGGTCGAGTACCAGCTCCGGGGCATCACGCAGATCCCGGTCAACGAGAAGAAGGGGCTCACTTTCGCGAGGGGCCTCCGGTCGATCCTGCGCCACGACCCCGACAAGGTCATGGTCGGCGAGATCCGCGACGAGGAGACGGCCCAGATCGCCGTCCAGGCGGCGCTCACCGGCCACCTCGTCTTCACCACGGTCCACGCAAACAACGTCGTCGACGTCCTCGGCCGCTTCCTCAACATGAAGGTCGAGCTCTACAACTTCGTCTCGGCCCTGAACTGCATCCTGGCGCAGCGGCTCGTACGGAAGATCTGCCCTCACTGCAAGACGCCGATGGAGCCGACGAAGCAGCTCCTCGACGAGTCGGCCCTGACCCCGGCCGAGGTCGCCGGCGTCACGTTCTACGAGGGGCGCGGCTGCATCGAGTGCAACGGAACCGGCTTCTACGGCCGGATGGCGATCACCGAGCTGCTCGACCTCTCCGACCGGATACGGGGCCTGATCCTCGACCGCCGCCCCGCGGCCGAGATCAAGAAAGCCGCCAAGGAGGAGGGGATGGCCTTCCTGCGCGAGTCGGCGCTGAAGAAGGTCTTCCGCGGGGAGACGACCCTGAAAGAGATCAACAAGGTGACCTTTGTCGACTGACGGCCTCGCCATCCGCCTTCGGAACGCCTTGAGGAGGGGATGGGGTTTCCGCCGGCCGCCCCACGCCTTCGTCCTGACCGAGAACCGGCTCGTGCACGTCGCGCTTCCGCGGGACGTGCGAGGCGTGCGCGGGGCCGGGGGCGCGAGCGTCATCTCCCGGGACCTTCCGCCGGGGACCTTCCGTCCCGGTCCGGCGGGGCTTCCCGTCGCCGGCCCCGGTCTCGGCCAGGCTCTCTCCTCCCTCCTCCCGGCGAAGGGCCGGGTCGCCGCGGCCTCGCTCGCCATTCCCGACCGGTTCGTGAAGGCGGCGACGGTCGACCTCGACGCCGGCGCCGGCAAGCGCCCCCGCGAGCTCGCCGAGATGCTCCGCTGGAAGGTGAGCCGTCTCTACGGAGAGCCGGCGCCGGAGCTCCGGATCACCTGGTGCGAGGCCGGCGCCGCCCCCGACGGCGGAACCCGTCTCCTCGTCCTGGCCTCGCCCGAGGAGACGATCGCCTCGCTCGAAGCGGCGTTCCTCGCCCACGGGATCCGGATCGGTGCCCTCGAGCCGGCCGCCCTCGCCATTTCGGCGATCGCCTCCCTGGCGCTCTCCGGAACGGGGCTCGTCGTCTTCACCGACGGGCCGACCGTGTCGACCGTCTTCCTCGAGAAGGGGGCCGTGCGATTCCTGAGGACCAGGGAGACCGCCGCGGACCCCGAGCAGGCGCTCCAGGAGATCCGGCTCGCGGCCGCCTTCCTCGGAGTGGCCTCGGCGGACGGACCCGGACCCGACGTGACGGGCGAGGTCGTCGTCGTCCCGGCGGCGGCTCCGGCCTCCGTCCGGTTCCTGGAGTTCCTCGAGGAGAACGGGGGCAGGCAGCCCGTCTCCCTCCTCCCGACCCTCGTCTCGCTGGGCTTCCCGCCCTGGGGCGAGGACACGGCCCCGCTCGTCGGGGTCGGTCTCCTGCAGGGAGCGGGCTGACGCCATGGCCGCGACCCGACCGAACCTCGCCCGAAGGCCCTTCGTCGACTCCCGCCCCGCCAACGTCGCCGCCGCACTCCTTCTCCTCGTCGCGATCGTCCTGACCGTCGTCAGCGTCCGGACCGTCCACGCCTACCTCGAGGGCTCCCGGCAGTCGCGGGCCGAGATCGTCACGCTGCGCGCCGAGATCGACCGTATCGAGGCCGCCGGGCGCGCGGCCGAAGAGAAGCTCGCCCGGTTCGACCTCGCCGGGATGAAGTCGGGGGCCGAAGAGGCGAACGAGCTCGCCCGGCTCCGCGCCTTCTCGTGGAGCCGGTTCCTGACGCGCCTCGAGAAGACGCTCCCGAACGACGTCCGCGTCGTCACCGTGGGCCTGTCGAGGGAGGGCCCGGGTGCGTCCGGCACCCGTGAGGCTGCAGCCGGGGACACCTACGGGGTCTCCCTCTCCCTCGTCTCGCGGGATCCCGACGGCCTGCCGAAGCTGATCCGGGCCTTCTACGCCTCCCCCTGGTTCACTGCGCCGACCCCCCTCTCGGAGGCCGGCGGCGAGCTCGGCGACGTCGAGGGTCGGACCTTCATGCTCGACATCGTCTATCGCGACAGGGAGGCGAAGCCGTGAGCAGCGCCACGACGGCCTTCCGCGACCGGCGGGTCCTCTTCGTGATCCTCCTCGTCGTCCTCGCCGGGAACGCTGCGGTCCTTCTCTCGTACCGGACGTTCTACGACGATCGCCTTCGGGCGCTCGTCTCGGAGCAGGCCGGCCTCGAGAAGCGGCGGGACGAAGCCCGCCGCCGGACGGAGAGCGCCGAGGTGTCGGAGAGAAGGCTCTTCGAGACGCAGGAGGCCCTGACCGCCTTCTTCTCCGAGACGCTCGGCAGGCGCGAGGAACGGATCGCGCCGCTGATCGAGGAGGTCTACGCCACGACACGCGCCGTGGGCCTTCGCCCCGACGCGATCTCGTACACCTCGACCGACGAGCCGGGGACCGACTCCCTGACGATGTCCTTCTCGGTCGGCGGCCCCTACGCCGACGTCAAGCGGCTCCTCGCCGGTCTCGAACGCTCGAAGCGGTTCCTCGTCGTCGAGCAGGTCGCCCTCGCCGGCGGCTCGCCGGACGAGCCGGACGCCGTGAGGGTCTCGATCACCGTGACGAACTACTTCAGGCCCGGTTCCCTCCGGCCGATCCGCACCGTCCGCGACACGCGCGGCGGCACGGGGGGGCGCGCCACCGCGCCCGCACCGCGCGTGAGGTCCGCGCGATGAGCGCGCTCTCGTCCCGCAAGGGCCTCCTGTTCCTCCTCGCCCTCCTCGTCGTCGTCCTCGCCCTCCGCTTCTGGCCGCGAGGTTCGGGGGACCCGTCCGCCCCGGCGCGGGCCACCGTCACTGGGAGTGCATCCCGGCCGGGGGGCACTCCCGCGAGCCCCTCGGAGATACCGCCCCTGGCCTTCCAGGACGGGCGCGGCGAGATCGGCGGCAGCGTGGTCAGAAACGTCTTCGCCTTCCACGTCCCGCCGACGCCGACCCCGAAGCCGCTTCCGCCGGTGCCGACGCCGGTTCCGGTCCCCGGCTCGGCGCAGTTCATCGGGCCGCGGCTCCCGACCCCGACGCCGACGGCGACCCCGATCGTTCCTCCGGCGATCCCGTATCGCGCCCTCGGGGTCTTCGGCCCGCGCGACAAGCCGATCGTCTCGTTCGAGGACGGGCCCCGCCTCATCAACGCCCGCGAGGGCGACGTCCTCGACGGCCGCTTCATCCTCAGGCGCGTCGGCCGCGAGTCGGTCGACTTCGCCTTCGTCGGGCTGCCGCCCGAGATCACCCGGCGGATCCCCGTTCTTCCGCCCGACGCCCTCCGCTGAAGGGACGCCCATGACCGTTCAGAGACCGCGACCGCCCCGAACTCTCCTACTCGCCGCCGCCTTCGCCCTGGCCGCGGGCGCGTCCGGCTGTGCCTCCGAGCGCGCGTTCCGCGAGGCGCGGGACTACGAGCAGCTGGAGTACTGGGACATGGCCGTCATGGCCTACCAGAAGGCGGTGTCCCTCGACCCGGCGAACAAGAAGTACGAGTCGTCCCTCTTCCGGGCGCGACTTCAGGCCGCGCAGACACACCTCGGGCGGGGGCGGCTCCACCGCTCGGCGGGGCAGCTCGACCTCGCGAAGGTGGAGCTCGAGCAGAGCGTCGCGCTCGACCCGACGAACGACGTCGCCATCCAGGAGCTGAAGGCGGTCGTCGACGACATCGAGACCCGCCGCCTCGAGTCCATCGGAGGCTCGCCGACCGAGAAGGCCAAGGCGAAAGCCAGGGGCCGAAGGGCCACTCCACCGATGCTGAACCCGGCGTCGGACAAGCCGATCGACGTCACCTTTCCGCCCGACACGCCGATCAAGAAGATCTACCAGGCCCTCTGCACCGCCTCCGGGATCAACGTCATCTTCGACCCGCAGCTGAAGGACGACAAGTTCACCATCGACCTGAGGAGTCTCACCTTCCAGAAGGCCCTCGAGACGACGATGCGGCAGGCGGGGCACTTCTACAAGGTCATCGACGAGAAGACGATCCTCGTCGCCCAGGACACGCAGCAGAACCGCAAGGAGTACGAGGACCAGGTCGTCCGGACCTTCTTCCTCTCGAACGGCGACGTGAAGGACGTCTCCACGATGGTCCGCGGCCTCCTCGACCTGCGGAGGATGGCGACCGTCACCCAGCTCAACGCGATCGTCATCCGCGACACCGCCGACAAGGTCGCCGTCGCCGAGCGGCTCATCGAGGTGAACGACAAGGCCAAGGCCGAGGTCGTCCTCGACGTCGAGCTGCTGCAGCTCAGCACGAAGAAGCTCATGGACCTCGGAGTCGCGCTCTCGAGCTACAAGCCGATCACGACCGGCACGGCGACGAAGAGTGACGGCACGGCCATCACCTCCCTCCCCTGGAACGACCTCCTCAAGCTTTCCCTCTCCGACTTCAACTTCACGATCCCGTCGATCGCCGTCAACTTCCTCAAGTCCAACACCGACGCGGAGATCCTGGCCCGGCCCCAGCTCCGGATCGCCGAGGGCGAGAAGGCCCAGCTCGTGATCGGGGACCGCGTCCCGATCCCGGTCACGACGATCAACACCCAGCAGGCGGTCGGTCAGGTCGGTGTCGTCCCGGTGACGTCGTTCCAGTACCAGGACATCGGCATCAAGCTCGACATCGAGACGCGGGTCCACCACAACAAGGAGGTCTCGCTCAAGCTGACCGTCGAGGTCTCGAACCTCAACGGAGCGGTCGCGGGGCAGAACGGCCAGGAACAGCCGATCATCGCGACCCGCACCATCACGTCGAACATCCGGCTGAAGGACGGCGAGACGAGCTTTCTGGCCGGCCTCATCCAGACGACGAAGATCAAGACGAAGTCGGGCCTGCCGTTCCTCTCCGACCTCCCTCTCATCGGACCGCTCTTCTCGACGACGAACACGCAGAACGACCGCAACGACATCTTCCTGACCCTCACGCCGCACATCACGCGCGCGCCGCAGATCGAAGAGGAGGACCTCCTTCCGGTCTGGGTCGGTACCGAGAACAACGTCAGCTTCTCGGGCCTCAACGTCCGTCTCGAGTCGCCGCAGGCGCCCGCGACGCCGTTCGACGCGCCCTCCGAGCCCCCGGCGTCCCGTCCGGTGTCGCCGACGACGCCGGTCCCGGCGAACGTGCCGGCCCCGGGAATCCTCCCGCTCCAGGGAACCGGCCCGAACGACCCGTTCAAACCGGCGACGCCGGCCCCGACGCTGCCGAAGACACCGCTGGCGGGCGGGAACGCGGCGCCGGCCTCCTCGAGCTTCGTGGAAACCGCCGGGCCGGAGGCGCTCGCCCTCGGTCTCGAGATCGAGAGCTCCGACCTGTCCGCGGGCGAAACGACGACGCTGACGCTCAGCGGGCCCCCCGAGCTGGCCGACGCGGGAGCGCTCGAGGTCACCCTCGAGTGGGACCCGGCGGTCGCCGAGATCGTCACGATCTCGCCGGGGCCCTGGCGTACCGGCTCGGCGGCCCTGAACACGCGCCTCGACGCCGACCGCGGGCCCGGCCGCGTCAGGGTCGGTCTCGGCTCGCCGACGGGCGTCGTCGGCCTGCCGAGCGGCGCGCTCGTACGATTCACCGTCCGCGCCCTTGCCCCGGGACAGACGCTGGTCCGGATATCGGCCGGGGCCGGGTACGGCAAGACGGGCGCGCTCCGCCCCGAGGCGAACGCCGTGACGCTGTCGGTGGCGCCCTGAGGCGGTCCCGATGACCCTGTCCCGCGCCCGCGGCTACTCGCTCGTCGAGCTCGTCGTCGTCGTCGCGCTGATCCTGGTCCTGACGGCGATGATCGTCCCCGTGGCGCGGTTCAACTGGACGCGGATGAAGGAGATGGAGCTGAAGGAAGCGCTCCGCACGATGCGCACGGCCATCGACGAGCACAAGCGCCTTTCCGACCAGGGGCTGATCCCGGTCGAGCTCGAGACCGAGGGGTACCCGAAGGAGCTCGAGAAGCTCGTCGAGGGGATCGAGCTCGTGGGGCAGGTCAAGAAGGTGCGGAAGTTCCTCAGGAGGATCCCGGTCGACCCGATGACGGGTGATACGGAGTGGGGCCTCAGGAGCCTGCAGGACGACTTCGACTCGACCAGCTGGGGACGCCAGAACGTCTACGACGTCTACTCCCTTTCCGACAGGACGGCGCTGGACGGCACGAAGTACAAGGACTGGTGAACATGACGAGCCTTCTCTCGAACGCTCCGGAGGGGACGCCTCCGATCCCCCCCGAGGCCTTTTCTCCCACCCGCCGCCGGGGCTTCACACTGATTGGCTCGCCGGGGGGCTTGCCTTCGGGCGCCCCCCGGACCCCCCACCGTGTCCTCAGGCGCTGTGGCTTCACATTGATCGAGCTGCTCGTCGTCATGGCGATCATTGGCATCCTGGCGTCGATCGGCATCCCGATGCTCCTGCAGACGCCGATCAAGGCCAAGGAAGCCGCCCTCCGGGAGAACCTCTTCACGTTCCGCTCCTGCCTCGACCAGTACAAGGCCGACAAGGGGCACTACCCCGAGTCGCTCGAGGTGCTGGTCCAGGAGAAGTACATCCGGAAGGTCCCGATCGACCCGTTCACGAAGTCGACCGAAACGTGGGAGCTCGTCTTCGAGGAGCCCTCCTCGGCCGAGGCTGCGTCCGAGGAGCCGCTCGGCGTCATCGACGTCCACTCCGGGTCGACGGCGATGGCGCTCGACGGAACCGCCTACAACACGTGGTGAACGGGACGGGGCCGCGGCAGGGGCGGGGCGGTTACACGCTCGTCGCCCTCCTCGTCGGGATCACGGTGGCGTCGATCCTGATCGCCGCGGTCCTGCCGCTGGCGTCGGCCCAGGCGCAGCGCGAGCGCGAGGCCGAGCTGATCTTCCGCGGTCTCCAGTACGCGGAGGGGATCCGCATATTCCGGCGGCGGTTCGGGCGCCCCCCGAACTCGCTGAAGGAGCTCCTCGAGGTGAAGCCCCGGAGCGTCCGCAAGCTCTGGAAGGACCCCATGACGAAGGACGGCGAGTGGGGAATCATCTCGATGGCCGGGACTCCGGTGACGCCGGGCGGCGGGACGGGCCAGGGGCCGGGCCTCACGCCCCGGGCGACCCCGACGCCAAAGCCGACGGCAACGCCCGGCCCCTTCGGCGGGACCGCTCAGGCCGGGGCCGACGGCGCCCCCGCCGGCCCCGTGATGGGCGTCTACTCGAAGTCGACCGAGAAGGGCTACCGCCTGTGGGAGGGGAGAGAGTCTTACAAGGACTGGCGCTTCACCGAGGAGAGCCTGGCCCTCAAGCCAGGAGATGGAGGGGCCGGCGCGGGACCCGGTCCCGGCATTGGTGGAACCGGCCCCGCTCCCCCGGGCGGCGGCAGGAACTGACCCTCCCCGGCCCGACGGTAAGATCCGCGCCGTGAAAACCCGAACCCTCGGAGACGGCCTCGCCGTCTGGCTCGACCCGATGCGCGACGTGCGCAGCGTGGCCCTCGGCCTCTACGTGGCGGGAGGCTCGGCCGACGAGGAGCCTGAGGCCCTCGGGTCGACCCACTTCCTCGAGCACCTCCTCTTCCGCCGATCCCGCCGCCGCACGGGCGCGGCGATCGCCCGGACGACCGACCGCCTCGGCGGCGACTGCGACGCTTACACCACGAAGGAGTGGATGGCCGTCCACGCCCGGACACCGTCCGAACGACTGCCCGACGCGCTCTCCCTCCTGCTGGACCTGACGGAAGCGCCGGCCTTCACGGGCGACGACGTCGAGACCGAGCGCAAGGTCATCCTCGAGGAGATGGCCGAAGCGAACGACGTTCCCGAGGACCGCCTCCACGAGACGTTCGTCCGTTCCTACTGGCCCGACCATCCGCTCGGCGCCCCGATCCTCGGGACCGGCGAGACGGTCCGCAGCCTGACGCGCGGACGGCTCGTGAAGCGTTTTCGCGAGGTCTTCCGGCCGGAGAGGACGCTCCTCGTCGCGGTCGGCGCGTTCGAGCCGGAGGCGTTTCTCCGGCTCCTCTCGGCCGAGCGGAGGAAGCGGCGTCACGCGCCGGCCCCGCTCGGTCCGGCGGCCGGGGCCCGCCTGTCGCCGAGGGCCACGCGCTGCGCCTTCCACATCCCGCGGCTCGACCTGACCCAGACGCACCTCCTCGTGGGGACGCCGGCCCCGGCCTACGCCGACCGTCAGGTCCCTGCCGCGTGGCTCCTCTCCGTCGTCCTCGGGGGGGGCGTCTCGTCCCGTCTCTGGCGTCGGGTCCGCGAGCGGCACGGCCTCGCCTACCACGTCGGGGCGGGGCTCACGCTCCACCGCGACGGCGGGATGGCGCTCATCGAGGCGGCGACGGCGCCGAAGAAGCTCCCGAAGCTCGTCCGCGCCACGGGCGCCGTCCTGCGCGAGCTGCGCAGCACGGGGATCACGCGCTCCGAGCTGCGGCGGGCGAAGGACCAGGTCCGCGCCGAGATCGCGATGTCGCTCGAGTCGACCTCCTCGCGGCGCGAGGGCGTGGTCCGCGCCTGGCTCTACCGGGGGCGCCCCTGGGAGGCCGACGAGGTGATTGCCGAGATCGAGGCCGTGACGACGTCCGAGGTCGACGACGCCATCGGCGTTCTCTTCGGGACGCCCGATTCCACCGGATTCGGCGTTACGGGCCCCTCCCTCGTCGGCGCCACCGTCGACGACCTCGCGGGCGAGCTCGCGGCGTGAGCGCCGGCGGGAACGTGGCCGCAAGCATCACCGTCCGGTTCCGGCTCCGCCCGGAGTGCGCGGACCTCGGTCCCCCGGAGTACGCCAGCGACCTCGCGGCCGGCGCCGACCTGCGGGCGGCCCTCGAAACGCCGATGACGCTCGCTCCCGGGGCGCGTGCCGTCGTCCCGACCGGCCTGACGCTCGAGATCCCTCCCGGATTCGAGGCGCAGGTCCGCGCCCGCTCGGGTCTCGCGCTGAAGAAGGGCCTCGCGCTCGCCAACGGCGTCGGGACGATCGACGCCGACTATCGCGGCGAGGTCGGCGTCATCCTCGTGAACCTCGGCGCCGAGCCGGTCACGCTCGCCCGTGGGGAGCGGATCGCCCAGCTCGTCGTGGCGCCCGTCGTGCGAGCAGCCTTCGAGAGGGTCCCCGAGCTCAACGGCACCGCGCGCGGCGCCGGCGGCTTCGGGTCGACGGGTACGGCGTGATCGAGGTCGCCTTCCTCGGATCGGGCTCCACCGGGAACTGCGCGGTGATCCGCGCCGGCCGCACCGCCGTTCTTCTCGACGCCGGCCTCTCGCCGCGGCAGATCGGCGTGCGGCTCGGCAAGCTCGGGATGTCCCTCGACGACGTCTCGGCGCTCCTCCTGACGCACGAGCACTCTGACCACGTCTGCTCTGCGGCCGTCCTCGCCACGAAACGCGGCCTTCCCGTCTACGCGACGCGAGGGACCCTCGCGAAGACGGCGCTCCCAGGGCCTCTTTTCGCGGACCTCCACACGGTCGAAGACGGCGCGGAGCTCTGCTTCGGCGGGGGCGACCTGACCGTCCGCGTGACCCGGACGCCGCACGACGGCGTCGATCCGGTCTGCTACGTCTTCGCCGACGGCGCCGGTCGGCGCGTCGGGATCGCGACGGACCTCGGACATCTCTCGAAGAACGTCCTCGAAGCCCTCGAAGGGTGCGACATTCTCGGCCTCGAGGCGAACCACGACGTCGACGTCCTCAGGGAAGGGGCCTATCCGGCGTTCCTGAAGAAGCGGATCCTCTCGGACGTGGGGCACCTCTCGAACGAGGCCGCGGCCGCGGGCCTCGCGCACCTGCTCGGCGAACGGACGAAGATCGTCGTGGGGCTGCACCTGTCGAAGAACAACAACACGCCGACCCTGGCCGAGCGCGCGCTCCGCCAGGGCGTCGAACGGCTCGGGGCGAAAGTCGTCCTCGAGGTGGCGGGTCCCGACGCACCGACCGGCTGGTACCGGGCGCGGCCCGCGGGAGGAATCGGATGAAGGTCCAGGTGACGGTGGTCCCGAAGTCGGGAGTGCTCGACCCGCAGGGCAAGGCGATCGCGGGGGCGCTGGCGCGGCTCGGCTTCCCGGGCGTCGGCGACGTCCGCGCGGGGAAGGTCTTCCGCCTCGAGGTCGAGGCCCGGGACGCCGCCGAGGCGACGGCTCTCGCCGGGCAGATGGCCGAGAAGCTCCTCTGCAATCCCGTCATCGAGGAGTACGAGGCCGAGGTGCTCGGGTGAGCGCCGGGGCGCGGCCGCGTGTCTCGGTGGTCGTCTTCCCCGGCTCGAACTGCGACCACGACGCCGTCCACGCCGTCGAGGCGACGATCGGGGCCGACACGCGCCTCGTCTGGCACGCCGGCACCGACCTCGGCCGCCCCGACCTGGTGATCCTCCCCGGCGGCTTCTCCTACGGCGACTACCTCCGCTGCGGCGCTCTCGCCCGTTTCTCGCCCGTCATGGAGGCGGTCCGCGACTTCGCGGCGCAGGGCGGCCCCGTCCTCGGCATCTGCAACGGCTTCCAGGTCCTCTGCGAGGCGGGGCTCCTCCCGGGCGCCCTCCTCCTGAACTCGGGCCAGCGCTTCCGGTGCGAGGACGTCTGCATCCGCGTCGAGACGATCCGGACGCCGTTCACCGCCGACCTGACGAAAGGCGACGTCCTGCGTCTCCCGATCGCCCACGGCGACGGCAACTGGCGGGCCGAGGCCCAGACGTGGGACGACGTGACGACGCACGACCAGGTCGTCTTCCGCTACTGCGACGCTGCCGGGTCCCGCGCCGCCGGCGCGAACCCGAACGGCTCCCTCGACGACGTCGCGGGCGTCTGCAACCGCGAGCGGAACGTCGTCGGCCTCATGCCCCACCCCGAGCGGGCCTCCGAGGCGATGCTCGGGAACGCCGACGGCGCGCGGCTCTTCCGCTCGTTCGCCGGCGGCCTCCTGGCGCGGCGCACGGCCTGACGCCGCAGCGGCGTCCGCCCCACGCGCCTCCAGCTAGAAGCGGATCTTGAAACGCGTCGGGCCGCCCGGTCCTCCCGCCAGCGAGAAGGTGAAGCCGTGGGAGGAGAGGACCTCGCGGACGAACGTGAGGCCGACACCCTGCCCATCCGGTTTCGTCGTGAAGAAGGGAGTGAAGAGCTCGGACGCGACCTCCGGCGGGATCCCGGGGCCGCTGTCGACGACCTCGAGCCCGCCGCGCCCCGCGGCCGTCGTCCGGACGAGGACCCGTCCGCCTGCACCGGCCGCTTCGACGCCGTTCTTCACGACGTTGAAGAGGGCCTGCTCGAACAGGGCGGCATCGAGCGGGACCGGCGGGAGCACCGGGTCGGCCTCGAGGGCCAGCGTTACGCCGGCCTTCTCGGCCAGGGGTCCGAGCAGGAGGAGCACGGACCGGGCGAGGGCGTTCGGGTCGGAGGGGGCGAGGCGCGGCTCGGGAACCCTCACGACCTCCGCGAGTGCGCGCATGAAGGCATTCAGGCGCTCGATCCTTTCCCGCGAGACGGCCAACGCCTCGACGAAGTCGGCCCGATCCCCCTCCGGGACCCGCGGCGCCAGCGACAGGAGCGAGGTCAGGAGCGACCCGACGGCCGCGCCAGAGTTGTTCACCTCGTGGGACATCATCCGGATCAGCTTCTCGTAAGCCGATTTCTCCGAGAGCCGGAGCTCTTCGGTCAGCTCGTCGAGGAGGAAGAAGGTCCGCGGGAAGCCCCGGTCGAGGAAGTGCGAGCGCTGGATCCGCACCCTTCGCGCCCCGCCGTGCGCGACGACCTTCGAGCCGCCCGGGGGAAGCTGGGCGAGGGCCCGCGCCAGCGGGGCCTCTGCCCCGGCGAGCGGCGTCCCGTGGAGCACCTCCGCCGACACCTCGAGAAGCGCCGCGGCCGCGCGGCTCGTCGAGTCGACGCGCCCGTCGAGGTCGAGCGTCACGACGCCGAGCGGCGAGGCGGCGAGGACCCGGGCGAGGAAGGCCTGCTGCTCCTCCTGCCGCACCCGCTCCTCGTGCAGGCGCGAGAGCATCGCGTTGAAGAGGTCGACGAGGGCGTCGATCTCCGGCGCGCCGGTCTTCAGGAGGCGGGTCCCGAGCTCGCCTGCCCTGAGGAGCTCGGCGCCGTCGCGAAGGGTCTCCATCGGCGCGGCGAGCCGCCTCACGAGGACGGCCCCGGCTGCGAGCGAGAGGACGAACGCGGCTTCCGCGGCGACGAGGTACGCCGGCTTCGCCAGGAGGAGAGGAACGGCGAGCGCCGCGAGGGCCACGTGGAGGAGGACGAGGTAGACGAGGCCGCGGGCCTTCCAGCTCACACGCCGATCCCGTACTTCTCGAGGCGGCGGTAGAGCGCCGCGCGGGAGAGCCCCAGCTCTTCCGCGGCGCGCGAGAGGTTCCCGCCGTGGCGGGCGAGGCTCCGGCCGATCGCCTCGCGCTCGAGCTCCTCGAGCGTCCTCGTCCCTGGGGAGTCCGCTGCGCCACGCCGGGCCCCTTCGTCCATTCCCGCCACGAAGGCGAAGTCGGCCGCGCCGAGACGCTCCTTCCCGGTCAGCAGGACGCTCCTCTCGACGAGGTGCTTCAGCTGGCGGACGTTGCCCGGCCAGGGCTGCGAGGAGAGCCAGTCATCGGCGTCGGCCGCGAGGGTGAGCTCCCGGTCTTCCCGTCGCGCCAGCTCGGCGAGGAAGCGCACGGCGAGGAGCGGCACGTCGTCGGGCCGCTCCCTGAGCGGCGGCAGCCGGAGCGTGATGAGGTTCAGCCGGTAGAGGAGGTCCTCGCGGAACGCCCCGCGCGCCACCGCCTCGCCGAGGTCGCGGTTCGTCGCCGAGATCACCCGCACGTCGACGGTCCGCGTGACGCTCGTCCCGAGGATCTCGAAGCTCCGGTCCTGCAGGACGCGCAGGAGCTTCACCTGCGCAGCCGGCTCGAGCTCGCCCACCTCGTCGAGGAGGATCGACCCGCCGGCGGCCGCCGAGAACCTCCCCGCCCGGTCCTGCTTCGCGTCGGTAAACGCCCCCTTCGCGTGCCCGAACATCTCGCTCTCGAAGAGCGAGGTCGGCACGCCGCCGAGGTTCACCTTGACGAACGGCCGGTTCCTTCGCGGGCTCGCGCGGTGGATCGCTTCCGCGAGGAGCTCCTTGCCGGTGCCGCTTTCGCCCGTGACGAGGACGGAAGCGTCGGTCGGCGCGACGCGGGAGGCGAGGGCGAGGAGGCGGACGAGCCTCTGGTCGCGCCCCGCGAGCGGTTCGAACTCCGGCGCCCTCGCGTCGAGCTCCTCGCGCGAGAGCGCTTCGGCTTCCCGGGCCGGCCCGACGTCGGACAGAGCGAGCGCGGTCGCGACCGTGGAGAGGAGCTGCCCCGGTGTCCACGGCTTCGTGACGAAGTCCGCGGCGCCGGCGCGCATGCCGCGGACGGCGAGCTCGATCGACCCCCACGCCGTCATCAGGACGACGGGAAGGCCCGGGTGCCGCGCGCGGATCGCGGCGAGGAGGGCGAGCCCCTCCTCGCCGGTCGTCCCGCGGCGGAAGTTCATGTCGGAAAGGACGAGGCCGATCCCGCCCCCCGCGAGGCGCGCGAGCGCCTCGTCGGGTGTCGACGCGGCCACGGGCCGATAGCCGGCCTGGCGCAGGAGGAGCGCGAGCGACGCTCCGACGGCGGAGTCGTCGTCGACGACGAGGACGGTCGGGGGCTCGGCCTTCACGCCCTCACTCGTAGCGCAGCGCCTCGGACGGGTCGACCCGGGCCGCGAGCCAGCCGGGGTAGGCCGCGCAGAGGCCCGTGAGGGCGAAGAGGGCGAGCGCGGCGAGCGCCGCGCCCGAGAGGGCATCCCCGGCCGTCAGCAGGCCGCCCGGCACGAAGAGCGGCGCCTGGAGCGCCACCGCGCACCCGACGAGAACCGCCAGCGCCGTCACGATCCAGACCTCCATCACCACCTGCGCGGCCACCTGCCGCCCCGTTGCCCCGGTCGCGCGGCGAAGGCCGATCTCCCTGGTACGTCTCGTCACATTCTGCCAGAGCACCCCGGTCAGCCCGAGGGCGACGAGGAGCATCAGGAAGCCCGCGACGATCGCTGCCGCGAGCATCGGGACGAGCCAGCGGCGCGCCGCCGCCTCGCGGGCGACCTCGAGCGGCTCCGCGGTGAAGCTCCACTCCCTCACCGTCGCTTCGAGAGTCCTGACGAGGGTCTCCTCGAAGGCCCGCGACGTCCCCGGCCGGAGGCGAAGGACGATTCGCGACGGGACGCCGCCCTCGGGGCTCCCGAGGTCGGTGCGAAAGATCGCGAACGGCCCCGGCGTGGAGTAGTCGCTTCCATCGCGGTAGGCGGCGAGGACGCCGACGACGCGCCGCCTCCGGCTCGCGGGCTCCCCGGAGGCCCCGGCTTCCTCGGGGATGTCCTTTCCCACGGGATCCGCGTCGCCAAAGGCCATCCGGGCGAGCTCGCGCGTCACGACCGCGGGCCGGTACGTCCGGCCGTCGTCCTCGCGCGAGAACCACCGGCCCGCGACGATCTGCAGCTTCATTACGTCGAGGTACTCGTCGGTCACCTCGGTGAAGGCGTACTCGATCCGCCGTCCGTCGACCGGGTGCGCGCTGATGGCGCTTCCCTGGTGGTACGGGACGAGAAACGCCGCGGCCGCCACCTCGACGCCGTCGAGGCGCCGCACGGCCTCGAGGGCGCGTTTCATCCGTTCCCTGTCCTCGCCGGCGGCCTCCTCGAGCGCGTCCCTCTTCAGCCCGACCCCGACGACGGTGACGTTCCCGGGCGAGAAGCCGACCGGCTCGGTGGCGTTTCCGAACGTCTTCAGGGCCAGGACGGCCACGACGAAGACGATGAGGAACGAGACGAGGATCTCGAGGCCGACGAGAAGGTGGGCGCGCCGGCGGTTCCAGGCGAGACGGAGGAGGTGACGGGTCATCGCGGGCCTCCCCTGAGCGCCTCGACGGGATGGAGGCGGGACATCCTGAGGGCGGGAAGGGCGCCTGAGAGGACGCCGAAGACGCACGACGCGAGGAGGCCGTAGAGGAAGACCCTCGCATTCACCCCGAGCTGCGCGTAGGGGATGAGTCCGCTCCGGTTCACGGCCGCGAGGACGCCCGCCGCGAGGACCAGTCCGACCGCGCCCCCGGCGAGAGAGAGGACGAGGTTCTCGGCGACGAACTGGAGAACGAGCCGCCCGCGGGTCGCGCCGAACGCCTTCCTCACGCCGATCTCGGACGATCGCTCGAGGATTCGGCTCAGGGCGAGATTCACGAGGTTGAGCGCGGGGAGGGCCATGAAAGCGACGGCGAGGACGGAGAGGAACGCCACCAGGAGCGGGGCCCGATGGGGGTTTCGGCCGAACAGGTCGCTGGCGGCCTTCTCGAGGAACGTCTCGGCCTCGCTCTCGAGCCGGTCGAACCGGGCCCCCGCCGGAGCGTCGACCGTCGCGAGGTCCACCGCCGCGAGGCGCCGCCGGTACTCCTCGCGGATTCCGGGAAGGTCTTCGCGGCTCCGGGCGACGATGAGGGCCTTCATGTCGCCGACCAGCTTTCGGGACTCGGCGTCGCTGCGCGCCGTCCGCGCCGGGAGCCAGACGTCCGAGAAGGGGACGTTGCGAAGGAACGGCACGTCCTCCACGACCCCGACGATCGTGAACGTCCGGCCGTCGAGACGCAGAGTCTTCCCGACACCCGGCCCGTCGCCGAAGAGCCTCATCCTCGTCGCGTCGTTCACGACCGCGACGGCGTTCGCCGCGGCGTCGTCGGCATCGGTGAAGGGTCCGCCCTCGAGGAAGCGGAACCGGAGCGCTCTCCAGAACGCGCCGTCGGTCCTCTTGACCCAGAGCGACACCCGCTCGCCGCCGCGGTACGTCACTTCCTGGTCCTGCGCCGAGTAGAACGACGTGATCTCGGCGCCGGGGAGCGCGCGCGCGCAGGTCTCGAGGAGACGCCCCCCCGCGCCTCCCGTGGTCGTCCAGCCCTCCCCGCTCAGCCTCGCCCCAAAGATCCCGAGGCTCCGGTCGGCGTGGACCTCCGGCGGGTGCGGGCCGAACGAGTGGTCGAAGAGCGCCGCGGCGACGACCAGGACGACGAGCGTCAGGGCGACTCCGAAGAGGCTGACGACGGTGAAGAACTTGCGGCGCATGAGGACGCGCCAGGTGGAACGGAGCGTGTGCCCGAGCATCGTCAGCTCACCGGCCGCCCGTCGAAGAGACGGACCGTGCGGTGGGTCTTCGCGGCCTGCCGCTCGTCGTGCGTCACCATGACGACCGTGCAACGCTCCCGCGTGTTCAGGTCCTCGATGAGCGCGAGGATCTCGTCCCCCATCGCGCTGTCGAGATTCCCCGTCGGCTCGTCGGCGAGGAGGATGCGCGGCGCTCCGACGATGGCGCGTGCGATCGCCACGCGCTGCTGCTGCCCGCCCGAAAGCTGCGACGGGAAGTGCCGCGTTCGCGCCGAAAGACCCACCCGCTCGAGGGCCGCCTCGGCGCGCTTCCTGCGCTCCTTAGCCCCGGTCCCACGGTAGAGGAGCGGCACCTCGACGTTGTCGAGGACGGAGAGGTCCGGGACGAGGTGGAAGGTCTGGAAGACGAAGCCCAGCTCCGCGTTGCGCACCTTCGCGAGGGCGGCGTCGGAGTACGACCCCACCTTCCGGCCGTTCAGCGTGACGGAGCCCTTCGTCGGCGCGTCGAGGAGCCCCATCACGTGGAGGAGCGTCGACTTCCCCGAGCCCGACGGGCCCATGATCGACACGAACTCTCCTTCCGCCACGTCGAGGCTCACGTTCGAGAGCGCGATCGTCTCGATCCGGTCCGTCCGGTACACCTTCTCAACGTTCTCGAGCCGGATCATCGCGATCCCCCTTTCCGTCCCTTGAGCCGCACCCGCGAGAGGTGGGCGTATTCGGTCATCTCGGAGAGGACGACCTCGTCCCCTTCGGCGAGCCCCGAGACGGCCTCGTAGTGGTCTGCGTTCGAGACACCGAGCCGCACCCGCGTCTTCACCGCTTCGCCGTCCTTCAGCACCCAGACCTCGACGCCTCCCTCGGCCGCAGCGAAGGAGCCCCTGGGGAGGCGCAGGGCGCTCGCCTTCCGGTCGGTCACGAGCTCGACGTCGACCCTCAGGTTCGGGCGGAGGCTCGCGTGCGCCCTCTCGTCGATCGAGACGGAGACCGTCACCTGCCCGTCCCGCACCTCGGGCTGCACGCGCGCCACCGTCCCTGCGAGGCGCACCGAGTCGATGCGGACGACCGCCTCCTGCCCCGCCGCGACCCGCGCCGCGTGGACGTCGGGGACTCGGGCCTCGACGCGGAACGCGGTGAGGTCGGCCACGCGGGCCAGGACGTCGCCCTTCCGTGCGACGGCCCCCTCCTCGGTCACGACGTACGTCACGACCCCGTCCCGGTCGCTCCGCGCGGCCGCGAGGGCCAGCTCCCGCTCGGCCTGGGAGGCCTCGTGGCGCGCGGTCCCGAGCTCCGCCTCCAGCGACGTCCGCTCCACCTCGGCGGACCTCTGCGCGAGGCGCACCTGCTCGTGGAGCTGGGCGAGCTCGACCCGGGTCCGCGCCTCGTCGAGCTCCGACTGCCGGAGCAGCTCCTCCGAGACGAGCCCCTCGGCGAAGAGCTTCCTGTTCCGAGCGAGGTTCGCGCCGTAGGTGGAGAGCGTCAGCTCCCTCACCTTCACCTGGCTCTCGAGCGACGAGAGCGTTCCCTCGAGAGTCAGCTGCGCCTTGAGGGTCTGCGCCTCCTTCAGGCGCAGCTCCTTGCGGAGCCGCTCGACGGCGAGCGCAGGCTGGGTGGTGTCGAGCTCGACGAGCGACTCGCCCGCCTTCACCGCCGCCCCGGGCCGCTTCAGGACCCGGAGGACGCGTGAGTCGATCGGGCTCGCGAGGACCCGCTCGGCCTCGGGGACGACGGTCCCGGAAACCGAGAGGGACGCCGTCAGGGGCCCCGCGTCCACCGTCCCGTGCCGCAAGCGTCCGAGCGATATCGAAGGCCTGAGGAGCGTGCCCAGGACGGTCCAGGCGGCCCCGAGCCCGAGGACCAGCGCTGCCGCGGCCGCAGCCCGTCTGCGGATTCGTCCGCGCATCTCGGCGGCGTCGATTGGTCGATCCATGCCGGCTTGAAGCGCAAGCCGGGTGCCAGGGGGCGTCGTCGCGCCAAGCCGTTCTCGTGCGGGCACTTCGCCTCGCAGCCCCTTCTCAGGGGCGGGGCCTGCGCCGTCCGGTTCCGGACGCCGGTGTTCGGAACCGGACAGGGCCGCGCCGCGACGGCTTCGGTCGGCTCGACCCGCGTCCGCTACTTTTTCGCCGCCTCGTCCTTCTTCCCGTCCTTCTCCTTCCCGAAGACGTCGTTCGCCACTAGCGCTTTCGGGTCGTACGGAGACGGAGCGCCGCCGAGGTACTTGTGGAACCAGTCGAGGTGGGCGGCGTAGTAGAGGACCATGTCGTACCAGCCAGGCCAGTGGCTCGCGTTCTCGAGGACGATCAGGCGTGACGGGACGCCCATCTTCTGCAGGTCGGTGAAGAACGCGAGCGACTGGGTGTAGGGAACGCGGAAGTCCTTCTGCCCGGTGATCACGAGCGTCGGAGTCCTGAACTTCTCGACGTACGACGACGGGCTCTGCTTCGCGTACCCCCCGGGATTCTGCCAGGGGGTCCCCTTCAGGTCCCACTCGGGGAACCAGAGCTCCTCCGTCATCGAGTACATCGACCGGAGGTCGTAGACCCCCATCATCGAGGCCAGCGCCTTGAAATGGCCGTCGTTTCCGGCGAGCCACATCATCGCGTAGCCGCCCCACGACCAGCCCATCGCCCCGATCCGGTCCTTGTCGGCCCACGGCTGCACGGCGAGCCAGTCGGCCACGGCGATCACGTCCTTCATCACCTTGCCGTCCCAGTCGCCCGAGATCGCGGCCGTGAAGTCCTGCCCCCAGCCGGTCGAGCCGTGCGGGTTCGGGAACGCGACGACGTAGCCTGCGCCCGGGTAGACCTGCGCGTCGCCGCGGAACGCGTCGGCCCACTGCATCTGCGGCCCGCCGTGGACGTTCACGATGACCGGGTACTTCTTCGCCGGGTCGAAGTCGTGCGGCTTCACGAGGAGGACCTGGATCTTCTTGCCCGACGGGCTGTCGACGTAAGCCTCTTCCATGGGGCGGAAGTCGACCTCCGAGAGAAGGGCCTGGTTCTGGAACGTGAGGGGCGTCGTGGTGCCCGGCGCCTTCCCGGCGAGCGCCACCTGCCAGAGCTCTGTCGGCAGGTGCATCTGGCGCCGGGCGAGGACACCCCAGGTTCCGTCGCGGGAGATCTCGAACGCATCGACGTGCCCGACGGCCGTGACGACCTGGATCGCTCCGGAGGTGAGGTCGAGGTCGAAGAGCGGGGTTCGCCCCTTCATGTCGGCGAGGAAGAAGACTCGTTTTCCGTCCGGGTGGAAGCGGTAGTCGCCGACCCAGGAGTCGAACGTCTCGGTGAGGACGCGGCTCGCGCCGGTCGCCCGGTCGAAGAGGGCGAGGAGGAAGCGGTCGGACTCGTACCCGGGGGTCCGCTGCATCCGGAAGGCGATCGACTTTCCGTCGGGCGAGTACTTCGGCGAGCCGTCGAAGGCCGGGTTCTTCGCGGTGAGGTTCTTCGGCGCCTTCAGCTGCTCGGGGGTTCCGTCCACCGGAACGACGTAGACGTCGACGTTCGTCGAGGAGGAAGGGCTCGCATCGCGGTGCGACGTGAAGGCGAGCTCCTTTCCGTCGGGCGACACGTCGAAGTCGGCGCCGCCGCCGACCGAAAAGGCGGGGGAGTCGAAATCACCGGGCGTCAGGTCGACGAGCGGAGCCTTCGCGTCGGCGAGGTCCATCCGGAGGATGTGCGTCCGCTTGCCGTCCTCCCAGGAATCCCACCGGCGGACGAAGAGGGAGTCGGCGACGACCGCCTTCATTTTTCCCTTCTCCATCGCCTCGTCCTTCTTGTTGTTGCACTCGAGGTCGGCGCCGCAGGCGGGCCAGACCTCGGCGACGAGAAGGAGGCGCCTGCCGTCGGGCGAGAAGCGGAACGCGCCGACGCCTCCGGAGACGTCGGTCTTCTTCTCGGGCTCGCCCCCGGCGACCGGCAGGAACCAGACCTGTGGCGTGCCGGAACGCGTCGAGAGGAACGCGAGCGTCGCGCCGTCGGGGGAGAACGCCGGGCTCGAGTCGCGCTTGTCGAGGACCGTCAGGGCGCGGGCGTTCTTCCCGTCGGCGTCGACGCGCCAGAGGTTCGTCCAGCGCTTGACCGCCGGCAGGTCGGTCGTCGTGACGGTATAGACGAGGCTCCGGCCGTCCGGTGCGATGACGGGCTCGGCCACCCCCTTCACCTTGTGGAGGTCCTCGATCGTCACGGCGCGCTTCGCGGGGGCGGCGGCGAGGGGAAGCGCTACCAGCGCGAAAAGGGCAGCTGCGAAGGCGGGCTTCAGGGTCATTCGAGTGTCTCCTCCGGGAGGGTCGCGAGACCCGTTCCCGTCATTGGCGGAAGGCGTAGGGAACGGAGACCGTCAGCTTCTCCCAGGAGATGCGCAGGCTTCCCCGGAAGGCGTCCTCCGGGAGGAACGAGATCGTGAAGGCCTCGAGGGCATCGGCGCGCGTCTCGACCTTCATGCCGATCCGCGCGACGTCCACTTTCGGGTCGTACTCCGTCCCCCACTGTCCCGTCTGACGGTTCACGATCAGCTTCCACGCCTTCTCCCCCGGCAGGGTGTAGAGCGTGTAGGTGCCTTTCGGGACGACGACGTCTCCGAGAGTCAGGTCGACGTTCGTCTTCAGCGTCGTCGCGGCGTTCGCACCCGTCCTCCAGACCTTGCCCCACGGGACGAGGCCCCCGAAGATCTTTCGGCCTTTCGCGAACGGTCGGCTGTACTCGATCTGGACCTGCCCGGTGCCGACGGCGATCACCTCCGTTGCGCGGGGCGAGAGGGGCACGCGGGGAAGGGGGGGCCTGGCCGACTGCGCGAGGGCGCCCGCGGCGAGGAGACAAAGGAAGACGGGGAAGACGGCACGTCGCATTCGGTCTCCGGGGCCGGCGTCCTGCCAGCCGGGACGCGAGTTTACGGGAGGGGCCCTTGGATCCGGCCTTCCGGCGGCCTCCAGGTCGCTCTGCTACTCTCCCGCCCCCGCGGCCGACGCCGCGACGAGGTCTCGCCATGGCACCGCAATACATCTACACGATGGTCAACCTCCGGAAGGTCGTCCCGCCCCAGCGGGAGATCCTGAAGGGGATCTACCTCTCGTTCTTCCCCGGCGCCAAGATCGGCGTCCTCGGCCTGAACGGCGCGGGGAAGTCGTCGCTCCTCAGGATCATGGCGGGCGTCGACACCGAGTTCAACGGCGAAGCCTTCGCCGCCGAAGGGACGCGCGTCGGGTTCCTGGCGCAGGATCCGTGGCTCGACCCGGAGAAGAACGTCCTGGAGAACGTCGAGGCGGCCGTCGCGCCGATCAAGAAGCTCCTCGCGCGCTTCGACGAGCTGGGCGAGAAGATGGGCGAGAGCCTCTCCGACGACGAGATGGAGAAGGTCATGGCCGAGTACGGCCGCGTCCAGGACGCCATCGAGGCGGCGAACGGCTGGGACCTCGACCGGACCCTCGAGACGGCGATGGATGCCCTGCGCTGCCCGCCCCCCGAGTCCGACGTCACGAAGATCTCCGGCGGCGAGCGCCGGCGCGTCGCGCTCTGCCGCGTCCTCCTGGAGAAACCCGACCTGCTCCTCCTCGACGAGCCGACGAACCACCTCGACGCCGAGTCGGTCGCCTGGCTCGAGCAGCACCTCGCCGAATATCCCGGCACCGTCGTCGCCGTCACGCACGACCGCTATTTCCTCGACAACGTCGCCCAGTGGATTCTCGAGCTGGACCGGGGCGCCGGCATCCCGTGGAAGGGGAACTACACCTCCTGGCTCGAGCAGAAGGCGTCGCGCCTCGCACAGGAGGAGAAGGCCGAGACGACCAAGCAGAAGACGCTCGAGCGCGAGCTGGAGTGGGTCCGCATGGCCCCGCGCGCCCGCCACGCCAAGGGGAAGGCGCGCCTCCAGGCCTACGAGCAGCTCCTCGCCGACAGCGGCTCCGAGGGCCGTGGCGAGACGAACGAGATCTACATCCCGGCCGGGCCGCGCCTCGGCGACGTCGTCGTCCGGTCGGAGAGCCTGAAGAAGGCGTACGGCGACAACCTCCTCTTCGACGACCTCTCCTTCGACCTCCCCAAGGGCGGCATCGTCGGCGTGATCGGCCCGAACGGGGCCGGCAAGACGACCCTCTTCAAGATGATCATGGGCCTCGAGACACCCGACGGCGGCGTCCTGAAGGTGGGGGAGACGGTCTTCCCCTCCTACGTCGACCAGAACCGTGACCGGCCCGACAAGACGAAGTCGGTCTGGGAGGAGATCTCCGGCGGCGAGGAGAAGATCATGGTCGGCCGGCGCGAGATGAGCAGCCGCGCCTGGTGCTCGATGTTCAACTTCAAGGGGGCCGACCAGCAGAAGCGGATAGGCGACCTCTCGGGGGGCGAGATGAACCGCCTCCACCTCGCCCGCACCGTCAAGAAGGCCGGCAACCTCCTCCTCCTCGACGAGCCTACGAACGACCTCGACGTCGACACCCTGCGCGCGCTCGAGGAGGCGCTCCTCTCCTTCGCCGGCTGCGCGGTCGTCATCTCTCACGACCGGTGGTTCCTCGACCGCGTCGCGACCCACATGCTCGCCTTCGAGGGGGACTCGAAGACCTTCTGGTTCGAGGGGAACTACCAGGAGTACGAGGCCGACCGGCACAAGCGCCTCGGTTCCGCAGCCGACCAGCCGCACCGGATCAAGTACCGGAAGCTGACGACGGGGTAGTGGAGCGCGCCCGAGGCTCCGCGGCGGCGCGGGCGACGGCCTGGTAGACGGCGGCGGCGAGGGGAGTGACACTCGCTTCGTGGCACCCGCCTCGCGGTCCCTCGCCGGCCTCCTCGTCGCAGCCCTCATCCTCGCGGGGGGTTCCGCAGCCGCCGGGCACGTCGCCCTTCCTGCGGGCGCCCGGCTTCACCTGGCGCCCGACGTGAGCTCTCCCGCCCTCACGATGGTCGACGACGAGACCCTCGTCGAGCTGATCGAGAGGAAGGAGGGCTGGCTCCTCGTCCGGTACGACGGGTTCCGCGGCTGGGTGCGGGAGGGCCCGCCGACGCCACTCGTCGACGTGCGTGGCGGACGGAACGTCCCGAAGGAGTGGGTCTCCCAGGACCTCATCGCGCACGGCCGTTCCCTCCTGCGGGAGCGCGGCCGCGAGGTCCGGTTGGGCGAACGCACCCTTCTCACCGACGTCTCCGACGAGGTGCTCCTCGACGACCTCGCCCAGGCCGCAGCCGCGGCGAAGGTCGTCTTCGAGAAGATATGGGAGATGAGCCGGGCCGTGCCGCCGGGGTCCGTCGTCTTCCTGTTCGCATCGGCCGAAACCGGGCGGGAGTTCGCTCCTGTCGCCTGCGGAGTCGCTGGGCCGTCAGGCGTGCGGGTCGCGGCGCTCTCCCTCTCCGGCGAGGGCAAGGACCAGGACAGGGACCGGCTGCTGCACCAGGTCGGGCACCTCTACGCGCGCGACCTGCTGGGGGACGGGGTCCCCCCCTGGATCGAGGAAGGGCTGGCGACTCATTTCGTCACGTCGGCACGGATCGCGGAGCGTCGCCTGTTCGGGAAGCAGCAGTTCTCTTCGAAGCGGACGCCCTCGACGACCCCGTCGCCGTCGGTTCCCGAGATCCTCGCCGCCGGCGTGGAGATCTTCGGAAGGGAGCCGGCGGCCGAGGCCCTTCGCCGGGAAGCGGTCCTGTTCTTTCGCTACCTGACGGAAGACTCGTGGAAGAGCTTCCGGGCGTTCAAGGGCTTCGTCAGGGACCACGCCCTGTCAGGCGCGCCGCTCGACACCCCGGCGCTCGAGGAGGCCCTCCGAAAGGACCTCCCGTCGATCGAGCGGCGCTACTTGGCCGCCCGAGAGGGGCTCAGGTAGGCGCCTCGACGCCGACAACTTCCACCATCGGCGCTGGCGCCGCACGCGGCGGCCGCCGCCGACCAGGGGAGAGAGATCCGGGGCACCGCGCTTCCTCGTAAGATTCGCGCATGGCCGAAGAGTCACTCAGGCAGCGCCCGCGAGCGGCCCCGCCGTCGATCGACCTGTCGGGGAACGAGCTGACGGCGGTCCTTCAGGAGGCTAGCCGCCTCCAGGGAGAGGCCCTGAAGCAGGTTTCCGAGGTCCCCTCCCTGAGGAGCGAGGGCAACGTCTTCGCGATCGCGGAGGAGCTGGGGATCCCGGAAGAGCACGTCCGGGCCGCGCTCGCGGTGCAGCAGCGGAAGAAGAACGCGACGGGAAGGGGACTGACGATGCCGATCCTCGCCGCCCTGGCCGCCGGCCTCCTCGCGGGGGTCGCGCTCGGGCTGGTCGGCGTGACCGCCCTCCTTGCGGTCCCCCTCGGCGTCCTCGTCGCGGCCGGAGTCTTCGGCGTCGGGTTTCTCACGGAGATGATGAAGAGGAACCCCGCGAAGGCGGCGGGCCCGCCCCCGGTGCCCGGGACCTGCCGGGTCTGCTTCCGCCCCGCCCACACGCCGCAGTCGACGTTCTGCGACGAGCACCGCTACAAGCCACAAGGCTGACGCGTCCCCGCGCCGCGCTCGGCCCGATGCGGAAGGCGCGTACCGGGTCGATCGTCCTCTTCTGCTCGGCGGCGATCGACCTCGCGCGGCACGGCATCCGCGTGGACGTCGTCGCGCCGGGGCTCGTGAGGACACCGATGTCGGCGGCGATCACGTCGAGCGAGGCGAGCCTGAAGGTATCGCAGGCGATGCACAAGGCGGGGCGGATCACCGAGCCCGCCTGCGGTCGCACCGTGAGCCGCGAGAGCCTGCGCAAGGCCCCGCGGGCGCGTGGCAGCCCTCTTCCACAGGAGATCGAGCCCATGTCGAATCAGGCCGGGGCGGCAGGGCTCCCGAGCCGGATCGCGGACGGACGGACGCCTGTCGCCGACCGCATCCGGGATCGCATCTGGCCGGCGCGGCGTCAGCCGCGACGGCGCCTGACGCCGCGCCCGGGCGGCGTCGCCCGGTTCGGCTGCTCCTCGCACACCTCCTTCACGCAGCCGCGAAACCAGCGGTGCGCGGCATCGGCCTGGAACCGCGGGTGCCAGAGCATCGAGACGGTGAACTCGGGTGTGGCGACCGGAAGCGGGAAGCTGTGCATGCCCGTGCGCAGGCTCCCCGTGTGGCGCTCGGGGACCGTGGCGACCAGGTCGGTCGCGCGCGCCAGAGCCAGCGCGGTCGAGAAGCCGCCGACCACCGTGGCGATCTCGCGTTCCAGCCCGAGAAGCCTCAAGGCGTCGTCCATCGGGCCCGTGTTCCGGCCCCGCCTCGAGACGAAAACGTGCCGGACCGCCGCATACCGCGCTGGCGTGATCCTTCCTCTGCACAGCGGGTGCCCCGTCCGGACGACGCCGACGAAGCGGTCGCGGAACAACGCCTGCGCGCGCACTTCGGGGTCGGTCGCGTCGTCGACGACTCCCGTTTCGAGATCGACGTTCGCGTCGCGCAGGGGCACGTTGTCCTTGTCGAGCTTCTGCACGAAGCGCAGCCGCACGCCGGGAGCCTCCCTGCCGACGCGCGCGAGAAGGCGCGCACCGAAGCTCTCCACGAAGCCCTCGGCCGATCTCAGCGTGAAGCTCCGCTCCAGCGAGTCGAGCCTGATGTCCCCGGCAGGGCGCAGCACCGCCTCGGCGTCCTGTACGAGCTGACCGACCCGATCGCGGAGCTCGAGCGCCCGAGGGGTAGGAACGAGGCCGCGGCCCGCGCGGACCAGGAGCGGATCGCCGGTCGCCAGACGCAGCCGCGCGAGCGCGCGGCTCATCGCCGAGGGGCTGAGCCCGAGCCTTCTGGACGCGCGCGCAACGCTCCCTTCGGCGAGCAGCACATCGAGCGTACCGAGGAGGTTGAAGTCGGGAGTCGACATGCTCCGAACCTAGCACGGCGTGGCGATGACATGGCGTTTAGTGCACTTATAACTTGCAAACGATGCGTCTTCCGCCATATGCGAACACGCCCTACTTTGACTGCAGCTTCGCATCGGGAGCCGGAAGAGGAGAGGACTCGGGATGAATGCGATCGACGACAGGCGGGACGAAGCAGCAACGGGGGCCGCGGAACGACGACCTTCGGTCCGATGGGCGCTGACGAGCCTCTCGCTGTCGATGCTGTTGTCGTCTCTCGGAACGAGCATCGCCAACGTCGCGCTACCGACGCTGGCGAGCTCGTTCCACGCGCCGTTCCACGCGGTCCAGTCGGTCGTTCTCGCATACCTCATCGCCACGACGACGCTCGTCGTGAGCGTCGGGCGGCTGGGTGACGTCACCGGCCGCAGGCGGCTGCTGAGCGCCGGGATCCTCGTGTTCACCGCTGCCTCGGCTCTGTGCGGCCTCGCGCCCGCGCTCTGGATCCTCGTCGCAGCGCGTGCGCTGCAGGGTCTCGGAGCGGCGATCATGCTGGCGCTGACGATGGCGTTCGTCGGCGAAACGGTCTCGAGGGAGCGGACCGGGGCCGCGATGGGGCTCCTCGGAACGATGTCGGCGGTCGGCACGGCGCTCGGCCCTTCGCTCGGCGGCCTTCTGATCGCCGGATTCGGCTGGCGCGCGATCTTTCTCGTCAACCTTCCGCTCGGCGCCGCCGCTCTCGTGATGGCGCGGCGATTCCTGCCGGCCGATCGTCGCGTGGCGAAGAGCGATCGGGCCGGCTTCGACGCCACAGGCACGCTGGTGCTCGCCCTGACGCTCGCGTCGTATGCGCTCGCGATGACGGCGGGACGGGGCGGCTTCGGCCTGCGCAGCGTCGCGCTTCTGGCGGGCGCGGTGATCGGTGTCGCGCTCTTCGTGCTCGCCGAGGGGAGGGCGAAGGCGCCCCTCGTCCGGATGGCGATGTTTCGCGATCCGGCACTCGGCGCCGGCTTCGCGATGAGTGCGCTCGTCTCGACGGTGATGATGGCGACGATGGTGGTTGGGCCGTTCCATCTCTCTCGCGCGCTCGGCCTCGACGCCGCGATGGTCGGGATCGTCATGTCGGCGGGTCCCCTGGCCGCGGCGATGACCGGCGTGCCGGCGGGTCGCGCGGTCGATCGCTTCGGCGCGCAGCGCATGACGCTCGCGGGGCTTCTCGGAATGGTGTCCGGTGCGGCCGTCCTGTCGATGATGCCGGCGGCGGTCGGCGTCGTCGGGTACGGCGCTCCGATCGTCGCCATCACCGCCAGCTACGCGCTCTTCCAGACGGCGAACAACACGTCCGTCATGGCGGACGTCGATGCAGGCCAGCGGGGCGTGGTCTCGGGCATGCTCAACCTGTCGCGCAACCTCGGGCTCGTCACCGGCGCGTCCGTGATGGGCTCCGTGTTCGCGAAGGCGTCGGGCGCAGCCGACATGACCGTCGCGCACCCTGCCGCCATCGCCGCCGGTATGCGGACCACGTTCGCGGTCGCCGCGGTCCTGATCGTCGTTGCCCTCGCCGTCGCCTTCGGAAGCCGCGCGCTCGCGGCCGCGCCTTCACCGGGCACAGAGACGTCATGACGCGGGCTGGCCCCGGCCGTCAGCCCGCCGCCGCGCGCAGCAGAGCGGCACGGTGCCGGATCTCGCGCAGGTTCGCCCCGGGGCCGTGGTTCGAGAAAGGCGGGCCGGTCAGGATCTTCGTCCACCCGTCGGCACCGCACCGGAAGCCGTCACCGCCCGAGGGGTTCCCGCAGGAGAGGAGTCTTCCTGCCGGAGGTCTCACCTGTCGGCATGGAAGTGCGTCAACGCCCCGATCGGGAGGCGCACGCCCGCCAGGTAGTCGTCGATGCAGCGGACGACGACGCTCGAGCGGGGGCGTCCCGCGGCGATCTCGTCGCGCGTGAGCCAGTGGCAGGCGAGGATCTCCTTCGGGTTTTCGGCGTGGGCCTCGACGTCGTCCGGGACCATGCCGGCGAAGCAGAAGCGGCAGTAGTTTCGGCCGTTTCGGGCGAGGAGCTGATAGACGCCGACGAAGCTCGTGGGCGTGAACGGAAGCCCCGTCTCTTCCCGGACCTCGCGGACGACGGCGTCGAGGATCGCCTCGTTCGGGTCGACGTGTCCTGCCGGCTGGTTCCAGACGGGGCCGGGGTGTCCCGGGTCCAGCTCCTCGACGACGAGGAAGCGCCCGGTCCGTTCGACGACTGCAGCGACGGTGACGTTCCAGGACATGGCGGGCTCCTCCGGCGAGGAGTCTAGGCGTCCGCGGCCTGCCGTCGTCATCTCGCACGATGGCTGGTTCCTCGACCCATGCCCTCCGGAGGAGAATGAACCGTGCCTCCCGCGGTGCCGTCCCCCGCCTTCCGCCGTCCGGGCCTTTTCGGCGCGGCACTCCTGGTCCTCGTCCTGGCTCTGGCCTTCGTCGGCCGATCGGTGACCGTGATCGACGGAGCGCTGGTGATCTCCGACACGGTCGGGTTCCTCGTGAAGGGGCGGTTCCAGTCGGCGTCCGCCCCGGCGGCCCAGCCCGTCGTGCAGGGGCAGCCTGCTTACACCCCTCCGGCGGACCACTCGCAGTACGGGCTCTACCCCTCGCTCCTCCCGCTCCCGTCGCTGGCCCTGGTCTGGCCCTTCCGGGCGTCGGCCGGGCCCCGTGTCGTGGAGGCCTTCGCGGCGTTCACCTGGGCGCTCGGGGCGGGCCTCTGCGCGCTGGCCTTCCTGAGGCTGGCCCGCGTCCTGTCGCCGGGGGCCTCCTCCCTCTGGGCTCCCGCCTTCCTCGCGGGGACGTTCCTCTGGCCCTACGCCGCGGAATCGTTCGTCGAGCCCTGGGCCGCGGCGTTCCTGGCCCTCGGGGTGGAACGGCTTCTGACGCCGGCGCTGGCCGGGTCCCGCGCCCGCGGTCTCCAGTGCGCCGTGCCGTGGGCGCTGGCCTGCCTCCTGAAGCCGGTGCTGTGGCTGACTGCGCCGGTCCTACTCCTCTCGGCGGCATTCCTGGAACGGCGAGACCGGGAGGCCCACGCGGGCCTGGCCGTCCGCGTCGGCCTGGGCCTCGCGGCGGGGGCAGGGGTCTTCTTCGCCACGAACCTGATCCGGAACGGTTCTTTCCTTGAGGTCGGCTACGGTCCTCAGGCCGGCAGCTTCACGACGCCGCTCCTGGAGGGCCTCGTCGCGCTCACGCTGCTGCCCGGCCGGAGCCTCTTCCTCTTCGCGCCCCTGGCCGCGGTCGCCCTTCTCGCCTTTCCGAAGCTCGACCCGAGCCGCCGGCTCGTCCTCTTCCTGGTTCCGCTCGTGCACCTCACGGTCGTCAGCCGATGGTGGTGCTGGGACGGAGGGGGAGCCTGGGGCCCCCGGCACCTCCTTCCGGTCCTGCCGCTGCTCGCGGCTCCGGCGGTGCTTCTCTCGCGGCGGCTCACGCTCCCGGCCGTCGGCCTCGGGGTGCTGCTGAACGCTCCGGGAGTCCTGGTGACGCCCGGGGCCTGGGTCTCGTACGCGGAGCGCCTCCGTGGGCCGGACACCTGGCCCGTTCCCGGGAACGAGAGGGTAGCCACGGTGCCGGCCCTCCTGCCGATCTACGGCCACGTCTGGCTCCTCGCGCCCCGCCGCCTGCCCGCGCCATGGCTCAAGCCCGGCGATTCGGGGGGCTCCCGGCCGGAGCTCGAAGCCGTCCTCTCGCCGATGTGGGCAAGACGGCTCCTCTCGCTCCCTCCGGTTTCTCCGGTCCTTCCCCGTGTCATCCTCGGTATTGCCCGGAACTACGCGGCGAGGGGGGAAATGGAAACGGCTCTCGAGTTCGTGAAGGCAGCGCGAGAGATCGATCCTCTCGACCCGGCGGGCCGGCTGCTCGAGGAGCAGCTCCGGTCCCCCCGGTGAATCGCCATGCTGTCGCAGACGGCTTCGAGCCCCGGGAAACGGAAGCTCCTCCTCGCCGGGCTCCTCGCCCTCGGGGCCCAGCTTCTCGTGTCGCTCCCCTTCCTCGGGACGCCGGAGGTCCTGGTCCGGCATTTCGACGGCCCGAACTACATGGTCGTGGCAAAGACCCTGTACCAGCCGACCGAGGTGAACCCGATGCCGGGGTACATCGGGTCGCCCCGCTACTTCGCCGTACACCTCCCGGTCTACCCCCTGGCCGTCCGGGGCTTCGCGACGTTCACCGGCTACCCGGCCGGCCTCCTTCTCGCCACGGCGCTCTTCGGCGCCCTTTCCGCCGCCGCCTTCGTCCACTACCTCGGGGCCGTGCGTCCCGGGGCGGCCTGGGTCCCCTTTCTCCTGGCCTTCCTGCTGCTGCCTCCCCGATCGCTCCTTTACCGGTCCATCGGAGCAACCGAGGCGCCGATGGCGCTGTTCGTCCTCCTCGTGGCCTGGGCATTCCACCGAGAGCGCTACCACCTCGCGTTTCTCTTCGCGAGCCTCGCGACCGTGACCAGGATCAACGGAGTCCTCGTCATCGGAGTCCTCGTGATCGCGCTGGCGGCCAGGCGGAGGTTCGGGCTCGCCCTTGGCGGCGGTCTGGCGGCGACCATCCCCCTTGCGCTCGTCCTCGCCTGGCAGTCGCACGCTCTCGGGACTCCCCTCGCGTTCCTCCAGACGCACTCCGGAAAGAAGGAGCTCGTTCCGTTCCTCTACCTTCGGGAGCTGATCGACAAGGGGGACTGGGTGGGGGGGGAGCTGCTCGTCGGGCTCTTCGTCCTGCACGGGCTCGCCGCGGCGCGCCTCTGGTCGCGGGACCTGAAGCTCGAGTCGGGATTCGTGATGGCGCACATGGCCCTCTTCGCCTTCCTGCGCGAGACGGACCTGTCCCGGTACTTCGTCACCGTCGCGCCTTTCGCGTTCGTCCTCGCCTGGGACGACGTCTTCGCGCACCGGCGGGTCGTGCTTCCGCTCCTCCTCCTGCTCGGCGTCCTCGGGGTCGTCTACGCGTGGGCCTCCGTTCCGCAGAACCTCCTGGACCGGGCGGTCTACCCGCACCTCCTCGACTTTCTCTCGCGACCTCTCGACGTCCGGCGCTGACGGGGCCCGCCGGAGACGGTCTCCCGAGCCGGGAGAACGAGCTCGGCCCGATGTGCTGCACCGGCCGTTCAAGGCCGCCCTGCGCACTTCTGTCACATCCATTCGCCCAAACGAACCTTTTCCCGGGCCGCCCGTAGCAGGGAACGTCCAGGTCAGGGAACCCGGCACCCGGCCGCACCCGAGCCTGGTCGACCCTCCGGCCCCGGGGAGGTGGTGCGTAACGACAATCGGTGCGACAGAACGACACAAACCCTGATCAACCCCGATGAACCGGCAGCCCGCGGTTCGAGCCCATCTCGACATGTCGGGACTTTGCCCCTACATCCAAAGACTACGTACAAATGGGAGGCATCCAAATGAAGACTTTCCTGTGCAGGTCGTTCCTTCTCGCCGCGTTCGCGATGCTGATCGCGGTTCCCGCCGTCGCCGACGACGTCGCCGTCTTCCGGCTCGACCAGGCCGTTCAGGTGGGCAGCGTGAAGCTCCCCGCCGGGGTGTACGCGTTCCGGGCCACGGACCGTGGCGTCGTGTCCATCTACGACGAAGAGAACGCGACCGTCGTCGGCGTCGCTCTCGCGAGCCGGGCCTCCCTCAAGCTCGCAGAGCTCGAGACCTCGGGCACGCTCTCCCACGACTGGGCCGTCCGGACCCTCTCTCTCGGCGCATGGCGCTACAGCTTCTCCGCGGGCGAGGCGCCCGCAAAGATGGCGGCCCTCCCGCAGTCCACGACCGTCGTCGCGCTCGCCCGGTAAGTCATGCTCCGTTCCAGGGCCGGGAGGGCGCGCCGCCCGCGTGCCCGCGGGGGCGACGCCCTCCCGGCCGGATGCGCTTCACCGACATCCGGATGACGCGGGGAGGGACTATTCTGGCGCCGTGAATCGTCCACTCGAGACCCCGAAGGCCGTCCTCGTCGTCGGCGCTGGCGTCGCCGGGCTCGCAGCCGCCCGGACCCTCGCCGACCACGGCCTCGAGGTCGTCGTCCTCGACAAATCCCGCGGCGTCGGCGGGCGGCTCGCGACCCGGCGCCTCGGCGACGGCGCGTCGTTCGACCACGGGGCCGCGCTCTTCGACCCCGTCTCCGAGCCGTTCCGGCGGCGTCTCGCCGTGTGGGAGTCGGACGGGCTCGTGGAACGGACCGGGATCGAGGGCCGGGACGGGGTTCCGACCCGCCGCGTGAAGGGCCCCGCGACCTCGCTGGCGAAGCACCTCGCGCACGGCCTCGACGTCCGCCTCGGCGCGAAGGGCGTCGCCCTCACCCGAGATGGCGGGGGCCTCGCGCTGGCGCTGGAGGACGGCACGACCGTGCACGCCCGGGCAGCTCTCCTGACCGCGCCCGTTCCTCAGTCGCTCGAGCTTCTCGAGCGTGGCGGGATCCTCCCGGGGATTCCGGACGCCACGAGGGCGGTGCTCGAGGTGGTCTCCTACCATCCGGCGTTCGTCCTGATGCTCCGGCTCGCCGGTCGGCTCGAGACGCTCCCGTCCTCGGGGGTCCTCATGCTTCGCGACGGAGGCCCTGTGGCGCGGGTCTTCGAGAACGCGCGGGATGGTGGCCCCTCCCGTCTCTCGGTCTACACGCGCGGGGAGTGGGCCGCGAGCCGGTACGACGCTCCTCCCGGGGAGATAGCCGCGGCGCTCAAGGGGGCCGCGGCGTCCTCGCTCGGGTTCGAACCGTCCGCCGTCGTCGAGGAGGAGCTGAAGCGGTGGCGATTCGCCCGCGCCGTGTCGGTCTTCCCCGACGAGGCGGCACTCGTCGACCTCTGCGGCGCGCCGCTCGTCCTCGCGGGCGACGCCTTCGGCGCTCCCGGCCCGATGGGCGCAGTGGGCGGAGCGCGCCCGCCCCTGGCCGGCAACACCGGTCTCGAGCGGGCGTTCCTCTCCGGTCTCGCTGCCGCCGGGCGGCTCCTCGGCCTCCGGGCCTGAGAAACGTGGCGGCTCAGTCCCTCGGTGGCCACGGCAGGAAGGCCGAGGTCCTCCGGATGTAGTCGGCGTACTCGGGCCGCGTCGCGGCCATGTGGGCGTCGAGCATCGCAACGCCGGAGACCCTCACGAGGAGAAACGTCATCAACGCGGGGGCGAGGACGGTCGCCCACCCCATCGGCTCGTCGAGGGCAGAGAGGAAGAAGCCCCACCAGAGGAGGGCTTCGCCGAAGTAGTTCGGGTGGCGGCTGTACCGCCAGAGACCGGTGTCGAGGATCGGTCCGGGTGCGCCGGGTCCGCCGCGTGTCCGCGCCCTGCGGAACGCGTTCAGCTGCGCGTCGGCGACGACCTCGATCGCGAGGCCGGCGGCGAAGAGCACGAGGCCGAGGAGGTCGGTGAGCGAGACCGGGTCGGGCTCGCGCGCAGCCCCCGCCAGCTGAAGCGGTGCCGAGATCAGGACGATCAGGAAGCCCTGGAGGACGAAGACCTGGAAGAAGCTGATCCACCAGTACCGGTCGGCGCCATACTTCTTCCGGAAGCCCGCGTAGCGCGGGTCCTCGGCCTTTCCCAGGCTCCTGGCGAGGAGATAGAGCCAGAGGCGGATCGCCCAGGCCGCGACCATGGCGAGGAGGAGCACCTTCCCCGGCGTCAGGCCGGTCCTCGCGACCGTGTACGCGGCGACGAGGAGGAAGCCGATGGACCACCAGGGGTCGACGATGCTGGCGTCCCTCAGGAAGACGCTGACGGCCCAGAGCGCCGTCATCAGGACGAGGACGAGAGCCGCATTCCACGCCACGAGGTCGAACGTCACGAGTCGCTCCTTCCGGCGGTATCCGCGTTCCTCGCCACCCTGATCGCCGAGATCCAGCCGTCCATCTCGGCCCACCTCTCGAAGAGCCACCGGCCGCGGCCTTCGGCAGGGATTGCAGAAGCCGGAAAGCGGCGCAGCCGGACGTGCAGCGTACGGCCGACGAGTGCTCCGTGCCAGAACTGTGGAAGGGTCGCGGCTCCTTCGAAGCCGGTATGCTCCAGCAGGACGACGTCGATCCCCTTCGCCGCGTCCAGAAGCGCGAGCGGCCCGCGGAGCCGCGGCGGCAGGACGTTCCGGAACCCGCGGGCGATGGTCGCCAGCTCGTTCTGCCCCTTCTCTTCGAGCGCGGCCAGCGCCGCCGCGCGTCGCGCTTCGTTGAAGCGCTTCCCCTCGGGGTAGATGAGGACGGCCGAGCGGGCGTCGAGCCCGCGGGTGAGGCCCGCGATCGTCGCGACCTCGGAGTCGAGTCCGGGTCCCCGGCGCTTCACGAAGGCGTTCGGGAGGCGCCGGCCGACGATGTCGAGGCAGGGGTCCCAGAGGAGCTCGCGCTTCAGGACGTAGCGGAGCAGGAGGTGGCGGGGGGTCGCGACGAACGCGGCCGCGAGAACGGTGTCGGCCATGCTCGCGTGGCGCACGAAGAGCAGGAACGGCCCGCTCTGCGCCAGGTCGAGCCCCTCGGTCGAGACCCTCATCGAGAAGAGCCGGAGGCTTCCGAAGAAGAGCGCGTCGGCCCACCGGCGCTGGAGCGCCGCGTTGAGCTCGACCCAGCGCAGGGGTCCGCCGAAGCGCCCGCCGAGGGTGACGATCCAGAGGCCCGTCGCCGCGAGGATGCCGGCGGCTTCGCATCCGAGGTAGAGCGCGAAGAACGCGAGAGCCCGGGTTCGTGGCCGTCGGCGGGCGGCGCCCGTGAGCGCGTCCCAGGCGAACCCGGCGATGGCCCAGAGCGGGGCCGTGACGAGCGCCGCGACGGCCAGCAGGAGATAGACCGGGACGGAGACCGCCCGCCGGGACCAGACCGACAGGAGCGACTCGTCCCTCGAGGTCACCGGACCGTGCCCCGGGTGCCGCTGGCGCGCTGCTGTGCGAGCTTTCCCGCCAGTGCGACGATGGCGGTCAGGACGACCCCCCACGCGATGTCGATCGGGACGATCCATGCCGGCCAGTCCCTGAGGACCGCCCAGTTCGTCAGCTCGTAGGTCGCGTAGGCGACGAAGCCGAGCCCGGCGCCCCGCAGGGCCGCCGCCCGCGGATGTTCCGTGCCGAGGACCGCCCAGGTCACGATGACGGCAACGTAGAAGGCGTAGAAGAGCGCGGCCGCGGGCCAGTAGGCCTCGGGACGCATCAGCGGTCCGAGGGCGGAGACGTAGAGGCCGCGCGCTACGACGCCCAGCCACGCCAGGTCGAGGACGAGCATGGCCGCGGCGGCGGCGAGGACCGCCGTTGCGACGGACAGGACGGGGCGAACGGCCGGTTTGCTGCTCAAGGAGGTCTCCCTACCCTACAACGACGCGCGGACCCGCTTGGACTTCGAAGGCATACCGACGGGAGCCGGCAAACGGTCCTGCGGGCGATACTAGACGGCGGAGGAGAACGACGTGACGCCGTTCCCGGAGGGCACGTGCGGACGGACGAGGCGGTGCAGGCCGTGCCATGCATTCGCCCTCCTTTCGCCCCTGCTGGGTAGCGCTCTGGCCCTTTCCGCTCCCGCCCCGGCTCCCGCTCCCGACCGGGAGGCGTGGCGAAAGGTTGAGGTGGGGAGCGTCACGGTCGTCGGGACGGCGTCCGACGCGCGCCTCGCGGAGACGGCCGTCACGCTGCGGGCGCTCGTCGCCCTGCTGCCGGGGCTCGTTCCGGGGGTGTCCGGCGCGCCGCCGCCGCTCGTCGCCGTCGTCGTTCACGACGCCGGGCATCTCGCCCGGGTGGGCTATCCGCCGACGGGTCCCACGGGCGGCCGGATCGTCGTCGCGGCGACGAGCGACGAGGAATCGCGCGCCGGCTTCCTGCGCGCCGTCGCGACCGCCCTCGGGCGCGGTTCGCGAGCGCCGCTCCCGGAGTGGCTCGTGGCGGGGCTTGGCGAGTACCTCTCCACGTTCTCGGCAACCCCGGAGCGGGCCACGCTGGGGCGGCTCGTGCCGGAGCACATTGCCCTCCTTCGCGCCGCCCGCCTCCCGGCCGGTCGTCCGGGCCTCTTCTCGGCGCCGGCGCTCGAGGGGGAGGAGGCGGCGGCCGTCCTCCTCCGCGCCCAGGCCTGGGCCGTCGTCCACGTCCTTCTGCAGGGAACCCCGGATGGCGAAGGGCAGCTCCGCCGCTTCGTCCAGCTCGCCAGCGAAGGGCGCGAGGGACCGGCCGCCTTCCGTGACGCGTTCGGAGAGAACGAACGGGCGCTTCTCGAACGGGCGAGAACTCACGTCGTCGAGTCGCGGCCGCTCGCCCGCGTCGTCGACGTACCCGCGGGTGCGCCGCCCGTCGGTCGCATCCTCCCGCTGACCCGGACCGGGGCCGCGGGAGTCCTCGGCGGCGTCGTGAAGGGCCGACGGCTGGCAGAGCCCGAGGCAAGGCCGGGCTCGACCGCGTCCGCGGCGGCTCCGCCTCCGGCCCCGTTGCTCACCTCGATGCTGCCGGGCGCAACCGTGGGCGTGCGGCGCGACGTGCCGGCGGAGGTCGATCTCGTGAACCGCCTCATCGACGCGGGGCGCGAGGAGGAGGCGCTCACCCGGCTCGAGGCGCTGCACGCGTCGCTCGGATACGACCCCGAGATGCAGAGCGCCCTCGGCTGGGACGTGGGCGAGCTGCGGCGGCTCGTGACGCACAACCGGCTCGTCCGCCGTTTCAACGCGGCGGTCGGGCTCCTGAACGCCGGGCAGGGTGCCGCCGCCCTCGGCGTTTTTCGCGAGGTGGCGGCCCGGACGGAAGACCCCTCGCTCGCCGCCCGGGCGCGAGCCCACGTCGCGGAGATCGAGGCGGGAGGCGGTCGAAAGCCGCGCCTCTGAGGCGGGGGTGCGGCCGGGCGATACTCGGCGTGCCGGGGCTCCGGCGGGAGGTTTGCGATGGCCGAACGGGACGAGACGACGAAAGACGGGGCGATGGAGCGGCGCGATCTCCTGAAGCTCGGAGCGGCGGCCGCCGCGGGCCTCGTGACGGGGCGGCTCGGGGCGGCCCCGGCGCCTCCGGCGAAGGGGGCCGAGGCGAAGGCGGCGGCGAAGCCGGACGCGCTCCCGTGGAACCCCCGGACCGCGGAGGCGATGCCGACGCGCAACCTCGGGAAGACCGGCTTTCGCGTCGGCCTCTTCAGCCTCGGCGGCCAGGCCGCCCTGGAGAAGCCCGCGAACGAGGCCGTCGCCGTGCCGCTCATCGAGCGGGCGCTCGACCTCGGCGTGAACTACGTCGACACCTCGGCGCGCTACGGGGGCGAGGCGCGCTGGAGCGAGCAGTACTTCGGGACCGTGATGGCGAAGAGGCGGAGCGAGGCGTTCCTCGCCACGAAGACGCACGATCGCACGCGCGATGGCTCGCTCGAGCTTCTCGAGACGTCGCTGAAGCTCCTGAAAACCGATCACGTCGACCTCTGGCAGCTCCACGCGATGAGCACGATGGACGACGTGGAGAAGGTCTTCGCGAAAGACGGGGCGCTCGAGGCCTTCCGGCAGGCTCGCGAGCAGAAGCTCGTCCGCTTTCTCGGGCTCTCGGGTCACACCGACCCCGCCGTCCTCGCCGAGGCGATCCGGCGCTTTCCGTTCGACGCGATCCTCCTCGCGATCAACGCCGCCGACCCGCACCACCTTCCGTTCGGTAGCGAGCTCCTGCCCCTCGCCGTCGAGAAGGAGATGGGAATCATCGGGATGAAGGTCCCGGCCCGTGGCCGGCTCCTCGCGGGCTACGTCCCGCCCCCGCTCGAGGAGCAGCGCGGGAAGATCAAGGCGACGCGCACCGGGACGCTCTCGATGCCCGAGGCGATGCGCTACGTCCTCTCTCTGCCGGTCTCGACCGTCATCGTCGGTTGCGACTCCGTGACGCAGCTCGAGGAGAACGTGGCGATCGCGCGGGGCTTCACACCCCTCACGCGCACCCAGATGGCCGCGCTCGAAACGAAGGCCGAGCCGGTGGCCAAGCAGTCCCTCTGGTTCCACCGCTGGGAGGCGTGAGGGAGAGCTCTACCGTAAGTACCCGCTCACGTCGACGATGAGGTGGATCGGGGCGGCTGAGTCGTTGCGGACCGTCACGCGCCCCGCTCCTCCCGCGGCCGAGAGGAGGAGAATGGCGTTGTTGGCGCGGGTCTTCCCGGCTCCGTACGAGATCGCCGTGGAGACGGGCAGCGTCGAATCGGCCGGGTAGATCCTGAGGCTCCCGGCCGCCGTGCCCCCGGTCACGGTGACGTTGGCCGCCAGCGCCTTCGCGTCGGCCGGGATGCCGCAGGCAGGGGCGAGCGTGAACGTCCGTTCGCCCGGCGACGCCGCGAGGATGGGGCCGCCGAAGGGCCCGTCGGCGTTGCGCGTGTCGACGGTCCGGCAGGGGGTGACCGGGTAGTAGGCGACACCGGCCGTGCCGGCAAGGTAGGTGTAGGCGCCAGGAGCCGTGCCGTTGGCCCCACCGGGGTTCGTCACGACGACGTCGACAGCACCGGCGACGCGGGCCGCCGTCACCGCCGTGATCGACGTCGCCGAGCCGACGTTGACCGAGGTGGGGGCGACGCCTCCGATCGACACCGCCGCCCCGGCGACGAAGCCGGAGCCGGTGATCGTGACGGGGGTCCCTCCAGCGGTCGTGCCGGAGCCGGGAGTCACGGATGCCACGATCGGTCCGGTCCCCGCGGTGACGGTGAAGCTCGGACGCGAGATCGCGAAGAAGACGTTTCCGACGCAGGAGACCCTGATCCGCGCCGTCGTCGTCGGAAGATTCGGGACCGAGATGGCTTGCGTGCCGTCGTTCGGCGTCGAGGCCAGGATCGTCGTCGGGAACGTAACGCCGCCATCGTTCGAGAACGTCAGCGCGACGTTCGCGCACGAGATCGGCGCGGCGGTCGTCCCCGCGACGTTCCAGGTGACGGTCTGGGACGACCCACCGACCCAGGAGACGGCCGTCGAGGGGGCGGTGACGGCGAAGGCGGCGCCGGTGTCGGTGACGTGGAGGACGGCGGTGTCGAAGTCGACGCCGCCCCCGCCGGACCTGTCGTCACGTGCGGTGAGGCGGAACGTGAGCGTCCGGGTCGTCGTCGGAAGGGTCTCCCCGTAGACCGTCGTTCCGGACAGGACGTCCGACAGCTTCGGGAAAGTCCGCGTCGGGCTGACCGTCGGGTTGAACGACCGGAAGATCGGGCGGGAGCCGTTGTCCTCGAGCGGCGGACCGGTCGTACCGCCACCCGCGGCGAGGTCCATCTGTTCCCAGCCGTAGGTCAGGACGTCGCCGTTCGGGTCGGTCGCCGATCCCGTCAGCGCGAACGGAGTTCGGGCGGGGATGCTGTAGTCGACTCCGGCGCTCACGGTCGGAGCGGAGTTGCCGGTCGAGGTGGCCGCGGGGCACGAGCCCCCCTGGCCGGCGCCCGTGTCCGTGATGTAGGTGACGATCTCGTCGAAGCTCGCGGCGTGAAAGTAGGGGTCGCTGTTGGGCTGGAGGTTCTCGGTTCCGCAGATACCCGCGTAGGCCATGATCGTCGAGCCGCTTCCGACCTCGTAGGCTGTTCCGGCATTCCTGTTCCCGCTGCCACAGCTGCTGACAGCGCTGTCGAACGTGTGGTTTCCGCCGAACTGGTGTCCCATCTCGTGGGCCACGTAGTCGACCCAGAACGCGTCCCCGGTCGGGGTGCCTCTGCCCGTCACGCCCCTCGCCTTCCAGCCCGACGTGCAGACCACGCCGAGGTAGGCGACGCCCCCGCCTCCCGTGGAGTAGACGTGGCCGATGTCGTAGCTCGCGCTGCCGATCACGGAGTCGACGTTCGACTGGTTCTGCCCGAGCATCGTGCTCCCGCTGTTGTTCGTGTAGGGGTCCGTCGCGGCGACGAGGTAGATGAGGAGGTCGTTGTTCGCGACGAGCGTCATCCGGACCGCCACCTCGCGTTCGTAGATTCCGTTGATCCGGTTCATCGACGCCACGAGCTCCGTGGCGACGCAGAGCTTCGTCGGGCTGGCGCCGCAGACGGCGACGGAGTACTCGCCCGTCGTGGCGAGCGCGAGCCGGTAGGTTCGAAGCGTCGCGCCAACGGAGAGGAGCGGAGCCTCCATCCTTCCCGGCTCGGTGCGGACCGACCGGAAGGCGGAATCCTCGAGGCCGGGCCGCTTCGCCGGCCCCTCGCACCGGAAGACGTTCTCCGGGTCGCGCAGCGCGTCGCGGCGGTGGTACGAGGCGACGAAGCCCGGCGTGTCTCTCGACCACGGGTCGACGTACCAGGCGCCGAACGCGGAGAGGACCATCGCGGAGAAGCCCCGGGGGCTGACGTCGAACCGGACCGAGGCGGTCGGGTCGTCGATTCCCTCGCCCCGGAACGTCCGGATCTCGGGAAACTTTGCCGCCAGCTCGGGCGCCATCACCGGCGACTCGATCACCCGGAACAGGGCGAGGCCGCCGTCGGGGTGCGGCAGCTCGAGAAGCGTCGAGGGAGTCCCGACTTCGTCGGCTCGCTCCACGGCGATCCCCCGCACCGCCTCCGCGAAGGAGCGGGCGTCGAAGGAGAAGGGGCGCAGGGCCCGGGCCCGCGCCTGGGGCGCTGAGAGGCGGGCCAGCTCGGCGGGCGCCGCGACGGGGCGGAACGGACCTTCCGCCGCAGCGGGGAATGCGAAGCAGAGGCCGAGGCCGAGGCCGAGGAGGGGGAGGAGACGGCGCATCCGCGCAATCTAAAGCTCCGGACCTCCACGGGGAAGACGAAAAGGCACCCGGGCAGGGAGGAGGGGAGCGCGAGCCCCCCTCCCCCGCCAGAACGAGGTCTCCCTACCGCACCGGGTAGGCCGGTCTCGCCGGGAAGGTGAACGGCTTCTCGGCGATCTCCCTCTTCAGCACCTCGACCGCCTTCTCGAGCTGGAGGTCCTTGCCGGCCGAGGCCGACGCGGGGTCGTTCTCGAGGAGGATGTCGGGGTCGGCCCCGTGGTTCTCGACGAGCCACGTCCCGTCGCGCCCGTAGAAGGAGTTGTTCGACTGGTGGACCGTCCCGCCGTCGACCGTCGGCTGGCCGTTTACGATTCCGACGAGGCCTCCCCACGACGGGACGCCGATGACCGTCCCGAGCTTCGCCGCCTTGAAGTGCTCGACGAAGGCCTCGCCGTCCGAGCCGTTGTACTCGTTCGTCAGGAGGGCGAAGCGGGCCTTCGAGGCGCCGGGCGGATAGGCGAAGGGCTCCATGTTCTTCAGGACGTTGAAGGCGGTCAGCTTCCGCTGGAGCTTGTCGATGACGAAGTACTCGACCCACCCGCCCCCGTTGCCGCGGACGTCTATGACGAGCCCCTTGCGGTCGTGGAAGGCGCGGTAGAAGCGGTCGAACTGCGCGATGTTATCGGCCCCCATCGCGGTCAGGTGGAGGTAGCCCATCTCGCCGCCGGAGGTCTTCTCGACGAACGCGAGGTTCTTCGCGACCCAGCGGTCGTAGCGGAGGTCGTACTCGCTGCGGAGCGGCTCGGCCTCGACGACGCGGCTGCCCTTCCCGTCGGCCGCGGGGCCGACCGTGAGCCGCACCTTCTGCCCCTTGGCCACCTGCAGGTGCCGGTACGGGTTGTCGGGGGCCTTCAGGTCGATGCCGTCGATCGCGAGGAGGTACTCGCCCTCCTTCACGTTGACGTCGGGACGCGCGAGCGGCGCCGCCAGGTCGCCCGTCGTGCCCGAGGGGCGGAAGACGGAGCGGAAGACGAAGCGCCCGCTCCCGTCGGCGACGAGGTCGGCGCCGAGGCGCCCGGTGAAGACGAGCGGCTCGGGGGCCTTCTTCGGGCCGATGTCGCCGCCGCCGACGTAGGTGTGCGAGACGCAGAGCTCGCCCACCATCTGCGAGAGGAGCCAGTTCAGCTCGCTGCGCGAGCTGAGCGCGGGGACCATCGCGCGATAGGCCGCGCCCATCGCCTTCCAGTCGCGCCCGTGCATGTTCGGGTCGTAGAAGAAGTCCCGGTACCACCGCCACGCGTCGTCGAAAACCTGGAGCCACTCGTCGCGGGGGTTCACGCGGACGACGACGCGGTCGAGGGCGAGCGCCGTGCCGAGCGCCTTGCCGGAGTAGACCTTCTCGAGCGGCGAGGCGTGGAACGCCGCTCCCTTCTTCACGACGGCGTGCTCGCCGTTCGCGGAGAGCCGCCAGTCGGAGATCGATCCGTCGAGCGCGACCTCCTTTTGCGCCGCGACGTCGAAGACGCGCAGGCCGAGGAGGTCCTTTCCGAAGGCGGGCGAGAAGAGCTGTTCGATCTCGTCCTCGCCGTACTCCTCGGTCGAGCCCCAGGTCACGAAGCCCTTTCCGGCCTTCAGGTGGAAGTAGGTGCCAGCCTTGACGGGGAGCGGGAAGAGACGCGAGGGAAGGCCCTCGACGTCGACCACGATCTTCGGGAGGGCGGCGGCTTTCGGAGTGGCCTTAGCCTCCTTGGCCCCGGGCTTCGCCCCGTCGGGCGAAGCCTCCGGGCCCTTCGCCTCGTCCTTCGGGGTCTTCTCGAACGGCGGCTTCTGCCCGGCGCGCAGCTGGACGGCGACGGGCATCACCGGCTTCGGGATCACGTGGTTGTCCTCGAAGACGTCGACGCGGGTCGTGAAGCTGCGGTACGACAGGAAGTAGAGGAGCTCTCCCTTCGGGTCGAACGACGGGTTCACCGAGTGGTAGAAGCCGTCGGTCACGGGGACCGTCCTGCCGGTCGCGAGCTCGTGGAGCCAGATCCTCCCGTTGCGGTTCGGCTCGATCTGCGTGTAGGCGACCCAGGCCCCGTCGGGAGACCAGGAGTAGTCGGAGATCTCCCACGAGAACTCGTCGTTGGCGAGCTGTTTCGACTCGGCGATCTTCGTCCGCTTCTTCGTCGCCACGTCGACGACGAAGATCCGCAGGTCCTTGTCGCCGAAGAGGAGCTTCGTCCCGTCGGGCGACCACTCGGCGTGGTAGGCGGTCCGGTCGAGATCGGTCGTCAGCGCCTCCCACGGCTCGTTGCCGGAGACGTCCGCGACGTAGAGCTGATACTCGCCGGTCCGGTCGGAGAAGAAGGCGACCTTCGTCCCGTCGGGAGAGAAGCGCGGAAAGCGTTCGCGGCTCTTCGGCGCGCGGGTCAGGTTGCGGGTCCCTCCGTTCTCGTCCGTCGAGACGAGGAAGACGTCGCCCCGGGCCTCGAACGCCGTCCACTTGCCGTCGCTGGCGACGGCCATCGACTGGATCGTCTCCTTCGCGCTGACGGCCCGCTCCGCGAGCGCCCACTGGTCGCTCGGGACGTCGACGGCGACCTTCTCGACCTTCGAGGTCGCAACGTCCATCCGGTAGAGGATGCCGGCGCGCGTGAAGACGACCGTCTTTCCGTCGGTCGACGGCATCTGGACGTCGAAGTCCTCGTACGCCGTGACGGCCGAGGCCGCCTTCGTAGCCGGGTCGAGGCGCCAGAGGTTCGCGACCCCCTTCGAGGCGCGGTCCGTCACGAAGAGGAGGCCGCCGCCGGCCCACATCGGGTAGGAATTCTTGCCGACGTAGTCGGTGAGGAGGGTGTAGCTGTTCGCCTTGAAGTCGTGGAGCCAGATGTCCTGGTACTGGCCCCCCTTGTAGCGCTTCCAGTAGTACTCCTCGTCGCCGCGGCGGTTGTAGGCGAGCTGCGTCCCGTCGGGGGAGTACGAGGCGACGACGCCCCGCTCGGGCGGGAGCGGCTCGGGGAGCTCGCCCTCGGGCGAGACGGAGTAGAGCCGAGGGACGGGGCGGAAGGTCGACTCGAAGCCGGAGCGGAAGACGACTCTCTTGCCGTCGGGCGTCCAGGTGACGGGCGACGCGTTGCCGATGTACGTGAGGCGCTTCGGGACGCCCCCGGCCATCGGCATCAGGTAGACCTCGTTCGGGCCGTCGTACGAGGCGCGGAAGGCGACCCATTTCCCGTCGGGGGAGACTTTCGGAGCCTCCTCGTTCCCCGGGTGGGTCGTCATCCGGACGGCGGCACCCCCTGCGAGCGGGACGCGGAAGAGGTCCCCTTCCCACGAGAGGACGACGACGTCGCCGCGGACGTCCGGGGTTCTCACGAACCGCGCAGGGACGGCGGAGGCGGAAAGGGCGAAGAGCGGGAGGAGGAGGGAGAGGAGGGAGAGGAGGGAGGGGAAGGCGAAACGGCGTGCGTTCAGCGTGAAGGCCACGCCCAGACGATACGGCCGTCCGCGGGGAAGGTTCGAGCCTGAGACGGCACTTCAGTGCTTCAGTGGCCGTCGTATCGAATCGCCACGGCGACGATCTGGCGGCTGTAGACGGGAGCGTGGTAACGGACCCACCAGGACCCGCTGATGTACGTCCCCACCCTCTTCGTCCGGTCGCGGACGACGACGGCCGCGTCGGCGCCGAGCCTGGCGGACTCGGCCCGGAGCGCCTTCTCGATGGAATCGACCGAGGTGTCGGGGGATGGCGAGAGGAAGACCTCTCCGACCTGGAAATGCGGGCGCGTCGGCTCCTTGCGGAGGATCTCGACGGAGGCGGGGTTGGTCGGCACGGCCTGCGGGACGCCGATGTAGCGCTCGGAGGAGACCTGGACGGTGGCGCAGCCGGAGAGGGCGAGTGCCGGGAGGAGGAGCAGGAGCGCGAAGGTACGGCGGGACGGTCTCATGGGGTCCTCCGTTCCTCGGATTTGACGCAGGAAGCGTGCCGGGGGTTGACCTCGTCGCGTGTCTCCTGCCTTGGACGTCCCGGACGAAGGGACGGAGAATGGAGGGATGGTTCTTCCGGGGGCCCCGGCGGCCTTCGTCCTGGCGCTCGTTGCCGGCCTCGGGCTCGCCCTCGGCTCGGTGAAGGTGCGAGGGGTCGGGCTGTCGACGGCGGGCGTCCTCTTCGTCGGTCTCCTCGTCGGGCATCTCGGCGTCGAGGTCGAGCCGGCGGTCCTGGAGTTCGTGCGGGACTTCGGCCTGATCCTCTTCGTCACGTCGATCGGCCTCCAGGTCGGTCCCGGCTTCGTCGCCTCCCTCCGGCGGAGCGGCCTGAAGCTGAACCTCCTGGCGGCGTCGGTCGTCCTCTCGGGGGTCGCCCTCGCGGCCGTCGCCCACCTCGTGCTCGGCGTCGAGCTCCCGGCGGTCGTCGGCATCCTCTCGGGCGCGACGACGAACACCCCGAGCCTCGCCGCCGCCCAGCAGGCGCTCCGCGAGGTCGCGGGGGACGCCGCCGCCGTCGCCCGCGCGGCGACGGTCCCTCCGCTCGGCTACGCGGTGTCCTATCCCTTCGGCGTCGCGGGAGTCATCCTCGCGATGCTCGCACTGAAGCTCGCGTTCCGGGTTTCGCTCCCCGTCGAGGAGAAGCTCCTGCAGCGATCGCTCCGGAGCGAGGCGCCGCCCCTCCACCGCGCAAACCTCGAGGTGACGAACCCGAACCTCGACGGCCTCCTCCTCGAGAGGCTCCCGTTCGCCGACCGGACCGGCCTCGTCGTCTCGCGCGTCCACCACGACGGCGTCCTCGTCGTTCCCGGTCCCGACACGCGTCTTGCGCTCGGGGACGTCCTCCTCGCCGTCGGGCCGAGAAAGGACCTCGACGACCTGAAGCTCCTCGTCGGGAGGGAGAGCGACCTCGACCTGACGAGCCTCCCGACGCCGATCACGAGCAAGCGCCTCATCGTGACGCGCAAGGAGGTCGTCGGGAGGACGCTCGGCGAGCTCGGCCTGGCGCCGCGTTTCGGCGTGAGGATCACGCGCGTCTCCCGCGCCGAGCTCGAGATGGCGGCCTTCCCCGGCTTCGAGCTGCGCACGGGCGACGCGCTCCTCGCCGTCGGCGCGCCGGAGGACATCCGGAAAGCCGCGGCCGAGGTGGGCGACTCGCCCCGCGACCTGAACTACCCGCACCTCGTCCCGGTCTTCCTCACGATCGCCCTCGGCGTCGCGTTGGGTCTTCTTCCGATCCATCTCCAGGGGATGCCTGCGCCGGTGAAGCTCGGCCTCGCCGGCGGCCCGCTCCTCGTCGCGATCCTCCTCTCCCGTCTCGGCCGGGTCGGGCCGCTCGTCTTCTGGCTCCCCATCAGCGCCAACTTCATGCTCCGCGAGATCGGCATCGCGCTCTTTCTCGCGGCGGTCGGCCTCCGCTCGGGCGCCGGCTTCGTGGAGACGCTGGTGAAAGGGCCGGGGCTGACCTGGATGGCGATCGGCGCGGGGATCACGCTCGTCCCGATCCTCGTCGTCGGGGCGATCGCGCGCGCTGCGTTCCGGGTCAACTTCCTCACGCTGACCGGCGTGATCGCCGGGAGCATGACCGACCCGCCCGCCCTCGCCTTCGCGAACGGCCTCGCCGGCTCCGACGCGCCGACGCTCGGCTACGTCTCGGTCTATCCGCTCACGATGATCCTGCGGATCGTCTCGGCGGAAGTGCTCGTTCTCCTCCTGGCGCGCTGATGCCAGGAGTGTCCGATCGCGGCCGGGCGGTCCTCTTCTTCGTCCTCGCCGCTGCGTGCCTCCTTCCGTGGGTCGGACCCGCCGCGGCGCTCGCGGCCGGGGTTTTCTTCAGCCTCCTCGTCGGCAACCCTGCGCCGGCGAAGACGGCTCTCTGGAGCCGGGGGCTCCTGCAGGCGTCGGTCGTCGGCCTGGGGTTCGGCCTGAGCCTCGGGACCGTGATGCGCGTCGGCGGCCGGTCGGCGCTCTACACCGCGGTCGGAATCGCGCTCACGCTGGCCGTGGGAACGCTCCTCGGCCGCCTCGCCGGGACGGCCGGGCCCCTCTCGACCCTGATCTCGTTCGGCACGGCGATCTGCGGGGGGAGCGCGATCGCGGCGATGGCCCCGGTCGTGAAGGCGAAGAGCGACGAGATCGCCGTCTCGCTGGCGACCGTCTTCACCCTGAACGCGACCGCGCTGCTCCTCTTCCCGGCCATCGGGCGGCTCGTTCCCCTCGACCAGGGGCAGTTCGGGCTCTGGGCGGCGCTCGCGATCCACGACACGTCCAGCGTCGTCGGCGCCGCCTCGGCTTACGGGGAGGAGGCGCTCGCGGTGGCGACGACCGTGAAGCTGACGCGGGCGCTCTGGATCATGCCGTGCGTCCTGCTGGCCGCGCTCCTCTCCCGCTCGGAGGAGAAGCCGAAGTTCCCGCTCTTCGTCGCCGGCTTCGTCGCCGCCGCCGCCGTGCGGACTTTCCTCCCTTCGCTACAGCCGCTCTGGGACGCTCTCGTCGCGGTAGCGCGCCAGTCGCTCGTCCTCACGCTCTTCCTGATCGGGACGGGCCTCACGCGCGACGTCCTCCGGAGGGTCGGCATCCGTCCCCTCGCCCAGGGAGCGGCCCTCTGGCTCCTGGTGAGCGCCGGGACGCTCGCCGCGATCGTCACGGGCCTCATCCCCGCACTTTGAAAAGGCCGGGGGCGTTGCCCGGTTCCCTGCTCAGGCCGCGGGGAGGACGTCGAGCCGGAGCGCCAGCGGCGTCGAGCCGCGGTCTGAGAACCAGCAGACGCCCTCCTCCACGGCGTCGACGAAGAGCTCGTACGACCCGGGCTCGTCGGGCAGAGGGACGCGCGCCTCGAGTGTGACGGTGGCGCCCGCAGGGAGCGCCGGCGGCGCCACGGCGACGCCGGGGAGCTCGCGCAGAAGCCGGCCCGAGAGCGTCCGCAGCCGCAAGCCCAGCCGCACCGGGGGGCCGGTCTCGCCCCAGGGCAGGCGGCCGTCGTTGCCGACGACGAGGACGAGGGCGGCGTCGCTCCCCGCAGGTCCGCGCAGCCCGAACGTTTCGGTCGCGAGGCGCGCCCGCCAACGGTCGCCCGCGACGCCGCCGTGGCTCCAGAGGTGCTGCATCCGGGCGTCGCAGGTGAGCGCCTCGTACGGGTCGCCCCCGGCGAGGAGGCGCGCCGTCGCCGGACTCCCGTCGACGTAGCGCCTGGAAGCGCCCGAAGTGTGTGTCACGACGAACGAGAGCCTCGCCCCGGCCTCGGCCGCGAGGGTGCGTGCGCGGGCGATCTCCTCGTCGCTGTCGTTCCACTCGAAGAGGATGTACTGCCATACGACGTCGACCCTCTCCCGCGTGCCGGCTCGTGCGCACTCCCCCGCGAGAGACGCGACCGCGCGGCGGGCGCACTCGAACGAGCCTCCGCGCCGGTAGCGCCGGTAGGGTCCTTCGGAGGCGCCGTCGATCGAGAAGACGACGCGGTCGGCGAGCGCCTCGCCCGCGATCGCCGCGATCGCCTCCGGCGTGAGCGCGAGGCCGTTCGTCGACGCGTGGAGCGTCACCTCCGGCCGCCGCCGCCGCACCTCGCGCAGGAACGGGACGGCATCGGGGTGGAGGAAAGGCTCGCCGAAGTCGTAGAAGAGGAGCTTCTCGAGATCGGGAAGCTGGTCGACGACGCCCAGCATCGTCGCGAGCGGGAGCGTGGCCGTCCGGCCCGGGCGGTAGGCGCGGTCGACACGGAAATTGCTCACCGGGCAGCCGGGGCACCGCAGGTTGCAGCGCGAGGTCGGCTCCAGCTGGAGGACCTTGATCGTGCGCCCCTCCTCCGTGTCGAGCGCCGTCGCGCGCGAAACGCGCCCGCCGCAGCGGGACCGGACGACGGGACAGAAGGAGCCGGGCGCGGTCGACAGCTGCCAGCGGCGCATCCGGCGGTAGCGGCGGCCGCGGAAGACCTCCTCGATCCGGTCGGCGTGAACGTTTCCGTAGACCGCGAGACCGGCCGGGTCGCCGCACGAGCAGACGATCTCGCCCGTGGCCAGGACGCAGAGCTCCTCGAAGATCATCCGGCAGACGACCTGGGCCTCGCCGGGCGCCTTGGCGACTCTTCGTGCCGGCGGAGGGAGCTCAGGGAAGCGGTCGCGGTGAAGGAGCCGGTCGAAGAGGCCCACGCGAGGGAGTGGCCCGGCGGGAGACGATCCCACGGGGGCTCGGCCTTTCGCCGCAGGCGGAGCTGACGACCCGGCAGGGGCGGAGGGGAGGCCCTACGCCCCGCGCAGCGCCTCGAAGAACCGCGTGACGAGCGCGACGGCGACGTGGCGCCGGTAGGCCGCGGTGGAGCGGATGTCGTCGATCGGCGCGACGTCGCCCAGAACGGCTTCCCGGACTTCGGTGTCCATGATCTCCGCGAGCGGGCGCGAGAGGCCGAGAGCGCGCGTCGCGGGCAGGAACGCAACCGTCGGCGCGACGGAGGCCATCGCCAGGCCCAGTCGCTTCGCCCGTCCGTTCTCCACGACCGCGACGCCCGCGAGGGCGACCTTCGAGATCGCCTGCGCCTGGCGGGTTCCGACTTTTCGCCATACGAACGAGGCGCCGGCCGGAGGCAGAACGATCTCGACCGCCTCGATCAGCTCGTCGGGGGCGAGGACGCTCTTGCGGTAGCCGGTGTAGAAGCCCGACAGCGGAACGCGCCGCGCGCCGCGGATGCTCCTGAGGAGGAGCGTCGCGTCGAGGGCCGCGAGGGCCGCGACGCCGTCGGCGGCGGGGGAGCCGGAGGCGAGGTTCCCGGCGAGGGTGCCCCTGGCCTGGATCTGGAGAGCGCCGACGTCGCGGGCCATTGCCGCCAGAAGCGGACAGCGCGCGGCGACGCGGGCGTCCTTGCGCAGCTCGAGGTAGGTGACGGCGCCGCCGACCCGGAGCTTCTGACCGCCGAACGCGTCGCCGGCGACCGAGATCCCGCGGAGGCCGTCGAGCCGGGAGACGTCGACGACGAGCGGAAGCGTTCCTGCCGTTTCCGGCGGGGCGACGTGCCGCTCGACGAACCAGTCGGTGCCGCCGGCGAGGAGGACGGTCTTCTCGTTCCGGGCGGCGCGCTCGGCGAGGAGGCCGAGCGCCTCGGGAAGGTCCCGCGGCGCGGTGAAAGAATGGAGAGCGAGGCCGGCGATGCTCACGGGCGGACCTCGCGGCGCTTCCCCGCTTCGACGACCGCGTTGACGATCCGCTGGTAGCCGGTGCAGCGGCAGACGTTGCCGGCGATCGCCTCGCGGATCTCCCCGTCGGTCGGCGCCGGCTTCTCGCGCAGGAGCGCCTCGGCCGAGAGGAGCATGCCGGGCGTGCAGATGCCGCACTGAGCGCCCCCTTCAGTCACCATCGCCTCCTGCAGCGGGGTCAGGTGCCGGGCGTCGCCGAGCCCTTCCACCGTCGTCACCTCGCGCCCGGCGCACTGGCCGAGGGCGACGAGGCAGGAGTTCACCGGGACGCCGTCGAGGAGGATCGTGCAGGCGCCGCATTCGCCCTCGCCGCACCCTTCCTTCGTCCCGGTCAGGCCGAGCCGTTCGCGGAGAACGTCGAGGAGGCGGGCGGCAGGTGGCGCCTCGAGCGTGAGGAGGGAGCCGTTCACCGTGAGCGTGACGCTCATCGCGCGTCTCCCTTCAGCGAGGCTTCGAAGAGGTCTTCCGGAAGGAGCGGGACGCGGTCGAGGACGAGGCCGGTGGCGTGCTCGATCGCCGCCGCGACCGCGGGGGCGCCGCCGTCCATCGGCAGCTCGCCCACGCCCTTGGCGCCGCCGGGTCCGCGGGAGTACGGCGCCTCGACGAGGATCGTCGTGAACGGGGGCGCGTCGAGGCTCGTCGGGACGATGTAGTTCGTCATCCGAGGGTTCAGGATCTTCCCGTCTCGCGTCACGAGCTTTTCCGTCAGCGCCCAGCCGATCGCCTGGAGCGTTCCGCCTTCCACCTGACCGGCGCAGAGGATCGGGTTCACGACGCGGCCGACGTCGACCGCGGCCCAGAAGCCGGTCACCTTCGTTTCGAACGTGTCGAGATCGACCTCCACCTCCGCGACGTCGCAGGCCCAGCCGTAGGCCGGGTAGGCGTCGCCCGAGTAGGTCGCGTCGTCCCAGACGACGCCGGGCGGCGGCTCGTACTGGACGAGCGCCGTGGCGCGCTCCGGGTCGGCGGCGAGCCGGTCCCACGCCTCGGCGGGGGAGAGGCCGTTCGCCTTCGCCTCCTCGTCGACCCGCTCGCGCAGCTCGGTCGCGGCCTGGACGGCGATCGAACCGACGATCATGACCGTCCGCGAGGCGACGGTCGGGCCCGAGTCGGGGACGTTCCTCGTCGACGGAACGGCGAAGTCGACGGCGTCGACGGAAATGTCGAGGGCGTCGGCTGCCAGCTGACGGAAGACGGTCTCGGTCCCCTGGCCCATCTCGGTCGAAGCGGTCCTCACGCGGGCGCGCCCGCCGGGGAGGAGGTCGACGGCGATCTTCCCCTTGAGGTACTTCTCCCCCGAGCCGGTGAAGCCGGCTCCGTGGAGGAAGACCGCCGCGCCGATGCCACGGGCGAGGCGCCCGGTCACGACCGGCCCGCGGGCTCGCTTCTGGGCGAAGCCGCTCGCGGCCATCGCCTTCTCGACGCACTCCTGGACCCCGACCGACTCCTTCAGCGTCTGCCCCGTCGCCGTCGTGTCGCCGAGGCCCAGGAGGTTCCTGCGCCGCAGCTCCATCGGGTCGACGCCGAGCGTCCGCGCGACGCGGTCGAGGTGCCGCTCGATCGCCCAGATGGTCTGCGGGGCGCCGAAGCCGCGGAAGGCCCCGTTCGGCGGCGTGTTCGTCGCGACGGCGAGCGCCTCGACGTGGACGTCTTCCCAGCGGTAGGCGCCGCAGGAGTGGAGCGCGCCGCGCGAGAGGACGACGGGGGTGAGGGTGACGTAGGCGCCGCCGTCGAAGAGGATGCGGATGGCAACGGCGCGCATCGTCCCGTCGCGGTCGCAGCCGGTGGCGATCTCGACGCGCGAGGGGTGCCGTTTCGTCGAGGCCTCGATGTCCTCCTGGCGGCCGTAGACGAGCTTCACGGGGCGGCCCGACTTCCTCGCGAGGAGGAGGGCGTGGAGGGCGAGGATCGTCGGGTACTCCTCCTTGCCGCCGAACCCGCCGCCGGTGACGGCCTGGGTCACGTCGACGCCGTCGTCGGGGAGGCCGAAGACTCCCTTGATCCCCTTCTGGACGTAGAAGGGGCACTGGAGCGACCCCTCGACGTGCGCGCCTTCCCCGTCCCAGAAGGCGATCATCCCGTTCGGCTCGATATAGACGTGCTCCTGGGCGCCCGACTCGTAGACGCCTCTCACGACGACCTCGCACCCGTCGACGACGCCGGGGCCCGCCGCCCCGCCTTTCCCCTTGGTGATGAGGTAGCGCTTGAAGACGTTGTCGGGGGGGCGGATCACCTCGCGCGCCGCGAGGGCCTCGTCGATCGTCAGGACCGGCGGGAGAGGCTCGACCCGGAGCGTGACGTGCCGCAGTGCCTTCTCGAGGCGCAGCCGGTCCTCGCAGGCGAGGAGGGCGACGGGCTCGTAGGCGTGGCGAATCTCGTCCTTCGCGAGGACCGGCTGGTCGGTCTCGATGATCGGGACGGAGTTGACCGGGACGTCGTCGGCTGTGACGACGGTGATCCCGCTCCAGTCGAAGGCGGGATCGAGGTCGATGCCGAGGAGGCGGCCGCGGGCGACGTCGCTGCGGACGGTCGCGCCGTGGAGCATCCCGGGGAGGACGAGGTCGTCGACGTAACGTGCCGATCCGGCCGCCTTCGCGGGGCCGTCGACGCGGGGAACGGACTTACCGACAGAGGGCGCCATCGAGCGAGTCTACCCGCCCGGGCGCTCGTCGTCAGCGGCGCGAAGGGCGGTCCAGGATCTCCCTGAGGGCGGGCTCGAGCTTCTCGAACCGGAACTTGAAGCCGAGGGAGGAGGCCTTCGCCGGAAGGACGCGCTGCCCGTCGAGGACCAGCGAGGCCATCTCTCCCATCGCGGCGCGGATGGCGAAGGCGGGGGCCAGGGCGAAGGCGGGGCGGTGGAGGACCCGTCCGAGAGTCGAGGCGAACTCCTTCATCGTGACGGGACCGGGGGCCGTGGCGTTGACCGGGCCCTCGAACCGGCGATCCTCGAGCGCCGCGACGAGGAGCGCGACGAGGTCGTCGCGGTGGATCCACGGCATCCATTGTGTCCCTCTCCCGAGCGGGCCGCCGAGACCGAGGCGGAACGGAAGGAGCATCTTCGAGAGGGCGCCGCCCTCCTCCCCGAGGACGATCCCGATGCGCAGGAGGACGAGGCGGACACCCTCGGGAACGGCCCGGCGGGCCGCCTCTTCCCAGGCAACCGTCGTCTCGGCGAGAAATCCGGTGCCGGGCCCGGTCGCTTCGGACACCTCTTCGTCTCCGCGGCTGCCGTAGAAACCGACGGCCGACGCGTTGACGAGAACGGCTGGCCGGCTCTTCGCGGCCCTGATCGACGCGCCGACCCGCTCGGCGGCGCTGGCCCGGCTTCCGACGATCCGGGCCTTCGCGGGCGCGGTCCATCGCTGGGCGATCGTCTCCCCCGCGAGATTGACGACGGCGCCGGCGCCGTCGACGGCCGAGGCCAGCTCGCTCCACGAGACGGCACGGGCGCTCTCTGAAACCGGCGCGGTCGCCGGGTCACGCGTGACGACGTCGACGTCGTATCCCTTTTCGATAAGGGCCGCGACGAGGCCGCGTCCGAGGAAGCCGGTGCCGCCGGTGACGACGATCTTCATCGGAACAGGTCCGTCACTTCTCCCCGCGGCGGATTCGATCGATCGCCCGGTCCCGGTCGGCCTCGATGCGCAACCGGTCGACCCGGTACTCCTCCTCGGCCTTGTCCCGCTCGGAGGGCTCGTGGACCTTCCTCAGGGCGTCCTTGAACAGGATCTCCCTTTCTGCGAGGCGGGCCGTGCCAACCGACCGTGCTTCGGCGATGGCGGCTTTCTGGCCGTCGGAGAGGGTCGTCTCCTCGATGCCGGCCTCGCGGTCGGCCGCGTGGAGGCGCTCCATGGCGAGATCGAAGGCGGACTTCGGTACATTCGACATGGAGACATCGTAACGTTCCGGAGGAGCGTAGGGATCTCGTGACGGTTCTGGCAGGTATCGCACTCGCTCTCCTTCTCCTCGCGGCCCCCGCCGGCGCGCAGCCGGCCGACCGTGTCCCGGGGTCCTTGGACCTGCCGTTCCCGGCCGAGGAGCTGATCCGGAAAGTGGCCTTTGCCCAGCGCCGGGTCGACCGCTCCCTCACCGACTACACGTTCGACCAGCTCGAGGTGCGCTCGGATCGGGGTAAGGACGGACGGCCGAAGGAGATCCGCCGCCGCCTCTTCCACTACTTCTCGGGGGAAAGGCCCGGCGAGGCGACCCGCGAGCTCGTCGAGGTCGACGGACGGCCGGCCACCGCGGAGGAGAGGCGCCAGCAGGCGGAGGAGGATGCGAAACAGCGGCGGCGGGAGATCGAGCGGCGTGCCGGAGCCGAGGCCTCCCGGCCGCCGGCCGTCTCCGGCGAGGAGGAGGACCCGCTCGTCGGGCCCCGGCGCCTCTCCGACCTGATCGCACGGTTCGACTACCGCCTCGAGGGGGCCTTCGAGGACGAAGGGCGGCTTCTCTACGCGCTCGAGTTCTCGCCGAAGCGGGGTCTTCCGGCGGACTCGCTCGGGGACCGGGCGCTGAACGCCCTCGCCGGCCGGGTCCTCGTCGACGCCTCGGACTTCCAGATCGTCTCGGTCGAGGCGCGTCTCGTCCGGCCCGTGAAGGTCGGCGGCGGGATCGCCGCGAACGTCAAGGAGGCGACGATCTCGTATCGCGGGTCGCGGCTTCCCCACGGGGTCTGGTTCCCGTGCGTCATCGACCTCCACCTCAGGGGAAAGACGGCGGTCCTCTTCCGCCTGGACACGTCGTTCCGCTTCGAGTTCTCGGGCTTCGCCAGCTTCTCGGTCGAAACCGACAGCGACATCGGCGGGCCGGACGCCCCCTCCGTACAATCCGCCCGATGACTCCTTCCAAGCGCCGCATGGTCCTCGGGGTGGCCCTCGTCGGGGCCTTCGCCGGCATCTTCCTCGCCTACCTCTCTTCGCTCGTCCCGGCGACCCACGCCGACCACGACCACGGGATCCTGAACCTGGACGCCGGAGGCCATCTCGACGTGGAGACCCGCGACGGGAGGGGCCGCAACCTCGTCGGCGCGCCCGGAAAGGTCCTGGTCGTCCAGTTCATCGACCCCGACGACGGCGCCGCGGCGGAGGAGCTCCGAGAGCTATTCGCCTACCAGGAAACGCGCGGTGCGGATGCCTCGGCGGAGATCGTCGTTCTCGTGAAGACGGACTCCTTCGCCGCGCTCGATGCCTGGCTCGCGAAGAACGGGCTCGTGCCCCCCGTTCCCGCCTCCCTGACGGTCGACCCGGACGGGAAGACGACCCTGAAGTTCAACAACAAGAGGGCGCTCGAGACGATGTTCTTCGGTCCCGATGGAAAGCTCGCCTCGCAGGCGCGCGGCCGCCTCGACTGGAAGCTCGACGCCCGGCGCCGGATCGCCGAGGCGGGCTCCGGCGCGAGCATCGAGTAGGCGAAAAGCCCGCGGGATCGTCACGGGCAGCCTTCGCGCGCCCGGGTCGGTGTGCGCCATGCGGCCGCGACCAGAGCGGCCGCGGCGATCAGCAGCAGGGGATCGATCTCGAGGCGGAAGCGCATGTTCTCGAGGTTCTCGAAGAGGTTCCCGACGACGGTCACGTAGGCTGTGTTCCAGAGGACGAACAGCGCCAGCCCCGCCGCTGCGTCGCGGCGGCGGGAGTCGACGAAGGCGAGGACGGGTAGACCGCCGAGGACGAAGAGCACGAGCGCGCCTGTCAGGATGCAGGCTGGTCGGACCAGGAAGCGGCCACCCCCCGGCACCCGGACCGCGAAGTCCTCCCGAAGGAGGCCGAGCGCGGGCCGGAGAGCGGCCACGTTCGACGCGGAAACGGGCGTCAGAACGAGCGCCAGGTTGTCCGACGCGGGTCGGACGTACGAGGAGAGAGAGGACCGGAGGATCGTTGCGAGAAGCCCGGGATTCCGGGACAGGACCCGCTCGTATTCCCGCAGGTACTCGTTCGAGACGCCGATGTAGCCGATCCAGTTGTAGTTCGTCGTCCCGGTCGATTTCCGGAGCGCGTCGAGGACGGGGATACCCGTGGCCCGAAGGTCCAGGAAGGGGGCATAGACCTCGGCTTCTGCAAAAGGCTTCACGTCGCCGAACGGCGACGAGGATCCCGGTGGCCGCACGCGGCGCCCGGGTGCACCGGGAAAGGCCGCCTCGAGCTCGGCCACGGTGTAGGACTGGTTGTAGACGGCGTTGAAGAAGTTCATGCCCATCCAGGACGAGCTGCGCCAGGAACCGAACAGCAGCCCGTTCTTCACGGGCCAGACCAGGGCGCTGGCGAGGATCACGAGGCCGGCCACCAGAGTCCGGCGTCGGAACGGAAGGAAGAAGAAGGGGACCGCGAGGCAGGCCGCGATCCAAGGCGTGCCATACATGCTGCGCGTTGCGGAAACGGCGAGGAGCAGGGCTCCGTAGAGGACGAACCAGCGCAGTTTCCCGGTCCGGAGGAGCCGTTCGAGGCAAGCGGCCGCGAGGACCAGCGAGACCATGACGGGGTGCGTCGTGAAGAAGAGATTCTCGAAGAGGACGGCATCGGGGCTCGCGAGGCCGACGAGCAAGACGGCCGAGGCGAGCGACCTGCTACCGGACCAGACGTACACGAGGTGGAACGAGGCGACGTTCGCTGCAGCCCCGGAGGCGGCGTACAGGGCGCCGAAGAACGCCGCGGCGTGGGAGCCGAACAACGCGAGTCCCACCGCCGCCAGGGAATTCAGCGCCGGGGGCTGGGAGTGGAGGTTCAGGAGCGCTTCGAAGGGCCGCGAATGCAACTGCGCCGGGTCGAGGAACTGCCAGTAGACGAACAGCGGACCGACGTCGAAGCCTACCCCGACGGACCGCCAGACGACGCGCGCGAGAAGGGCGACGAGGGCGACCACGGCGTACGCGGACACCGGCAGGGGGGCGGCCATTCGCGAGGGAGCTCTCTGCACGTGGGTCCTCGCGGCGGGATTCTGAGGCAGCGCTACGGCCGTGTCATCCGAGCCCTGTCCATCGCCGCGGGGAGCGCGATTCCGCGGAACGCCGGTGGCTTACCGGATCGTCAGCGGGGGCGCCGTCAGGACACCCTGCCGGTCCGCGTCGATCTGCCGGAGGGCGGGCCGAATCGGCTCGAGTAGCCTGACGATCGAGGTGAAGGAGCTCTCGTCCTCCTCCTCGCCCGACAGCCTCGCGGCGAGCGTCTCGAACGGGTTCCTTTCCCTCGGGAAGACGGTGACTTTCACCTTCTCGTCCGCCGGGATCTTCGCGGCCGCCTTCGCCAGCTTCAGGGCCGTGGCGTAGCCCCCGAGCTCGTCGACGAGGCCGATCGCCTTCGCGTCCTCGCCGGTCCAGACGCGCCCCCTGGCGATCTCGAGGACCTTCTCCTTCGGGAGCTTGCGCCCGTCGGCGACCTTCGACGTGAAGTCCTCGTAGATCCGGTCGAGCCACGCGTTGAACCGGTCCCACTCCGCGGGCGAGAAGCTCCGCGAGGCGTTCCACATGTTCGCGTTCGCGCCGACCTCGACCTGGTCGAACGTCAGGCCGACCTTCTCCCACATCGCCGGCGTTACCATCTTCCCGGCGAGGACGCCGATCGACCCGGTGATCGTCCCCGGCTGGGCGACGATCTTGTCCGCCGGCATCGCCACGAAGTAGCCCCCCGAGGCCGCCACCTCACCCATCGAGATGACCACGGGCTTGCCCGCCTTCTTCGCGAGGACCACCTCCCGCCAGATCGTGTCGGAGGCGACGTAGGAGCCGCCGGGGCTGGAGACCCGGAAGAGGATCGCCGCGACGTCGTCGTCCTCGACGGCCGTCCGGATCGCCTTCGCCACCGTTTCCGAGCCCATCGTCTGGCCGCCCGTGAGAGGGTTGCCGCTGCTCTTCCCGCGCACGACGCCCCCGACGCCGAACACGAGGGCGATCGTCCGCTTCCCGACGGCGTTGGGCCGCCCCTGTTTCTTCAGGTAGGCCTGGAGGCCGAAGAACTTCGCGCCGGTGCCCCCCTTCGTTCTCAGCTTGTCGTGGACCTCGTCGCGGTAGGCGAGCCCGTCGACGAGCCGGGCCTCGAGGGCCTCGGGGCCGAGGAAGGGGCCCCGGTCGACGAGGGCGCGGACGTCTTCTTCCGACATCTTCCGCCCCTCGGCGATCCCCTTCACCATCTGCCCGTAGATCGACTCGATCAGCGCCTTCGTCGCCTCCCGGTGGGCGTCGGTGAACTTCGTCTCCGTGTACTGGTTCATCGCGTTCTTGAACTCGTGCCGCTGCCCGAACTCGGGCTTGACGCCGAGCTTGTCGAGGACGCCGCGCAGGAAGGGGCTCTCGCCCACGAGGCCGTTCAGGCCGACGTCGCCCGAGGGCTGGAGCCAGATCTCGTCGAACGCCGTGGCGAGGTAGTAGGGGCCGTTGCCGGGCCCGAACTCGCCGAACGTCTCCGAGTAGGCGACCGCGAACTTCTTCTTCGCCCGGAAGGCCTTCACGGCGTCTCGGATCTCCTGGATCTCGGCGACGCCGATCGGCGCGGCTCCGAGACGCGCGACGAGCCCGACGACGTGCGGGTCGTCCCCCGCCTTCTCGAGCGCGTCGACGACGTCGCGAAGCGTGAGCGCTCGCTCGCCTCCGAACGCGGCGAAGGGGTTGTCGGGCTGGGTCTCGGGAATCCCGCGCTCGAGGTCGAGCTCCAGGATCGCCTTCTTCGGAACGGACGGCTTCCCCATGCCGCTGACGAAGATGCCGGCCCCGACGAGGACGACGCCGAAAACGGCGATGACGAGAACGACGACGAGGAGACCTCTTCCGCCCTTGGTCATGAGACCCTCTTGGCCGCCAGGCTGATTCCCCGGCAGCGCGGTCGATTATCGTCCGCGGCTGGTGCGGAGCGCGGGAATCACACGGGTGACGGAGCCGTTGGGGGGGCGATGGGGCGATACGAGGAGCTGATGGACGCGTTCGCGACGTGCCGGGAGACGGCCGAACTGCGTCCGTTGACGCTCGGGGAGGCGTTCTCGAGCCTGAAGGAGTCGGGCTTCGTCTTCGTCTGCGTCCTCCAGGCGCTGCCATTCCTGCAGCCGGTGGCACTCGGCCCCGTCTCGACGGCCCTCGGCCTCTCGCTCGCGATCCTCGGCTGGCAGATGGCGCGGGGCCGCCCTTCGCCCTGGCTTCCGGCGAAGGTGGCGGGCTGGGCGCCCGGTCCTGCCGCCTGGCGGAGGCTGTTCGGGGTCGCCACGAAGGTCCTCGGCTTCTGCCGGCGCTTCACGCGACGCCGGCGGACGGAGTGGGTGACCGGAGAGAGGGGGCGCCGCGTCGGCGGTGTCATGATCGCCTCGGCTGGGCTCCTCATCGCGCTGCCTTTCGCAGGAATCCCCTTCAGCAACGCGCTCCCGGCCATGACCGTCGTCTTCGTCGCCCTCGGCGAGCTCGAGGAGGACGGGCTCATGCTCGTGGCGGCGATGTGCGCGCTCGTCCTGACCGTCCTCTACTTCGCCGCGCTCGTGGTCCTCCTCGTCTGGGCGGGGGGAGCGGCTTTCGAGAGGCTGGGCTTCTGACGGTAGCTCCCGAGCTCTCCGTCGTCGTCGTCGTCGGTCCCCTCCGCGGGAGGGCGGCGCCGTGCCTCGCGTCACTCGATGCGCAAGGGCTCGGGGAGCGGCTGGAGGTCCTTCTCGTCGATCTCGGCCCGGAGGGGGCCGAGCCGGTCCGCGGGTCGGAGAAACCGGAGGTTCGGGTCCTGAGGTTCCCGCCCGGTACGACGTTCTCGGCATCCCGTGCCGCCGCCGTGGCGAAGGCCAGCGCCCCGGTCGTCGCATTTCTCGAGGAGCACACGCGCGTGCGTGCCGGCTGGGCCGAAGCGGTCCTCGGAGCGTTCCGGGATCCCGGCGTCACGGGTGTGGGGTGGGGCGTCGTCTGCGCGAACCCGGGCGTCGGGAAGGCCGACGTCATCGGGCTCCTGAGCTACGGCCTCTTCGAGCCACCCCTTGCCTGCGGGGAGACCCGGCTCCTCCCGGGGCACAACGCGGGCTTCCGGAAAGACGCCCTCCTCTCGTTCGGCGACGAGCTGCCGCGCCTCCTCGCGTGCGACCTCGTCCTCCACGAGCGGATGCTCCGCGAGGGTCGCCGGTTCGTCCTGGCGACGGACGCCGTCATGGAACATCTCAACGAGACGACGCTCGCCAGCATCGGGCTCGGCGTGGAGCTCTTCTACCGGATCTACGGACCGCTCCGGGCGTCCGAGGGACGGTGGGGCCCCGGCCGCCGGGCGCTGTACGTGGCCGCCACGCCCCTCATTCCGCTCTACGCGCTCCTCCTCGCGGTGCGGAGGTACCGGAGGAGCCGGCCCGAGCGGGCGCGCCTTCTTCTCCGCAACGCGCCGTTCGTCTACGCCGTCCACCTCCGCGCAGCGTGGGGGCAGGCGCACGGGCTCCTGTTCGGGCCTGGCGACGCGGAAGCCCGTTTCACCGTCTACGAGCTGACGGAGCCGCGCGAGGCGCCGAGAAGCGCTTCCGCGTAACCCTTCGACTCTCCCAGGATCGACGCGCTGAAGCCGAGGACGACGACCGGGAGCGTCGACAGGAAGGTGCCGAGCTCGCCGCCGCGAGCGGCATGCCGGGCACAGCGGGCGACGTTCGAGACGACGCGCAGAGGAAGGATGCTCCCGAGGAGCAGCGCGAGGAGCAGGGGCTTCCTGCCGCGCATCCAGCTCCCGCGGAGCTGCCCGTAGCGAATTCCGCGGAACCAGCGTTCGCGGACGAACGAACGCACGGTCTCGAGGTGGTGGTGTTCGACGACGGCGCGCGGCTCGAAGAGGAGCGTCCGTCCCGCCTCGAGGAGGTCGCGGCTGAGGGTCGTATCCCCCATCAGCATGTCTCCGTGGAAGCGGCCGGTCTCCTCGAACAGGGCCCGCGCAAGCAGCATGTTCGCGGTGGGGCTCATGTCGACGGGGCGGCGTTCTCCGCCGGGAAGCCACTTGCTGAACTTGCAGAGGTGAATGCCGCGGTCGAGCCACCTGGATCCGTGGCAGGCGAGCGCGCCCACGACGACGTCCCCGGTCTCGCCGTGCGCGGCGACGAGCCGCTCGAGCCAGTCGGGTGCGGCATAGACGTCGGGGTCGGTGAAGACGAGAAGCCGTCCGCGGGAACGATCGACTCCCGCGTTGCGGGCGGCCTGGGGGAGGAGCCGCCCGGCACTCCGGACGTAGACGAGCGGCTCGTACCGGAGGGCCACGATGCGCTCGCACGCCTCGGTTGGCCCGCTGTCGACGAGGATCGTCTCGAAGTCCCGGAAAGTCTGCCGTGAGAGTGCGTCGAGAAAGCTCTCGAGGGTCGCTTCGGAGAGATAGACGGCGACGACGACCGAAACGTCCGGGAGGCGGTTCACGGCGGGGAGGATCCCGAATCCGCTCCGGTGCCGGCGAGCGCATCGGCCCCCCCCGTTCGGTTCCTGAAGAACGCCAGGAGCGCGATGGCCGCCGCGGCTCCGCCGGTCGTGGCCGCGAGTAGCAGGGAGACGAGGGGTGCGGGGCTCAGCACCTGAAGGGCGGTCGCGCCCACGCCGAGGGAAGCTGCCGCGAGGAGAGCCGGTCCGGCGACCGCGGGAAGGAAGGGGCGGAAGGAGCGCGAGCGGAAGACGAAGCGATGGAGGAGCAGGCCGCGCAGAAGAGAGGAGCCGAGGAGGGCGAGGGCGGCGCCCTCCCCTCCGTAGGGCGGGACGAGCGCCGCGAGGAGGGCCACGAGCGCCGCGATGCCGGCGACTCCGGCACGCAGGACGTCCCCGGGGCGCCGTTCGGCGACGAGGACGAGGTCGAGGTAGTCGAAGAACGACGACAGGAAGCTCGCGAGGGCGAGAAGACGCAGGGCCGGGGCGGCCGCCTCGTACGCCGGACCGAAGAGGAGGCCGAGGAGCGGCGCGGGAGCGAGGAGGCAGACGGCGAGGATGGGCCAGACGAGGGCGAAGGCGAAGCGGCGGGTCGAGACGTGGAGCGAGGCGATACGGCTCCCCTCGCCCCGCGCGACGGCGGCGGACGCCGACGGGAGATAGCCGTGGGAGGAGGCCTGCCGGACGAGGTCGAGGACGCGCGTCAGGCCCCGCGCGATTCCGTAGAGCCCGACGACGACGGGAGGAGCGAGGGCGCCGAGGACGACGACGTCGAGCCAGAGCGCCGCCTGGGACAGGACCTCCGTCGCCGCATACGGGCGCAGGACCGGCAGGAGGGGCTCCGTGGGAGTGCCGGATCCGGCCGAGAGCCACCCCTTCGCCGCGACGTAACCGACAAAGAGGAGCTCCGCCGCCAGGGAGCCCGCGGCGAACCCGGCGGCGACGCCGAAGGACGTCGGCTCGGCGGCGAGGAACGCGGCTCCGACGCCCACGACGCGGAGGACGCCGCCCCCGGTGTCCCGGAAGAGCGCGCGTCCGAGGGAGTCCCCGAATCCTCGCGACACGCCGAGTGCGGCGCTTCCGGACGCGAGTCCGAGCGCGACGGGGGCCATCGGAAGGAGGACGCTGTCGAGGCCGGGCTGGCCGAGGACGATCGCGAGCGGCCCCGCGAGAGCGGCGAGCAGCGCAGCCGCGAGGGTTCCCGCCGCCAGGGCGAGGAGCTGGGCCCGTCGCGCGAGTCCCCGCGCACCCTCCTCGTCGCCCCGGGCGCGGCGTTCGGCCACCCCCTGGGCCACGGCGGGGTTCGTGCCGAGGCCCGCGATCGAGCCGACCGGCGTGACGATGGCGATGGCGAGGAGGACGAGCCCCAGCGCGGAGGGCTCGAGGGCGCGCGCCATGAGGACGCGCAGGACGAGGCTCCCGACGAGGGCGGCGCCGCCCCCCGCGAGGACCGAAACCGTGGAGACGAGGATGGCGCGGCGCGCGCCGGGGCCGGGCGGCACGGTCCGAGGGTAACCTCCGGCACGCCCGCGCGAAAGCTGCTCCCTCCTTCTCCAGGAGCTTCGCGGCGTGCGAGACTCCCCGGCAACGATTCCAGGAAGATCCCCCGCCCGAAAGGAGGCCGCATGACCTGCGCCCGCTGGATGACCCTCCCCGTCCTCGCTCTGTTCCTCGCCTCTCCCGCCGCCGCTCAGGAGGCGAAAGGCCCGGCGAAGGAGACGAAGCCGGCTGCCCAGCCCGCGGCCGCACCGGGCCAGGAGGAGATGATGAAGACCTGGGCGGCCTTCATGACTCCGGGCGAGCCGCACGCGCGCCTCGCGAAGCTCGCGGGCTCCTGGACCGTGAAGACGAAGTCGTGGATGGACCCGGCTCAGCCTCCGGAGGAGACGACGGGGACGTGCGAGTTCCGGATGGTCCTCGGTGGCCGGTACCTCGAGCAGCGGTTCGAAGGGACGGCGATGGGCCAGCCCTTCTCCGGCATCGGCTACACCGGCTTCGACAACGTGAAGAAGAAGTACGAGGCGTACTGGATCGACTCCATGGGCACCGGCATGCTCGTGCTGGCGGGGACCCGCGACAAGACCGGGAAGAAGACCGTCTACACCGGCTCGATGGTCGACCCGACGAACGGGAAGAAGGTAGCCCTCCGGACCGTCGACACCGAGGTCGACGACGACACCCTCCTTTTCGAGATGTGGATGTCGGGTCCGGACGGGAAGATGGCGAAGTCGATGGAGATGACCTACACGCGCAAGAAGTAGGCGGCGCGAGCCGTCCCTGGTCCCGTCCGCGCCCAGGGACGCGGGCGGGACCGTCTGCCGGCGCTCAGGGGGCGACCATCGCCTCCCAGACGGCGCGCGACATCTTCCGTGTCGTCTCGACGACCCGTTTCCGCCCTTCCTCGCTGGCGCCGAAGTCCGTCGCGAGGAGGACGAGAACGTACGCGCGCCCGTCGGGGAGCCTCACGAAGGCCGCGTCGTGCTGCACCTTCGAGATGCTCCCGGTCTTGTGCGCCACGACCGCGCCCGCCTGCTTCGGAATGCCGGCCGGGATCTGGTCGTTGAACTCCTGCGCGGCGAGGATCTCGAACGCGAGCCGGCGCGCCTCCACGGAGAGCTTCGGCGACCTCACGGCCGCCTCCATCAGCGTCGCCATCCCCTCGGCGTCGGTCTCGTTGGACATCCCCGCCTCGAAGGCCTTCGTGTCCTCCACCATCCGCCGGACCTTCACGCCCGGTGCGCCGAGGGCGTCGACGAAGGCCTGGACGTCTCTCGGCGGGCACTGGCCGAGCATCAGGTTCGTCGCGACGTTCGAGGAGCGGACGATCATCTCCCGCATGAGGAAATCGAGCCGGGCCGGCTGCGTCAGGTAGGGCGCGAGCCGGCCGTCGCTCGCGGGATCCATCTCGACGCGGAAGGGTGAGCCGTCGACCGCGCTCGAGAAGCAGTCGACGACGGGGACGCCCGTCGACAGGGAAAGCGTCTTCTCGTCGACGCGCCTGAGCGCCTCGAGGAGGACGGCCGTCTTCATCGTGCTCGCCGCGTGCATCGTCGCCGTGGCGTTGCGTTTCACGGTGCCGCCCGTCTGCAGGTCCTTCACGACGATTCCGAACGTCGCCTTCTCCCCCGCGGCGAGCGCGTCGAGGACCTCGCCGAGCGCTTCGGCCTTCGCCTGCGTCAGGCCGGAGGGTCGGGGAGCGCCGGGCAGTGCGGCGAGGCGCCGGGCGTAGCGGAACCGCGGGGCCATCCGCTCGCTCGCCCAGGGCATCTCCTGGGTCGAGGGGACGCCGTGGCTCGTCGCCTGCAGGACGTTCCCCTCGGCCGTCCAGAAGCCGACGTGGTCGATCTTCGTCTCCGTTCCGAAGAAGACGAGGTCGCCCGGCGCGAGCTCCTCGAAGCGGACCGGGACGAGCTGCGGGTCGCGGAAGCACATCTCCGAGCTGTTGCGCATGAGGAGGACCCCGTGCTGCTCGAGGACCCTCCAGACGAGGCCGGAGCAGTCGAAACCCAAGGGCGTCGTCCCGCCCCAGGTGTAGGGGGCGCCGAGGAAGCGCCTCGCCATCGCGAGCCAGGAGGCGGGGTCGAGGACGGGCGGCGTCTCGCGCGTCCGTTCCGTCGCGACGTCCTCGCCGGCGACATAGCCGGTCTGCCCGTCGGGCAGGACGACCTCCCGCCAGACGTACCCGTCCTTCTCGAGCGTTCGGAGCCCTCCGAGACGTGCCCCGAGCGGCACCGTCACGAGCGGCGCGGAGGTCATGAAGCCGGGATCGCGGTAGACGTGCGCGAGGTTCGAGGTCACCTCGAGCCTCTCGGTGGACGGGTCGGCGAGGCCGGGCCGCGCGGCCGTCGTCTCGATCCAGCCCCGCGAGCCGGAGCGGGTCCTGACGAACACGAAGCGCCCCTCGGCGCGCGAGGTCTCGACCGCCTCGCCGAGAATCGCCTGGTCCTCGACGGGAGCTGCCGCCTCGGGGCGGGCGAGGACGTTGGCGACCGGGACGAGGACGACGGCGGCCGAGGGGAACGCAGGGGCCGCCGCCGGCTGGCTGGCGGCGGGGAGGGAGAGGAGCAGGGCGAGGGGAACGGCTCGGAGAAACCGAGGCGCGCTGGGAGGGCTCATCGTGATCATAATCGTCGCATAAGTATAGACCATCATTTCCGCCTTTGTGGCAAGCGAATTTTCAGCATCTCTGGTGGCGCCGGCTTGACTGCGGAGGCATTTCCACGGGATTCAATCGTCCCGATTCGGTCCACCGCCTCCTGCAAGTGAGAGGGGCTGAGGTGGCTGTAACGGGCGGTCATGGCGATGTTGGTATGCCCGAGGAGTTCGCCGACGGTCCGGAGCGGGACTCCGTCCATGACCAGCCAGGAGGCGAACGAGTGCCGGAGGCTGTGGACGCTGAGGCTCTTCCGGAGGCGGGCGCGGTCCCGGCCTCGGTAAAAGGCGAGCTGGATGCCCGACGATTCCCAGGGGGTGCCGTCCGGGCGGGTGAAGACGTAGGCCGCCGGGGTGCCTCGGGGCAGGGCTTCGAGGACGGCACGGAGCGGCGCCGAGATTCGGAGGCCGGTGAGGGAGTCGGTCTTCCGTCGTTCGATGGTCAGCTTTCCCGCGTCTAGGTCAACGTCCTTCCATCGAAGGTTCGTGATCTCGCCGAGACGGGCGCCGGTGTAAAGGAGGGCGCGGATAGCCGGGATGGCGGGAGCCGTCGGGGCCTGCACTTTCGCTTTCCCGGTTCGTGGCGGGGGCGGTTGGGCCAGGGCCTCAAGTAGAGCGGCCCATTCGTCCGTCGAGAGGAAGTCGATCCGGCCCTGCGGCGCTCGGAGCGGTGACACCGTGCCGGGTGGCATCGGGTGACGCTCGATCCACTCCCACTTGACCAGTGCAGTGAACAGAGCGGAGAGGATGTGGAGCTCCCGGTTGATGGTGGAGGGCTTCGCCTTCTCGTCGTGGCGCGCCTTCTGGTAGTCGAGAAGGTCGGAGGGGCGGAGGCTGTTGATGCGTCGCCGGCCGAGAAGGCGAATCATGTTCGCGTCGGCGGTCGAGGCGATCCCTCGGGCGGTCGAGGCGGCCCAGGTGGGCGTCTTAACCTTGATGTACTCGGCGAACGCTTCGGCGACGGTGAGATCCCGTGGGACGGTCCGGCCGCGACGGTTGGCGGCCTTCGATAGCCGGAGCTTGTACTGCCTGTCTGCCTCGGCGAACGTTAGATGCGCGGGGAGGGTCTCCATGACTCGCCGGCCGGTCCGGGTTCCGTCGGCGTAATACCGGATACGCCATTTCCCGTTCGGCATTCTCTTCAGCGTCAACGGGGCTCCTTCCTTTGCTCCGGGCGTAGCGTAGCGCGGAAGCGGCGCTATGCCTTGGGGCGGCGTTCCTCCGCGTCGAGACGCCGTTCCTGGCGCAGCACTTCGGCGAGCCAGTCGCGGCACGCGGGGCACGTCTCCGGGGTCACGCCGAGAAGGTCGGTCACTCCGGGGCACGCGGGATCGTGGCCGGCCAGGAGGTGCGGCCGGAGGGCGAGGAGTCGATCCCAGAGGCGGCGCTCGTCGGGCATCAACGGCACAGTGACTTCAAGCCATCCGCCGATTCCGTGCGGGATGAGCACGGTCGCGCATCCTCGTTTCGGGTGTGATTACGTCCAGTGGGCGGGCTTGGTAATGGGCGGCCCGCCCGAGGTGGGTGTGATAACGGCGGGGAACTGAGCGGCGCGCAGGTGTGCTTCGCCGAGGACGAGCGATGTCGCAGCCGCCTGCTTCAGGTCGTTAGAGAACCGTTCGGGCGGAAACAGGACGAGGACACGCTTTGCCGGGAATAGGGCCGTCAGGTGTCGCAGGGGAGGGACAAGGTCCGAATCACCCGAGATTAGGAACGCCGTGTCGAAGCTGTCCTGGTAGGCATCGACCAGGATCTCGGTAGCGATGTTCACGTCCGTCATCTTTTCCGACGGGACTAAAGTCTTGGAGTTACATCGCTTGCAGGTCAGCGTCTTGTCCTTGTACTTCCCTTCGCGAATCGACACGCCCGGCCGTGTGCGAAGCGCGTCGATGTAGGCGTCCTGCCTGCTCTTCTTGTCGGATGGGCCGGAAATTCTAGAAGTGAAGTACTTCGTCGCTACAAGTACTTGATAGTCACGCAGATAGCCGTTGGCGAGCTTTTCAATGTCGAGCCAGTAGTAGCGGCGCCATCCCTTGTCACGCATCCCAAAGTAGAGATTGAATCCATCGATATAGGCGATCACACGCGATTTCACGGATGAAGCATGGGTTGACATTCGTTGCCGCCGATCCGATATTACCGGTTAGCACATCCCCGGCGATTCAACCCGCCGGACCTACCCGGTCGAAAGGCCGGGTTTTCTCGTCTTATGAGCTGCACGGCTCATTCCGACATCGATTGAATTCGCTGCCATTGAGCTGATCTGTCGCCGGCTCTGGCATCCATGTTGTGGCGCGACGCGCGCCGCCATGTCCATATCGGTCGCGCCCGATTGCATCGCGTCCGAATCGGGAATTAAACGCACGTCACAGAAGCGCAGAGAGCATTCTGGGACTAGCGAACGTGCGCTGCAGATCCTGCATCGATTTGCACCGGCTATGCCGTACCAGAGGCCACCTTTTGAATCTGGCGCGGGCTGCTGAGGCGGCGTCGGAGGAGGGCACGGGCCTTCTGCTCGATCTGCCGGACCCGCTCCGGCCCGAGGCCGACGGCGGCGCCGATCTCGCCGAGGGTCTGCTCCTCGCCTGCGAGGCCGTACCGTCTGACGAGGATCTCTCTCTCGCGCGGGGTGAGGCGGGCCAGCTCTTCGAGGACCCTGCCGACGAGGACGCCGGTCCCGTCGTGCGGGTCAACGCTCGGGATGTCCGGCCTCTCGCGCTCCTCTCCGTCGTCCGTGAGGACGTAGAGACGGACCTCGCGCCGGCCGCGCTGCCTGCGGGCCTCCTTCCGGCAGGCTCCGAGGATGTGCGGGTGCAAGTAGGTTGCCGGGGTGCAGCCGCGCGCGGGATCAAAGCCGGGGCACGCCTTGACGACGGCGAGGACGGCGGCGCCGAGGACGGCCTCCGGGTCCGGCACGGGGCCTACGCGGCGGGCGAGGTGGTAGGCCAGGCCGAGATGCTCTACCGGATCGAGCGCCACCTAAGCGGCGCCTCCCGTCGTCTCGGCCCACTTCACGGGGAGGACCCGCCCGACGGAGGCCGATCCGATGACGGCGCGGAACGCGGGCAGGGTCGCCGTCCGGAGGAGGTCGGTCCCTTCGTAGCCTGTCTGGTCGGCGCGTAGCGGGCGCTGCCGTGCGGCCTGTAGCTGCTGCTCGAATTCAACGGCGAGGGGGACCGGGGCTACCTTGAACAGGTCTTTCCGCCGGAGGAGAGAGACGCATTCGAGGAGCTGTTGCCAGGGAATGCGGCCGATGCCTCGGACCCTGCTCCGGTTCTCGTCCTGCGAGACGAGGAGAAATTCCGCCGGGAGCTTCATCCGTCCGACCCGGCTCCTGGGCCATGCCTCCATGAGGGCGCGGCCGTGGACGTAGCTGGAGCAGTCGAAAACGAAAGCCGCGTCTCGGTCCCATTCGTCTCCTCGGTCTAGCCGGCGGTAGTAGCGGTCAATCGGCACGGCGAGATCCGCTCCGGCTCGCTCCCGTTCGAGGGCGACGACGGCGCCTCCCGGCCACGGTCCAGCGTGCGGCCCGAGGTTCCGCTTGATGACGGCGTGCGTGATCGTCTCGCCGGCGTCGTCGATTCCGATTCCGACGAGATAGGTGGCGGTGTGGAAGCTCATAACGCGGTTCTCCTGAGCGGCGAGAGGCCGCCGATGCCTTGACGGTTGCGGGTGATGCGGTGGAGCCAAAGTGCGAGGGCGACGGCGTCAACGGTGTCGTCGTGATCGGAGACCCGCTCGGCCTCCCATCGGACGGCGCCGGCGTCGTCGCGCTTCGCGCGGAAGGTGTCGAGCTCGCGGAGGAGGATGTTCCCGTTCGGCAGGGTCGCCGGCACGCGGAGGCGGCCCGAGGAAACGGCGTCGACGAGGACGGCGACCAGGTCCCTCTTGCTGACGAGAATCCGGCCGTCCCTGAGCTGCTTCGGTGGCTTCGTCGAAGCTCGGGTGACGGCGCCGTAGAGAGGCACCTCGGCGGGGAGGTTCCGGGCGAGAAGTTGGAGGACCTGTCGGCCTCCTTCGGCTGAGGCGTCGACGATGACGGGCGCGCCTCTCAGTGCGGGGTGCTCCGTGAGGCGTAGGGTCCTCTCGATGGCGTCG
>Ga0209573_1000564_pt1 | contig 75379 bp, 77 predicted proteins | sample TNRBio252014_DNA_FD_185870 | JGI IMG/M metagenome (GOLD analysis project Ga0209573, IMG submission 185870) | Wastewater treatment Type I Accumulibacter community from EBPR Bioreactor in Madison, WI, USA - TNR Reactor_6/25/2014_ DNA (SPAdes)... | ecosystem: Engineered > Bioreactor > EBPR >...
TCGGGACCGACCCAAACCTCCGCTCGCATCCGACCGCCCCGCAAGCGACGTCGTTAACGACGTCCGTAACGACGCATCTTCGCAGAACCATCTCAGCACAAGAAGGCGGCCCAGATCGGCCGGTTACACACGGCCGGCAGGCACGTGCCGGAAAAGGAAGTGTCGGTGATTGGGTTGGACAAGGGAACGCTGGCGCCCGTCTGGACGGGGCGGCCTTAGAGCAATATCCGATCAAGCGGAATCGCTTGATCGGATTTACTTGCTCTAAAAATCAAATAGTTAGAGCACGACCGCTTGATCAGATCGGTTCGATCTGATCAAACCGCGCTCTAGGGCCAGGGCAAATAGGCGACCGCACGTCAGCGCGGCCGCGGTCTGCGGCGTCGCGATGACGATGCGGCCAATCTGGCGAGCCGCGCCGGGAGCTATCGCTTCCAGATGTCGTGATCGATGCCCTCGCCCAGCTCGGGGTAGTCGCGGGCGTGGAACACCGGCTCCTGGCCTGCCTTGCGCTGGGCGAAGTAGTCCCGCGTCAGCTTCGCCACCGTCGAGGACAGGAGCACGATGGCGATCAGGTTGATCGTCGCCATCAGGCCCATCGAGGCATCGGCGGTATCGAAGACCGTCGCCACCGTCTGGATCGAGCCCCACACCACCATCGCCAGCGCCAGAACCCGCAGCACGATCAGGCCCGTCAGGTGCCCGTGTCCAAGATACGCGATCGCGTTCTCGGCGTACGAATAGTTGCCGATGATGGAGGTGAAGGCGAAGAAGAGGATGGCGAGCGCAATGAAGTACTTGCCGAATTCGCCGAAGTGCACGGTCAGCGCCGCCTGGGTGAGCTGGGTGCCGGTGACGCCCGAGCCCGGTTCGAGCGCACCGGACAGCAGGATCATCACCGCGGTCGCGCTGCACACCAGGATGGTGTCGATGAAGACGCCGAGCGCCTGGACGAAGCCCTGCGAGGACGGATGGTGCGGATCGGGCGTGGCACAGGCGGCGATGTTGGGCGCCGAGCCCATGCCGGCTTCGTTGGAGAACAGGCCGCGCTTGACCCCGTTCAGCATCGCTGCCGCAATCCCGCCGGCGATGCCGCCTGCCGCCTCCTGCAGGCCGAACGCGCTGCTGATGATCATGGCAATGACGCCCGGAACGGCGGCGATGTTGGTGATCACCACGTAGATTGCCGCGAGCAGGTAGGCGATGGCCATGAACGGGACGACGAATTCCGCGACGCGGGCGATCTGGCGCAGGCCGCCGAAGATGATGATTCCCGCCGCCGCCGCGATCGCGAGGCCCACAACCACCTTCGGCACCCCGAACGCGCCCTGCATCGCTTCGGCGATCGAATTCGCCTGCACTGCGTTGAAGACGAGGCCGAACGACAGGATCAGGCAGACGGAAAAGACCGCGCCTGCCCACGGTGCCTTCAGGCCCTTGGCGATGTAGAAGGCAGGGCCGCCGCGATACTGGCCCTGGTCGTCGGTGACCTTGTAGAGCTGGGCGAGCGTGCTCTCTGAATACGCGGTCGCCATGCCCACCAGTGCCACCATCCACATCCAGAAGATCGCCCCCGGTCCGCCCAGATAGAGGGCAACCGCGACGCCGGCGAGGTTGCCGGTGCCGACGCGCGAGGCAAGGCTGACCGTGAGTGCCTGAAACGGCGAGATGCCGGCCCGATCCGCGCTCCGCGATCCGCTGATGACGCGGAACAGCTCACCGAAGTGAATGATCTGCGGAAATCCCAGGCGAAGCGTGAAATACAAGCCCACGGCCAGCAGACCGTAGATGAGGATGTAGCCCCAGAAGATCGTGTTCAGAAATCCGATGACCGCGTCCATGCCGACCTCGCCTCGTTCGGTCTCCCCGTGCCGGAAACAGCGACCGCAGGATTATCTCGCCGGGCCGACCTGAGCGGCGCAGTCCGGCGGGCTTCTGCGGAATTTGCTTCGCCCGGTTGCAGGCAAAGCAGGATTGGTGACGTCCGGTTCAAAGGAACTGTAAATGCGAAGCACCTTCCATGCCACATATGCCGACCAGGTACGAACCAAATGGGTTGCATGGTGAACGGGCCTGAACCGGAGACACGATCCCGTCGTTGCGTGCCTAGCCGTCCGCGTCTTCCGCCAGGTGGCCGACACAGCAAGCGTAGCCCGTATGAAGCGAAGCGCAATACGGGTTTACCTGCCGTGGTGCATCCCGCATTCCGCTTCGCTGCATGCGGGCTACGGGTCTACGGGTCGCAATGCGCAGGACACCGGACATTGCCGACACCGTTCCTCAAGTCGACGCGTTTGGGATAAACCAGACGATCCCTCGCACCGCCCGCGTATCGTACGATCCTCGCCCCCCCCCGCACCCTGTGCCCGCTGCCCAGGCTCACGCCGCCGGAATTGGCACGGGTGCGCGGCGCAAGACGGTGTCCGTGGAAACGACCGCCCTGCGCCCGGCGACCGCTTTGCGCCCGGCGACCGGCTGGGGGTCGGCAGTCGACGGACCGTGCGCGTGCGGTGCCCCCGCCGTTCGGCGGGTTGATCGCGCCGCCGCCGGCGCCGAGAGTGGGGGAGCGGCGGGGGGACGTGCGCCCGCTCTCCAAGGCTTCGGGTGGCGGCTTCGGGTCCGGGGACGGTTCCGGGGACGGCCCCGGGGATCGCCCGGCCGCAAAATGACGACAAATGACGACTTTTGACGACAGATGACGACACGCCGACGACCGGAATGACGACATTTGACGACATCGGGAATGCCGGTCGATCAAGGGATTGGCGGCGGTTTTGACGACAGATGACGACAAATGACGACAGTTTTCGAGATGGCGGTGCGATGTCGGCCCCACCGTGACGGCCCTGGCGGCGGCGGACAATGCCCGGCCATGGACGGCTTCGCCGTCGGCTCCCGGTGACGGAAGGCCGGCGCCCGGACGGTTACAGGATGAACTTGGTCAGGTCGGCGTTCTTCGCCAGCTCGCCCACCCGGGCGCGCACGTCCTCGGCGGTGATCGTGATCGTCTCGCCCGACCGCTCGGAGGCCGAGAAGCTGATCTCCTCCACCAGCTTCTCCATCACCGTCTGCAGGCGGCGCGCACCGATGTTCTCGACGCCGGAGTTGATCTCGGCCGCGAGCGTCGCGATCTCGTCGATCGCCTCGGAGGTGAAGTCGAGGCTCACCTCCTCCGTCGCCATCAGCGCCTTGTACTGCTTGATCAGGCTCGCCTCGGGCTCGGTGAGGATGCGCACGAAGTCGTCCCGAGTCAGCGCCTTGAGCTCGACCCGGATCGGCAGCCGGCCCTGCAGTTCCGGCAGCATGTCGGACGGCTTGGCGATGTGGAAGGCGCCGGACGCGATGAACAGGATGTGGTCGGTCTTCACGTTGCCGCGCTTGGTCGCCACGATCGTGCCCTCGATCAGCGGCAGCAGATCCCGCTGCACGCCTTCGCGGCTGACGTCGGCGCCGATCCGCTCGGACCGGGCGGTGATCTTGTCGATCTCGTCGAGGAAGACGATACCCTGGTTCTCCACCGCCTCGATGGCGTCCTTGACCACCCGCTCCTCGTCCAGCAGCTTGTCCGCCTCCTCGGCGACGAGGACGGCGTGCGACTGGGCGACGGTCATCCGCTTCGTCTTCTTCGGCCCGCCGCCGAAGGCCTTGGAGAACATCTCCGAGATGTTCAGCATGCCCATCTGCGAGCCGGGCATCCCCGGAATGTCGAACGTGGGGAGCTGCATGCCGGATGCGTCGGAGACGGTGATCTCCACCTCCTTTTCGTCCAGCTCACCGGCGCGCAGCATGCGCCGGAACTTCTCCCGGGTATCCGCGCCGGCGTTCTCGCCCACCAGCGCCGTCAGCACCCGTTCCTCGGCGGCGAGCTCGGCGCGGGCGGAAACCTGCCTGCGCATCGCCTCGCGGGTCATGTGCACGGCGATCTCGACCAGGTCGCGGATGATCTGCTCCACGTCCCGGCCGACGTAGCCGATCTCGGTGAACTTGGTCGCCTCCACCTTGAGGAACGGCGCCTGCGCCAGGTTGGCGAGCCGGCGCGCGATCTCGGTCTTGCCGACGCCGGTGGGCCCGATCATCAGGATGTTCTTCGGCAGCACCTCCTGGCGCATGCCGTCCTGCAGCTGCTGGCGGCGCCAGCGGTTGCGCAGCGCGATCGCGACCGCCCGCTTGGCGTCGTTCTGGCCGACGATGTGCCGGTCGAGTTCCGAGACGATCTCGCGTGGCGTGAAGCTGGTCATAGCGCCTCGACGAGGATGTTGCGGTTGGTGAACACGCAGATGTCGGCGGCGATGCCCAGCGCTCGCCTTGCGATCGCCTCGGCGTCCAGGTCGTCGCGGTCGATCATGGCGCGCGCCGCCGCCAGCGCGAAGGACCCGCCCGAGCCGATGCCGATCAGCCCGTCCTCCGGCTCCAGCACGTCGCCCGAGCCGGTCAGCACCAGGCTGACCTTGGCGTCGGCCACCGCCATCATCGCTTCCAGGCGACGCAGGTAGCGGTCGGTCCGCCAGTCCTTGGCCAGCTCGACGCAGGCGCGGGTGAGCTGCTTCGGGTACTGCTCCAGCTTGCCCTCCAGCCGCTCGAACAGCGTGAACGCGTCCGCGGTGGCGCCTGCGAAGCCGGCGATCACCGAACCGTCGCCCAGGCGACGGACCTTGCGCGCATTCGACTTGATCACCGTGTTGCCGAGGCTGACCTGGCCGTCGCCGGCGACGACGACGCTGCCGCCCTTGCGCACGGCGAGAATCGTCGTCCCGTGCCAGTCCCGCCCGTTGTCCGTCGTCATCGCCGCCAAGTCAGGTTCGTGAGGGGGCGCGCGGCCGTCACGGGCGCTCGCCGAACCTGCGCGATGTATGATGATCCCTCCGCAGGGTCAAGTTCCGCCGTGCGCCGGAAAGTGACCCGGCGCGGGCGGTGAGCCGGGGCGCGGCCGGATGGCGCAGCACTCCCCTTCCTGCTATAAGCCCGCCTCACGGAAGCGAGGTGCGATGCGTCGGGCAACGGTCGAGCGGCGAACGAAGGAAACGGAGGTGGCCGCCACGGTCGATCTGGACGGCACCGGCCGCTACGGGATCGCCACCGGCATCGGCTTCCTCGACCACATGCTGGAACAGTTCTCCCGCCACAGCCTGATCGACGTGGACATCCGCGTCGCCGGCGACCTGCATGTGGACGCCCACCACACCACCGAGGATGCGGCCATCGTGCTCGGCCAGGCGGTGGCGCGGGCGCTCGGCGACCGGCGGGGGATCCGCCGCTTCGGCGAGGCGCTGTCGGCGATGGACGAGGTGCTGACGCGGGTGGTGGCCGATGCCTGCGACCGGCCGTTCGTGGTCTGGAAGGTCGCCTTCACCCAGCCGCGCCTCGGCGACCTGGACACCGAGCTGGTGGGCCACTGGTTCCATTCCTTCGCCCAGAACGCCGGGTTGACGCTGCACGTGGAAACGCTGTACGGCATCAACAATCATCATATCTGCGAGTCGTGCTTCAAGGGACTGGCTCGGGCACTGCGGCAGGCGATCGAGATCGACCCGCGCAAGCAGGATGCCGTGCCCTCGACCAAAGGCGTGCTCGGGGGTTCACTGTGAGGAGCTGCGGCTGACCCCGATGCGCGTCTACACCGTGCACATGCGCAGGCCGACACTCGAGCCCGACCGGGACATCCGCCTGGTGAAGGACGGCTTCAACTGGCCGGCGTTCCTCTTCTCTGTCGTCTGGGCCCTGTGGTGCCGGCTGTGGCTGGTCGCGGCCATTCTGCTGGCCGCTGAAACCGCGATCGGCAGCGCGCTCGCCGCCCTCGGCGCTGATCCGCTGACGCAGCTGAGCATTTCCGTCGGCGGCGCCGTGATCGTAGGCCTGGTCGCGAACGACCTGAAGCGGTGGACCCTGTTCCACCGCGGGTTCCTCGAAGTGGGTGTGGTCACCGGCTCCAATATCGACGCCGCCGAACGGCGGTTCTGGGATCAGCGCCCACATCTGGCCGCGGACCTGGTGCGGTGAGCGTCGTCATCGTCGACTACGGCTCCGGGAACCTGCGGTCCGCCGCCAAGGCGTTCGAACGCGCCATGGCGGAGAGCGGACGGTCGGAGCCGGTGCGGGTGTCGTGCGATCCGGACGCCGTCGGTCGCGCCGACCGGATCGTGCTGCCCGGGGTGGGCGCGTTCGCCGACTGCCGGCGCGGCCTCGACGCGGTGAGCGGCATGCTGGAGGCGATGCGCGAGGCGGTGCTCGTCCGCGGACGACCGTTCCTCGGCATCTGCGTCGGTATGCAGCTGCTCGCCCGGATCGGGCATGAACACGGCGACCACGCCGGGCTGGGGTGGATCGACGGCCAGGTCGCACTGCTCCCGGCGGCATCGCAGGGGCTGAAGATCCCGCACATGGGTTGGAACGAACTGGCGATCCGCATGCCGCCGCATCCGGTGCTGAGTGGCATGCCGGCCGGCGCGCACGCGTACTTCGTCCACTCCTACGGTTTCGCTCCCACCGATCCGGCAACGGTGGCGGCGACGGTGGATTACGGAGGCCCGGTCGTGGCGGTGATCGCCCGCGACAATCTGGTGGGCACGCAGTTTCACCCGGAGAAGAGCCAGGCCACCGGCCTGCGGCTGATCGCCAACTTCCTGAGGTGGCGCCCATGATTTTCTACCCAGCGATCGATCTCAAGGCCGGGCAGTGTGTCCGCCTGCGCCAGGGGGACATGAGCACGGCCACCGTGTTCAACACCGAACCAGCCGATCAGGCGCGACTGTTCGCCCGCGCCGGCTGCCGCTGGCTGCACGTGGTCGATCTCGACGGCGCGTTCGCGGGGCATCCGGTCAACGGCGACGCCGTGGACGGCATCCTGGATGCAGTCGACCTGCCGGTTCAGCTTGGCGGCGGTATCCGCACGCTGGCGACGGCTGCGGATTGGCTGGACCGTGGCGTGCGCCGGGTCATCCTGGGCACCGCGGCACTGCGCTACCCGGATCTCGTCCACGCCGCCTGTCTCGACTTTCCCGGCCGGATCGCCATCGGCATCGACGCGCGCGCTGGCCGGGTGGCGGTGCAGGGCTGGTCGGAACAGTCGGACATGTCCGCCCTCGACCTCGCCAGGCGATTCGAGGACGCGGGCGTGGCGGCCATCGTCTTCACTGACATCGGACGCGACGGTGTGCTGGGCGGACCGAACGTGGAAGCCACGGTGGCGCTGGCACGCGCGGTCTCGATCCCGGTCATCCTTTCGGGAGGCATCTCCTCGCTCGCCGACCTCGCGACGGTGAAGGCGGCGGCAGAAGGTCTGATCGAAGGCGTGGTATGCGGACGTGCCATCTACGATGGCCGCATCAACGTCGAAGAGGCAGTGGCGCTGCTGGAGCACGACGAGGTCAAGGCTTCGGAGGGGAATACGTGCTGAAGGTGCGGATCATCCCCTGCCTGGATGTCGATCGCGGTCGCGTCGTCAAGGGCGTCCGCTTCGTCGATCTGGTGGATGCCGGCGATCCGGTGGAGCAGGCCCGCGTCTACGACGCGGCCGGCGCCGACGAGCTCTGTTTCCTCGACATCACCGCCAGCCACGAGGACCGGGACACGATCTACGACGTGGTCGGACGCACCGCCGAGCAGTGCTTCATGCCGCTCACCGTCGGCGGCGGCGTCCGCGTCACCGAGGACATCCGCAAGCTGCTGCTGGCCGGCGCCGACAAGGTGTCGATCAACACGGCTGCCGTGCACCGGCCCGAATTCGTACGCGAGGCCGCCGAGAAGTTCGGCAGCCAGTGCATCGTCGTCGCCATCGACGCGCAGTCCGTCGGACCGGACCGGTTCGAGGTGTTCACCCACGGCGGGCGACGGCCGACGGGTCTCGACGCCGTCGCCTGGGCGCGGCAGATGGCGGAGTTCGGAGCGGGAGAGATCCTGCTGACTTCGATGGATCGGGACGGCACGAAACAGGGCTTCGACCTGCCGCTGACCCGCGCCGTGGCCGACGCGGTGCCGGTGCCCGTGATCGCCTCGGGGGGCGTGGGAACCCTCGACCATCTGGTGGACGGGGTTGTCGCCGGCCGGGCGTCCGCAGTACTGGCAGCTTCGATCTTCCATTTCGGGACGTTCACCATCGACCAAGCGAAGCATCACATGCAAGCGGCGGGCGTGCCGGTGCGGATCGACAACGGGGGCGACGGACGATGAACGGAGACAAGCCGGACGCGCGGATCCTCGAACACCTGTTCAGTGTGATCGAGAGCCGCAAGGGCGCCAGCCCCGATACCTCCTATACGGCACGACTGTTCGCCAAAGGCCGCACCAAGATCGCCAAGAAGACGGGTGAGGAGGCGGTCGAGGTGGTGGTCGCCGCGCTTGCCGAAGGTAAGGACGAACTGGCCGCGGAAAGCGCCGATCTGCTCTATCACCTTCTGGTGTTGTGGGCTTCAGTCGGCATCAAGCCGCGCGACGTCTGGACGCAGCTCGCCAAGCGCGAAGGCATTTCCGGGGTAGCCGAGAAGGCGGCGCGCCAGAACAACGGCTGACGGGGCAAACCATGGCTTACGACGACAGCAACGTGTTCGCGAGGATCCTGCGCGGCGAGATCCCATGTCGGAAGGTGTACGAGGACGACTTCGCACTGGCGTTTCACGACATCCATCCACTGGCGCCGGTGCATGTTCTCGTCATACCGAAGGGCCCTTACGTATCGCTCGATGATCTGACCGCGAGCGCGTCTCCGGAATTCGTGGGCGGCTTCTTCCAAGCGATCGGCACCACGGCCCGCCAGCTTGAAGTGGTCGAGAACGGCTACCGCATCGTCGCCAACATTGGCGCGCACGCACACCAGGAAGTCCCGCACTTTCACGTGCACATTTTTGCCGGCCGGCCACTTGGACCGATGCTCAAGCGTAGCGACTGAGCCGAACCCGAGCTCAGGTGCGGGCGCGGAAGAACATGCCGTCATCGACCGGCAGATCGTCCGCACTCATCGTCGAGCCGAGATGCACGTGCGACAGTGAACCATCCGGCTGCGCTTCGAACGCCAGGTACAGCGGGCGTTCATTGCGGAGAATGTCGTAGTAGCAAGGGAACTCGCCGAGCGGCAGCCAGACGGACAGCCGCGGCGACAGTGCGGCGGAGCGATCAAACTGACCTGCGGTCGCCCGACTGTACCAGGGCTCGAACAGCGTCGAAAACTGCAGGGTCGCCCGAAAGATCGCCGCGTCGGGGCCTGGCCGCCCGGTCAGGGTCAGGACACGCGCTGCGTAGGTCTGCACGCCCGCGGATGTCTGCACGCGTTGCAATTCGGTGCGGACCGAATAGTGCCCCACTTCAAAGTGCAGCATGCCGGCCCCTACTTTCGTCCGATCGGCGGTCACCGCCGTCTCGAAGGGATCGAAGGCCCTCGGCCCCCGCTCCGGCAAATGATTCCCTGGTTTGGCCCCGGGGATCTGTGAAGCGGATCACATTTGCAATCGCCGGCGTGCATGCTATGGGAAGTCGCGAAACGCCAGGGAGGCACGCATGGTCGCCGGAGTCGGCGCACTTTCGAGGAAGCCGATCGCGCCGGACGAGAGGCTGATCCTGGCACTCGACCTGCCCGGTCCGGACGCCGCCTGGCGGCTCGTGGAACACCTTGGACCGCGGGTGCGCTTCTACAAGCTCGGCCTGGAGCTGTTCATGGCCGGCGGCTACTTCGAGCTGATGGATGCGCTGCGCAAGCAGGGAAAGCGGGTTTTCGTCGACCTGAAGTTCTTCGATGTGCCGCAGACGGTCAGCGCCGCAGTCCGGCAACTGGCGCGGCGCGGCGCCGACTTCGCCACCGTCCACGGCAACGACGCCATCCTGCAGGCGGCCTGTGCGGTGAAGGAGGAGCTGCGGATCCTGGCCGTCACGGTGCTCACCAGCCTCGATCAGGGGGATGTCGAGGCGCTCGGCTTCCAGGCGGACATTCCGTCGCTGGTGCTGTCCCGGGCGCAGCGCGCATTGGCCATCGGCTGCGACGGAGTGGTTTCGTCGGGCCTGGAGGCGCAGCGGCTGCGCAGCGAACTGGGCGAGCGCCTGTTGATCGTCGTTCCCGGCATCCGTCCGGTGCTGAACCGCCCGACCGACGATCAGAAGCGGACGATGGATGTGGAGGAAGCGTTCCTCGCCGGAGCCGACCATATCGTCGTCGGCCGCCCGATCCATGGCGCCGCCGATCCGTGTGCCGCGGCGGAGGATATTCAACGGCGTATCGCGTCCCTTTTCGCCGCCTGATCCCGGCACCCGGCCAGGCCGGCCGGCGCTTCGGCAGCCTGGTCAGGATCCGACCACTTGCTTCTCGCCGATCAGTCGCTTCAGGATCTGGAGTCCCACCTCGTGCTCCGCGTGTCCCGCGGGGGAACCGCACGCATGCGCGAGTACCACCGGTTCGACGCCGCACTCGAACAAACCCACGGAACTCAGCAGCACGCTTCCCGCGGTGTCGATACCGCAGACATGCACACGGGTGATACAATCGCGGCGGAGCCGGTCGGCAAGTGCATCGTTGGTGCAGTTGTAAGTGGACTTGTCGATGATGGATGCGTCGGACCTGGGGATAAACGCCAGCTGCGTGTCCATCGACCCGAGCGAAAATTCGGTCCAGCCAACCAGTTTCCGGTACAGAGACTTCTGCGGGTTGTAGAGTCTCGTGATCAGAACCTGGTCGAAGCTGTCCTGTAGCGCTGCGGCGCGGGCCGGGATGTGTGCCGTGCAGTCGTTGATGAACCCGCTCTGCACGTCGATAATGAGCAACAGGCTCGCGGACATGGTACCCCGCAACAAGGGACGGGTGCGTGCACACCCGCCATGCATATATACAGGGCGAAGGACAGCGACCGCCATGTACCGCATTCACAACCGCCGCGCCATCATCAATCGGCAGGCCCTCATCGCCGAGCTCGGCGAGCAGAGCCGCTGGGGGCCTGCGAGCCCGCGCGGCCGCGCGACCGCGTTGCAGATATTCAAGGCTGCGCTTTACCGTGGCGTGGCGGAGATCCGAAGGCGATTCGAAGCTGAGGCGATATCGGGCGCGGAAGTGGTGCAGGCGAACGCGTTCCTCGTCGACCAGCTGGTGCGGTGCATCCACGATTTCGCCGATGTTCATGTCTACCCGGCACCGGACGCCGGCAGCGACATCCGCATGGCCGTGGCCGCCACCGGCGGCTACGGACGTGGCGAACTGGCGCCGTTCTCGGACATCGACGTGATGTTCCTGCTGCCTGGAAGGCAAACGCAGCGGCTGGAGCAGGTTGTTGAGTACATCCTCTACATGCTCTGGGACTCCGGACTGCAGGTCGGACATGCAACGCGTTCGGTGGACGACTGCGTCCGCCTGGCGAGGTCCGACCTGACAATCCGCACCAGCCTGCTGGAAGCCCGCTGGTTATGGGGCGACAAGGCGCTGTTCTGCGCCTTCGAGCAGCGGTTCGCCAGCGAAGTGGTCGCTGGAACCGGTCCGGCGTTCGTCGAACAGAAGCTGGTCGAGCGCGATGCCCGGCACGAACGGATGGGCGATTCTCGCTACGTGGTCGAGCCCCATCTCAAGGAGGGCAAGGGGGGCCTTCGCGACCTGCAGACATTGTTCTGGATCGCGAAGCACCTTTATCAGGTCAAGGACATCGGCGACCTGGTTGACCGCGGCGTGTTCACCGACGAAGACGTCCGCCAGTTCCGCCGGGCGGAGAACTTCCTGTGGACGGTGCGCTGCCACCTTCACTACGTGGCCGGCCGGCCGGAAGAGCGTCTTACGTTCAACGTCCAGGAAATCATCGCGCATCGCCTCGGCTACAACGACCGGGCCTCCGGACGGGGCGTCGAGCGTTTCATGAAACACTATTATCGTGTGACGAAGTCCGTCGGTGATCTGACCCGGGTTCTATGCGCCGTGCTCGAAGACGAGCACAAAAAGCACCGCCTACGCTTCCGCCTGCCATCATTGTCACGTTCGCTCTTCCGTCGTTTGCCGCAGGGGCTGCGGATCAACGGCGACCGGCTCGCGGTCGACGGTCCGGACGCGTTCGAAAAGGATCCCGTGCTGCTGCTACGCCTGTTTCATGAGGCGCAGCGACAGGGACTCGACGTCCATCCACAGGCACTCCGACAGGTTCACCAGAGCCTGCGACTAATCGATTCTTCGCTTCGCAATAACGCAGAGGCGAATCGTCTGTTCATGGACATGCTCACCCATGAATTGGATGCTGAGACGACGCTGAAGCGACTGGGAGATGCCGGTGTCTTCGGACGCTTCATCCCGGATTTCGGCCGCGTCGTCGCGCAGATGCAGTACGACATGTACCATGTGTACACCGTCGACGAGCACACGATTCGGGCGATCGGCATCCTGAACCGCATCGAAAGCGGCCAACTGCGGGACCAGCACCCGGCAGCGACGAACGCGTTCGCGGAGATTCGCTCGCGACGCGCGCTTTACCTTGCCGTGCTCTTGCACGACATCGCCAAGGGTCGCGGCGGTGACCATTCGGAAGTCGGGGCGGAGATCGCGCTGCATCTGGCCCCGCGCCTGGGGCTCGACGAGTGGGAGACCGAAACCGTTGCCTGGCTGGTCCGCTGGCACCTGCTGATGGGCCGCACGGCGTTCAAGCGCGATATCGACGACTGGAAGACGGTCTGCGACTTCACCGACCGGGTACAATCTCCGGAGCGGCTGCGCATGCTGCTGATCCTGACCAACGCCGACATCCGAGCCGTCGGCCCGAACATCTGGAACGCCTGGAAGTGTGGCCTGCTGGACGAACTGTACTACCGGGCGCTCGAGGAAATGGAGATGACGGCCGGCCAGCCGGCGGAACGGCGGACGATGCGGGTTCAGCGCGCGAAGGCAAAGCTGCGCGCCCGCCTCGTGGATTGGGACGAGCCCACCCTCGAAGCCTATATCGCGCGGGGATATTCCGATTATTGGCTCGCCTTCAACACGGACGAGCACGCGCGCCACTTCGAGTTGATGCGACGCGCCGACACCGCCGGGAAGGGCCTGCACGTCGAGCGCCGGACGCATCCGTTACGGGATGTGACCGAGATCACCATCTTCGCGCCAGACCATGCCGGCCTGTTCGCCCAGATCGCCGGCGCCATGTCGCTGTCGGGCGCGTCGATCGTGGGCGCAAAGGTGGTAACGCTGGCGAACAGCATGGCGCTGGACGTTTTTCACATCCAGGATCTGGCCGGCCATCCGTTCGACAGCGAGGAACGGTTGCAGCGTCTGAACCGTCGCATCGAGGCCTCGGTCGTCGGCAACATCCAGCCCGGGCGCGAACTGCAGGAGATGCGCGCGCGCGCCCTGCCGAGCCGCACGCGGGTCTTCAAGGTGCCGCCCCGGGTGATCTTCGACAATCGCGCGTCGGTGAGCAACACCGTGATCGAAGTCAACGGCCGCGACCGACTCGGCTTCTTGTACGACGTGACTTCGACGCTCACCGCGCTGGGGCTGCAGATCGTCAGCGCGCACATCTCCACCTACGGCGAGCGGGTGGTGGACGTGTTCTACGTCAAGGACGTCTTCGGACTGAAGATCGAGCATCAGCAGAAGCTCCAGAAGCTGGAACAGAGGCTGCTGGACGCAATCGCACCGGCGGAGGACACGGCCGGTGTTGCCAGGCCGGCGACGGCGGCGGCGGAATAACCGCGCTTTTCCGCTTCCCTGTCCGACCGACAACTCGCTACTACTGCCGACGGAAGGGTGCTCCGGTCGAGACGGGGCCCACCTCGTTCATCCAGGCATCTCCCGTTCGGCGCATGTCCCTGCTTCGCTCCATCGCAACGATCGGCGGCCTGACAGCGGTCAGCCGCGTTTTCGGATTCGTGCGGGACATGTTCATGGCGGCGTTGCTGGGCGCAGGCCCGGTCGCCGACGCCTTCTTCGTCGCGCTCAGGTTCCCAAACTTGTTCCGCTCACTGTTCGCGGAGGGAGCCTTTTCCGCCGCCTTCGTGCCGATCTTCGTGGGCCTGCTCAGCGGTGAAGGCAGGGAGCGGGCGATTGCGTTCGCCGAAGAGACGATGGGGGTGCTGACGACCGTCCTTCTGGGGTTCATTATCCTTGTCGAAGTCTTCATGCCGTTCGCCATCATGGCACTGGCGCCGGGCTTCGTCGGGACGCCCACGTTCGATCTTGCCGTCGAGTTCTCTCGGCTCACTTTCCCCTACCTGCTGTTCATTTCACTGACTGCACTGCAGGGCGGCATCCTGAATGCGTTCGGGCGCTTCGCGGCGCCGGCCGCGGCGCCGATCCTGCTCAACCTGTCGCTGATCACGGCGATGCTGGGGACCGGGCCGCTGATGCCGACGGTCGGCCACGCGCTCTCCTGGGGCATCGTCGCTGCCGGCATCATCCAGTTCCTCTGGCTGGTGGGGAGCTGTGGCCGCCAGGGGGTGTGGCTGCGGCTGCGCTGGCCGCGCCTGACGCCCAACGTGCGCGCGCTCCTGTGGCGCGCCCTGCCGGTCGCGTTCGGGGCCGGCGTCTACCAGATCAACATCCTGGCCGGAACCATCCTCGCCTCGCTGCTTCCAGCCGGCTCGGTTTCGTACCTGTTCTACGCCGACCGACTGAACCAGCTCCCCTACGGGATCATTGGCGTCGCCGTGTCGACGGCCCTGCTGCCGGTGCTCTCCCGCCAGGTCCGAACCGGCGAGAACGATGCGGCACTGCACAGCCAGAACCGGGCGTTGGAATTCGCCTTCCTGCTTATGCTGCCGGCGGCGGTAGCGCTAATCGTGCTGGCGCATCCGATTATTGACGTCCTGTTCCGGCGTGGCGCCTTCGGCGCCTCGGAAGTGGAGCAGACCGCGACCGCACTGGCGGCGTTTGCTCTCGGCCTGCCGGCGCTGATGCTGGTGAAGTCGCTGACCCCCGGCTTCTATGCACGGGAGGACACGAAGACGCCGGTGAAGATTGCGATTGCCAGTGCCGCGCTCAACGTCGCGCTGGCGGCCCTGCTCATGCTGACGCTGCGCCATGTGGGCATCGCGCTCGCCGCTTCGATCGCCAACTGGATGAATGCGCTGCTGCTGGCCTTCGTCCTGCGGCAGAGAGGCTTCCTGCGCCCCGACGCCCGGCTCAAGAAACGGCTCGTGCGGACGCTGCTGGCAGCAGCGGTGATGGCGGCGGCGCTCGGAGGGATGCAGATTCCGCTGGCGCCTTGGATGGCGGCCTCGTTCGTTGAACGTGCCGGATCGCTGGCGGCGCTCATCGGCGCCGGCCTGATCGTGTTCGGCACGATGGCACACCTCACCGGCGCCGCCTCGCTCTCCGAGGTGAAGGGGTTGTTCCGGCGCGGCAGGAGGGCAACTTGACCGGCGCCGATGCCCGCGCGATAACCCGCGCGCCCCAGAAGGACGGTACCCGCTGATGAATCGCATCTTTTCCGGCATCCAGCCGACCGGCAACCTGCATCTCGGGAACTACCTGGGAGCGCTGCGCAACTGGGTGCGACTGCAGGACGAGTACGAGTGCCTGTTCTGCGTCGTCGACCTGCACGCGATCACCGTCTGGCAGGAGCCGGCGGAGCTGACCGCGAACACGCGTCGCATCGCCGCGGCGATGCTGGCCGCAGGCGTGGACGCCGGGAAACACATCATCTTCAACCAGAGCCAGGTGGCGGCACATGCCGAACTCGCCTGGATCTTCAACTGCGTGGCCCGGCTGGGCTGGCTCAACCGCATGACCCAGTTCAAGGAAAAGGCGGGAAAGCACCGGGAGAACGCGTCGGCCGGTCTCTACGTCTATCCAAACTTGATGGCCGCCGACATCCTGGCCTACAAGGCGACGCACGTGCCGGTGGGCGAAGACCAGAAACAGCATCTGGAGCTGACCCGCGACATCGCCCAGAAGTTCAACAACGACTTTCGAGTCGACCTGTTCCCGCTCCCGGAGCCCCTGATCTTCGGCCCTGCGACGCGCGTAATGTCGTTGCGCGACGGCAAGTCGAAGATGAGCAAGTCCGACGCCTCGGAGTACTCGCGCATCAACATGACCGACGATGCCGACGCCATTCGCCGGAAGATCATGAAGGCGACCACCGATCCGCACCCCTTGCCGGAGACGGAGGATCAGCTCGAGGGGCGCCCGGAGGCGGCGAATCTTCTCGGGATCTACGCGGCGCTGGCCGACGAACAGCTGGGCCAGACGTGCAGCCGCTTCGCCGGTGCGATGTTCTCTGCGTTCAAGCACGAGCTGGCCGACCTGGCGGTGGCTGCACTGGCACCGATCACCGCGGAGATGCGCCGACTGGAGGACGATCCAGGGCATCTTGACGGGATCCTGGCCGCCGGAGCCGACCGGGCACGCGACATGGCTGAGCCTGTGATGCGGGAAGTCTTCGATGCGGTCGGTTTTCTGGTCCCCGGACGACAACCACGTCCTTGATAGCCCGTTCCGGCCTGACCAAATTTGCTAGGCGCACCGACGCTCCCTTGAACCGCCGCCGCGACATGCGAGGATGCGATGTTTATTCAGACCGAGATGACGCCCAACCCGGCCACGCTGAAGTTCCTGCCGGGCTGCGTGGTCATGAGCACCGGAACGGCCAACTTCACGGCTGCCGACCTGGCAGCGACCTCGCCACTGGCGGCAAGGCTGTTCGGCATCGGCGGTGTGACGGGCGTATTTCTGGGCGCCGACTTCGTCACCGTGACCAAGGATGCGCAGCATGAGTGGGAGTCGATCAAGCCGATCGTCCTCAGCGCGATCATGGATCACTTTACGTCCGGACAGCCGGTGCTCGTGGGCGACGCGGGTGCCAGCGCCGGTGACGTGTCGGGCGAAGACGACGAAATCACCGCGCAGATCAAGGAATTGATCGAAACTCGGGTGCGACCGGCGGTGGCCCAGGATGGCGGCGACATCGTGTTCCGCGCCTTCGAGGACGGGATCGTCTATCTGCATATGCAGGGATCCTGCTCCGGCTGCCCGAGCTCGACGGCGACGCTGCGGCACGGCATCGAGAACATGCTGCGGTACTACGTGCCGGAAGTAACCGAGGTGCGGCCGGTCGACTGGTAGGCGCGGTAGGCGTGCCGTCATTGGCGCGCCGACTGCACGCCCGGTGCGACTGACCCCATGCACGCGCCCTTCGAGCGCTTCTCGTTGATTTTTCTCGGCTGCGCCGTCGCCACCGCCGCTCTTGCGGTGATTGTTCTGTTCGTTGCCAGCCCAGGCGCACCGTCGCCCGGCCCGCGATCAGCTCAGCTCCCGATGGCGACCGCGGCAACGGCGGGCACCGCGCTCGGCATCGACGACGATCCGGAGGAGCGGTCTTCGGATTTCGACCTTGATGCGGTCGCGGCGGGCGCAGCGGTCCCCCGAGCGCGCAACCCTGGCGGCGTGCCTCGTAACGAGGATGAAACCGGAGCAGCCGAGCGCGAGGACTTCGTTCGACGTGCCCTTCCCCTGGTCTTGCTCGTCAATGAGGAGATTCTCGACGATCGGAGCCGACTGTGGGAAATCCGCCAGAGGCTGAGGGCGGGTGAATACCCGACTGCGGGGGAGCGCTTGTGGATGGGTGCCACTGCCGAACGCTTCGGTGTGGCACGCGACGCCATCGTCGAACTGACCCGACGGATCGACGCCGTTCCGCCCTCCCTCTCATTGGCGATCGTGGCGATCAATCTGCACCGGAGGGGAAAACTCGCTGCATATTCGGGTGACGTCGTGCCGGCCGGTCGCGGAAGTTCGGCTGTGACCGAACAGACGGACGCTGCGGTACGTTCGTCGGCGAACGGCGGGGCGCTGCTCGACACCATTCGACGCCATGTCCACGCGCTCAACACGTCGCCGACGCACGAGGCATTTCGGCTGGAGCGGGAACGGCTCCGGCAGGCAGGCGTGTCGCTGTCTGGTCCGGTGCTCGTCGAAACACTGCCCACCGTCCAGTCTCAAGCGTGGCCGGGCACCGAGGCACTACGCAAGTACATCACCCATCAGCGACTGGACCGCTTCGATGCGGCCCGGCTACAACCATTCGCCGGACCCGCGTAATCGACGGTCGCAGAGATGCATCCGATGCGGGATTACTGAGAGAACCCGTCCGAACGTCCAACGTCCAGGGGAATACCTGTGCAGAATGCGGCCGACCAGCACGCTCTCGACCTGCTTTTCTTGAACGCACGCACCCATAATGGCTGGCAGGACAGACCGGTCGACGACGCGGTGTTGCGGAGGGTCTGGGATTTGGCACGCATGGGACCAACGAGTGCCAACTGCAGCCCGGCGCGGATTGTTTTCGCGGTCTCTGCGGAGGCGAAGGAAAAGCTCAGGCCTGCCCTGCTCGTCGGCAATGTGGACAAGACCATGGCGGCGCCGGCGACAGCGATCATCGGCTACGACATGGCATTCTTCGAGCGACTGCCGGAGTTGTTTCCACACACGGATGCGCGTGCCTGGTTTGTCGGCAATGACCGTCTGATCGAGATGACGGCGTTTCGCAACGGCACGCTGCAGGCAGGCTACATGATCCTGGCCGCGCGCGCGCTCGGGCTCGACTGCGGCCCGATGTCCGGATTCGACAACGGAAAAGTGGACGAAGCATTCTTCGCGGGCACCACCATCCGCTCGAACTTCCTGTGCAACCTCGGATACGGCGATCCATCGAAGCTGCACCCCCGCAATCCACGGCTCGATTTCGACGACGCGTGTCGGATCGCGTAGGTCTGCCTGACCGGGATGCGGGCGGCGCGCGGTTGCTGCCTCCCTCACATCAGGCCGATTTTCAGCACGCTGTCGGACAGCACCGGGTATCGTCCACGGGGCTTGAACAACTGATAATGCCACCACTCGTTCATGTAGAAGTCGAAGCCGGCGGCCGACATCAGGCCGAGCAAGACCATGCGATGGCGCTGCGCAGCCGCACCTATGGCTGTGTCACCATGCCAGGAGAGCGGGCGCATGTCGTCGAACCCCGTTCCCATCTCCAGATCCCGGCCGGTCGCGATATCCACCAGCGTCAGGTCCACGGCGGCCCCCATGCTGTGCGCCGACCCGCGCCGGGGATCGGCGATGTAGTCGGGGTCGGGCAGATGGTTCCACAGCAGCCATTGTGCTTCGGCCGGCCGAAAGGCGTCGAACACCTTGATGCGCAGCCCCAGGGGGTGCGCGAGCTCGACCGCACGGGCGAGCAGCTGCGCCGTGTCCGCGTGCAGATAACAGGCGGCCCGACGGTAGATCGGCCGCCCCGTAAAGTTGTCGGCCGTGGCATACAGCAGGTCGATGTCGACGCCATGCTGCTCCGGGGTAATTTCGACCAGCATCGGACGCGCAGTTCCTCTGACCTGTTCCCGCACCGCACTATACCGGGCGCACGGAACGCCGCCAGCGATAACCCCTGGCGGCGAAACACCGTCCGGTCGCCCGCGTCAGGCGGAGGACCGCGGGGGTGAAACTGCTCGCGATGGACACCACGGCATCCGCCTGCTCGGCCGCGGTGTGGGACAATGGAGCGATTGTGGAGCGGCTGCTGCCGATGTCACGGGGGCACGCCGAGGCGTTGGTGCCGATGCTTCGCGACGTGATGCACGCTGCGAAGCTGGGCTTCCGCGACCTCGACGCCGTTGCGGTCAGCGTCGGCCCCGGTGCATTCACCGGCCTGCGGGTGGGCTTGGCCACCGCACGTGGCATCGCGCTGGGTGCCGGGGTCCCCTGCCTGGGCGTACCGACGCTGCAGGCAATCGCACACTCGGTCGACTGGACACAGGCCCAGGATGACATCGTGTTGATCGCCCTCGACACCCGGCGGGGTGACTTCTACGTGCAGGCTTTTCACGCCTCCCGACCGGTTGCCCCGCCTGAAGTGTCGACGGAATCGGGCCTCGCTGCCACGTATTCCGGGCAGCGCTTGCTGCTGGCCGGGGATGCCGGCGCCACGTTGGCGACAGCCTTGACCGCGGCCGGCTTGCGCATCGAGGTGCTGAACGTCCCGCCCTACCCCACAGCGGGACGTGTCGCCGCCCTGGCGGCGGCTCGATGGCAGGCCGGCGAGCGGCCCCGGACTCCGCCATCGCCGGTCTATCTTCGACCTCCTGCGACCTGCCCTAACCTGACTGGTCTACCCCGTTGACGGCAGGGACGGTGCGTGTGGTTCCGGCCGGAGCGCCACAGGCTGCGCTTCTGTCGGCGATGCACGCGGCATGCTTCGCTGAACACTGGAACGAAGCCGCAATGCACACCATGCTGGCACTGCCCGGCGCCTTCGCCCGGATTGCTCTGCACACGGATGATCCCGCCGGCTTCTGCCTTTGCCGCGTTGCGGCCGAAGAGTGCGAAGTACTCAGCTGCGGGATCATCCCCGCGTTTCGCAGGCGGGGGATCGGGCAAGTGATGCTTGAGGGCGCACTGACCGAGGCGAAGTCGCGCGGAGCGCGCCTCGTGTTTCTGGAAGTGGCCGAGGGCAACGAAGCCGCACGGCGCCTCTATGCCGGGCTGGGCCTGCAGGTGGTCGGCAGGCGTCACGGCTACTACAGACGACCGGACGGCGAATCAGAGGACGCGCTGATTCTGCGATTCTGTCCCTGACCTAAGGCTGCTTGCGGATGCGCAGCCGAAACATTCCCGTCGGCTGTGCGTCTGATGGCCATGCGATCAGCCCGAGAATCTCGTGTCCCAGATGCGCGACTGCTCGCGGAACATTCGATACCGGCTCGGCACCTTTCAGAAGGATATCCGCGGTCTGCCCTGGGGCCATCCGCTCGATCAGCAGCTTTGTGCGGACGAAGGTGAGAGGGCAAATCTCGGCGGTGATGTCGAGGAAAAAGTCCACGCCTTGTTCGCCCGCTTCATGCGCTCTATTTGACATCGATCCGACTTGCTTTTGCATCGAGTACTCACTATATGTAGGTGTGGGTAGAGGAAGACGAAGGAAGAAAACATGATGCGCGAAAAGGGAAATTTTACTGAGATGCTTGAGCTTACGACGGAAATCGTCGCGGCCCACGTCGGCAATAGCCCGATCGCGGCGGCCGAGCTGCCGAACCTCATCCAGAGCGTATACCGGACCCTGGTGTCTGTTGGCGCATCCCCTGCTGCGACGGAACGGCCGAAGCCGGCGGTGCCGATCAAGCGATCGGTTTTTCCCGATTACATTATCTGCCTTGAGGACGGCAAGAAACTCAAGATGCTGAAGCGCCACCTCAAGACAGCATACGACATGACCCCTGACGAATATCGCGATCGCTGGGGCCTTCCGCCCGATTATCCCATGGTCGCCCCGAACTATGCGAAGCACCGCAGCAATCTGGCCAAGGAAATTGGACTGGGGACAACGCGTCGCAGCCAGCTCGGCCGAGACGGCTGAGCCGGGCGTCGTCCCGCGAGCGAGGCGCCGCGCTTAAAATGTGCAACTCCGAAGCATTATCCGTATAACAATCCGTGCGACGCCAACGTTGCCATGAGAACCGGGAGGGGTGATGACGCAGCTTTCCAGGATCGAGTATCTGTGTCTGGAAAAGGGCATGAAGATGACCGGCCAACGCCGGATTATCGCCCGGGTGCTCTCCGACGCCACAGATCATCCGGACGTGGAGGAGGTGTATCGGCGCGCCGTGCGAATCGATCCGCGAATCAGCATTGCCACGGTCTACCGGACGGTACGACTCTTCGAGGAAGCGAACATCCTCGAGCGACACGACTTCGGGGACGGGCGCTCCCGGTATGAGGAAGTCAGCGAGGACCATCACGATCATCTGATCGATATCCAGTCCGGCAAGGTCATCGAGTTCAGGAGTCCCGATATCGAAGCCCTGCAACGGCAGATCGCCGAACGGCACGGCTATCGCCTCGTCGGCCATCGCCTGGAGCTGTTCGGGGTCCCCGTCGAGTCGAGAGAGAAGTAGGCCCCGCCAGCCCTCGCTTGACACTCCCAGTCGGCCTGATACCGTTCATTGCCGGGAAGCACCGCGGGCTGCCTGCCGCCCCGAAGGTCGGTGGGGCACGCATTCGGAACGACTGTCGCACGCAGAGGCGTTGACAAAGAAGCTGCACATCAGGACCTACGGCTGCCAGATGAACGTCTACGACTCTGCCCGCATGGCAGACGTCCTGGCGGGAGTCGGGTATGCGCCGGTCGCGACCGCCGCGGAAGCGGATTTGGTCATCCTGAACACCTGTCACATCCGCGAGAAGGCGGCTGAGAAGATATATTCGGAACTGGGCCGGTTGCGCCGTCTGAAGGCCGATGCCAAGTCCAGCAGGACCATGATTCTGGCAGTTGCCGGATGTGTGGCCCAGGCGGAGGGAGCCGAACTCCTGGCGCGGGCGCCATTCGTCGACATCGTCGTCGGACCTCAGGCTTACCACCGCCTCCCGGAACTGATCGCGCGTGTACACCGTGCCGCAGGCGCTGCGCTCGAAACGGACTTCCCCGCGGAGCCCAAGTTCGATGCGCTTCCAAAGCCTGCCGTCGAGCCGGGAGCGGCAAGCGCGTTCCTTACCATTCAGGAAGGCTGTGACAAATTCTGCACTTTCTGCGTCGTCCCCTATACGCGAGGTGCGGAATACTCCCGTCCAATTGATGACGTCGTGCGCGAAGCGCGGACCTATGCACAGCAGGGAGTAGGGGAGCTCACGCTGCTCGGTCAGAACGTCAACGCGTACGCGGGGATGTCCGAGTGTGGAGCCTACCGGGGCCTCGCTGGCTTGGTTCGCGCGCTTGCAGAGATCGAGGGCATCGCCCGCATCCGCTACACCACCTCCCATCCCCGCGACCACGACGAAGCACTCATCCGTGCTCACGCAGACGTCGCACAACTGATGCCCCACGTCCACCTGCCGATCCAGTCGGGCTCCGATCGCATCCTCGAAGCGATGAACCGGCGACACCGGGCAGACGAGTACCGGCATCTGATCGATCGGCTGCGGGCCGCGCGCCCCGATATCGCATTGAGTTCCGACTTCATCGTCGGATATCCGGGGGAGACCGATCGCGATTTCGCGGCGACGCTGAATCTGGTGGAGGCCGTCGGCTATGCGCAGGCATATTCGTTCAAGTACAGCCCGCGCCCCGGCACCCCCGCCGCCTGTGAGCCGAACCAGGTGCCGGAGCCGGTGAAGAACGAACGGCTGCAGGCCCTGCAGGACCTGCTGGGCCGGCAGCAGCAGGCGTTCAACCTTTCCATGGTCGGTCGCGAGCTTCCCGTGCTGCTGGAGAGCCACGGTCGCAAGCCAGGACAGCTTCTCGGTCGCAGCCCCTACATGCAGGCCGTACACGTGGAGGCCCCTGATGCGCTGCTGCGGCAGGTGGTGACAGTTCGCATCACCGCCGCCGGTCCGAACAGCCTCGCCGCGTCGCTCCCGGCGGCGGTGTTCAATTGACCCGCTCCGGCAGCGGTACCGCGGCCGGCGATGCGGTCGGCGAGCCGATGCACAAGCAGTTCGACGACAATCGCCTCGTGCTCCAGTTGTTTGGCGCGCATCACAGCCACCTCGCGCGGATCGAACAACAGCTGGACGTCGCGATCTATTCCCGCGGGAACGAGGTGACGATCGACGGGGCCTCGCCGGCGGTGGCGACGGCCGCGGCGGTGCTGGACCGCCTTTACGCACGACTGCGGAAGGGACATGTGCTGAAACTCTCCGACGTGGATGCGGCACTGCGCATGGTGCCGGGCGAAGCCGCCGCCCTGGGCACCGCGACAACCCCGGGAGCAGTTTCCGGCACCGAAGCGAGCGTTGTCATCCGCGGTCGCACCGTCAGCACCCGCAGCCTTACGCAAGGTGAATACCTGAACGCGATCGACCGCCACGATCTGGTATTCGGAGTTGGCCCGGCCGGAACCGGCAAGACCTACCTCGCAGTAGCCAAAGCTGTGGAGCGGTTGGTCAACGGCGATGTCGAGCGGATCATCCTGTCGCGGCCAGCCGTCGAGGCCGGAGAGCAGCTGGGGTTCTTGCCGGGAAACATGCGCGAGAAGGTCGATCCCTATCTGCGCCCACTCTACGACGCCCTGTATGACATGCTCCCGGCACCGCAAGTGATCAAGCGGCTGGAGAGCGGGGAGATCGAAGTTGCGCCGCTTGCCTTCATGCGAGGGCGCACTCTGGCGAACGCCTTCGTGATCCTGGACGAGGCACAGAACACAACAGCCGTACAGATGAAGATGTTTCTGACGCGACTCGGGGAAAACGCCCGCATGGTGATCACCGGCGATCTCAGCCAGGTCGATCTGCCGAAGGGGACGCGCTCCGGGCTTCGCCAGGCGCTGGAGATCCTGGGCGGCGTACCGGGAATTGCAGTCATCGAATTCAACGAGGCGGATGTCGTCCGGCATCCGCTGGTCACCCGCATCGTTCGTGCGTATGACCGGGCCGAGGAGCGCCTGCAGCTGGGAGCGGAGTATGAATCCGAGCGTGACGGCCGACGCCGCCGTTTTTGATCTCGACGTTCTCGTCGAGTCTTGCCAATGGCTGGAGAAGCTTCCCGAAGCACACCGAGTCTGCCGGGTCGCCGCGATTGCAGCAATCGCCCACGCGCTACCTGCGCACACCACGCAACCCGCGAGCGCCTGCGTTTTGCTGACCGACGACGCCCGGCTGCGCGATCTCAACCGCACATTTCGCGGCGTCGATCGCGCGACCAATGTGCTGGCGTTTCCAGCGGTTCCCGCCGACGTGCTGGCGGCCGCCGGCGCAGATGGCCGGCCGGCCGACCTCGGCGATATGGCCATCGCGTTCGAGACGACCGTGGCCGAAGCGCGGAACGACGGCAAGCCGCTCGCCGACCATTTAAGCCACCTCGTCGTTCATGCTATCCTGCACTTGTTGGGGCACGATCACGAGACGGACTCCGAAGCGGTGGCCATGGAAGCGCTGGAGATACAGATCCTCGCGCATCTGGGCGTCGCCGATCCCTATGCTGCGTCGAACGAGCCTTGAGATGAACGGCAGCGAGCCGATCCCGCCACCGTCGGAACCCGACCAACGTCCGCAGTCACGCCCGTCGGGCAACCGCCAGGACCCGGCTCTCGGCAAGGTGATCCGCGGCGCCTTGCGGCGGATCGGACTCCTGCGCAACGGAGAATCGCCTGTTCGAGATGTGCTCGACGAGCTCATCGAAGCCGGGAATGAAACCGAGGAACCCCTAGGAGAAGACGAACGGGTCCTGCTGTCGAACATCCTGAACGTTCGCGGTCGTTCGATCGAGGACGTGATGGTCCCCCGGGCCGATATCATCTCCGTGGAGGTGGATGCACCGCTGTCGGAGGTGATCGAACTCATCACGAGCAGCGGGCACTCCCGCCTTCCCGTCTATCGCGAAAGCCTCGACGACGCCATCGGCATGGTGCACATCAAGGATGTGCTTGCTTGGCGCGGTCGCGACGAGCAGTTCCACCTTTCGAAGCTCCTGCGCCGGGTTCTGTTCGTGGCACCGTCGATGGAGGTGCTGCAGTTGCTGCTCGAGATGCGCGCCAGCCGTTCGCATATCGCGCTCGTGGTCGATGAATTCGGTGGCGTCGACGGGCTGATCACGATCGAGGATTTGGTCGAAGAGATTGTCGGCGAGATCAATGACGAACATGACAAGAACGAGGAACCCGCCGTGCAGCGCGTTGCCGATGGTACGCTGGAGGCGGACGCGCGGGTGTCCGTCGAAGCGCTCGAGGAACACGTCGGCGCAGTCCTGAGCGAGGAAGAGCGCGAGGAGATCGACACCCTCGGCGGGCTGGTCGTTTCACTCGTCGGGCGCGTGCCGATCCGGGGCGAGCTCATTCGTCATCCATCCGGTCTCGAGTTCGAGGTACTTGAAGCGGACCCGAGGCGCATCCGCCGGGTGAGGGTGCGGCGGATGGATGCGGTCGCAGCAAGTTTGCAGGGCTGCGAACCGCCTCCCGAACGCGAATGACGCCGAATACTACGGCGGCCTCTCGCGCTGCCGCCGAACGTACGGATTTGTACCGCGGCCTGTGCCGGGTTGCGGCAGTGCTGGCGCAAACCCGCGGCTGGCGGCGCATTCTCCTAGCCTTGGCCCTCGGCCTGACGGCGGTGCTCGCGCTGCCGCCCTTGTACGTGGTTCCGGCCCTGGTGCCGGCGTTCGTCGGGTTACTCTGGCTGCTCGAAGGCGCCCGCACTTGGCGAGGGGCGTTGTTTACAGGGTTCTGGTTCGGGTTGGGTTACTTCACCGCCGGTCTCTACTGGGTCGCCAACGCCCTGCTGACCAAACCGGAGCAATTCGGCTGGTTAGCCCCGTTTGCACCCGTGGCGCTGGCCGCAATCCTCGCCCCCTACCCGGCAGTGGCCTGCGCCCTCACAAAGCTGGCGCCACGTCCCGGGGTCGGACGCGTGCTGACGTTCGCAGCCACGTGGACACTATTGGAGTGGGTCCGGAGCTGGATGTTCACGGGGTTTCCCTGGAATCAGATCGGCACGGTTTGGGCGTTCTCCGATGCGATGCTGCAGCCGGCGGCGGTGATCGGCGTCTACGGCCTCGGCCTCGCCACTGTGATCGCGGCCGCAATGCCGGCCGCTCTGGTGCACTCGCGGGCGAGTGGGCCGCGACCGTGGCGCCCCGTGGTGGCGTCGCTGCTGGTCCTCACCGCCTTCGCCGCCTTTGGAGTGGTGCGTCAGACGGTCGTAGGGGATGTGGGCGTCGTCGAGGGGGTTCACCTGCGCCTCGTGCAGGGGAATATCCCCCAGAACCTGAAGTGGCGGCGCGATCTCGTCGATGCGCACCTGCTGGCGCAGGCGGAACTCGGCGTCCTGCCGGGTGAGACGCCTCCCACGCACGTCATCTGGTCCGAGGCGTCGGCGCCGTTGTTTCTCGCCCATGACCAGCAGCGGCTTCGAATGCTGGGCACGTTCACGCCTCGCAACGGTCTCACCATACTCGGCACGCTGCGTACGACGCCGCCGGGCGAGCAGCCATTCGAGGTCTGGAACAGTCTGCTCGCGATTGACGACACGGGGGGGATCGTCGCCCACTACGACAAGGCCCATCTCGTTCCCTTTGGCGAGTACATGCCGCTGCGTAGCGTCCTGGGTTTCGGCAGCGTCGCAGGCGGCTCGACGGATTTTTCGCGTGGACCCGGATTGCAGACACTCCAGCTCCAAGGACTGCCGCCGGTCGGCCCGCTCATCTGTTACGAGGTGATTTTTCCGGGTGCGGTAGCGCAGCGCGACAACCGCCCGCACTGGCTCTTGAACCTGACGAACGACGGGTGGTACGGGCACTCCGCCGGGCCTTATCAACATCTGGTCGCGGCACGTCTCCGTGCAGTCGAGGAAGGACTCCCATTGGTACGCGTCGCCAACACCGGCATCTCTGCAATCATTGATCCGCTGGGGCGGGTCAAGGCCAAGTTGGCGTTAGGGGAACGGGGCGTCGTCGACGGCCCATTGCCGCAGGCACTGGGAAACGCAACACCATTCGCGATCTCCGGCGTTTGGCCGGTGTTGGGATTGACTTTGCTCCTGGGAGTCCTCGGGGTGCGTGCGAGTCGCCGTGAATAACCCCTTTTTGGGGAGGAACTCTTGCAAAAAACAGATTAGACGCGAACAAGTGTTGCGAAAACGCTCGCAATTTGCATAATATGCTGGACGGCCGCGCGCTGCGGTGACATAGCTTCCTCTTTAAGGTGCTCGGCACGCGGCGCGCAAGGGTTGACGATCGGGTTGTCCTCTGGGTGTGCGAAAACAATTACATGGCTGACGGCAAAACCATTGGAAGACGCAAAGGCAGGATCGGGGGCCGGTCGAGCAAGGCTGACCGACTGCCTCCGGGGACTCCGAACCCTGTTGATATCCACGTCGGCAGCCGCGTTCGGTTGCGCCGAACCCTGTTGGGCTTGAGTCAGGAGAAATTGGGGGAAGCGGTCGGTCTGACATTCCAGCAGATCCAGAAGTACGAGCGCGGCGCAAACCGCATCGGCGCCTCGCGGCTGTTCGAGTTCAGCCGGATCCTGGACGTGCCGGTGTCATTCTTCTTTGATGACATGACGGAGCGTGCGAAGACTTCCGAACATGGTGCGATGGCTCTTGCGGATCAACCGCAGGCAAGCCTTGAGCCAGACCCGTTGACCCGACGGGAAACTCTGGAACTGGTCCGCGCCTACTACCGCATCGGCGATCCACAGGTGCGTAAGCGCTTGTTCGAGTTAACCAAATCGCTCGGCACAGCCGAAGAGACAGAGTAACCGCAGAAGCGCACGTGCGGTGGCCGCAGTCGTTGCAGCTGCGGAAAAACGCCTTGACGGAGTGCGCCGCTCCCGGCAGAAGAGCGTTTACTGTCGAGCACCCGTCGCAATCCCTCGTCCCGATGCCGGCGTTTCGTACGCGGGGTACGCACGGTCTTCCTTCAGCCGTGGCGGAACAGTGTCGCGGCGCATCGCCAACGCCTGTCGAGGGGGCACCACCGTGTGGAAGAAGGATTTCGTATTCACGAGCGAATCGGTGTCCGAGGGACATCCCGACAAGGTCTGTGATCGCATTTCGGACGCGATCCTCGACGCGTTCCTGACCGTGGACCCGCAGTCCCGCGTGGCCTGCGAGACTTTGTGCACCACCAATTTCATCGTCCTGGCCGGCGAAGTGCGCGGTCCGGACTGCATGACCCACGAACGGTTCAAGGAGATCGCTCGCCAGGCCGTGCGTGCGATCGGTTACGAGCAGCGCGGCTTTCACTGGAAGGACGCGGAAGTCCAGTCGCACATTCACTCCCAGTCGCCGGACATCGCAATCGGCGTCGACGCCGCGGGGAACAAGGACGAGGGCGCCGGCGACCAGGGCATCATGTTCGGCTATGCGTGCCGGGAGACGGGCGTGCTGATGCCGGCGCCAATCTACTACGCCCATGCCATGTTGCGTTCCCTTGCGGAAGCGCGCCATTCGGGCGCCGAACCCGGCCTCGGGCCCGACGCGAAAAGCCAGGTGACGCTGCGCTACGTCGACGGCAAGCCTGTCGGGGCCACCGCGATCGTCGTGTCGACCCAGCATGCCGACCGGCTGAGCGTTGAAGAGGTGCGGGAGATCGTCCGCCCGCACGTGGTCAACGTTCTCCCGGAAGGCTGGATGTGCGACGAGGAGCACTTCTATGTCAATCCGACGGGCCGGTTCGTCATCGGCGGACCGGATGGTGACGCCGGCCTGACAGGACGCAAGATCATCGTCGACACTTATGGCGGTGCGGCGCCACATGGCGGCGGCGCGTTTTCCGGCAAGGACCCGACGAAGGTCGACCGTTCCGCCGCCTATGCCGCCCGCTATCTGGCGAAGAACGTCGTCGCCGCCGGCCTTGCAGAGCGTTGCACCATTCAGCTGTCCTACGCGATCGGTGTGTCACGCCCGCTTTCAGTGTACGTGGACACCCACGGTACCGGCCAGGTGGACGAAGAACGGCTGTCCTCCGTGCTGCAGGAGCAGATGGACCTGTCGCCTCGGGGCATCCGCAGGCAGCTGCAGCTCAATCGCCCCATCTATGCGAGAACCGCTGCTTATGGGCATTTCGGCCGCGAACCAGAGCCGGATGGCGGCTTCTCCTGGGAACTGACCAATCTGGTCGACCAACTCAGAAGCGAATTCGGCGCCCGATGATGGATGCTGACGGTGGAGCGGCACAAGCGCTCCGCCCGCGATTTTATGGGCGACGCGCCGGACGAAGCCTGCGTCCCGGGCGTCAAGCCCTCGTCGCGGAGCACTTGCCGCAGGTATCCGTCGCCTGCCCGCCATCAGGTGCCCTGCTGGACCCACGGCAACTGTTCCCGTCTCTGGCCGAGGTGTGGCTCGAAATCGGCTGCGGCGCGGGGGAGCACCTGTCCGCACACGCCGTGGCCCGTCGCGACGTGGGGTTCATTGCCTGTGAACCTTACATCAATGGCGTGGCTGCCCTCCTGGCCCGCATGCATCGACTGGGGCTGGATGATCAGGTCCGGGTGCACGCCGACGACGCGCGACCGTTCATCGCGTGTCTGAGCGGCGCGTCCATCGACCGCGTATTCGTGCTGTTCGCCGACCCATGGCCCAAACGGCGGCATCATCGCCGCAGGTTCGTACAGCCGGATTCGGTGCACCTGATCGCCCACATTCTGAAACCGGGGGGTGAATTTCTGTTTGCCTCCGACCATATGGATTATATCCGCTGGACGATCGCAACGGCCCTCGACCATCCCGAACTGGAGTGGTGTGCCGAAGACGCCGACGATTGGCGGTGCCCGCCGGCCGACTGGGCCGGCACCCGCTACGAGCAAAAGGCGCTGAAGCGCGGTGGTCGCTGTGCCTATCTGCGATTTCGAAAGGTCGGCGGGGAATTGTACGACTGAAACCCGGTGGAAAACGCTTGTACCAGCAGCACAGGCGGTTATAAACGAGCACAGCAGGGGTGCGCCGGGTCTTGCAGACGCGGCAAACCGAACCCGACTGTTCGGCTGATATCGCAGGGTGGGCTAAGGGCTCGCCTTTTTTGTTCGATGCGTGTCCGGGCCTCCTGCAAACGAACGACACGGGAGCAGCAGCGATGGAGTTGGCCGATCGCATCGCCGGCTTGGTGCGGCCGACTCTCGAAGCGCTCGGATACGGGTTGGTCAGGGTTCAGATATCGGGGCGGGAACGGGTGCGACTGCAGATCATGGCGGAACGGACTGATGGCCGGCCGATGTCGGTGGATGATTGTGCGACGCTCAGTCACGCCATCTCGGCTGTGCTCGACGTAAACGATCCGATCCACAGCGCCTACACCCTGGAAGTGAGCTCGCCCGGCATTGATCGCCCGCTGGTGCGCCTTGAAGACTATGAGAGGTTCGCGGGTTTCGAAGCGCGGGTCGATCTCCTGCGCCCGATCGAGGGCCGGCGTCGTTTTCGCGGGCGACTGCTCGGCAGTGCCGACGGCCTGGTGCGGTTGCTGGTCGAAGGCGTGGAAGTCGCAATACCCTTCGCCGACGTCCAGCGAGGCAAGCTGGTGTTGACGGAAGAACTCCTGGCCGCGCACGCTGGCGATGTCGCCGGAGACGACACGACGGAGAGCGTTCACTAGACGATGAGCACAGTTCCGATGGAAACGAGCGCGGTTCATGCCCGCCCAGAGCTTCTACAGGTGGCCGACGTGGTCGCCCGTGACAAGAGCATCGACCGTGAAGAGGTGCTCGAAGCGATGGAACAGGCGATCCAGAAGGCGGGTCGCTCGAAGTATGGCCACGACCACGACATTCGGGCGCATATCGATCGCAACTCCGGCGAGATCTCCCTTGCCCGGTACATCGAAGTCGTGGAGACAGTCGAGAACGAGGCGACGCAGATCCCGCTCGACATCGCGCGCCGCAAGCAACCGACGGCGGCTCTCGGGGATTTCATCGTCGATCCGCTGCCCCCGATCGATTTCGGGCGTATCGCGGCGCAGACTGCAAAGCAGGTGATCGTTCACAAGGTGCGCGAAGCAGAACGCCGCCGGCAATACGACGAGTACAAGGATCGGGTCACTGATATAGTTAACGGATTGGTAAAGCGAGTAGAATTCGGCAATGTAATTGTCGATTTGGGTCGGGCGGAAGCACTGCTGCGCCGCGAGGAGACCATTCCACGCGAGCATTTCAACACTGGCGACCGTGTACGTGCCTACATAATGGATGTACGTGAAGAGCCGCGCGGCCCGCAGGTGTTTTTATCTCGGACGCACCCACAATTCATGGCCAAGCTGTTCGCCCAGGAAGTACCGGAAATCTACGAGGGCATTATCGAAATCAAGGCCGTGGCGCGGGACCCGGGTTCACGCGCCAAGATCGCCGTGTATTCGCGGGATTCGGGTATCGACCCGGTGGGCCCCTGCATCGGCATGCGCGGCTCCCGCGTCCAGGCGGTGGTGGGCGAGCTGCAGGGCGAGAAGATCGACATCATACAGTGGTCGGGCGATCCGGCCACGTTCGTCGTCAACGCTCTGGCACCGGCAGAAGTGACAAAGGTGGTGCTGGACGAGGAAGCGAACCGGATCGAAGTGGTCGTCCCCGATGACCAGCTCAGCCTCGCGATCGGCCGGCGCGGCCAGAACGTACGCCTCGCCTCGCAACTGACCGGCTGGGACATCGATATTCTGACCGAGGAAGAGGAATCCACGCGCCGCAACGATGAGTTCCGCGCCCGCTCCCAGACCTTCATCGACGCGCTTAACGTCGATGACGTCATCGCCCACCTTCTGGTCACCGAGGGCTTCACCACCGTCGAGGACGTGGCCTACGTGCCGATCAGCGATCTAGCAGATGTGGAAGGTCTCGACGAGAGCGTGGCGGAGGAGCTGTGCAGCAGGGCCCGGAACTTCCTCGAAGCCCGCGACGAAGTCTTTCGGCACCGCCGGGTGGAACTTGGCGTCCTGGACGAGCTGGCCGAAATTGAGGGGATGAAGCCGGCCATTCTCGCCGCGCTCGGCGAGGCAGGGGTGAAGACCCGCGACGATCTCGCAGATTTGTCGGCCGACGAGTTGTTGGAGATCGCGCCTCAGGGCACGCTCACGCCGGAACGGGCCAACGAGGTCATCATGGAAGCGCGTGCCCACTGGTTCGCGGACGAGGATGCACCCGTGACAGGGCAGCCGGGCAGCGACGCGGCATCCGCTGCGAAGGATGACCACGAACTGTGACCGGAGTGGACGCCGCGCCGGCAGAGGCGCACCTTGCGGATGAGCAGGTCTCGGCCGGCTTGCGGCGCTGCATCGTCAGCGGCCGCGTTCTGGAACGTGAAAGAATGATCCGTTTCGTGCTCGACCCGGACGGCGGCGTTGTCCCCGATATCGACGAGCGTCTGCCTGGGCGCGGATTGTGGTTGAGCGCCGAGCGTGCGGCGGTGCAGGCCGCCGGAGTAAAGGTGTTCGCCCGGGCAGCACGGCGTCCGGTGCACGTCCCGATGGACCTGTGCGATCGGGTCGAACGACTGCTCCTCCAGCGCTGCCAGAACCTGCTCGGACTGGCGTTGCGGGCTCGCCAGGCGGTCTTCGGCTTCGAGAAAGTGCGCGAATGGCTGCTGGCGGGCAGCGGTGGACTGCTGATCGAAGCCGGGGACGGCGCTCCCGGCGAGTGCAGGAAATTGCGGGCCCTGGCCCCCTCGCTGCCGGTGCTGCGCACGCTCATGGCCGACGAAATCGCCGTGGCACTCGGACGCGCCCGAACCGTGCACGGAGTCATTGCGGCGACTCCACTGGCGCTCCGCCTGATCCGCGAAGCAACCCGGCTGGCTGGCGTCCGTGCCGGCGCTGAAACCGTCCGTCCCTCCGGGGCGGTCCACCCGACGTGAACGACATGACCGACATCGACGAACGCGACGCGAAGAAGCCCGGCAAGCTGGAGCTGAAGAAAACGGTGGAGACTGGGCAGGTGCGCCAGAGCTTCGCTCACGGCCGCTCCAAGATGGTCACCGTCGAGGTGCGGAAAAAGCGGACCTATGCGCCGGACTCCCGCGGTCGGATGGCTGAGGTGCCGGGTGGGCAGGACCGTGACGCCAACCGGGGGGGGCCGTTTGCCGGCGTCGCACGATCGGATGGAAAGCCACGCGAGGGAAGCGCCGTCGGCCTGACCAGCCAGGAAAAGGCGATGCGGGTCAGAGTCCTGCAGGACGCGATGCGGGCCGAAGAAGACCGGCAGGCGGCAGAAATCGAAGAGCAGATGGAAGCGCTGCTCGACGAGCAATCTGTCGCGGCCGTGACCCCGGCACCAACTGAAGAGGAAGGTGCCGCGGCGGTCGCCGAAGCATCGGCTGAAACTGGCGAGTCGCCATCCCAGGAACCTGAAGTGGCCGTGGGAGAACCCCAGCCCGGGGAAGCGGTCGTTCAGGAGGCCGAGCCGCCGGCCGAAGCCGTGGCCGCAGCGATCGAGAGCGCGCCGGCAGCACCCGAACCCGCGGCCGTGCCCCTGCCCGCCACCGGGGACTCCGGGCCAGGTGAAGCTGACGCGGCACAGGCACCGCCGGCCGTCAGTGAAGCCGCCGGCGCCGCGCGGCCAGCAGGTACGGCAGAGGATGCGGATGCGAAGAACCGGGCGAAACGTCCAGTGCGCGTCGAGGTTCGCCGCGTGGAGCCGGGTCGGCCCGATGCCGGCAGGCGTGGCGGCAAGCTGAACCTGACCGCGGCGCTGGAAGATAGTGAGCGGGTGCGCAGCCTGGCGTCCGTCCGCCGCGCCCGGGAAAAGGAACGCCTGAAGCAACAACAACAACGGATGGAACAACACAAGGTGTTCCGAGAAGTCGTCATTCCAGAGACCCTGACCGTTCAGGAACTGGCGAACCGCATGGCGGAGCGCTCCACGGATGTGATCAAGGCGCTGATGCGGATGGGGGTGATGGCCACCATCAACCACACCATCGACGCCGATACCGCCGAGCTGCTGGTGGGTGAGTTCGGTCACAGCGTCCGCCGAGTCAGTGAAGCCGACGTGGAACTCGGGCTGAAGGGAGAAATCGACGAAACGGAGCAGTTGCAGCGCCGTCCGCCGGTTGTCACCGTCATGGGCCATGTCGATCACGGCAAGACGTCACTGCTCGACGCGCTGCGCAAGACCGACGTCGCCGGCCACGAGGCGGGCGGCATCACCCAGCATATCGGCGCCTATCAGGTCACGCTGCAGACGGGCGATCGCATCACGTTCATCGACACCCCGGGCCACGCCGCGTTCACGCAGATGCGGGCCCGCGGCGCCCGGGCGACCGACATCGTCGTCCTCGTCGTCGCCGCCGACGACGGTGTGATGCCTCAGACGGTCGAGGCGATCAGCCACGCCAAGGCGGCTGGTGTGCCGATCATCGTCGCCATCAACAAGATGGACCGGCCGGATGCCAACCCGCAGCGGGTTCGCACCGAACTGCTGCAGCACAGTATCCAAGTCGAGGACATGGGCGGCGAAACTCTGAGCGTCGAGGTCTCCGCCAAGCAGGGCACCAATCTCGATCGCCTCGCCGAAGCCATCCTGCTGCAGTCCGAGCTTCTCGACCTCAAGGCAAACCCGGATCGATCGGCGGAAGGTGTCATTATTGAATCCAAGATCGAGCGCGGCCGCGGTCCGGTGGCGACCGTTCTTGTCCAGCGGGGGACTCTCCGCGTCGGCGATATCTTCGTTGCGGGCAGTGAGTGGGGTCGGGTACGCGGCCTGATGGATGCAGCCGGCGCTCCAGTCACCGAGGCCGGGCCCAGCATGCCGGTCGAGGTGCTGGGACTGAACGGCACGCCCGCCGCCGGAGACGACGTCGTCGTCGTGACCAGCGAGGCGCGCGCCCGGGAAGTGACCGAGTTCCGCCAGCGGCGGACGCGCGACGCGCGGGTTTCACTGAGCCGGGGCGGCACGTTCGAGCAGCTCTTCCATCGCATCCGCCAGGGGGAAGGGAAAGAACTGCCGATCGTGATCAAGGCCGACGTGCATGGTTCAGCCGAAGCGATCGTCGGCGCCCTGGAGAAAATGGGCACGGATCAGGTAAAGGTGGTCGTGTTGCATTCCGGTGTCGGCGGCATCAACGAAACCGATGTGGGTCTGGCACGCGCCTCCGCGGCACTCATCATCGGTTTCAACGTGCGCGCCAACCCGCAGGCGCGCGAGCTGGCGAAGCGCGATGGCGTCGAAATCCGCTACTATTCGATCATTTATGAACTGGCGGACGACGTGCGGGCGCTGCTGACCGGCATGCTGACGCCGATGCTGCGCGAAAACATTCTCGGATATGCCGAAATCCGCGAAGTGTTCACGATTACGAAGGTCGGCAAGGTGGCCGGCTGCCGGGTCACGGAGGGCATCGTACGCCGCGGTGGCAAGGTGCGGCTGCTGCGCGACAACGTCGTCATTCATGAAGGCGAGCTGTCGCAGCTGAAGCATTTCAAGGAGGACGCGAAGGAAATTCGCGAAGGCTTCGAGTGCGGCATCGCGCTCGCGAGCTATCAGGACATCCAGGTCGGCGACCGCATCGAGTGCTTCGAGATCGAGGAGGTGGCGCGGACACTCTAGGAGAAGCGTCGAAGACGCCTCCGGGTGCCGCGCCATCCATCCATGTCGAAACCCAATGCTCCATCGAATCAGCGGCAGCTGCGCATCGGCGAGGAACTTCGTCACGCACTCGCCTGGATCATGGAGCGTGGGGAGATCCGTGATCCCGATCTTGCCGGCCTGACGATCACGATCACCGAAGTCCGGGTGAGCGCCGACCTTCGCCTGGCGATGGTGTTCGTCGTGGCGCTGGGTGGCGGCCGCACCAATGGTCTCGTGGAAGCGCTGGATCGGGCGAAAGGGTTCCTGAGGCGAAGGGTGGCCGAAACGGTCCGGCTGCGTTTCGTACCCGAACTGTCGTTTCGCGCCGATCAATCGTTCGATACGGCGGATCGGATCGGCCGCGCCCTTCGCGACCCACTTGTTGCGCGCGACCTGGACGACAACTCGAACAATGACGAGGAAAATGGATAAGCGGGTGGCAGAGGGAAAGAAGCGTCGGGCGGTTCACGGCTGGCTGATCATCGACAAGCCTGCCGGCTTGACGTCGGCCGCGGTGGTAAGCCGGGTTCGTCGCGCCACGGGTGCCGCCAAGGCCGGTCATGGAGGAACGCTCGATCCGCTGGCGACCGGTCTGCTGCCGCTCGCCATGGGCGAGGCGACGAAGACCGTCAGCTACATCCTCGACGGACCGAAAACCTATCGGTTCACAGTCCGTTGGGGACAGGAGCGCAATACCGACGACGCCGAGGGCGACGTGATCAGCGTCTGCGACGCCCGTCCGAGCACCGCCGCAATACGTGACGTACTCCCACGGTTTCATGGGGAGATCGAGCAGGTTCCACCGATTTTCTCCGCAATCAAGGTCGCAGGCGAGCGTGCCTATGCGCTCGCCCGGGCCGATCGACCCGTTGACCTGCCGGCGAGGACGGTTTTCGTCGAGCGCTTCGACCTGGTCGACTGCCCGGACGAGGATCACGCGACATTCGAAGTGGCCGCCGGCAAGGGCGTGTACATGCGAGCGCTCGCGCGCGACGTGGCACGCGCGTTGGGTACTCTCGGCCACGTGGTGGCTCTACGACGATTGGCCGTCGGTCCATTCGGCGAAGAGCACGCGATACCCCTGGATAAGTTGGAGGCGATCGGGCATAGTCCGGAACTAATGACCTATCTGCTCCCGGTGGGATTGGCGCTGGCCGGCATCCCGGCGCTGGTTCTGACCGAGGCGGAGGCGAGATGCCTCCAGCACGGGCGACCCGTTGCGGTGCTCCCCGTGGCGACCCGCTCCCCCCTTACCGAGGTCGCGAGGGACACCGTCGTTTGCGCGGTGGCGAGGGGCAAGCCGGTCGCGTTGGCGCAAATCAAGGGCGGCGAAATCCACCCCGTGCGCATTTTGAATCTCTGAGGAACGGAGTCTTCGATGTCGATCACCGCGGACCGAAAGCAGGAAGTAATCAAGGAGTATGCGAATGACGACGGCGACACAGGGTCGCCGGAGGTTCAGGTTGCCATCCTGAGCGAACGTATTCGCAACCTTACCGAGCACCTGAAGGTGCACAAGAAGGATTTCCATTCACGGCGGGGACTGTTGATGATGGTCGGCCAGCGGCGCCGGCTACTCGACTACCTGAAACGGAAGCCAGGGGGCCGGTATGAGCGCTTGGTCGAGCGCCTGGGGCTGCGTCGGTAGCGCCGGCCCCGCGTCGATCATCGCTGGTGCTGCCGCCGGAAACGTCAGACGTTTGCCAGGGCGCGGCGCACGGTCCGAGCTAAAGGAAGAGAACAATGTTAAAAGAGTTTCGTAAGGAGATCGTCTGGGGTGGACGCCCTCTGATCCTGGAGAGCGGCAAAATCGCTCGGCAAGCGGACGGTGCAGTCGTTGCCACCATGGGAGAAACAAAGGTGCTCTGCACCGTTGTTTATGAAAAAACCCCCAAGGCAGGGCTTGATTTCTTCCCACTGTCTGTGCACTACCAGGAAAAGAGCTTTGCGGCAGGCAAGATTCCCGGGGGGTTCTTCAAGCGGGAGGGCCGTCCGGCCGAACGCGAGATCCTGACGTCGCGACTGATCGACCGGCCGATCCGACCGCTGTTTGCCAAGGGTTATCGGAACGAAACCCAAGTCATCTGCACCGTGCTCAGCCACGACCTGGAGAACGATCCGGACATCGTGTCGATGGTCGGGACCTCGGCGGCATTGACGCTGTCCGGAGTACCCTTCCTGGGGCCCATTGGCGGATGCCGCGTCGGCTACATCAACGGCGAGTACGTTCTCAACCCCCGTCTCGACGAGTTGGGCAACACCTCGTTGGATCTGGTCGTCGCCGGCACGCGCGACGGGGTGCTGATGGTGGAGTCGGAAGCGAAGGAGCTTTCCGAGGAGATCATGCTGGGCGCGGTGATGTTTGGTCACCGGGGTTTCCAGCCCGTGATCGACGCCATCATCGAGCTGGCGGAAGCATGCGCCCGGGAGCCCCTGGAGTTGCCCCCGCCACCGGCTGGCCTGGACTCCCTGGCGAACAGGGTACGCGAGCTGGCCGAGGCAGAGCTGAGTGCCGCTTACTCCGAGACCGCCAAGGGAGCGCGGCGCGACAAGGTCGCAGCGGTCAAGGAGCGAGTGCACGCAGCACTTTCCGCCGAGTCGCTCGACTCCATGCTGTTGTTCGAACGTTTCGAGGAGACGTTCAAGGACGTCGAGAAGGACGTGGTGCGGCGGCGGATCGTGGCCGATGGTCAGCGCATCGATGGCCGCGACACGCGCACCGTACGCCCGATCGCCGCCGAGGTCGGTTTGTTGCCGCGGGCGCACGGAAGCGCGCTGTTCACGCGTGGCGAGACTCAAGCGCTCGTTGTGACGACTCTCGGGACCGGCCAGGACGAGCAGATCGTCGATGCGCTCGCGGGCGAGTACCGGGAGCACTTCTTGCTGCATTACAATTTCCCGCCCTACTCGGTGGGCGAGGCCGGTCGCTTCGGTTTCACCGGCCGCCGCGAGGTGGGTCACGGTAAGCTGGCGTGGCGGGCGGTGCATGCACTTCTGCCGGAGAAGGCGGCGTTCCCCTACACCATCCGTGTGGTGTCCGAGGTCACCGAGTCGAACGGTTCCTCTTCGATGGCCACCGTGTGTGGCGCATCGCTTTCGCTGATGGACGCGGGCGTGCCATTGCCTCGTCCCGTCGCCGGCATCGCCATGGGGCTGATCAAGGAGCAGGACGCGTTCGTGGTGCTGTCCGACATTCTCGGCGACGAGGATCATCTCGGCGACATGGACTTCAAGGTGGCGGGGACGGAGCGGGGCGTCACCGCGCTGCAGATGGACATCAAGATCACGTCGATCACCGAAGCCATCATGCACAGTGCGCTGGAGCAGGCGCGCGAAGGTCGGCATCACATCCTTGGTGAAATGGCGAAGGGACTTTCGTCGGCCCGGGACGGTCTGAGCGAGAAGGCGCCTCGCATCACCGTCATTCACATCAACAAGGAAAAAATCCGAGAAGTCATCGGCCCGGGCGGCAAGGTCATCCGCGAAATCTGCGAGGTCACCGGCGCGCGTGTCGACCTGGAGGATGACGGCACCGTCAAGGTGGCAGCCGTCGACCAGCGGGCGGCGGATGCGGCCATCGAGTGGATCCGGTCGATCGCGGCGGAGCCGGAGATGGGTGTCGTCTACACCGGCAAGGTCGTCAAGGTCGTCGATTTCGGTGCCTTCGTGAACTTCCTGGGCAATCGTGATGGTCTGGTTCACATCAGTGAACTGGCCCGCGAGCGGGTCGGCAAGGTGACCGACGTCGTCCAGGTCGGCGATATGGTGAAGGTAAAGCTGATTGGCATCGACGACCGTGGCAAGATCAAGTTGTCGATGCGGGCGGTCGACCAGCAGACGGGTCAGGACATTTCCGACAAGGCACCCGCGGCTAAGGCGAGCTGATCGTCAGCGGAGGTTGTCACTCCGATAGAGCTGGGTCCTCGGCCGCAGCACGCATGTCCGGCCGCGGACCGATCCGCGGACCGGACGAAGCGTGTCGTGACCGAAAATATTGGCCGCGCAACTCGTCTTCCGCCGTGCTCTCTATATATGTACGAAAAGGCGGCGGAAGCTGCATGTGACGGTGGACGATTGCCCACATGCCGCGTCGTCGATCCTGGGAAAGGAGACAGGAGCTGCTACAGCCGCTGATGATATCGGGGCGCGAGGTAACGCCGATTGTCGAAGGCGGCAAGGGGGTGTCGGTCTCGAACGGCCTGAGCGCCGGAGCCTTTGCAGCCGCCGGCTGCGTCGGCACGTTCTCGGGCGTGAACGCGGATTTCCTCGATCAGCACGGCAGCATCGTCCGCCAAGTCTATCATGGCCGTACGCGTCGCGAGCGGTACGAGGAACTGGTGGCGTTCGCGATCCGTGGCGGGATCGCCCAAGCGCGGATGGCCCACGAAACCTCCAACGGCCAAGGGCGAATCCACATGAATGTGCTGTGGGAGGCGGCTGCGACCCAGCGCATCCTGCATGGCATCCTGGAAGGCGCCAAGGGCCTCGTCCACGGCATCACCTGCGGGGCAGGCATGCCTTACCGGATGGCCGAGATTGGCGCCCGATTCGGCGTCTTCTGTTATCCGATCGTCTCGTCGGGGCGCGCATTCCGCGCGTTATGGAAGCGTTCCTATCACCGATTCCGCGACGTGGTGGGCGGGGTGGTTTACGAAGACCCGTGGCTCGCCGGCGGACATAACGGCCTGAGCAACTCCGAAGACCCCAACTGCCCGGAACCGCCGCTGCCGCGGGTGGCTGCGCTTCGCAAGGAGATGCGGGAGTTCGGGCTGGACAGCGTGCCGATCTTCATGGCCGGTGGCGTCTGGTGTCTGCGCGAGTGGACCGATTGGATCGATAATCCCGAGCTTGGTCCGATTGCCTTTCAGTTCGGCACGCGCCCTCTGGTGACGGAAGAGAGCCCGGTTTCTCAGGAGTGGAAGCGCCGGCTGCTGACGCTCCAGAAGGGAGACGTGACCCTCAATCGGTTTAGCCCGACGGGCTTTTACTCGTCCGCGGTGCAGAACGCGTTCCTGCGCGAACTCATCGAACGGAACGAGCGACAGGTCGCGTACACCCGTGAACCGGTGGGTGAGCATACCGAGGCACTTGCGATTGGTGCCCGCGGCCGGGTGGTATACGTCACGCCGGCGGACAAGCAGAGGGCTGAGGGCTGGATCGCGAGCGGATTCGTCGAGGCACTGCGGACTCCCGATTCCACCGTCATCTTCGTCACGCCCGAGCGTTCGGCGCAGATCCGCTGCGACCAGCAGTCGTGCATGGGCTGCTTGTCCGCGTGCCGGTTTTCGAACTGGGCCGAGAACGAAGAAGGTTCGACCGGCAAGATGGCCGATCCCCGCTCCTACTGCATCCAGAAGACGCTGCAGGACATCGCCCATGACGGGAACGTCGATACCAACCTGATGTTTGCAGGTCACAACGCCTACCGCTTTTCCTCCGATCCCTTTTATCGTGGCGGGTTCATTCCGAGCGTCCGACAGCTGGTGGACCGAATTCGCAGCGGAGACTAAGCAAGAGGACATTTGCGGGCAGGTGATTGCGGTTTACGCAACCCAGACCTGCGTCGTTGTGGCTGCTGCGGTCGGGACATGTGCTATGATTGTAATGTTATGCAACGCAAACCATATCCCTGGACATGACGCAGGAACGGCCCTTCACTCGGGTGCTTGAGCTTCTCCGCCGGGCCGAATTGCGGCCGACGCGGCAGCGTCTGGCCCTCGCCCGGCTGCTGTTCGAGCGTGGCGACCGGCATGTCACCGCCGAGGCACTGCACGAAGAGGCCGTTAGTGCCAGGATCGAGGTCTCCCTCGCCACCGTCTATAATTCGCTGCATCAGTTCGTCGGCGCCGGTTTGCTGCGGGAGATCGTCGTCGATCCGAACCGCTCCTATTTCGATACGAACACCACCGAGCATCATCATTTCTTCTACGAAGAGAGCGGTCGCGTCGAGGACATACCGGCAAGTCGTCTGCTCGTCGGAGAACTCCCCCCTCCCCCAGCGGGAACCCGCGTCAGTCGGGTGGACGTCATCGTGCGTGTGTCGTGCTCTGAAAAAGAGACCTAATCTCAGTAAGTTGGGGTGCTGTTTAGAGGCGTTGAAAAACGTTGACAGCTCCTTCGCTCGCTCTCATATCATCCGCTACTGGGTCAAGTTCCCGGCGACCAATGGAGCCTTCATTTCGCCGGGGCTTTTGGATGGGAGAGACGAGCATGCCTGACTTGAAGGGCACGAAGACGGAAGACAACCTGAAGGCGGCTTTCGCCGGTGAGTCGCAGGCCAATCGCCGCTACCTGTATTTCGCTCAAAAGGCAGACGTCGAGGGTTACAACGACGTTGCCGCGGTATTTCGTTCAACCGCAGAGGGCGAGACCGGGCACGCCCATGGTCATTTGGAGTTTCTGGAGAAGGTCGGCGATCCGGCGACAGGCCTGCCGATCGGTGGCACCGGCCTGAACTTGAAGGCTGCGATCGCTGGCGAAACGCACGAGTACACCGACATGTATCCGGGCATGGCCAAGACGGCGCGGGAAGAGGGCTTCGGCGAAGTCGCGGATTGGTTCGAGACCCTGGCAAAGGCTGAAAAGTCGCACGCCGGTCGGTTCCAGAAGGCACTCGACGCTCTCGACTGAGCTGTCCTGCGACCGATTTGCGACATGGAAACCGCTTGCTGCAGACCGCAGTAAAGCGAAGATGCAAGGCTCGCGGCGACCGGCCCCGGTCGCCGCCACCTCCTCGGAACCAGGCGGGGAAACAAAAGTATGCGGGAAGGTAGCCTCGAAGCCCCCACCCGGCACCCGATCGATTGGAAGAACGAAGAGTTCTACAACCCTGAAAAACTCGACGGCGAAATTCGCCGTGTCTTCGACATTTGCCACGGATGCCGCCGCTGTTTCAATCTTTGTGACAGCTTTCCGCGTCTGTTCGATCTGGTAGATGCCTCGCCGTCAGGAGAGCTTGACGGAGTTGATAGCGCCGACTTCAAGCAGGTCGTAGACGCATGCACGCTTTGCGACCTTTGCTTCATGGTCAAGTGCCCATATGTTCCGCCGCACGAGTTCAATCTCGACTTCCCGCATTTGATGCTGCGCTATCGCGCTGTCGAGCTGCGCGCCAAGGGTCTGCCGTTCGCGAAGAAACAGCTGACGGAGACGGATCGGAACGGGCGTCTCGCAGCGCCGGTCGCACCACTCGCCAACTGGGCGACGCGATGCGGAAATGCGGTAACCCGGCCGGCAATGGAAATGGTCGCCGGAGTGCACCGCGAGGCAGCTCTTCCCAGCTATCATGGTAAGACGTTTATTGGCCGCGCCAAGACGTCGAAACCGGACGTGAACCGCTTGGCGCCCGCCTGGGGCCGCAAGGCTATCCTCTACGCGACCTGCTTCGCCAACTACAACAGCCCCGAGATCGGGGTCGACATGCTGAAGGTGCTCGCCCGCAACGGCGTGGAGACGGAGGTGGTGTATCCCCGCTGCTGCGGCATGCCGCAATTGGAGCACGGGGATCTGGCGCGGGTCGCCGAGACGGCCCGGAAGACCGCCGCCGAACTGCGGCCCTGGGTCGAGAAGGGCTACGACGTGATCACTTTGGTGCCGTCGTGCAGCCTGATGCTCAAGTTCGAATGGCCGCTGCTGGAGCCGGATGACGAGAATATTAGGGCGCTCAGCAACGCGACCTTCGATGCCGCCGAGTATGTCGTGGATATCCACAAGAAGGAGGGTCTCGCTGGGGGTATGAGACCCCTGCCGGGCGGGGTGACCGTACATATTGCCTGCCACGCGCGTGCTCAGAACATGGGCGCCAAGGGCGCCGAGATGTTGCGCCTGCTGCCCGATACCGAGGTGAAGATCATCGAGCGCTGCTCCGGACACGGCGGTTCCTGGGGCATCATGAAGGAGAATTTCGAGGTCGCGCTCAAGGTCGGCAAGCCGGTCGCGCAGCAGGCGATGGATAACAAGACGGCTTACCTGGTCTCCGAGTGTCCGCTCGCCCGGGAGCACATCGTCCAGGGAATGGAGAGACTCGAAGGTGCCGGTCCGATTTCGGTCCAGCCGGTGCAGCACCCGATCCAACTTCTTGCCCGCGCGTATGCGCCATGACCAGTGGTTCGGAGATGGAAGGTTAGCGAGGCCGCGATGCACCGAGAGATAACCCGCGCTGACATTCAGTCCATGAGCGAATATGCGAAGGTCCGCGACGCTCGCCGGCGCAGCATCACGGAGATCAAGCGGAACCGACGTGTGCACGTGGGCCCGGACATCACGTTCTACTTTGAGAATTTTGCGACCATGCTGCACCAGGTTCACGAGATGCTGGCAGTGGAGAAGGGCGGCGAGGCGCAGATCGAGGACGAGCTGCGCGCCTACAATCCGCTGATCCCTCGCGGTCGCGAACTGATCGCGACGATGATGATCGAGATCGAGGATGCGGCACGCCGCACGCGCGTTCTGGGGGAACTCGGTGGCATCGAACGGACGATTTCCGTTGTCGTCGGAAGTGACGTGATCGCCGCCGTACCGGAGAGTGACGTCGAACGAACGACGGCTTCGGGAAAGACGTCCTCCGTTCACTTCCTGCGCTTTCCGTTCACGGACGCCGAGGTGGACGCCTTTCGCGTTCCGGGGGCGCGTGTGCTCCTCTGTATCGCCCACCCACGCTATGACCACGCGGCGGCGTTGCCGGCGGAGGTGCGGGAGGCCCTGGCGAAGGATTTCGCGTAGAGTACAGGTTGCAGAAATTCTGGAGGGCGTTGCGACCGGCTTGCCCCGCCGGAAAGATCGGCGGACGCTTCAGGTTGGTGTCGGCAAATGCCCTCAGCCGACCTCCTCCTCCGTGTAGACGCCCCAAATCTCGCTGCGGAGCATCCAGCCCTGCATGCCCTCGAATTCGACGCGGCACCACTCGCCGCGCCCCGGGCAAGCGATGAGGCGCCCGACTACCTTACCCTCGATCCGTGCAAGGACGGGGCTCCCGGAATCCGCCTTCGTCCGCAAGGCGCGAACGTCACCGGTGACGATTACGAATCGCTTACCCGTGAGCATGCTCGAATGCATCCACCCTTCCGCGCCTTGCCAATCGCGGACTTGGCGCCAGTGATAATATTCCTTGACGACCTCCAGCGGCAGGCCGGGGCGTCGATAGGTCCACTTGATCGGGTATTGCTCGCCGGGCCCGGTGCGCATGTTGGCCTCCGCCGCGCGCAGGCTGACGAAGCGCGGCAGCGGCAGTCCGGAGCCTGAGGAAGCCTCCACGGGCATCTTCGCCGCCAGGATCACCAGAAGAACGAATGCAAGCAACGGAGCGGGGATGCGCATGCGGAGGTGATGCATGGACGGGGGCGCTTCACTGGGTCAAACTCTTGGAATGCGATTATAGGGACGCGACGCCGGGTCGGGTCAAGCGGCCGGCGCTGGACAGGCTGGGCGCCCCCTGCTAAGGCCGGGCTGACGATCGTGGACGAACGCTGCGGAGGATCATGGCCAAGCAAAAGCCGCTCGTGGTAGTCACGCGAAAGCTCCCGGATGTCGTTGAGACCCGGATGATGGAGCTGTTCGACGTACGCCTGAATTTGAAAGACGAGCCATTCACCACCGAACGGCTGATCGAAGCGGTGCGCACCGCCGACGTCGTGGTTCCGACGGTGACCGACCGAATCAGCGCACAGATACTGAATCATGCCGGGGACCGATTGAAGTTGATCGCCAACTATGGGACCGGCGTCGACCATATCGACCTGCGCTGCGCCCGTGATCGGGGAATCACCATCACCAACACGCCGGACGTACTCACCGAGGACACGGCGGACATGACCATGGCGCTCATCCTCGCCGTTCCCCGCCGGCTGACGGAAGGCGAGCGTATCCTGCGCGATGGCAAGTGGGGCGGCTGGTCGCCCACCTGGATGCTGGGACATCGCGTGTCGGGCACGCGGCTCGGAATTGTCGGGATGGGTCGAATCGGCCAAGCGGTCGCGCGACGCGCACGCGCATTCCACATGAGCATTCACTACCACAATCGGCGTCGGGTCCATCCGGACATAGAAGCCGAGCTGGAGGCGACTTATCACGAAAGCCTGGATCAGATGCTGGCTCGGATGGACGTGATCACCGTCCATTGCCCGCACACGCCCGCCACCTTTCACCTGCTGTCAGCACGCCGCCTGAAGCTGCTGCGACCGCACGCGTACGTGGTCAACACGGCGCGTGGCGAGATTATTGATGAAGTCGCTTTGGTACGCATGCTGCGTAATCGGGAACTCGCCGGTGCCGGCCTGGATGTGTTTGAAAACGAGCCGGCGGTCAATCCCAAATTGCTGGCTATGGAAACTGTTGTATTATTGCCCCACATGAGTTCGGCCACTCATGAAGGGCGCATTGACATGGGGCAGCGGGTCATCATCAACATTCAAAGCCTGACCGACGGTCACAAGCCGCCCAATCGCGTGCTGCCGGAAGACTTGGGCTTCTGATCCTCCCGCCGGCGCTCCGCGCCGCTCGCAACGCGGCGCCGACGCCGACCTTGACCCACTCAATGCGCCTGCAATTGATGGCGGGCCTCGGCGAGCAATTCTTCCATTTTCCGGATCAACTGCTCGCGGGGCAGGGCTACGCCGCTACGCTCCAGGTCTCCCATCACCTTGCGTACCACGTCATCGTCACCCGGTTCGTCGAGATCGGCACTGACCACCTGCTTAGCGTACGCGTCTGCATCTGCGCCGTGGATGTTCATCAGTTCGGCTGCCCACAACCCGAGCAATTTGTTACGCCGCGCCGAGACCCGAAAATCCTTTTCGTGTTTGTGTGCATGGTCCTTCTCGTGCAACTTTCCCTTGCTGCTGTCGTATGCCATCTCGCGATCCTCTCCCACCCTGGCGCGCCGGACAACTCATCCCGCCGCGTCGGAGATGGTTGCTGTTTCGGACAGATCAAGGGTACGGGCGCGCAAAGCCCGCCAGGCTCGCGACGCCAAGCAGGTTGCAGGCGGGGTCAGTAGGACAGCAGCACAGGGATGGTCATCTGCTCGAGGACGTGACGCGTCAGGCTGCGCTTGGCTGCCGCTCGCCCGGATAGCTGCCCGGGCGCACCAATGACGAGGACGTCCGCCTTGGTATCGGCGAGATACGACAGAAGGCGTTCTGCGGGTTCGATGCTGTTCGGATCGAACAGCAATCGGTCCGCCACCGCCTTGACGCCGTGCTCCACAAGGTGCCGCACCAGTCCGTCGGCCAGTTGATCCAATGTGCCGTCCGCGTCGCGCGGAGATGGTGACGGCCGTAGCGCCAGCACCGTCGCCTCGTCCGACGCACCCAGCAACGGCAAGGCATCGTGGACCGCTCGTGTCGCTTCGCGGCTGTTGTTCCAGGCGATCACCACCCGCCGCCAGACGTGCGGGAAGGACCCAGAGTGCGGGACGACAAGCACGGGGCGCCCGGAGTGGAGCACGGTGTGATCCACGAGCGTCGGGGGAACGCTGCCGTCCGCATCGGATGGCTTGAACTGGCCCAGAATGACCAGGTCCGCTTCCCGAGCACGCAGCACGACGGCGCGGCTGACCTGGATGTCGGAGGCCCCCACATCTGCCAGCCAATCCACTTCGACACCACTCGCGGCGGCGTGCAGCCGAAAGGCGGCTTCCGCCTTGCCGGCCGCGCGTTCGACGAAGACGTAGCGATTGCGCGAGGCGAGGCTCGGCACGTCCGGGTCGCACACGGCGTAAAGCGCCGTCAATCGCGCCCCGAACCGTTTGGCGAGGGAGATGGCGACGTCTGCCCGCACCGCCGAGGATTCACCTTTGTCCAGATGAACGAGCAGGTAACGCAGCGTCATGGTGTTTCGGCTCCCGACCCTCTACAGCATGTAGCCTGATACACCTTTCCCGTCTCCCTCGAAACCGGAAGCTTGCAGCCGCCGCAGCTCGACGTTCGCATCCAGATGGCCGGTCGCGGGTCTTGTCGTGCGGATCGTGATGCTAATCGCTTGGCCATGACCGGGAGGTAGCCCACGTTCACCGTGGGAGATGTCACTGTTCACAGGGGAATCTGCGATGGACCCCGCAGGTAGCGTCACTTGTCGCTCCACTCCAGAGCTGATTGCGCTGCTGATTGCGGCGGTCATCATGCTCGGTGGTCGCACCCTTCCCGCCGCTGCGTCGCCCGCAGTGGGCCAGCCGGCGCCGCCGTTTACCGGCATCGATAGTCGGGGACAGACGATTTCGCTGGCAGACTATCGGGGACAGGCGGTCGTGCTCGAGTGGACCAACCACGAATGTCCGTTCGTCCGCCGACATTACGACGCCGGCAGCATGCAGGCACTGCAGAAGCGGGCAGCGCGGGAGAAGGTGGTCTGGCTGTCAGTGATCTCGTCAGCCCCGGGCGAGCAGGGGCATGTCACAGGCAACGAAGCGGACGCCTTGACAGCGCAGCGTGGTGCATCCCCTGCGGCAGTGATCATCGATCCATCCGGAATGATTGGCCGCGCCTATGATGCGAAGACAACCCCGCACATGTTCGTGATCGACGCGTCGGGAACCCTTGTCTACGCCGGAGCCATCGACGATCAGCCGCGCAACACCGGCGCGGACCCTGCGACCGCAACCAACCATGCGGCCGAAGCCCTGAGCGCGCTGAACGAGGGGCGTCCGGTCGCAACTCCTGTGACACTACCCTACGGCTGCTCGATCAAGTACCGGTCCGGAACTTGATATGGGCATACTCACGGTCACCAATCGACAATTTCAAACGAGAACAGCCCTGGCGCGCTTCTCGAAGGCATTCACCATCGTGCTGGCTGCGGTGGGCAGGAACAGATCGATGGCACGCTGCAAAGGGCGTGACCGCATTTGCCATGTCAGTTCGATCCCTACCTTGCACCCACCGCGCAGGGGAGACAGGGTCCAGCAGATGTAGAACGCGTGGAACAGCGGATCAGGAGACGAGACCTGGATATGTTGCGGGCGCAGGAGTTGGGTGCGCGTGTGGAATCGCTCACGGATCGGACCCAGTCCAACTTCCTGCAGCGTCATATATTCATCCCGATCTCGTTCATACACGCGAGCCGAACGCCAGATCGGAAGAAACTCCGGATATCGTTCCACATCCGCGATCAGGTCGAAAACCTGCTCGATCGGCGCAGCGATGAACCGCCTGTCCCGATGGGCTGTCATCGAAATGACCTTTCAGGTACATGGCCGGTACACTGCCGTGCACACTCGGACGCCGCGATGTGGACAAGCCCCGGAAACATGTCGGCTGAACTCCGCTCGCCTCCCTTTTTCCCGCTACGCATATAGTGTGCCGCAAGCGGCAGGCACAGCGCTCGATCGTCCCCTACTCTGCCGCCCTGTCGATTGTCGATCCGGCAGCAGTATCCGGGTTTGGGCGCCATCGCAGAATCGGGGATCGCGCTGCACGGGTTTCGTCCAGGCGACGGCGTGGGGCGAAGCGCGGTGCGGCGCGGAAATGCTCGGAGTCTCCGGACTTCGCCCGCTGCGCGAGGCCACGCAGGGTGCGGATGAACAGGTCGAGTGTCGCCTTGCTCTCCGATTCCGTCGGCTCGACCAGCATCGCCCCGTGAACCACCATTGGAAAGTACACGGTCATCGGATGGAAACCCTCGTCAATCATCGCCTTTGCGAAGTCGAGGGTTGTCACGCCGGTATCCTTGAGGAATGTGTCGTCGAACAGGGCTTCGTGCATGCACGGACCGGGAAACGCCGGCGTCATCGCGCCGTCCAGCTCGGCCATGACATAGTTTGCGTTCAGGACCGCGTCCGCCGATGCCTGCCAAAGTCCGTCCGCCCCCATGCTCATCATGTAGGCGAGCGCACGAACGAACATCCCGAACTGCCCGTGGTAGCCCTTCACCCGGCCGAACGGTTTTTGATCCGAAGTGCTGGGATGCTCGATGAGCGCGAATCCGTCGCCGCTGGCAACGACGTAAGGCACCGGCGCGAAGGGCGCGAGCGCCTCTGACAGGACAACCGGGCCGGAGCCGGGTCCGCCGCCGCCGTGCGGGGTTGAGAAGGTCTTGTGCAGGTTGATGTGCATGCAGTCGACGCCCAGATCGCCCGGCCGGACACGGCCGACGATGGCGTTGAAATTGGCGCCGTCGCAGTAGAAGAAGGCGCCGACCGCATGCGCGGCAGCCGCAATCTCCAAAATCTCGGTTTCGAACAGCCCGCAGGTATTCGGGTTCGTCACCATGATCGCAGCAACGTCGTTCGACAGTTGCGCACGCAGATGCGCAAGATCCACCCGGCCACGGCCATCGGCCCCGATGGCCTCGACGGTGTAGCCGCAGGCCGCGGCGGTCGCGGGGTTCGTGCCGTGCGCCGATTCCGGCACCAGCACCCGCTTGCGCAGATCGCCCCGATCCTCCAGCGCGGCGCGGATGGTCATCAACCCGACCAGTTCCCCATGCGCCCCCGCTGCTGGCGACATCGCCACGGCCGGCAGACCGGTGAGAGTCGTCAGCCAGTGCGCCAGCACCTGGATCAGCTCCAGCGCTCCCTGCGCGGTCGATACCGGCTGCAGCGGGTGCAGGTCGCCGAGGCCCGGGAGCCGGGCCAGCTTCTCGTTCAGCCGCGGGTTGTGCTTCATCGTACAGGACCCGAGGGTGAACAGGCCGGAGTCGATCGAGTAGTTCTTCTGACTGAGCCGCAGATAGTGGCGGACGACCTCCGGTTCGCTGAGCCCAGGCAGCCCGACCGGTCCGCGCCTGCGGACGCCTCCAAGGCGGTCCTCGCCGTCCGGTAACGCGCATTCAGGTAGATCCACTGCAGACTTCGACGGCGATCCCTGCTCGAAGATCAGCGGCTCTTCCAGCTGCAGCCCGCGATGACCGCTGATCGTGGTATCCGACTCTGGCATTCACAGAACCTCCCGCATCGCGGACACGAGTGCGTCGATGTCGTCGTCGGTGTTGAGTTCGGTCGCGGCGAGCAGCAGCAGCGGCTCCGCCTCGCTCCATCCCGGCAACAGGCGCGACACCGGCACGCCACCCAGGATACCGCGGGCGGCCAAGGCCTCGACCACGTTCGCCGCGGGCTGCCCGAGCCGGACCGTAAATTCGTTGAAGAACGTTTCGTTCAGCATCTCGACGCCGGGGATGGCGGCAAGCCGGTCGAACAGCGCGATGGCCCTGGCGTGATTGAGCTCGCCGAGCCGCTTCAGGCCCAGTTCGCCCAGCAGCGTCAAGTGGATGGTGAACGCCAGCGCGCACAGTCCGGAATTCGTGCAGATATTGCTGGTCGCCTTGTCGCGCCGGATATGCTGTTCGCGGGTCGACAGCGTCAGCACGAAGCCTCGCCGCCCGTCCACGTCCACCGTCTCGCCGCACAGGCGGCCGGGCATCTGGCGAACGAACCGCTCCCGGGCCGCCAACAGACCGACGGTGGGACCGCCGAAGGAGGGGGAGTTGCCCAGCGACTGCCCTTCGCCGGCGACGATGTCGGCATCCATCTCGCCCGGGGGAGTGAGCAGTCCCAGCGACACGACTTCGTTGACCGCGACGACCAGCAGAGCGCCCTGGGCATGACAGGCAACGGCCAGCGCGCTGTAGTCACGCACACGGCCGAACACGTCCGGGTTCTGTACCACCACGCACGCGGCGTCGCGGTCGAGTCGCGCCGCCGGATCCTCGTCGCCGGTCCATGACGGCGGCATGGCGACGGCGTCGATGCCGAGGAAGCGACAGTAGGTTTCGGTCGTCGCCCGGTAGTGTGGATGCAGCCCGCCCGAAAGGATGATGCGCCGCCGCCGGGCGATCCGGCAGGCCATCATCACCGCTTCGGCACAGGCGGTCGCGCCGTCGTACAGCGACGCGTTGGCGATCTCCATGCCGGTGATCAGGGCCAGCTGCGTCTGGAACTCGAACAGGTATTGCAGGGTCCCCTGCGCGATCTCCGGCTGATAGGGCGTGTAGGCGGTCAGGAATTCGCCGCGCTGGATCAGATGGTCGACCGCTGCGGGGATGTGGTGTCGATAGACCCCCGCTCCGAGAAACGTGGGGACCGCGGACGGACTGATGTTGCGGGCAGCGAAGGCGTGAAAGGCGCGCTCGACCGCGGGCTCGTCGAGGTGGAACGGAAGATCGACCGGGACCTGGAGCCTGGCCGGCGGCGGCACGTCACAAAACAGGTCGTCCACGGACGGAACGCCGATGGCGTCGAGCATGGCACGTCGGTCGGCTTCGGTCAGCGGCAGATAACGCATCAGTGCAGGCTCCCGAGGAACTCCGCATATGCCTCTTCACTCATCAGCGAGTCCAGTTCACCGGGATCGGTCAGTCGGATCTTGAAAAACCAGCCCTCCCCGAGCGCGTCGGCGTTGACCTTGCCTGGTTCCTCGACGAGACCATCGTTGACGGCGACAACCTCGCCCGAGGCGGGCGCGTAAATCTCGCTTGCCGCCTTGACGGACTCGACGACCGCAGCCTGCGCGCCCTTGCTGACGGTGCTGCCGATCTCGGGCATTTCGACGAAGACGACATCCCCCAGTTGCTGCTGCGCATAGTCGGTAATACCGATGACACCGACGCCGCCCTCGACGCGGATCCATTCATGTTCGCGAGTGAAACGAACCGGCGGCATGACAATCGACCTCCTCGTTGCGTTATCGGACGTAGCGGTGCTCGATGAACGGCATGCGGACCACATGCGCGGCGAGCGGCTTGTCGCGCACCAGCAGCTGCAGGGGTGTATCCGGCTCGGCGTAGCCGGCGGCGACGTAGCCCATCGCCACCGGACCCCCGACCGAGGGGGCATAGCCGCCGCTGGTGACGATGCCCACCGGCGTGCCGGCTGCATTCAGGATGGTTGCACCACCCCGCGCGGGGGCCCTGCCGTTCAGGCGGATGCCGACGCGCTGGCGCTGCGATCCATCCTGGAGCTGTCCGAGGATCACGGCATCCCCCGGGAATCCGCCTTCCCGGCGTCGCCGGGGGCTGATCGTCCAGCTCAACCCTGCCTCGACGGGCGTGGTCGCTTCGTCGATGTCGTTGCCCCACAGGCAGAGGCCCGCCTCAAGGCGTAGTGTGTCGCGCGCGCCGAGGCCGGCCGGCGTCACCTCCGGTTCGGCGAGCAGCGCTCGGGCCAGTGCTTCGGCGTCCCCCCCGGCACATGAGATTTCGAAGCCGTCCTCACCCGTATACCCGGAACGCGTCGCGAAGCATTCCAGGCCCGCGATTGTCAGCGGGCGGCTGGTCATGAATCGCATCGACCCGGATTCGGGCGCGAGGCGGCCGAGCACAGCACCCGCCGCGGGCCCCTGAAGTGCCAGCAGCGCCGCGTCCTCCAGCGTCTCGACGCGGCAGTCCGGCAGGTTCCGTTGCAGATGCGGAACGTCCACATGCTTCCGCGCCGCGTTGACGACGAGGATCAGGCAACCGCTCGCGCGCGTCACCATCAGGTCGTCGATGATGCCCCCGTCCGCGTTGGTGAACATGGAGTACCGTACCCTCCCCACCCCAAGCCCGCGGATGTCGGTAACGACCAGTCGTTCCAGTGCCTCCAGATGTTCACCCTGAATTCGCACCTGCCCCATGTGCGACACGTCGAACAGCACTGCCTTGCTTCGGGCCAGCAGGTGCTCGGCAACGATGCCTTGATATTGCACCGGCATGTCGTAGCCGGCAAAGGGCACCATCTTCGCGCCGAGCTGCACGTGCAGGTCGAACAAGGGCGTCCGCTTCAGCGGTGCTGCGGCAGTATCGCTCATCAGGCCCCCTCTGTCGGTTTCGCGCGCTCACGGAAATAGCGCGCGTAGTTTACCGGCTGGCAGTCACGCGTCAAAGGCAGCCGGGACGCAGGGGGGCATCCGCACCGATGAAGGCGCCGAATCCAGCGCCGGAGCCGCTCAGCAGGTCCGCAAAGCGTGCAAGGCGGCCTGCCTCGGCCAACACAGCAAACCGGTGGGCCCGGGAGGTGAATGCCTTCCCGCACCGGAGGGTAGGTCGCGCGGTCGGTCAGCGGCCGAGGGACTGCCAACGCTGGTTATAGGAAAGTTCCTCCGGCGTCAGCTGCAACCCGACCAGGACCTCGTACTCGTACTCCGCGTCCCGATATGGAAGCGGGATGTCGATGAGGATGGGCGGGTCGTCATCCTGGACCGCAATCCGGGAACGGTTCCCCGGAAACTCGATCGCCACGTCGAACTGCTGCTTCGAAAGGATCTGCTCGGTTCGCACAACACTGACGAAGTAGGTGAACGAAGCCTTGCGATCGGTGTTGGCGGCGCCGCGGCTGATCACGAAGACAGGGGCCAGCTGGACCACCACCTGGCGTGCGCCCTTCTTGTCGGGAAAAGTGCAGCGGGCCAGTAGATCCCCGATCTGTGCCTGGAAATCGACATCGAGAACGTCGCGGCCCTCGCCGGGAGCGAAGCGGGTCAGGGCCCCGCCCTCGGACAGCACGGCGACGCGGGGGCAGACCTGTTCCCGCTTGGCGGATGAGCAGCCGGCGACCAGCGTCAGCGATACGAGGCACGCCGTGATGCCGGCGAAGCGGACAGGGTGCATCGGAGTCGAGCGGGTCACAGGGATTTATGCGTGCCGTCGCACGTCGGCTGCCGCCGGGTCTGCTTGCAGGCGCAGAGCCACAGCGTCTCGGATCTTTCGGCGGTGAAGATCAGGGGCGTGAACTCGCTCCCCTTGTGAGCACCATCGCAGAACGGCTGCGTTGCACTCCTGCCGCATGCACACCAAGCGTACTTCCTGCCGGCTTCGACGGCCACCGGGATCGGCGATTTTTGGGCGATGACGGCTGCCGTCATGGGCGCTATTCCTTTCCGCGGGTCCATCCACGCTGCGGCGCGAGACTATCGTCGCGCCGGCACCCGTGACAAGATGCGGTCATGGCCGTCTACACGGAAATTGCCGACGAGGAAATCCAGGCGTTCGCCCGCGAATACGACATCGGGCGCGTCCTCGCCTGCAAGGGCATCGCCGAGGGGATCGAGAACTCCAACTTCCTGCTCGTCAGCGAGCATGGCCCCTTCATCCTGACGTTGTATGAACGGCGCGTCCGCCGGGAGGATCTGCCGTTCTTTCTGGCCCTCATGGAGCATCTGGCGGCCCGCGGCATTCCCTGTCCGACGCCGGTGCGGGGGCGCGACGGCCAGGCGTTGAGACAATTGGCCGGCCGGTGCGCCGCGGTCGTCACCTTCCTGCAGGGGATGTGGCCCCGGCGCCCCACGGCGGTGCATTGTCACGCACTCGGCCAGGCGCTGGCCCGCATGCACATCGCCGGCGACGACTTTCACATGCAGCGCAACAATGATCTGTCGGTGCAGGCGTGGCGTCCGCTTTACGAAGCGTCCGCACAACGACCCGGAGCCGTCGCACCGGATCTTGCGGGAGAGCTCGTCGCTGAACTGTCGACGCTGGAGAGACGCTGGCCGCAGGACCTGCCTCGTGGCGTCATCCACGCCGACCTGTTCCCGGATAACGTGTTTTTCGAGGGCGAACGTCTTTCCGGACTGATCGATTTCTATTTCGCCTGCACCGATTTCCTGGCCTACGATCTCGGTGTTTGCCTGAACGCGTGGTGCTTCGAGGTCGACGGCAGTTTCAACGTCACCAAGGCGCGCCGCTTCGTTTCCGGCTACACGGCCGTTCGCCCGCTTGCACCCGAAGAACTGGAAGCCCTGCCGCTGCTCGCACGCGGCGCCTCCATGCGGTTTCTGATGACCCGACTGTACGATTGGCTGCACACGCCGAAAAACGCGCTGGTGACACCGAAAAACCCGATGGAATACTTGCAGCGGCTGCGGTTTCACCGCGGCGCCCGTGGCCTCGCCGCCTACGGCCTGGGCAGCCTCGATGGCTGAGCACCTTCCCGACCCTGTCGATCTGTACACCGACGGAGCCTGTTCCGGCAATCCGGGTCCCGGCGGCTGGGGCGTCCTGTTGCGGTGGCGCGGACACGAGAAGGAGCTGTCCGGCGGCGAACCGCTCACAACCAACAACCGGATGGAACTGATGGCCGCCATCGAGGGTCTTGCGTGTCTGCAGCGCCCGAGCGTGGTGCGCCTCTACACCGATTCGCTCTACCTGCGCGATGGCATCACCCGTTGGCTGCCACGCTGGAAGCTCAACGGCTGGCGGACCGCCGATCGCAAGCCGGTCAAGAATGACGATCTTTGGCGCCGTCTGGAAGCGGCGTCAGCGCCGCATCAGGTGGAATGGCAGTGGGTGCGGGGCCATCGGGGACATCCCGAAAACGAACGCGCCGACCAGCTCGCGCGTGCCGCTGCCCGGGCGGCAAAGACTGGCGCCGTCCCGATGCCCGGAGCGACGGTGCGAGAATGTGGTGACGTCGAATGACGGCGGACGACGGCTCCCGGGTGGGGCGGCATGCCCGCCTCGACGTGCCCATGCTGGCATCTATCGGCAATTGTCGGTAGATGCCGCGCAGCGCTTTTGGTAGAGTCTCCGTGATGGAAGTTCGCGTGACAATGCGCGGGTTTAGGGATGGAGAGATGGGCGGCTTGCAGTGGTCCGAATCAATGAGCGTCGGGATACCGGCACTTGATGCCGACCATCGTTGCTTGGTGCGCATCATCAGTTTGCTGGAGGACGTGCGGGAAGAAACCGCCGGTCAGATCATCGACATGGTGCTGGATACGCTCGCCGTCTATTGTCGCTACCACTTTGCGCGCGAGGAGCAGGTCATGGCCGGCAGCGGCTTTCCTGCGCTCTCCTTCCACCAGTCCGAACACGAAGGTTTTGCGCGAATGGTGCGTCGTTTGCGCGAGCGGCACGCTGTACAGAGTGACGCCGCCATGGCGCAGGAGCTTCTGGATTTCCTCACCGGATGGCTGTGCCATCACATCCTGATTCAGGACATGGCATACAAGCCCTTCGCCGTCGAACACTGGCGGGGGCCAATCCTGCCCGAGCTGCCCGCGTTGTCGCAGGATTTCGGCATGCCAGCCAAATTGGTCTGACATGCTCGTCCGTGGCTGACCGCGACAATGCTCGGAAACGTCCTGCGGTGAGTGATCAGAGCGCGGCGGGTGCGTTCAAGGCAGCCCGCCGCACCGTTACAATCGATCAGTCTTGCGCAGGGCGTCGTACCACACGCTAGAGCACGACCGTTTGATTTTTAGAGCAAGTAAACCCGATCAAGCGATTCCGCTTGATCGGATATTGCTCTAGATCTGGCTGAGCAGCGTCTCCGCGCTGGTTGTCTCGAAAGCACCGGCCGGGTCGATGTTGAGAATCTTCACCACACCGTCCTCGACCAGCATCGAAAACCGCTGGTTCCGAAGCCCCAGGCCCTTGCCGGTCAGATCGAGTTCCAGTCCAGCGGCCTTGGTCAGGGCGGCGTCACCATCCGCGACCATAAGGACCACATCACCACACCCCTGGTCCTTGCTCCAGGCGTTCATGACGAAGACGTCGTTGACCGAAGTGCAGACGATCGCATCGACGCCTTTCGCCTTGAGGGCATCGGCGTGGTTGATGAAGCCCGGGACGTGCTTGGCTGAACAGGTCGGGGTGAAGGCTCCGGGAACGCCGAAGAACGCAACCTTCTTGCCCTTGAATAGGTCGTCGGTGGTGATCGGTTCGGGACCCTTCTCGCCCCACCGCATCAATTTCACCGACGGCATGGGTTCACCGACAGCGATAGTCATCAATAACCCCTCTGTACCCTGGTGGGACGCGCCCCTGCGGCACCCCTCCGATGCAGCACATGGTGGCGGGCCGCGACGAATGCAAACGGGGATCCCGCCGCCTCACCGTTGCGCCAGTCGGCCGCCGGCCCGATCCAAGGCCCCCAGCACGATCTCCTCACTCAGCAACTCCGGCAGGGCCTCGCCGTCGGGCATGGCCGGACCGTACACGGCATCGAAGGGAATTCCGTAGCGTCCGAACCGCGCGAGATAGCGGGCGATCGCTTCGTCCGGTGAGGTCCAGTCGCCCCGCATCGCCACCACACCCGGATCCCCCAGGCGCGCGCGCACGGGACCGCTCGCCAGCACCAGCCGCTGGTTGACCTTGCAGGTGATGCACCAGTCGGCGGTGATGTTGACGACGACCACACGCCCCTCGGCCACCAGTTTAGCAATGCGGTGCGGTTCGAACGGCTGCCAGAGTCCCTCGGCTTCGACACCTGAAGGAGAATCCCTGTCCACGGCCGGCCGGACGGGCGGCACGAACGCGGCGATGGCCAACGCAGCGATGGCCGCGAGGCCTGCCGGCCGGAACCGCTGCGGCAGGCGGGAACGGACGACAAACATGAGAACGATGGCACAGGCGACGGCAGCGACCGTCAGCGCCGCCGCTGTCCCCACCTGTCCCATGAGCACCCATGCCAGCCATCCGCCGGTCGCCGCGAGTGCCAGCCCCAGGACCTGTCGGAGCCGCCGCATCCAGGGGCCCGGCCGCGGCATGCGCGTCGCAAGGCCTGGAAAAGCAGCGACCACCAGGTAAGGGGCGGCGAGGCCAAACCCGATCACGGCAAAAACCAGCACGATCTCGGCTGGCCCCCTCGAGAGCGCGAACCCCACGGCAGTGCCGAGGAACGGCGCCGAACACGGCGTCGCGAGGAGAGTGGCCAACGCGCCGGTGAGGAAATGCCCCCCCAGTCCGTGGACACGGCTCGCGTGCTCGCTCGCCAGCCCGAACAGCCGCGGTATGGGCACTTGATACAGTCCCCAAAGGTTGCAGGCGAACAACGTGACGATCAAAATCATGGCGGTTAGAAACCAGGGCTGCTGAAACTGCAGGCCCCAGCCGATCGATGTGCCGGTCGCCCTTACCAGCAGCAGCGCTCCCGCCAACACCATGAACGAAAACAGGATGCCGAAGGCGGCGGCAACGAAGCCGGCGCGGACCGCCCGCCGATCACTGCCGCCGTGGCCGACGACCGCCAGCAACTTCATCGACAACACCGGCAACACGCAGGGCATCAGATTGAGGATGACTCCACCCAGCAGCGCGAGGCCGAGGATCAGCAACAGGCCGCGCTCGGCATGCATGCCCACCGCCGCTGCCGATGCCGTCGACACAATCGTGGTCCGCTCCACACTGCGCTCCCCGTCGACGACCGTCACGGTCACGGGTTGTCCCGCGAGTTGCGGCAGTGCTTCCGTGTTGCCGACCGGGACGGTGAACGTGGCGGCGAGCCCGTCGTTCGCCATCCGAACCGTCGGCGCGTGGAAGACCAGCGGGGCAGAACCCTCGACGAAAACGTCCGGAGCCGTCAGCGGCGCCGAGGCGCGCACATCGACCGCGATTGCCGGCCCGGCCGCCTCTTCCACCTGTCGCACGCGATCGATCGCGAGGCCGGCCGCCACGCCGTCGCCGGGAACCGTCGACTGGGCGCGAGCAAGTTCGTGGGCAAACGGCGACGGCTGAGCCGGACCCGCCGCCAGCGTCAATTCCAGGTCCGCGACGTAGGGAACGCAGATGTCCGCACACGTCAGGTAGTCGACGCTGGCGCGCAGCGACAGCGGCTCGCCCGGCCGCCGCAGGCGAACGTCGATCGGCAGAACAACTCCCTCGCTGTAACCGATCGTTTCCAACCCGGCATCGGAAAACCGGAGGGGCGCCGGCCAGGCGACCTCGGCCGATGCGAGGTTGTCGGAGCCGCTCCAGTCTACCCGGGGGGGATACCCGGCATCTCCAGGCGAACGCCAGTAGATGTGCCAACCGGGGTTCATCCGGAACTGCAGCCCGACCGGCACCGTTTCTCCGGAGCCGACGGCTTCGGTTGCGGCGATGAGGCGGACACCGCCGTGCGCCGTCTCCGCCCAGTTCGACGCTCCCGGCGCTTCGGCCCATGCGGTGGAAGGCCAAACCCAGGCTGCTGACATCGCAAGCAATAGAACGCCGACTGACGGCACCATGCGCTGCGGCCTCCGGATGATGACGTGTCCGTCGAATGTGGTCGCTTTCTTGCTGCCGGAGCAAGCGCGAGCCGTTCACCAAGCGTTGATCGGCTCGCGGGTCTCCGGCAACGGCGAGCGGCGGGGAACATGGACAACCGCGCTGGCCGCTGTGCTACACTCGCTCCAATGACCACCGGAGATGCCATGGGACGCGCCAGCCAGTTCGAAAGTTCTCTCGTAGGCAAACTGCTGGTAGCCATGCCCGGCATGCGCGATCCACGCTTCGCAAAAAGCGTGGTGTATATGTGCGCGCACAGTACGGACGGAGCGATGGGACTGGTCCTCAACCGTATTCTCGACACCCTGACCTTCGCTGATCTGCTCGAACAGCTCGGAATTCCTTCATCGGAGAGCCAGCGAGCCATCCGGGTACACTTCGGCGGCCCGGTGGAAACGGGACGCGGGTTTGTGCTTCACTCGCCCGACTACAAGCAGGACGGGACGCTGATCGTCGCGGGCGAAGTGTCGCTGACCGCGACGGTGGATATCTTGCGCGCAATCGCGGCGGGTGCCGGGCCACGCCGGCATCTTCTGGCACTGGGTTACGCCGGCTGGGGACCCGGCCAGCTTGACGGCGAGATCCGCGCCAACGGCTGGCTGCATGTTCCGGCGGACGAAGAATTGGTGTTTGATCCGGGTCTCGAAACGAAGTGGGACAGGGCCATGGCGAAGATGGGCATCGACCCCCGCATGCTGTCGGATGCTGCGGGCCACGCCTGATGCTGTCCTGCGATCCGGTCACCCCCCACTCCAACCCAACGTGATCGGCGCGCTTCGACCGAAAACAGGCGCCCCCACGATGTGGGAGCCCGCCGGGATTGGTGGGTCAGCCCGAGTGCCGGGATTCTGCGCGAGTCGCACGTGTCCACAGAATCTGTGCGTAAGCCTGTTGACGACTCGCCGGCTATCGCATTCAACCAATTGAACGGTAACGAGTCTCTGCTCCTGCAGGACGGCGAGAGAATACGTGACGGACAAACTCTCCCGACCTGCCCGTGCCGGCGCGCGCGTTTCAACGGCACCGATGTGCTTGCGGCGCTGGACTCCTCGGCTGTGACGACTTAGTTGCTAGCCTCAACAACCGCGGGGAAGTCATCATGTCCGGCAAGCCTCTGATCATGGCGGTTCCCAAGGGCCGCATCCTCAAGGAGGTGATGCCGGTGCTGCACGCGGTCGGCATCCAGCCGGAACCGTCCTTTGCCGACGAGGATTCGCGGCAGCTGCGATTTGCGACCAACATCGCGGATCTGGACCTGATCCGCGTTCGTTCGTTCGACGTCGCCACGTTCGTCGCTTTCGGCGCCGCCCACCTCGGGATCGCCGGCAACGATGTGCTGATGGAGTTCGACTATCCGGAGATCTACGCGCCGCTCGACCTGGGGATCGGCTATTGCCGCCTGTCGGTGTGCGAACCCGAGGACCTTTCGAGCGAGGACGATCCTCGGACGTGGAGCCATGTGAGGGTGGCGACGAAGTATCCGAAGCTCGCTGCGCGGCATTTCGCAAACCGCGGCGTCCAGGCCGAGTGCATCGTGCTCAACGGCGCCATCGAGCTGGCTCCCGCGTTGGGGCTGAGCCAGCGGATCGTCGATCTGGTGTCCAGCGGTGCCACCCTGCGCGCGAACGGCTTGGTGGAGATGGAGCGGATCGTCGAGATCACATCACGGCTCGCGGTGAACCGGACCGCATGGAAGACCCGACCGACCGAAATCAGCGGTTGGCTGGAGTGCTTTCGCGAGGTTGTACATGCCCGTGCGGCTTGACACTCAGGCTCCTGACTTCGAGTTTCGGTTCGCACAGGTCCTCGCCGCCAAGCGCGAGGTGGCGGAAGACGTGGACGCTGCCGTAGCCGCCATCATCGCCGACGTCAGGCGCCGAGGCGACGCGGCGGTTGCGGAGTACACCGCTCGCTTCGACGGTCCGCAGGCTGGCCCGACGCAGGTTTCCGCATCCGAGGTCGACCAGGCGGTAACGGCCTGTGGCACCGAGCTGCTGGCGGCCTTGCACCATGCAGCAGAACGCATCCGCAGCTTCCACGAGCGGCAGCGGCCGGTTGACCTGGACTACACCGACGCGGAGGGCGCCCGGCTCGGCTGGCGATGGACCGCCATCCGGTCTGTTGGACTGTACGTGCCGGGCGGCACCGCGGCCTATCCGTCGTCGGTTCTGATGAACGCGCTGCCGGCGAAGGTGGCGGGCTGCGAGCGGCTGGTGATGACGGTGCCGGCGCCCGAGGGTCGGTTGGCGCCGCTGGTACTGGCAGCCGCCCGAGTCGCCGGCATCGACGAGATCTACCGGATCGGCGGCGCTCAGGCGATCGCAGCGCTGGCCTATGGCACGCAGACGATTGCAGCCGTCGACAAGATCGTGGGCCCAGGCAACGCGTTCGTCGCGGCTGCCAAGCGCCGCGTGTTCGGGCAGGTGGGTATCGACATGATCGCCGGTCCATCGGAAGTGCTGGTCGTCGCCGATGCGGACAACGATCCGGCCTGGATCGCGATGGACCTGCTGGCGCAGGCCGAGCACGACGCGGCGGCGCAGTCGATCCTGATCACCGACGACCCCGCCTTCGCCGACGCGGTGGGGGCTGCCGTGGAGGGGCACCTGCTGACGTTGCCCCGCCGCGCGATCGCCGAAGCCAGTTGGCGCGACCACGGCTGCATGATCGTGATCGGGAGCCTGGACGACGCGCCGGCGGTGATCGACCGAATCGCACCGGAGCACCTGCAGCTTGCGATCGACGATCCGGACTCGCTTGCCCGACGGGTCCGCAACGCCGGCTCGGTGTTCCTCGGGCGATTCACGCCGGAGGCCTTGGGCGACTACGTGGGAGGTCCCAACCACGTTCTGCCGACGGCGCGCAGCGCCCGATATTCCTCCGGCCTCGGCGTACTCGACTTCATGAAGCGCACGACGATGCTGGGGTGCGAAAGCATGGCACTGGCGAGGCTGGGCCCGACGGCTGTGACGCTGGCGAGCGCAGAGGGGCTGGGGGCGCACGGCCGCTCCGTCTCCATCCGCATGAACGCAACGTTTCCCGCGGGCGAAGCCGGTCGTGCGGACTGAGGCCCGACCCACCTCTCGTCCGGCGTGATGCCCGGGCGCCACGCTCATGTCTCAACCATCCGACAAGGACTCCGCACGGATCGTTCAGGTGGTGCTCGAGGAGTCCGGGGGGATCAGGCTCAGTGCGGCGGTCGAGCACGAACGAAAAGCGGCGCTGTTTGACCTTCTGGAGGACAACCGCTTCGACCTGAAGGGGGGATTCAGCGGCCCATACATCCTCCATCTCGCCAACGACGGCGAGCGGCTGCACTTCACGATCTGTAACGAACTCGACCTGCAGCTGCTCCGCTTCTCGCTGCCGATGGGAGTGCTGCGCGGCGTCATCAGGGAATACTTCCTCATCTGCGAGACATACTTCAACGCGATCAAGAACCTGACCCCGAGCCGGATCGAAGCCATCGACATGGGGAGGCGTGGCTTGCACAACGATGGCGCCGAACTCCTGCGAGAGCAACTCGCCGAGAAGGTGGACATCGACAAGGATACCGCGCGACGGTTGTTCACGCTGGTGTGCGTGCTGCAAATACGCCGCTGAAGAGGATCGATTGGACGTATCGCCACGATCGCCTGCGCCGTTCTGGCGCATCGCCGGGTCGCGCCGCCCATGCCAGTCGGCAGGGACGCCTTCCCCGACGTCGGATTGTGAACACCGGTGACTTCGCGCGCCACCGCCGTCCTGTTCGCGTGCACCCATAACGCCGTGCGTTCGCCGATGGCGGAGGGCCTCCTGAAGCATCTCCTCGGTCGCCGCGTCTTCGTCGATTCGGTCGGTGTTCGGCCCGGTGACCTGGACCCGTTCGCCGTCCAGGTGATGGACGAGATCGGCATCGACATTGCGAGGCACCAGCCGAAGAGCTTTGATGACCTGGAGGACGACTCCTTTGACGAAGTGATCTCGCTGTCACCGGAGGCTCAGCATCGCGCAGTGGACATGACACGCGTCATGGCGTGCGACGTGGTCTTCTGGCATACGTTCGATCCGTCGCTGATCGAGGGTAGCCGGGATGCGCGCCTCGATGCGTACCGGCAGGTGCGCGACCAGTTGATCCGGCGGATCAAAGAACACTTCGGCATCGCTCCGATGGCGCATCTGTGACCCGACACGCCGGGATTGTGCCTAGGACTGCCGGAACGGTTGATCACGGACTCCGTGTGACCAGACGTATGTTTCAGTTGCGTTACAGTCGCAGAAAGCCAAACTGCTCTCGGAATGGCCGAATGCCCACGGCGACGAGGATATCGGTGCCGACCGAGACGTTCGGGCGGCGGGCGGCGGGCAAGGTGAGGGCCGAGGACAATGCTGACGTCGGGCGAAGACGCCGATAGGGACGCTCCCATCGCGGAGCAATGCGCGCCGCTGGATCCGGCGAACGCGACATGGAGGAAGGCCCGACTGCCGAGCCTTGCGCCGTCGACCACGGCAGAACAGGCGCTGGCCGACATCGTGCTCGGGTGCGTCGAGCACCTGCGCGGCAACGCAGCCTGTGTCATGGCACGCGCCCACGAAGAAGGCGTCCATCAGATGCGGGTGGCGGTGCGGCGGCTGCGTTCGTGCCTGGCCCTCTACGCGAGGTTCCTTCCGGCGGAGCAGCATGACCACCTCGTCGGCGAGCTGAAGTGGCTGATCGGCGAGCTGGGCCCGGCGCGGGACTGGGATGTTTTCGTTGGCGAGATCCTGAAGCCGGTCCTGCGGCAGTTCGAAGACGGCGATGACCGGCTGACCGACCTCGGCGTGCAGGTGGAACGCCATCGCGACGAAGCGTATGCGCGTGCCCAGGCGGCAGTAGCCTCACAGCGTTACGTGGGGCTCGTGCTGCTGCTCTCCTCCTGGGCCGAGGGTCGCGGTTGGCGCGATGCGACGCTGGCAGGGCAGAGCACGACGTTGCAGACAGGCGCCGTCCACATCGCCCACGATCTGTTGCAGCACATCTATCAGGACCTGCTGACCGCCGGGGAGAATTTCGAGCAGCTGGACTCCGAAGCCCGCCACAAGGTTCGCATCCAATTGAAGAAGCTGCGCTATGCGACCGAGTTTTTCTCCACCCTGTACTCGAAGCGCAAGGTCACGCCCTACCTCGCGGCGATGAAGGCGCTGCAGGACGACCTCGGCACCAACAACGACGTGGACGTGGCGAAGAAGCTCCTCAGGCGTGCGCTGAGGGGAACCCGCGGCAAGGATCGCGCCCGGCTCGCCTATGCGGCAGGGCTGGTGGTCGGGTGGCATGGGCATGTGGGCGATGGGCGCGAACAGCAGGTCGTCGGTGCGTGGCACCGCCTGACCGCGCGCGCACCCTACTGGGTCATGCCGATCCCGGGACTTGCCCGTCGGCGATCCCATATGGAGCCTATTCCACAGGCCATGGGGGAGGCCGCCGCGTCGCATCAGCCGGCCGCCGCTTCCGATGGCACGGCGGCCGACCCTGCGGAAGCGACGGCCGGCGATTCGGCTGCGTCCTCGTCCGTTGCCCGGCGCCGCCCCGCTCCTGCCCGCTCGGTGCAGCGGCGGTGACCGGCGACGGCTGGCCCCGCTCTCATCGCGTCGGTCCGCGCCGTCCGTTCTCGCCGTCCCGCAACAGACTCAGAATGTAGTCGCCGTAAGAAGATGGCCGCAGGGGTTCAGCGAGCCTTTCCATCTGGGCGGCGTCAATGAAGCCCATCCGCCAGGCCACCTCCTCGACGCAGGCGACTTTCAGGCCCTGCCGTGCCTCGATGATCTCGACGAACGTGATCGCCTGATGCAGCGCCTGATGCGTGCCGGTATCGAGCCAGGCCGTTCCCCTGCCCAGCACCTCGACGGACAACTGCCCTCGCCGCAGGTACTCCGCGTTGACGTCCGTGATCTCGAGTTCCCCGCGCGGCGATGGGACGAGGCCCTCGGCGATGCCGACAACGTCGCTGTCGTAGAAGTAAAGGCCGGTCACGGCGAATGATGATTTCGGTTGCTGCGGCTTCTCCTCGATGCTGATCGCGCGCATCTCGCTGTCGAACTCGACGACACCGTAGCGCTCCGGATCGCTGACCGGATAGGCGAAGACCGTGGCGCCGGATTCTTTCGCCGAGACCGCCTGCAGCCGTTCCGCAAGGCCCTGGCCGAAAAACAGGTTGTCCCCCAGAATCAGGCACACCGGAGCGTCGCCGACAAACTGCTTGCCGATGATGAAGGCCTGGGCGAGCCCGCCCGGCGTCGCCTGCTCGGCGTAGGTGAGGCGGATGCCCCACTGCGTACCATCGTGCAGCAGCCGGCGAAATTGTGGCGCGTCCTGCGGGGTGGTGATGATCAGGATGTCACGGATGCCGGCCAGCATCAGCATCGACAGCGGATAGTAGATCATCGGCTTGTCGTAGACGGGCAGCAGCTGCTTGCTGACGACGCGTGTCGCCGGATAGAGGCGCGTGCCGTGGCCGCCGGCGAGGATAATGCCCTTGCGACGCGACGGCGGCGGGAAGATGGTCATCGGGTGGCGGCTTCTTTGCTAATGGGCGAGGTCGAGCCAACAGGCGCCGTGAGCGGTGGACAGCCCGCAGCAGGGGCGGATTGTAGACGCTGTCGGGTCGGTGTCGATGCTGCGTTCGTCCCGGGACCGCGGACGGGCTTGATCGGCGGGACCGACCGGCTACTCTCGGCGGCCTCATCCTCTTGCGCGCATCACCTCCGGAGCAAGGACCATCCGCACGTGCATCCCCCCGCCCTCATGCCACTGTCCGACGCCGAAGTCTCGGTCCAACGATCGGCACCGCGCCGCGTCTGGCTGGTGATCGGCGACAAGCTGGGCGACAACGCGCAGGTGGAGATCGTTGCGGACGCGCTCGGCTGGCCCACAGAGCGCAAGGTGATGCGCTTCCTGTCCCAGTACCAGACCGGCAAGCCGCCGTTCCGGCCGTCCCTCTACCACATTGATCGAAACGCCTCCGACCCTCTGGCGCCGCCGTGGCCGGACCTGGTGCTGACCGTCGGGCGGCGGCCGTCGATGGCGGCGATGTGGGTCAGGCAACAGGCCGCCGGGAAGACGAAGGTGGTGATCGTGGGTCGGCCACGGCGGATGCTGCGCGAGTTCGATCTGGTGCTCGCCACGCCCCAGTACCGCCTGCCGGAACGACCGAACGTGATGCGGCTGGCACTGCCGTTGATGCGGGTCGATCCGGCGAAGGTCGAAGCCGGCGCGGCTGCGTGGCGGGAGCGACTCGCACCATTGGCACGTCCGCTGACCGCGGTGCTGGTCGGCGGTCCGACGAAGCCGTTCGTCTTCGACGCTGCGGTGGCGCGGAACTTCGTCGCGGCGCTGCGGCGCTCCACCGCCGGCGAAGGATCGCTCTTCGTCACCACCAGCCGCCGGACGCCGCCGCCGGTCGTTGATGCCATCGCAGCCGAGCTTCCTCCCGGCAGCGAGCTGTTCCGCTGGCGTCCGGACGCCACCGACAACCCGTACCACGGGCTGCTGGCGCTGGCCGACCGCTTCGTCGTCACCGGCGACAGCGTCTCGATGCTGGTGGAGGTCGCCCGCCTGGGCAAACCGCTCGCCATCTTCCCGCTGCCGGTGGCGGGCGGACTGTGGCCCGGGCTGAAGAAGCGGCTCGCCGATGTGTTCCAGCCCGCACCCGGTGACGGCCACGCCGGGCCGCTGACCCGCCTCGGCGACTTGCTCTACGACGCCGGCCTCGTCGGCTACTCCCGCGAGTTCGAGGCAGTGCACGGTCGGCTTGTCGACGGCGGCTTCGCCGTGATGCTGGGCGAATCGTTTCGCCGATCGAGCGATCAGGCGCCCGACGATGTGGCCGAAGTGGCGCGCCGGATCCGTGGGATGTTCACCGGCGGGTGAGGTGCGCTTGTTTGGACGCCACCTGTCTGCTAAATCGGCAGAGACCATTCCGGTAACTGTGGACGTCTTGCCGTGAAACCTACGGTTTTCATCCAGACCAATCACAAGCAGATTGTGGGCGCGCTGGTCGCCGAGTATTCGCTGAAGCGCAACTCCCGCCATCCCGACGCGTTCGACGTGCGGATCATGCATACGAAGGATTTCCCGTTTCTCGCCGGGCGGGAGGGGCAGGAGTACCTGCGCGACGGGGTAACCCGCCAGTGGCACATGGAGGACCTGCAGTCGTTCACGCCGACGCGTTTCCTCCCGCCGCAACTCATGGGTTACGAGGGCCGCGCCGTCGTCATCGATCCGGACGTGTTCGCCGTCGCCGACGTCTGGGACCTGCTGTCGCGCGACATGCAGGGAACCGCGATCATGGCTCGCCCGCGCTCCGGCTACAAGGAGAAGAAGGGCGTGATGGCGACCAGCGTCATGCTGCTCGACTGCGCCAAGCTCACCCACTGGAAGGTGGAGGAGCAGTTCGGCGAGCTGTTTGCGATGAAGCGTGACTACGCCAAGTGGATCGGCCTGCTCTACGAGCCGAAGGACAGCATCGGGCTGCTGGAGAACGAGTGGAACGATCTCGACAAACTCACGCCCGCGACCAAGATGCTGCACATGACGAAGCGCAAGACGCAGCCCTGGAAAACCGGGTTGCCGGTCGACTTCATGCCGCCGGAAAAGCCGTCGGGTTTCGTCGTCCTCGGCTGGATCAACCTGATGCGCCGCCGGCTGTTCGGGGACTACGCCTTCCTCGGTCAGTACGTTCAGAACCCCGATCCCAACCAGGAGCGGTTCTTTTTCGGCTTGCTGCGTGAGTGCGTGGAGAAGGGTATCGTCACCGAGGCGCTCCTGCGCGAGGAAATGAAGCAGAACCACGTCCGCCACGACGCGTTCGAGGTGCTGGAGAAGACGGTTCCACTCGCCGCCTGAGCCGCCTGCTCGTCACCCGGCCGCCGCTTCGGCGGCGGCCACCGTCGAGAACTGCACCACCGAGCCTGATCCGGCTCGAAGTGCCGGCTGCGCTGCCTGAACCGCAAGTGCCGCGCCCAAGGCGTTCAGCCGGTCAGCCGGAAGGCCGTCTCGAAGTCCTCCGCGGTTACCCGCTTCAGAGGCTTGAGTACGGTCGAGCCGACACAGTAGGCAAGACCGGCGATGGCCCCACCGGCGCTCGCCGCTTCGATCTCTTGCGGTCGGTTGACGTCACACACCGGCACCGGAGCGTCACCCAGCGCTGCCGCGCAGCTGGAGAGCTTCGTCCCGCCGGTGCCGCCGAAGATCAGAACAGGTGCCGTCGTGAGCGCGCATCCATATAAGGGGGATGTCCAGGGTACGCCGTGAACGCGCAACGGGATCGCATCGCAGTGCGGAAGACGGCGGGATCGGGGAAAGGGACGCGATGCAGAACGGATTTGATGCGGGCCTGCGGCGGCCGAAGCCAGCGGCAGCAGGCACATGAGCGGACGCGCTCGGGCCTCGATCGCCGATTGCGCCGACGAGCCCTTCACCGCCGGAAGATGGCGGCAGGATTTCCCGATCCTCGACCGGAGCATCCGCGGCCGCCCGCTCGTGTATCTGGATAGTGCGGCCACGACCCAGACGCCGCGGCCGGTTCTGGACGCCATGCGCGTGTTCGCCGAACGCAGCTATGCCAACGTCCATAGAGGCGTGCACACCCTCGCCTGCGAAGCGACGGAAGGGTTCGAGGCGGCGCGCGCCCGCGTTGCCCGCTTTCTCGGAGTCGCGAGTCCGGGGGAAGTAGTCTTCGTCCGCGGCGCGACGGAAGCAATCAACCTTGTCGCGGCAAGCTGGGGCCGGAAGACCCTGCGTGAGGGCGACGAGATCGTCCTGTCGGCGATGGAGCACCACTCCAACATCGTGCCCTGGCAGATGCTGCGGGCAGCAACGGGCATCGTCATCAAGGTCGCGCCGGTGGACGAACGCGGATGCCTGCAGCGCGACGAGTTCGCCAGCCTGCTGAACGACCGGACGCGGCTGGTGGCGATGACGCACGTCTCGAATGTTCTGGGGACCATCGTTCCGATTGCGGACGTCGTTCGCTTGTCACACGCTGCCGGCGCGCTCGTGCTGGTCGATGGATGCCAGGCGGTTGCGCACTTGCCGGTGGACGTGCAGGCCCTGGGTGCCGACTTCTACGTGTTCTCGTCACACAAGATGTATGGCCCGACCGGGATCGGCGTGCTCTGGGGACGGGGGGACATTCTGGAGGGGATGCCGCCTTGGCAGGGCGGCGGAGAGATGATTCTGAACGTCGCCTTCGAGCAGTCGACGTTCAAGCGTCCGCCGCACCGCTTCGAGGCCGGGACACCGGCGATCGTCGAGGCGATCGGCTTCGCTGCGGCAATCGACTACCTGGAGCAGGTGGACGCCGGACGGGCCGGACGGCACGAACGCGCTCTTGCGGAGATGGCGGAGGAGATGCTGGCGGAGATCGATGGTGTGCGTGTCCTGGGCGGCGCGCCGGAGAGAACCGGCATTCTGTCGTTCGTGATGTCCGGCGTTCACCCTCACGATATCGCCACCATCGTCGATCGGTCGGGCGTCGCCATTCGCGCCGGCCATCACTGCGCCCAGCCGCTGATGCAGCGCCTGGGCATCCCGGCGACGGCGCGTGCTTCGTTCGGCATGTACAATACACACGAGGACGTGGAGGCTTTCGTGGCAGCGGTGCGTGGCGTCAGGGAGATGTTCGGCTGATGCAGGACGAGGCGCTGCATGACCTCTACCAGGCAGTGATCCTGGATCATGCCCGGAACCCCAGAAACCGGCGACGGCCCGAGCCGTGCAGCCACGAAGCGGCCGGAGACAACCCGCTGTGCGGCGATCGGGTGACGGTCTACCTCCGACTCACCGATGTGGGACAAATCGAAGAGGCGGGATTCGACGCGGAGGGTTGCGCCATTGCGGTCGCATCCGCATCGCTGATGACGGAAGTGCTGCGCGGCGCCTCCGAGGCTGCGGCGCGCCGCCTCGTGGTGGCCATCGAGGCTCTCTGCGCCGGCAGGGAGCTGACCGATCCTGGCGAGGATCGGGAGTCGCTCGATCGGCTGTGCGCCCTGTCCGGGGTCCGTGCATTTCCGATGCGGGTCAAGTGCGTCACCCTCGCCTGGCAGACAATGCTGTCCGCTCTCGAGGGCACGGATCGCGGGTCAATCAGCCAGTGAGTAGAATGGCTCGGTAGAGCCGCCCGCGGCGGCGCGACACCCTGTCCAGCAGGGACAGTGTCACGACGCCGCGGACAAGCCCATGCCCGTGTCGCAAATGCCGCTGAGATTTCGTTGCTTATGCAACCAAAATCTCGGGATCCTTGAACCGGACTGTTCCAACCGCATTGTGATCGCAGCAAAGCAGGGCGTAGTTTGCCGGGTTTAGATGCTGCAGGCCGTGACCGGTGTGGTTGAAATCGATGGCGATGGTCTTCCAGTTGCTGCCGGTCGCTTCTGCATCATTGCCCACCACCTCGACCTCCAGGTTCTCCAAGCCGTCGAGCTTGTTGTGGCCGCGGACCCGAATTTTCGCCTTTGCGCTGGCATTGCTGGTGGGGAAGTTGACCTTCACCTGGAACCTGTGTGTCCGGGTCACCCGACGAAGCCAGACTGGGCGCATGATCAGATTCCGCGCCGCACCGTTACCGGCTGTCATCGTCACAACGCCGTCGGCAGCGAAGGTGACGTTGTTCCAGGGATTGTAGGGCGGTGTCGTCAGCGGCGTGCCGGTGGGAGCAACCGCCTGATCGATGTATACCCCCCACGTGTAGGGAAGATGATACTGCTCCCAGGTCTTGGCGGGAAACACCGGCTGGTAGGATTGGATGTCGTAGTGCCTGTGGTCCCATATGTTTTGCGTATCCTGCCAGTCCGGGTAAGGCTTGAAGCCGAACCCGTCACCGCCGTCCGCCACCTCCCAGATGTTGTTCGGATCCGGGCTCCAGAGATTGAACGTCGGATGTCCGGTGTAGGTCTGGACATAGTGGGTGACCAGCATCACGCCGTACCAGCAGAACGACATCAACTGCTGGCCGGCACGATACTTGCGCAGTTCGAAGTTGTGACTGGTGCCGGCTGGACTGGTCGTCGTCGCCGGGATGATGACCGTGCCGCCGTTCCAGGTTCCGTTGGCCGAGTCGTAGTTGATCCCGGCTTCGTCCGTCATCACCGGCAACCGCTTGCGATCCGCAGGCGTGCGAAGTGCGTTCGCCGTCTCGATCGCCTTCCAGGCGTGGTACATCGAGTGACCGCCTAGCGAGGGCGGCTGATTGGCGTACGTCTCGATGCGTGAGTGCACGCGATGATTGTGCACGGTCACCCCGTCGAGGTAGCTCAGGATCTCGCCGTTCCCTTCGCTGAAGATTTCATCCAGGTGCCATATCTGATTTGGGTCAGTGACCTGGCGATTTGGGAACGCCACCGTCGGACCGAAGAAGTGACCGGGGTGCGGCGGCGCCTGCATGTCGGGATCCTGATCGATCCCATGCATCTGCTCCCACACCGCTTTGCACTGCATGATTATTCTTTTGCGTTGCAGGCGAATTGCATCACTCGTGCGCCGGACCGTGGTGGGCAGGTCTTCAATCATAACATCGTAGGCGTTCAGGCTGCCCTTTGAAGACCCGATGTCGATGTTGTCCGGCTCGTTGTTGGAAAGAACGATCTTCGCCTTGTCTCCGTAGAATTTGAGTTTGTTATAGATGGCCCAGCGCATGTTCTTGATCCATGCGCTGTGGTCCGCTGCCTCGGCGATCAGTGGCGTGTCGCCACCTGGTTTCCCGTTGGCGTTGCCGGCGAACGTGTGGAGAATGATCGATTTGTCTTGCAGGATTGGGATGGTGAAGAGATCACGCTGCCAGGCACGCGGCGTCCATGCGTTCGGGTAATCGACCACTGCACTCAAATCTTCACGGAAGCCGATCAGATATTTTCCGGACCACCGGGCTTGAAGTGCGTTATTGTAGGCAATCTGTTCAGACGTAGTTTTGGTGCCACTGATGTCCATATTGAGAGTTGACGTAAAGATGCTGTGTATGTCGTCTGGCGGGGGCTCGCCCCCGCCAAGAACAGACTGCAGCGTCATGTACATCACAGAACCTCGTAGCGGCTGCTGCCGGCGATCTTGACGAATTGCTGCTTCGTCTGAGCCGCCAAAAGATAAGTGGGCCCGAGGCCTTCGATCGTCTGCGCCGGCGATGTGCCGGTGGGCAGCAGCGTCGGTGCACCCAGCGTGCCGGTGATGGTGCCGGGATCGTTGGTCGCTCGCGCCTTGTTGATGCGAAAATCAACATCCGATCCGTTCAGGAACAGGGCGGGCGGAGTGCCGAAAGGACGCCAGCCGTTGTAGCCGAGGTTCACAGCGCCGCCATTCCAGAACTTTTGCACGTTATTCGGCACGCTGATGTCCAGGTAGCGATCGAAGGCGAGGAAGAATTGCTCGACATGCCCAAGATGATTGACGCTGCTGGTCGTAGAACGCCCTCCGATCCGCAGGTTGGCGGTCGTCATTTCGATCTGTTCGTTCTGCCGGAGGATCGGAGTGTATCCGATGGGCCGCCAGGCAATCACCTGTCCGTCGATCGCCAGCTGAACCACTGGAACCGTGAGATCGCAGGCAATCAGGAAGTGATGCAAGACCCCAAAGGTAAAGGAAGGCGGGAGATCCACAGATCGGTGATCGACAACCACGGTCCCGGCCGCGGTCCGGCCGAAGACCTGGAAGACCTTTGGCGCAGGATGCACGCCCAGCAGGGCCAGTTCGAACGTTGCTCCTAAGGCGACGAAGGAGGACACGATCATTTGCGCATGATCGGTACCGTCCGTCCGCGGCTGATCCACTGACGCATGGAAGCTGCAGACGAATTTCTGGAAGCTCCCGGGCAGACCGTGGACGCTGCGGGAAAAGTCGACGCAGTTGCTGCCATTCAGAACGGTTCCGGTCGCCGTAACGCCTTCCGGAGCGACGACCACTACCGGCTCGGAGCCACCGTTCTTGACCACGCACTGCTTGTGGGCGGGATTGAGGACGACCGCCTTGACACCAGTCAGCGTCTTCGCGAGCTTGGCGGTCAGCTCCGAATATGGCGCGGCGATCTCCGCCAGTTCCTGCTCGGCGCTCGCCCCCGCGTCGATTGCAGCCAGCTTCGCCCGCTCCTCCGCAGTCATCATCTTGCGGGTGGTCGTCTCGGTGATCTGGTCGGCGGTGTAATCGTTGTTCTGCGGAGACAGGATGCCGGTCCGGCCGTTGAAACTGGTGACCGGTGCGTGCACTGCGACCATCTCCCGGATGTCCAGTGGGCTGAAGCTGCGGAGCTCCGCCAGTACGCCGGCGGCCTTTTCCGCCGCCGTGGCGGGCGCGGGGCCGGTCGGCAGCGAGGCCCAGTCGGCCAGCTTTGGTTGACCGTCCGATTGGTCCTTGATCAGCAGCTTGTCGCCCGCCGCCGGAGCGACCTTTGTTGCATATGTCAGGTCGGCGCGTACCTGCGCATCGTTGCTCACGCTGCCGAGGCCGATGTCTCCCTTCTGCAGGCTCACTGCCCCTGTCTTGCCGGCGACGCTGGTGACCGGTGCGTGCACTGCCACCACGTCCTTTACGTCGACGGGAGCGAAGCCGCGGACGGTTGCCGAGGTCCCTGCCGTCTTCTCTGCCGACGAGACGCGAATCGGATTGGACTGCGCGTTCATCTGCACGGTTGTCAGCTTGGTGCGCTCGTCGGCCGTCATCACCTTGCGGGTGGCCGTCTCGGCGATCTGATCGGCGGTGTAGTCGCCGGTCTGCGCGATCACCGCACCGGTACGGCCGTGAACGGCGGTGACGGCATTGACCTGCGCACCCGGCTCGATGGCGGCGAGCTTGCCGCGCTCGTCGGCCGTCATCACCTTGCGGGTGGCCGTCTCGGCGATCTGATCGGCGGTGTAGTCGCCGGTCTGCGCGATCACCGCACCGGTACGGCCGTGAACGGCGGTGACAATGTTGACCTGCGCACCGGGCTCCATGGCGGCGAGCTTGCTGCGCTCGTCGGCCGTCATCACCTTGCGGGTGGCCGTCTCGGTGATCTCATCGGCAGTGTAGTCGCCGGTCTGGGCGGTGACCAACCCGGTGCGCCCGTAGACGGAGGCGACGGCGTTCGGCTGCGCGCCCGGCTCGATGCTGGCGAGCCTCGCCTTCTCCTCAAGCGTGAAGGACGCCTCGACGGCATAGGGAAGCTCGGCCCAGACGGAAACGCCGTCGCCGAACTTGCACTTCTTCGCATCGGTCTCATATCCGATCTCGCCTGAGGCAAGAACGGGATTTGCGGACGTCCAATTTGCCGCAATGTCGCGGCGAACCTGGATTCGGCTAGGCACCGGCCAATCCTCCATCGATAAAGGCGTTGAATATTGTTGCAGAATGACCACCATCGACCTCACCGATGCCGTCGGAACTGCGTCCGAGAGCTGCGATCATCTCTGCAATGTCATTCGGGGAGAAGGATCTGATTTCCTTCAGCGTACCCGACGCTTTCTCAGATACCGAGACCTGTGGCGGCTGGTTAGGCGCACCCGGGTCGATGGCGGCGAGCTTGCCGCGCTCCTCGGCCGTCATGATCACCTTCGTCGCGGTGTCGGTGATCTGCTCCGCCGTGTAGTCGCCGGCCTGCGCGGTAACCGCGCCGCT